>LKMJ01000305.1_pt1 | contig 35002 bp, 34 predicted proteins | sample 643391 | NCBI WGS metagenome assembly LKMJ01 (sample SAMN04112250, study PRJNA286221) | soda lake metagenome | biome: soda lake; feature: Kulunda Steppe; material: water; isolation source: sample PL-Br10 brine of Picturesque Lake | place: Russia: Kulunda steppe | collected 2010-07 | reverse complement strand
TCACCGGACTGCTCCAGCCGTACCCGTCCGGAGGATTTACCGCTTACCCGGTATCGAGCCTGGTCAACAACCCGGCTTATGACACCCCGGAAATGATCACCCCGGTAGAACCCGAAAGATAACCCGTGCCCGGTAATTTGGACTCACGCAGTTTGGGTTTAAACAAAGCAGCCATCGCTGCAACCTGCAGTTAATAAGCAGAAGGATGAAATTCTGCGGCCTGATTTTCGCCTTGTTTTCAAGAATGTTTTCTGCTTTCATAGTCATCTTCCGGCCAACCGCGGACAAGATCTGCTTTTACCCTGTGACAGGTACAGCAGCATGTAAAACCGCCTGCCCGGTGCACTGCCGGTTACTCTTTTCCGCATACCGGGCAGGGGCCGGAGGGGCGGTGGTAGCTGTGGTTAGTCCAGATACCGCAGTCAAAACGGTAGCCCCGGTTGCCCATCTCGACCGGGCAGTTGCCATACATCTGATGATAACCTTCGTAAGTCTGGCAGCCGTCACTGGTCCGGCCGCAATCGCTGCAGATGAATTTAGGGGAGAAAGAGTCCAGCTTGTTATCCGGGAAACCGAGAAATTCCACCGGTCCGTCGCAGACGAAACAGGCTGTCCCGTCAAGTTTGGCGAAATCTATTTCCGGGTGGCTCGGATCGATTTCGGCGCTTTCCATGTTGTGGAAATAATTGACCAGATCCTCAGGATAAGCCGTCAGGCGGGGTATATCCACCGGAAGAAGTTCGGTCAGCTCCTCGTAAAAATTAGCGGTGTTTTCGATAATCGGCGGAGCAAGGGTTGATTGATCAACGTGGTGTTGGAAGCCGGAGAAAACAGGAAATGCGGTGAGCAGGATCAGCAGCACGCCGGTTATGAACAGGCCGATAACCAGGCCTGTTCCGCCCCCGCCGATTCTATCGACCGCCCTGATCAAGCTGAACCGGGTTATCAGGGCAAAAAGTGAGCCGACACAATGAATAAGCACGGCGGTTACCGAAAAAAGAAAAATAAAACTCACTGTATCAGCAATAAACCCGGGCAGGCTTAAATAGTTAAGAAGCAGGCTGCTGATCCGGGCGTAGCAGAGTATGGCTGCAGTAAGCCCGGCGGCGATACCGACGACAGTAAAGATGCTTCTGATTAATCCGGTCCTGATCCCCTGGATCAGGGACACAATTAGAAAGACGGCGATGGCGGCATCGATCCAATTGAACTCACCGGCTATTTCTGTGACCCCGGCAATTAATGAATTCATAGCCCTATTATATCGCTTTATGGGCTAACTTGGTAGAAAAAAGAATTTCTGGTGAGTGATGCGCGTGCGTGTTGACAGGATCTTTATAACAGAGATATAATTAAGAATAGTTAAACTACGGGAAAGGAGGTGTGCAGGCGGTTCAGCAGTAATAGAAACCAGCAACAAAAAAAATTTTCTTAAGGAGGTATGATTGATGGAACACATGGGAATAGTTTCCATTGTTCCCCCGGTGTTGGCTATCGTTCTGGCCATCTGGACAAAAAGGGTCTATTTTTCTTTGTTTGTCGGTATTGTTGTCGGAATACTGATCTATACCGCCAGTGTAGGCGGAACCCTTGTCGAGGTCACCGAAACGATGGTAGGCAACATTGCCGATGATTGGAATGCCCGGGTGATGCTTTTTACCGTCCTCCTGGGCGGTCTGCTTGGAATCATGTACAGCTCTGGCGGTTCCCAGGCTTTCGGGGTATGGGCTTCAAAAGCTTTAACCACCCGCAAGTCCAGCCTGGTTGGAACCTGGATTCTTGGTCTTCTAATTTTCTTTGATGATTATTTCAACACCCTTACCGTCGGTTCGGTAATGCGCAACATCACCGATCGGTTCCAGGTATCACGTGAAAAACTGGCTTACATCATCGACTCCACGGCGGCTCCGATCTGTATCGTCATCCCGATTTCCACCTGGATTGCTTATGTCATGTCTCTTTATATCGCCGAATTTGAGCGCCTGGAAATAGAGATAGAACCTTTCGGTTTATTCCTGCAGACAATACCTTTTAACTTCTATGCCCTGGCGGCTATCATCATGGTCTTGTACCTGTCCGTGAGCAACCTCGAATTTGGTCCGATGGCCAGGGCTGAAAAGCGGGCCATCGAAAAAGGTGAACTGTATGATGAAGCCACCAAGGACGAAATACCGGGCCAGGATATCACCAACCTGGAGATCTCGGAAAAAGGCACCCTCTGGGATTTGCTTGTGCCGATTGTAATCCTCATCGCAGGAACCATTATCGGGATTGTCTACACCGGGGGCTACTTTGAACCCGGTATTGGCTTTGTTGATGCAGTAGGCGATGCCGATGCCGCCACCGCTCTTGTTTACGGGACCCTGGTGGCCAATATCATCGGCATCATCATGTATACTTCCCGGAAAGTGCTCCCCCTGAAAGACTGCATGGAGAACTTCATTACCGGGATCAAAGCCATGGTTCCGGCCCTGGCCATACTGGTCCTGGCCTGGTCCATCGGGGATGTCGCCGGCATGGTCGGAACCGGTGCTTACGTGGCTGAAATAGTCAGCGCGGCCCTTCCCTACTGGATCATCCCCTTTGCCATTTTTGTCGCCTCGGCCTTTATGGCTTTCTCCACCGGCACATCCTGGGGCACTTTTGCGATCATGATGCCCATTGGTGTCCCGGTAGCCGTGGCGGTTGGAATCGATCCGGCTATGTGTATCGCCGCCGTTCTCGGCGGAGCGATCTTCGGGGACCATTCCTCGCCGATTTCAGACACCACGGTGCTTTCTTCCACCGGTGCGGGCTGTAACCACATGGACCACGTCAATACACAGCTGCCTTACGCCATTACTGCCGCCGTTGTGGCTGCGTTCGGTTACATACTGGCCGCACTGCTGGATATGGCTATTTTGCCGTTGATTGTTGTCCTGGTCCTGGTATTTGTGGTATTCTACGTGCTGCATGCCCGGGGCGAGAAAGTCGAAACGGATAGTTAAACTTAACAAAAGTGCTTGTTATAAGAGCGCTTACAGTAATTAAAAAAACAAATCTGGTTTTGTTGCCAGGTATTAAGCCGGCCTGCGGGCCGGCTTTTTTCAATGGAAAGCCGGGTAACCATGGTCGATGTTTGCTATTTTCATTATACGTTGTGTATAAGTGCATGGCTTAATTTTTATATAATTCACATATGGTTTAAGTGGATGAGGTTTGATATAAATATAACAGGTAAAAATTTAACTGCGCAGGAAAAAAACTTTCTCCGGAGCGATTATTGCCGGTGCTGTAAAGGAGGATTCGATGGAAATAAGGCGGGCCACCTTTGCCGACGAAGATGCAGTATGCCGGCTTTGGACTATGCTGCTTAACTTTTATAACCTGGAAGCCCGGCCGGAGGTGCTGCAGCGCGCTTTCCGTTTTGCAGCCGGCCACCCCCGGCAACTGCAGGTGTTTGTCATCCTGGAAGAAAAGGTGGTAGGCGGCACGGCCAGCCTGCACCTGGGGCATTATTCTACCTGGTATGATAACTGGTACGGTCACATTGAAGATTTGATCATTGATCCCTCATACCGGCGCCGGGGCTTTGCTTATCGCCTCTTGGCCCATATTATCGAAGTGGCCGGGGAAGAAAACCTCGCCCGCGTAGAGTTAAATGTTCTTAACCAGAACCAGGCAGCGCACAGGCTCTATCAGAAGCTTGGATTTACCAGCAGTTCAGTAGTTTATGAGCTGCATCTGACCTGAACAGTGAATAGTACTGCCCGGATATCGACCGGGTAATTAAGCATAAAAACGTTAACGATACAATCTAAGGGCTGGATATGTGGAAAGGAGCACAAGAAATGCGCAATTACCGGGAAATACCTTTATGGAAAGATGTAACCGTGGAAGAATGGAACGACTGGCGCTGGCAGGTGCGCAACCGGATCAGCACGCTGGAGCAGTTAAAGCAGGTTGTCGATCTGAACGAAGAGGAAGAAAAGGGGGTTGCGCAATGCCTGCAGACATTCCGCATGGCGATCACCCCGTACTATGCTTCTTTGATGGATGCGCAGGATCGCAGCTGTCCTATTCGTAAACAGGCGGTGCCTACCGGCCTGGAAGTCCGTTACTCTGTTTCGGATATGACCGATCCCCTGCACGAAGATGTCGATTCCCCGGTGCCGGGCCTGACTCACCGCTACCCGGACCGGGTTCTTTTACTGGTAACCGACCAGTGCTCCATGTACTGCCGTCACTGCACCCGGCGCCGCATGGCCGGGGGGACTGACAAAGTGCGGACGAACGAACAGATTGAAGCAGCCATCGATTACGTGCGCCGGACCCCGAAAGTGCGCGATGTTTTGATTTCCGGCGGCGACGGCCTCCTGATCGCCGATGATTTAATCGAATATATCTTAAAACAGCTAAAAGATATTGCCCACGTGGAAATAATCCGCTTCGGCACAAGAACCCCGGTGGTAATGCCCCAGCGCATCACTGCCGACCTTTGCCGCATGCTGGCTAAATACCACCCGATTTATCTAAATACACACTTTAACCACCCCGGGGAAATCAACGCAGTCTCGGCTGCCGCCTGCGCCCGCCTTGCCGATGCCGGCATAGTGCTGGGCAACCAGTCCGTGCTTTTAGCCGGTGTTAATGATTGCCCGCAGCTTTTAAAAGAACTGAGCCACAGGCTGCTGAAACTAAGAGTTCGTCCCTACTATATTTACCAGTGCGATCTCTCCCGGGGGATCGAACACTTCCGGACCTCTGTCGGGGCCGGTATCGAGGCGATCGAAAACCTGCGCGGACATACCAGCGGTCTCGGTGTGCCCACATTCGTTGTCGACGCCCCCGGCGGCGGCGGGAAAATACCGGTTATGCCCCAGTACATGATCAGCCAGTCGCCGGCAAAGGTGGTTTTGCGTAATTTTGAAGGCGGCATTTATACCTATTCAGAACCGCAAAGACAGATCGATCCGGATAAAACCTGCCCGATCTGCGGCGGCACACACAACGAATACGATATAGGCGTCGCCTCCCTGTTGAACGGACAGGCTGTAGCCATGGAACCGTCGGTGAAAAAAGAGAAAAACTAATCACGGCGCTGAAATGCCGGCAGCTAAAACAAGAAGACCGGCGCCTGTATGTCATAAAGCAAACGATGCAGAAAAAGCTATTTACAGATGGTTTTACCGGCAGGAATTCGACCGGTTTTGCAGAAAAATAGCAACAAGCCGGCAAACTGGATTTACTGCCGCTAAAGCTGCCATTTAAACCTGGACCTGCACAGGGAGGCATTTGGTAATGTCCGATCGGGATAACAATCGCGGCCCCGCCTACCTGAAAATGACGGCCGAAGAACGGTCGGAACGAATTGGCAAGCTCTACCAGGTATTGAACAGCTGCACGATTTGCCCCCGTCAATGCCGGGTTAACCGCCTGCAGGGAGAAACCGGTGAATGCGGGGTTGCTGCCGACATCTATATCAGCAGCGCCGGACCGCACTTCGGCGAGGAAAGGGAACTGGTCGGGCGCACCGGATCGGGGACCATCTTTTTCACAAACTGTAACCTCGGCTGTGTCTACTGCCAGAATTGGACTATCAGCAGGGGCCTTGATACTGAACGCCCAAGCAGTATTGAAGAGCTGTTTCATACGATGATCCGCCTCCAGGAACAGGGTTGCAGCAACATCAACCTGGTCAGTCCGACTCCTTATCTCTACCAGATTGCAGCCGCTATCGATATAGCCGCCCGGGCCGGCTTGCGCCTGCCGGTTGTCTATAACTGCGGGGGGTATGAATCGGTCCGATCATTGCGCCTGCTGGAAGGTTTTATCGATATCTACATGCCCGATGCCAAGTACGGTTCCGACCGCACGGGTGAAATTTATTCCGGGGTCAAAGACTATTTCACCAATCTCCGGGAAGGATTAAAAGAAATGCAGCGCCAGGTCGGCGATCTGCAGGTCGGCCCGGGAAATATCGCCTACCGGGGGCTTTTAGTCCGCCACCTGGTTTTGCCGGAGGACCTGGCCGGCAGTGAAACTGTGGCCCGCATGCTCAGCGAAGAAATCTCGCCCGGCTGCGCTGTCAACGTTATGGCCCAGTATTACCCGGCCCACCAGGCAAACGATTATCCGCCGTTAAGACGCCGCATTACCGCTGCAGAGTTTAGTTCCGCCCGCGACGCTTTTATAAAAGCCGGCCTGCGCCTGCTGTAAATAAACCAGGTTAAGAGCCTTTCTGCTTTGAATACAGCTAGTTATTCTTTTTTTGGGCGATGATAAAATTAACCCTTAAAACCATCGATAAAACCGTCTTTTACGGCTATTTCCTTTAATGTTTTACCGGGATGCATCCAGGTTATCAGGAAGTTAAGCCGACTTGGTTGACCCTTTTTCCCATGCTGGTGTAAAATGTTAATAGACGCAGACAGTGCGTTGTTTCTAATCTAAACTATAATGAGATCGGGAGGATAATATTATGGCAGGAGCTGTAAAAGAAATTAATGGGACGCAATTTGAAGGAGAGGTAATGCAGGAATCGTTGCCGGTGCTGGTCGATTTTTGGGCCCCCTGGTGCGGTCCCTGTAAAATGCTGGGACCGGTCCTGGAAGAACTGGCCGAAGCCAATCAGGACCGTTTGAAGGTGGTCAAGGTCAATGTCGATGAGAATCAGGACCTGGCCCAGAAATATGATGTTATGAGTATTCCGACCATGTTTCTGTTTAAAAACGGCCAGGTTGTGGACAGCTTTATGGGCGCGATGAACAAACAAGCTCTTACTGAAAAAGTCGAACAGCATATCTAGCTTATTTGCTGCAAATGGGCAGGAGGAAGGCTTCCCGGTGGCGAATAACATAACAAATATTCCGAAGGGATGTGTTGTTAGCCATGGAACGACAGGCAATCGGCCAGGTAACCCATTATTACAGCAAAATCGGGGTGGCAATTCTGCAGCTTGACAACCCGCTGGCAGTGGGAGATGTGCTCGCCATAGTCGGTTCCACAACCGACCTGGAGCAGGAGGTTAAGTCAATGCAGGTCGAACACCAAAGCATTGATCAAGCCAAAGCGGGTGACTTGGTCGGCCTGAAGGTTAAGGACAAGGTCAGAGAAGGGGACGCAGTTTATAAATTAACCTGATCCATGCGTGGCCTATATAATTCCTGGTTATGACGCAGGGAAGCATATATATTTCCGGCTGCAGAAAAACAACAGGCGGCCGGAGTAAAGACTACTGGGGAACTATTACTGAGGAAAGATTACTGAGATATAACAGGTGATTAGTTGGCAGTAAGCGAAGACTGGGAAAAGCGGTCTCCTGAAGGTGTTGAAAAAGAACATGCCGCCGCTGAAAAAAATAACTTTAACCTGGCCCTGACCGGTATGGTCAGGGCTGTTCCGATCATCCTCGGCTATCTGCCGATCGGAATTGCCTTTGGTGTTCTTGCCTCCACCGCCGGATTAAGCATTTACAGCGCTGTGGCTATGTCCGTATTTGTTTTTGCCGGATCCGCGCAGTTGATTGCCGTCGGCCTGATCGATACCGGCACGGAAATAGCGGCCATAACAATCACCGTTTTTTTGGTCAACCTGCGCCATATGCTGATGAGCGCTTATCTGGCTCCGCACCTGCGTAATTTAAAGCCCTGGCAGCAGGCCCTGTTCAGCTACGAAATAACCGATGAATCTTTTGCCCTGCATTCGACCCACTTCCGCACAAAAGGTACTCCGCCGATAGCAGAACTTTTTGCCCTGAATCACTCGGCCCACCTGGCCTGGGTGGCCGGGACGCTTTTTGGCGCCTGGATCGGTGTCCGTTTGACATTTGATACTGCTGTGCTGGGTATTGACTACGCCCTGCCGGCCATGTTCATTGCCCTTTTGGTCATGCAGATTGAAAACTATCGCCATGTAGCCATCGCGGTTATCGCTGCGGTACTCGGTCTTTCATTCTACCTGGCCGGGATGAACCAGCTTTATATTATTTTGGCCACGGTAATCACCGCCACGCTCGGCGCTTTCTGGAAACAAAATCCAGGACCCGGCGACCGGGTTTCGAACAACTTGCCTGATCGGCCGCATCCGGAAAAGACGGGCAGCGCAGCCGGACCGGAAGGAGGACAAAACAATCATGCCTGATCCGGGCGCCTCTGCAATGATTTTACTGATCTTCCTGATGTCGGCGGTGACTTACCTTCCCCGTGTTCTTCCGGTCTTGCTCCTTTCCCGGCGCAGGCTGCCTGAAACGGTTGAGCGGTGGCTATCATACGTGCCGGTGTCTGTTTTGGCCGCGCTGCTTGCTCCAACCCTCTTTGCCCCGGAAGGCACACTTGATTTTGCTGTTATTACAAACCCGGCCTTTTGGGTTTCCATACCGGTGTTTGTCATCGCCATACTGACCCGCAACCTTTTTGCCACAGTATTGTTCGGCATGTTCATGATCGCTCTTTTCCGGTTTTTTTTACCCTGAAAAATATCCTTTTAGCCTTTACCCATTTTTTGCCCTAAAACTGCCCTCTGGCAATATTTAGGGCTATATTAAGGAAGCATTTGCGGAGTGCCTGATTTCATCAGGGACGCAGTGGACAGTAAAAGATAAATATGTTAACTTCTAAAACTGCAGGCATTCTCTGCGGTATACTTTTGGTTTAAAAGTGTTTGCCGGTCAAAGCGGTTCACGGGGGAATAAACAGGTGCAAAACGATTACGAAGCAATGGGCAAAGAGAGCATAACCAGGCTTCTTTTTCGCTATTCTTTACCGGCCACGGTGGGGATGGTGGTAGCGGCTACTTATAACGTGGTCGATACCATCTTTATCGGCCGCCTGGGCAGCGAAGCGATTGCTGCCCTGTCCGTAGCATTTCCGATCCAAATGATCCTCGGAGCGATCGGAGTGGGAGTGGGGGTGGGGTCTGCTTCACTGATCTCCCGCTCTTTGGGCGCCGGCAACAACCGCGACGCGGAAAAAGCGGTCGGGCAGGTAGTCAGCCTGGCCCTGGCCTTTGGGTCGATTATCGCCCTGGCCAGTTATTATTACCTCCGTCCGCTGCTAATCATGGTCGGGGCCTCGCCGGAGATCCTCGGCTACACCGAAGAATACACCTCGGTTATTACTACCTGGTCGGTGGTTTTTTTCCTGATCATGAGCTTGAACAATGTTGTTCGGGCCGAGGGCAGTCCCTTGTTCTCGATGAAAATCATGATCGGTTCTTCGCTTTTAAACATTGCCCTCGATCCGATCTTCATTTTTACCCTCGGCATGGAAATTCAGGGTGCCGCCGTGGCCACGGTGCTGGCTAAGAGCGCGGGGGCATTTATCCTTTTATTGCATTTTTTAAGCGGTAAAAGCAACCTGGCCCTGTTACCGGTAAACATGATCCCGGACTGGTATATAATTAAAAACATCTTTAAGATCGGATTTCCCAGTATGCTCCGCCTTTTTAGCAAGAATATGTCCCTGACCGTTACCAACATCATCCTGGCTGGTTTTGGCCACATTCCCATCGCTGCCATGGGTTTGTTCTTTCGTCTGCAAATGCTCATTATTATGCCGGTGGTCGGTTTTTCCCAGGGCTTGCTCCCGGTTATCGGCTATAATTACGGGGCCGAAAAAGGCAGCCGCATCCGGGAAACTGTAATAAAGGGCTTTACCATCAGCACGGTTTTCATTACCCTTTTGACCCTCGCAGTTTACATTAGTCCGTCCACTTTCCTGGGCTTTTTTACTTCGGAACCGGAACTTCTGGCCATGGGCACTTACTCCATGCGTATTATGATGGTTATGCTGCCTTTAATCGGGATCCAGGTCGTCTCCACCGTATTTTTCCAGGCTATCGGCAAGGCGGCGCCTTCTTTGTTCTTGTCCCTGCTGCGGGAGGTCATGCTCTTTATACCCCTGCTGCTGATCCTGTCCAGTTATTCCGGCCTGCTTGGGGTATGGGTAGCCCGCCCGGTAAGCGACATGCTGGCTTTTATCATTACCTTTGCCATGGTTTCCCGCGAACTTAAAAACCAAAACATACCCCTTCGCCCCTATGTCCCTTACGAAGAAGTAATTTAGGGGACGGTTCTCTGCTTCATCCGTCCCCTGTCTTGCTTTACATTACCAGTATTGCCATGTATACTAAGGTTAAGTAAGGCATAAGTCTGGGAGGTAAGGCAAATGTATAAAGTAACAGTGTCTGGGAAAGGGCAAATATCTTTGCCGGCAGAACTGAGAAAACGTTACGATTTGAAAAAGGGTGACAAGCTGATTATCAAGGAAACAGAGAATAACATAACTTTGTGCCCGGTAGGAGATCATCCTGTTTTACAGTTAAGAGGTAAATTAAAGGATGATGAGAGCAAGTCGCTGGTAGAGCAGTTGTTAGAAGACAGGAAAAAAGAACGGGTCAATGATAAATGAGTGCGAATATTATATTTGACTCTTACGCATTATTGGATTTGCTTGAAGATGGCGATGGAGCACAGGTGGTTGCAGATTGCCTGAGCGATCCCGACACTCAGGTTTTTTTGAGCATGATTAACCTGGGAGAAATATACTATATTACGCTGCGCAGACGTGGAAAAAGATCTGCAGAAGAAGTTATCGAGAATATTTTATTGGAAGAATCAATAGCATTGATTGAAACTACCTGGCCAAGGATTAAAGCAGCGGCTTTCTTTAAGGCGGAAGGCGGGCTTTCTTATGCGGATTGTTTTGTTTTAGCCCTGGCTGATGAGAGTAAAGGCCCGGTTGTAACCGGCGATCCTGAAATAATTTTGCAAGCTGGAAAGGAAGGAATTGAAGTAATAGACATTAGAAAAAACCCGCCCAGCGGAGGTGACAGAAATTATTACTAACATCGAGAAAAACTTGCAAAAAGCATGGAAGGATGCCGAGAAAAAGGTTATGGATAAAGGCGCTGTAATAGTTGCCAAGCAAATGCTTATAATAGATGGTGAACCGAGAGAAAAAAATCATGAAGCATACCGGTTTTTCAAAAGAAGAAAATAGAAAATCTACAGTAATCCCAAAATGGGATGAAGGAAAAGATTATTACTTTCCCTTATTTCAATAGCGGCAATTTCAAAGAACTTCCGCCGGTTGATATTTTAGCAGCGGTAAAGTTTAAGATTAACTGGTTCAAGCAGTTAGTTTTGGCGAAAAAAAAACAGAGTCACAACCCGAGGCGAGTTCCAGTCCATACTTTTTAACTGGTCAGTTAAAATAGCACCAGTGATGGGTAAATAGGGAGGGATTTATTTGAAAATATATATTTCCGCAGACTTGGAAGGTGTGGCCGGAGTGGTTTCCCGGGATCAGCTGGGTGGAGAATCAGATAGCTACCGGCGGGCCAGGCTGTTGATGACCGAAGAAGTAAATGCCGCTGCCCGGGGCGCAATGGAGGCGGGAGCAAAAGAGGTAGTGGTAAACGACAGCCACGGTTTAATGACGAATATTCTGATCGAAGATCTGCAAGAAGAAGTTAAGTTAATATCAGGAACACCAAAAGAATGGGCCATGATGGCCGGCATTTCAGATCAATTCGACCTGGTATTCCTGCTTGGATACCACGCCCGGCAGGCAGAGCAGGGGACTTTGTCCCATACCTACAGCAGTTCTGCCCTGGGTCAAATGAAGTTAAACAATGAGGTTGTCGGAGAACTGGGCCTGAGCGCTTATATCGCCGGCTATTTCGGAGTGCCGGTAGGCCTTGTTACCGGCGATGATCAAGCCTGCAGTGAAGGCAAAAACTTGCTGGGAAACGCACTTAAAACAGCTGTAGTGAAAAAAAACCTGGCCCACCGGGCTGTTGAATCTTTAACCCCTAAAAAAGCCTGCCGGCTGATCCAGGAACAGGCCGGCCTGGCAATCCGGGAAAAAAAGCAGACCCAAGCCGTTGCTCTAAAAACACCGGTAGATTTGGAAATAGTTTTCCAGAACCGGGGGATGGCAGAAGAGGCGGCCTCTATGCCCGGTGCGGAGCTGGTTTCTGCCAGCACGGTCCGGTTCAGTCATCCGGATTTCCGTGAAGTGGTGGCCGGCATGCAGGTGATGGTTACCCTGGCCCTGTCCCTGCGCTAGATTCAGGAGGCCGAAAACACCCCTTATTTTTGCTTTTCAACAGAACGCCGGAAAGCCGCTATCTTAAATATCCAATGCTTTGTTCCGGTAAACATAAATTTACAAGCAGCATTAAAACAGGCTCAGGAAATTCAGTGATCTTACTTGCCAAACCGCTAATAATTTATGATATCATGTTACAAGACGTTTTTAACAGTATGTAAAAAACTTATAGCAGCGCTAAGGAGGTATATAATGCAATTAACCGAAAAACTATACTGGTATCCATGGCAGGGCATGGCCAACAACTGTAACACCTGCCTGTTCAAGGGCGAACAGACCATATTGTTCGATCCCGGCCACATTCGAAACGAGTTTAATGAAAACTGCCTGGAGATGCTTGCCCGCCAGATGGCCGCCGACGGCTTTGATTTTACTTCTGTCGATCTGATCTTATGTACCCACGGCCACCCCGACCATGTGGAATCGGTCGGCCTGATCCGTGAAAAGAGCGGCGCCCGTTTCGGTATTCACCAGGACGACGAGTTCATCATCGAAGCGCTTACCGGGCATTATGCCAGCCAGACCGGTCAGGAACTGCCTTCTCTGAAACCCGATTTTTACTTAGAAGAAGGGGATCTCGATTTGGGATCTGAAAAAGGCAAAAATGATTTGATCAAGGCAGTGCATACCCCCGGCCATTCTCCGGGAGGGACTTGTTTTTACCTGCCGGCAGAAAAGGCGCTGATCACCGGGGACACTGTTTTTGATGGCAGTATCGGCCGAACTGATCTTCCCGGGGGAAAGATGGAAACCCTGGCCCAAGGGATCGATAAACTTTCCCGCCTTGAAGAAGTGGAACTGCTTTTACCGGGGCACATGGGCCATATTTCCGGATCTGCAGCAATCAAAAGTAATTTTGACCAGATCAAGCGTTTCTTTTTCGGCTAAACAGCTGCAACCGGTAGGAAGGAATCGCTTCAATGATAGCGAATTAAAAAACAAGTTAAATGATCAGGTTCGGTTACTGCGGGAACCGTTTAAGCAAAACGGCCGATTTGTAATCGCCTGAGCTGTTTATCACTAACTAATAAAGGAGAACCAGTGAATGATTTATTATAACCATCACCGCCCGAATTTCCTTTTCGATCGCTATCAGGGCAATCCAATCTTAATTCCCGATCGCTGGCCGTACCCGTCCAATTCCACCTTTAACCCGGGAGCGGTCCGGCATAACGGTGACATTATGCTTTTGGTCCGTGTCGAAGATATGCGCGGGTTTTCCCATCTGACCTTCGCCCGCAGTAATGACGGCAAGACCAACTGGCAGATTGACGAAAAACCGACTCTTCTGCCTGATACCGATTTCAACGAGGAAAGGTGGGGCATTGAAGACCCGCGCATAGTCTGGCTCGAAGACCTGCAGAAATACGCGGTTACGTATGTCTCCTTTTCCAAGGACGGCCCGGTCGTTTCCCTGGCCCTGTCTGAAGATTTGCATAAATTTGAGCGCCGGGGAGCGATGCTGCCTCCCGAGGACAAAGACGCCTCGTTGTTCCCGCGCAAGATTAATGGCAAATATACTATGATCCACCGGCCGATTATTCGCGGCGAAGCCCATATCTGGGTCGCCTGCTCGCCGGACCTTGTCCACTGGGGTGATCACCAGATATTGCTTCCAGTTCGCCCCGGCTGGTGGGACAGCACCCGGGTCGGTCTCGGGCCCCCGCCGATTGAAACCGACGAGGGCTGGTTAATTATCTATCACGGTGTGCGCAATACTGTATCCGGCAGCCTCTACCGGGTCGGCCTGGCCCTGCTCGATCTCGAAAACCCGCGGAAAATCAGGAAGCGCAGCGACCAGTGGGTCTTTGGCCCCCATGAGTCATATGAACGGGTCGGCGACGTGCCCGGGGTAACCTTTCCCACCGGGATCGTTCACGATCCAGTTACAGATGAACTGATCATGTATTACGGCGCCGCCGATACAAGTGTCTGCCTGGCCACCGCCAAGCTGCAAGATCTGGTCGATCATCTTTTGAACTGCAGTGATTCTATGGAGGAAGGTTTCTGTATCTAAAATGAAAATTGCCATGCTCGCCCCCATATCCTGGCGTACACCACCCCGTCATTACGGTCCGTGGGAGTGGGTAGTCAGCATGCTGACCGAAGGATTAATCCGGCGCGGTATCGATGTTACCCTGTACGCCACCGGTGATTCGCAGACCAGGGCCGTGTTGCGCTCGGTAGCCCCCCGCCCCTGGTCCGAAGACAGCGACCTCGAACCGAAAGTCTGGGAATGCCTCCATATCGCCGCCGTTTTTGAAGAGGCGGCATCTTTTGACCTTATTCACAACCATTTCGATTTTTTGCCCCTAACCTACAGCGGCCTGGTTAACACCCCGGTTTTGACCACCATCCACGGCTTTTCTTCACCGCGCATTTTGCCGGTATATCGTAAATATAACCAGCGGGTAAATTATGTGGCTATCAGCGATGCGGACCGCAGCCCCGAGCTCGATTACCGGGCGACCATCCACCACGGAATTCCGATCGATAACTATGCTTACCGGGAAAACGCCGACAATTACCTGCTATTTTTCGGCCGTATCCACCACGACAAGGGAGTTTATGAATCGATTCGCCTGGCCAAGCAGGCCGGCATGCCCCTGGTTATCGCCGGGATTATTCAGGACCAGACCTATTTCGATCGCTACGTCGCTCCCTACCTGGATGAAGAACAGGTTCGCTACATCGGGCCGGTCGGCTCCGGGGAAAAAGGGGCGGTTCTCGGCGGAGCACGGGCCCTTTTGCACCTGATCAATTTCGATGAACCTTTCGGTTTGAGCGTGGCTGAATCGATGGCCTGCGGTACTCCGGTTATAGCTTTCAGGCGCGGATCGATGCCCGAATTGGTCATCGACGGGATAACCGGCTACCTGGTTGACGATCTGGACCAGGCCCGGGAAGCTCTCTCGCGGATAGATAAGCTGCAGCGAAAAGCCTGCCGCCGCCACGTCGAAGAAAGCTTCACTGTCGAACTGATGGTCGATCGCTATATAAAAGTTTATCAGGACATAATCAACTGAAATGCCGCCCGGTGCGACTTTTCAATTCAGCATTAAAATCCGGGCTGACGGTAGTAGCAGCCTTTTTAGAACACATGTTCGGGTTTAGCGGCGATTTGATTTCTGACTTTAAATAATGAGGTGACTAATATGTATCCCGGCAAGATCCTGCGTCCGGTCAAGGTTTCATTTGTCTCTACCTATCCCCCCCGCCAGTGTGGGATTGCCACCTTTTGCTCCGATCTGCTCCACAGCATGAAACAACTTTTCGGCATCGGGGAAAACAACGAAGGAGAACATAACAGTTTTGAAGTAATTGCGCTCAAAAAAGCCAACGAAACCAATAACTACGGGCGCGAGGTTTCCTTTCACATCCGCGATCAACACCATAATGATTACCAGCGGGCTGCCGATTTTATCAACCTTTCGCCGGTCGATGCCGTATTGATCCAGCATGAATTTGGAATTTTCGGCGGTGAAGACGGCAACTACATCAATTACCTGCTCGGCAATCTGAAAAAACCGGCTATAACCATCCTGCATACCGTGCTTGAAGACCCCACACCGGGGCAAAAGCAGACCATGATCCGCATCTGTGAGCATTCGTTTTCGGTGGTGGTTATGGCCCAGGCTGCAGTTGATATCCTTAAACGGGTCTATAATGTGCCCGAAAATAAAATACTCTTGATTCCCCACGGCTCGCCGGACGTGCCTTTTCTCGATTCCTCCTATTACAAGGATCAGTTCCAGGCCGAGGGGCGCAAGTTGCTTTTAACTTTCGGCCTGCTCGGCCCGAGCAAGGGGCTGGAATATGCTATCGAGGCGATGGAAGATGTGGTAAAATCCCATCCCGACGCCCTCTACATCATTCTCGGAGCGACCCACCCCGAAGTAAAGCGCCGCTATGGAGAAGCATACCGCCACAAGCTTGAAAAAATGGTCTTCGACCGGGGCCTGGAGAAAAACATAACCTTTTACAACAAGTATGTTTCTCTCGAACGGCTGGTCCAGTTTCTGGTGGCCACCGATGTCTATATTACTCCCTACCTGAGCCGGGAGCAGATCACCTCCGGCACGCTCGCCTACGCTCTTGCCTGTGGAAAGGCCATAGTCTCCACCCCCTATATCTACGCCGAAGAGCTTCTGGCTGATGATCGGGGCTGCCTGGTTCCTTTCCGCGACAGCAACAAGATGGCCGAAGCTGTAATAAAACTTCTGGACGACGAGGCTCTGCGCAACCGGATGCGCAAGAATTCGTACCAGCATGGCCGGCAGATGATCTGGAAAGAAGTGGCCCGCAATTATGCCACCGCCATCGAACAGGCCCGGTTGAACTACAGTGCAATGATTACCCGTCCGGCGCCGGAAACAGATGTTACCGAGCGGGCTATTATACCCGAAGTCAAGTTAAAACACCTGCGCGCTATCACCGACGACACCGGGCTCTTGCAGCACTGCGTTTTCTCCGTTCCCGATCGCAATCACGGTTACTGCACTGACGACAACGCCCGCGGCCTGATTGTTGCTGTGATGCACTGGCGTCTGTTTGAAGATGAAGCGATTAACCCGCTTTTAAAAACGTACTTAAGCTTTCTCTACCATGCTTTCAATGAAAAAAATAGCCGGATGCGCAATTTTATGGGTTATGACCGCAGCTGGCTGGAAGAAGCCGGTTCAGAAGACAGCCACGGCCGCGCCCTCTGGGCGCTCGGTTATATAATTGCCCACCCGCCCAATAACGCTTACCTCGGCCTGGCCAACCGGCTGTTTAAGGAGGCGATCGAAATTGCGCTTTCCTTTACTTCTCCACGGGCCTGGGCTTTTGCCATTATCGGGGCCAATTACTACCTGCGCCGTTTCGGCGGCGATGCTTTGGTCCGCCGGATCATGGCCGAACTGGGCGAAAAGCTGCTCGGGCTTTTCCGGCAGAACTGCGCCGAAGACTGGTACTGGGCTGAAGATGTGGTCGCTTACGAAAACGCCCGCCTGACCCAGGCCCTGATTGTTGCCGGCAATTACCTGGATTATCCTGAAATGTTCGATACCGGCTCAAAAAGCCTGAAGTGGCTGGTTGATATCCAGACCAATCCCGAAAGCGGCCACCTCTCGCTGGTCGGAAACGACGGCTGGTACAGACGCGGTGGGCAAAAAGCCCGTTTCGACCAGCAATCCGTCGATGCCACCGCCCTGATCGATGCCTGTTATCAGGCTTTTGCAATCACCGGCAGTGATTACTGGTTTAGAACCATGGAATGGGCCTTCAACTGGTTTTTCGGCAGCAACGACGTCCACCAGCCGCTCTATGAGTTTTCCGGCGGAGGGTGCTACGACGGCCTCCAACCCGGAGGGATCAACCAAAACCAGGGCGGAGAATCGGTGGTTTCATTTCTATTGGCCCTGCAAAGAGTCCACCTGGTAACCCACCAGAATCTTTTTCCGGAGCAGCTGAACATGATCAGGAAAGAATAACCGCAGTATAAAGCGAATTGTAACCTGCATAACCTGAGAAGATTAAGTTTTAGCCATCCGGGTTTTGCAGTGCGCTGAAATAAAACTGAGCACGGGGAATATTTGTGGGCGGGGAACAAGCAGAAACCGTTCCGAACTTAAAAATTTCGATACTACCGGGGTGATTCTATGTATGCTGTTATTTTGGCCGGCGGGAGCGGGACCAGGCTCTGGCCGCTCAGCCGGGAGTTATTTCCCAAGCAATACCTGCCTCTGCCGGGTTCCGGGGGAAACGAGCAGCAGCGTTCGCTTTTCCAGGACACTTTTGAACGGCTTACCGCTGCTGTTCCGCCCGAAAAAATCCTGGTGGTAACTCACCGCGACCAGGCCGGCGAAGTCAGGCGCCAGCTGAGCCTTTCCGGCCTCTCTGCGGTGCGCTTGCTGGAGGAACCGCAGGCCCGCAACACCGCGCCGGCTATCGGTCTGGCCGCCTGCTACCTGCAGCGCGAGGAAGGCGATCAGGCCGTGATGGCCGTTTTGCCCTCAGATCACCTGATCACCGACCGCGCGGAATTTGCCGCCCTGCTGCAAAACGGCGAAACAGCCGCTAAAGCACACGGACTGGTTACTTTCGGTATCCGGCCCACTTACCCCGAAACCGGCTATGGCTACATCTGCTGTGGCGATGAACTCAACCACGGCGCCTGCCGGGTGGAAAAATTTGTCGAAAAACCCGATCTGCAAACCGCAAAAAACTACCTGGAAGATACCCGCTACCTCTGGAACAGCGGCATGTTTGTTTTCCGGGTCGGGGCGTTGCTCAAGCAGTACCGCCGGCTTTTACCGCAGATCTATGCCGCTCTCGAACAGGTCGATTATAAGCGTTTCGCTAATCTTGAAGAAATCTACAAAAATGTAGAAAAAATATCCATCGACTACGGTATCCTCGAGCGTTCCGAAGGGGTAAGTGTTATCCCGACCGCGATAAACTGGAGCGATCTCGGCAGCTGGGAAGCCTACTACCAGGTCAGCGCCAAAAATGAGCAGGGCAATCACCTGCAGGGCCGGGTGTTTCCCGTTGATACTGAAAACAGCCTGGTTATATCCACCTCCCGCCTGATCGGTACAGTCGGCCTTAAAGACCTGGTAGTGGTCGACACCGATGACGCCCTGTTAGTCTGTGATCGAAAGCAAACCCAGGATGTAAAAAAAATAGTCGATCAGTTAGCGGCTGAAGGGGCTGCCGAAGCCAGGGAGCACCGCACCATCTATCGCCCCTGGGGCAGTTACAGCTCCCTGGAACTTGCCCAAAACTACCAGGTAAAAAGGATCAACGTTAATCCTGGAGCCCGCCTGAGCCTGCAGAGCCACCGCCGGCGTTCGGAAAACTGGATCGTGGTCAGCGGTGAAGCTTATGTCACCGTCGACGATCAGCAGTTTACGGTCAGGAAAGGGCAAAGAGCTCATATCCCCACCGGTGCCCGCCATCGCCTGGAAAACAAGACGGAGGAACCGCTGGTCCTGATCGAAGTCCAAAGAGGCGATTACCTTGGTGAAGATGACATCGAACGTTTTGAAGACGACTACGGCCGCACCGCCCCTCCACCGGCAGCAGATCCCCGAAAAGATTTCACCGCGGATAAGGCGAATCCTGAGGCGCAAAAAAAATTTGAACAGTGGTTGGCTCACCCCGATCTCGACCCTGAACTGAAAAATGAACTGCAGGCCATGAAAAACGATCCGGACCGGATAAACAGCCATTTCGGCAGTGAGCTGGCTTTCGGCACCGGCGGTATGCGCGGGGTGATTGGCCCCGGCCTGAACCGGATCAACTCTTACACCATCCGCCGCGCCACCCAGGGCCTGGCCGATTGTCTTAACAACCGGCCCCCGGAAAACCCGGAAGACAGCGAGACCGGGAAAGTGGCCGTCGCCTTTGATACCCGCCTTTATTCAGAGCAATTCGCCGAAACCACCGCCCTGGTCCTTGCCGCCAACGGGATTAAAGCCCTGCTCTTTGACAGCGTCCGGCCTACCCCCATGCTTTCTTTCATCACCCGTGAGCTCGGCTGTGACGCCGGCATTGTGATCACCGCCAGCCACAACCCGCCGCAGTATAATGGCTATAAAGTCTACGGGCCCGATGGCGGACAGGCAGTCAGCCCCCTGGTCGATGATCTCGTCCGGGCCATCGGCAGGGTCGATATCTTCCATGACGTGCAGATGATCACCCGGGAAGAAGCCGTTAACCGGGGTCTGCTGGAAATGATTGATCCGGCCTGGGATCAAAACTACCTGGAAAAAGTAAAAGCGCTTTCCTTAAGCAGTCCGCAGGTACAGTTAAAAGTGGTCTTCACTCCCCTGCACGGTACCGGCCAGGTATATATTCCCGGCCTGTTGGCCCAATCAGCCTGTATTGATCTTTTCCCGGTCGAAGAACAGGTTGCAGCCGATCCGCAGTTTAGCACTGTGCAGGTGCCCAATCCCGAAGATCCGGCTGCCCTGGATATGGCCCTGGAACGGGCCCGCGGTGTCGAGGCGGACCTGGTCCTGGCCACCGACCCGGACGGTGACCGGGTCGGCACCGCCGTGCGCGATCTTTCGGGCGATTACGTGATTTTAAGCGGTAACCAGGTCGGAGCTCTGCTGATCGAGTACATCTGCAGCCGCTTGACGGAAAACGGGAGGATGCCCGCTGATGCGGTGATGATCAAAACCATCGTTACCGGGGACCTGGGCCGGCGCATAGCCGAATCATACGGCCTCGGGGTTACTGAAACCCTGACCGGCTTTAAGTTTATCGGCGCTAAAATCACCGAATATGAAGGCCGGGGCGGACCAAAATTTATCTTCGGCTATGAAGAAAGCTGCGGCTACCTGTCCGGCACCTTTGTCCGCGACAAAGATGCGATTATCGCTTCATACCTGATCGCCGAAATGACCGCCTACTACAAGGAACAGGGCAAAAATTTGCTCCAGGTGCTCGATGACGTTCAACAGCGCTACGGCTACCACTACGAAAATCTGCTTACCGTCGAGCTAAAAGATATCTCCGAGGCCGACCGCCATGTCGCCGCCTACCACCACCTTCCCGCGCAGATGGCCGGCCTGAAAGTGGTCGAAAAGAGGGACTACGGTCGGCAAAAAGGCTGGAATTTAAAGACCGATCGGGAATACGAACTGACTCTGCCCCGATCCCCGGTGCTCCACTACACCTTGTCTGACGGTTCGTGGTTTGCCGTGCGCCCGTCCGGCACCGAACCGAAAGTCAAGCTTTACTTGTCGATAACCGCCCCGACCGCCGCTGAAGCCGAACAGAAACTGGCGCGCCTGCGCCAGGCAGTGCTTGATATCTCGGAAAACCGATGAGTCCTGCTGATAAAACAGATATCCTGGTTGTGGGGGCAGGGGTAATCGGCCTGGCCGTCGCCGCGGAGCTTTCCGCCCGGCAGCCGGATTTGTCAGTGGTCCTGATGGAGCGGCATGAAAGCTTTGGCCGTGAAACTTCCAGCCGCAACAGCGAAGTGATCCACGCCGGCATCTACTATCCCGCCGGCACCCTGAAAGCCAAACTCTGCGTCGAAGGCAACCCCCTGCTTTATCAGTTCTGTCAAAAGTGGGCCATTCCCCACCGCCGCTGCGGCAAAATAATTGTCGCCAACTCTGCGGAAGAATCAGCCTCCCTGGATAATTTGCTCGACCAGGCTTTGGCCAACGGGGTTATAGACCTTGTTGAACTCGGGTTTTCGCAGCTAAATGCCCTCGAACCGAATATCAGGGCCGCCCGGGCCCTTCTTTCCCCTTCGACCGGCATTGTCGACTCGCACGCCCTGATGGCCCGGCTGGAGCAGATCTGCCTGCAAAACGGAGTTCTGCCTGCCTACTGCCACCTGGTTGATCTGATAGAAATTTTAAGTGAAGGGTACCGGGTTCATTTTAAAAACCCAGACGGCAGCAGCGATACCCTCGACTGCCGCTGCCTGGTTAACTGCGCCGGTTTGCAGGCCGGCCGTTTAGCCGCCCTGGCCGGCATCGATCCGGACCGGGCTTTATACCGCCTGCACCTGTGCAAGGGTGAATATTTCAGTCTGCCCCGGGCCCGGGCCTCGTTGATCAACCACCTGATCTATCCGCCCCCGCTGCATGAGCTGACCGGCCTGGGTATCCATGCCACCAAAACTCTCGACGGCCGCCTCAGGCTCGGCCCGAACGCCAAATATGTCACCGAAGAAGACTACACTGTCGACCCTTCCTGCGCCGGTGACTTCTACCGCGCTGCCAGGCGGTTTTTACCCTTTATCGATCAAAGGGATCTCGAGCCGGAAATGGCCGGCATCCGGCCCAAACTGTCCGGGCCCGGCGAATCTTTCCGCGATTTTGTTATTCAGGAAGAATCCGGGCGCAAACTTCCCGGCCTGGTCAACCTGATCGGCATTGAATCACCCGGCCTGACCGCCTCTTTGAGCATCGCCCGCTTGGTCGCCCGGCTTATATGCTAGCTGCCGGATGCTCATTCGCTGATTTTTGTCCGCAGCTATGTTCCGGCCCGCTAATTAAATAAAGTTTTGACCGGCCGGGGTTGAGCCGCTATAATGGAACCGGTAAAAGATCACGACGGCAAATCATACAGCGGGAGCGAAAATGCCCTTACTAACTCTGGACCGGGTCACAAAAGCATATGGATCGGATCAAATCCTCGCTGATGTCAGCTTGCAGCTGCAGCCCGTAGAAAAAGCGGGCCTGATCGGACCCAACGGGTCGGGCAAAACCACCCTGCTCAAAATCATCGCCGGTGAACTGGAAGCAGATCGGGGGGAGATCCATCTTGCCCGTGGGACCCGGATTGGCTACCTGCCCCAGGAACCGCGTCCGATCAGCGCCGGCACCCTGCGTGTTCATCTCGAACACCCGTTGAGCCATATCTTCGATATGAAAAAGGAGATGGCCGCCCTGGAAAAAGAAATTGCCGACCGGGCCGAATTAGAAGGCAGGCCGCTCGATCAGCACCTGGAGCGCTACGCCGCCCTGATCAACCGCTTTGAAGAAGCAGGGGGCTACCAGGTTGAAAGCAGGCTGCTCGGGGTGGCCCGGGGCCTTGGTTTCAAAGACAGCGATCTTGACCGCGACCTTTCTTCTTTCAGCGGTGGCGAAAAGACCCGCGCCCGCCTGGCCGGACTGCTTCTGCAGGATCTCGACCTGCTGCTGCTCGATGAGCCGACCAACTTTCTCGACCTTTCCGCCCTGGAGTGGCTTGAAAAATACCTGCGCGACCTAAACTGCGCCCTGCTGATGGTCACCCACGACCGCTTTTTCCTCGACCGCGTCGCCGGCCGCATTTTTGCCCTGCGGGAACACAGGATCAAAGCATACAGCGGCAACTACAGCGCCTACCAGGAACAGCTTGCCCTTGAGCGCCTGAGCAGTGAACGCGAATACCGGCGCGTGCAGAGAATCAAGGACCGCGAGGAACGCCTGGTCCGCGAGGCCAGGGCCGACGAACGCTCCAAGCGGCAGGCCCGCAGCCGTCAAAAACGCCTCGACAAGTTCGAAGCTGTCGAGCGCCCGCAGGCGGACCAAAGCTTTAAACTCAGGCTCGGTTACAGCGGCCGCAGCGGCCGCCAGGTAGTCATTTTCGACCGGGTCAGCAAAAAATTTGACGGCAATACCATTCTTGCCGATCTGTCCTTTGAAATCAGCTGGGGTGACCGCATTGCCCTGGTCGGGCCCAACGGCGCCGGAAAATCGACTTTGCTCAAACTGATTTCCGGCGCCCTTGAACCGACTGCCGGCGCCGTCCGCCTCGGGCCCTCGGTGCGGGTAACTTACTTTGCCCAGGAACAGGAGCAGCTCGAAAGCAACCGGACCCTGCTGGAAACAATCACCGCCGCCTCGGATCTCGATTTAAAAGAGGCCCGCAACCACCTGGGCCGCTACCTGTTTAAAGGAGACGATGTCTTCAAGCGGGTAGGCGACTTAAGCGGCGGCGAGAAAAACCGCCTGGCCCTGGCCCGACTGGCCCTGGGAAGCGGCAACTGTTTGCTGATGGACGAACCGACCAGCCACCTGGATCTCCCGGCCCTGGAGGAGATCGAAAATGTCCTCGCCTTTTACCCCGGGACCCTGATCATCGTTTCGCACGACCGCTACTTTTTAAAAGGGCTGGCCAACCGGGTTTTTGAACTCGACAGCGAAACCATGCGTATTTATAATTACAGTTTTGATCAATACCTGGCGCAAAAAGAAAGCCTCCGCAGCCAGCCCGGAAAAAGCGGCGATGAAAAACAGGAAGAAAAGCGAAGGAAACAGCAAGAACACAGCCGCCGCCACGCCGAACAAAAAAACCGCCGCCGCCTGAAAGATGAACAGGTCCGCCTCGAAGAAGAGATCAGTAAAACCGAAGCAGAGATCTCGCGTCTGGAAGAAACCCTGGCCAATCCCGCCCACTACGGTGATCACAGCGAACTGGCCGAACTCGGTTCGCGGCTGGATGAGGCAAAATCAAGCCTTTCTGAGCTTTTGCATTACTGGGAAGAAATAGCCGGCCGGCTGGAATGATTACCTGCGGGCAGCGATTAACGGCGCTGGTCAGCGCAAAGCATCAGGCCCGGAGCTGTTTAACTTAAGTGCTGCCTGCTTTGCGGTGCGGCATTTTTTTTGCTCTCCCGGCAGGTTTGCAAAACCCCCGGCGCAAAGCTATAATTGAACCAGAAAAGGTATAAAAAGCGGGGGTTACTATGCAGCAGGCAAAAGCATTTCTGACTACACGCAAAGAAGAAGAAACCGCCCACGTCGGTGAACTGCTCGGCTATATCCTGAACCAGCCCCTCGTAATCGCCCTCGACGGCGAGCTGGGCACGGGCAAAACCGTTTTTGTGCGCGGCGCTGCTGCCGGTCTCGGGGTCGAAGATCAGCAGGTCTCCAGCCCGAGCTTTGTTCTGCTCAAGATCTACCACGGCCGCCTGCCCGTTTATCATTTCGATTTCTACCGCCTGTCTGCGGAAGAAGATCCCCTTGAACTCGGCTTTGAAGAATACCTGCCCGGCGGCGGAGCCGCTTTTATCGAGTGGGCCGGCCGCCTGCCCCGGCTGCTGCCTCCCGCTTACCTGCAGGTAAATATCGAACGCTTTGACGATTACACAGGAGAAGGCCGGCGGATCTGGTTTATTCCCTTTGGCCCCGTCGCTTCCCGGACAGTGGAATCTTTGCTCGGGGCGGTAACGTGGCATATCGACGGAAACCTCTGCAAACAAAAACCCCGCAATATTTTACCCTAGCCAAACCGGCGCAATTACGCTTATAAAGCTAATTTTAAAGCTTGTTGTAGGCAAAGTTTGTTTCAGGAACATGTAGAATTGAAAAGGAGCAGTTTTAGCAAATGCAAAAGAACCATCTGTTAGTAATAGTTTTATCGGTCCTGCTGGTTGTTTGGGCCCTGGCGGCTGCCGCTCACCACCGGGATGGACGCCTTTCTTTCGAAGGCGGCACTTACCGGGGCGAGATAAAATGGTTTGAGCCGCACGGGGAGGGGATCTGGATCCACCCGCAGGGATTTAAATATGAAGGACAGTGGAAAGAGGGCCGGTGGCATGGAGAGGGGACCTGGCTCCACCCCGAAGGCGACAAATATGAAGGGCAGTGGAAAGAGGGAGAGCGCCACGGCCAGGGCACCTACCGTTCTGCGGACGGCACCCATTATCAGGGTGAATTTAAGCATAACCTGATGCACGGCCGGGGGAAAGTGACCCGGGCGGGAGGCATGGAATATGAAGGGGAATTTAAAGCAGGCCGCGCGCACGGCTACGGGAAAACGATCGACCAGTTTGGAGCTGTTCATGAAGGTGAATATAAAGAGGGGCGCATGCACGGAGAGGGAACCTATACTTTTCCCGGCGGGGGCAAATATGAAGGAGAGTTTAAAGATGACCTGTTTCACGGCGAAGGCCACCTGATTGAGCCCGGCGGAGGCGAGTATGAAGGCGAATTTGAAGCTGACCTGTTCCACGGTCAGGGAGCCTATACCTCCCCCGAGGGCGCCCACTACGAAGGCGAATTTGACTCAGGCCTGTTCCACGGGCAGGGCAAGATCACCTACCCTTCCGGGGCAAGCTATGAAGGGCAGTGGAAAGACGACCGCTTCCACGGCGAAGGGACCTTTATTTCGGCTGACGGCGAAAAGTACGAAGGAGAATTTAAAGACGGGCTTTTCCACGGGGAAGGAGTAATGACTTTTCCCGACGGAAGCACACTGGAAGGAACCTGGGAAGAGCACGAGTTTATCGATTAATTGTCAGCTGTGTTTACAAGAAAATGGCAAAAAACAGGAGGTCGGAAAAAACCTGCTTATTCTTGGCATCGATACCACCACTCTTTCCTGCAGTGTAGCGCTGCTGGAAGAAGAGACCTTGTTGGCTGAAATGACACTCAATATTAAAAAGACCCATTCCGAGCGGCTGATGCCTTTGCTCGACCGGATGCTCACCGAAAGCGGTATCGAACGCGAAGAGCTTGGAGCAGTGGCCGCCGCCGCCGGGCCCGGTTCTTTTACCGGCCTGCGCATCGGCGTTTCTACCGCCCGCGGCCTGGCCCAGGGGCTGAACGTCCCCGCTGTGCCTGTCTGCACCCTTGCCGCCCTGGCTGAGGCGGTGCCCGCGCCCGGGACCCTGATCTGTCCGCTGCTTGATGCCCGCCGCAGCCAGGTCTACAGCGCCATTTACCGCCGGGCAGACAGCAGTCCCCACGCCCTGGAAACCATTCTTGAGCCGGCGGCCATTTCCCTGCAGGAGCTGATCAAAGCGCTGCAAAGCTGTGAACAACCGGTAGTTTTTCTCGGCGAAGGCCTGCATAGTTACGCTGCACAGTTAGAGCGGGCTTTGCCCCACATGGCCCTGCTCGCCCCGGCCCCGTTCCGGCTCTGCCGCGCCGCCCTGGTTGCCCTCCGCGGCCGGCGCCTCTTAGAGGCCAGTCCCCGGTCCTCCTACCTGGAGCTTTTGCCCCGCTACCTGCGCCGCCCGGAAGCAGAGAGGCTCGCCGCCGAAAAAAAGGGAGGCTCTGATCGCTAGCCATGGACCTGCATTGGACTGCCGAACGGATGACCGGTGAAGATTTACGGGCAGTGAGCGCCATCGAACAGGCTTCTTTCCGGGATCCCTGGTCTTTACAATCTTTTCAAACCGAAATTGAAACCAACCCCCTGGCTTTTTACCTGGTCGCCCGCCGGGAAGAAAAGGTCATCGCTTACATCGGGGCCTGGATTGTCCAGGACGAAGTGCATATCACCACCCTGGCGGTCGATGTGCAGTACCGCCGCCGCGGTGTGGCCCTGGGCTTAGTCAAGGAGCTGATCTCCAGGGTCGCTTCCTCCGGGGCCTGCTGCCTGACCCTGGAAGTGCGCCCGAGCAATACTGCCGCCCGCCGGTTTTATGAAAAATTGGGCTTTGTGGTCCTCGGCCGGCGCAAGTTCTACTATGCCGACGAAGATGCCCTGATCATGACCAAAAATGGCCTCCGGCTGCCCGAAGATCTGGAAGAGAGGAAAAAGCGATGAAAAAAGCTCCGGTTTTAATCCTCGGCATCGAGACCTCCTGTGATGAAACCGCCGCCGCCGTGGTCGCCGGCGGTAACCGGATCCTGAGCAACCTGGTTTCTTCCCAGGTCGAGCTGCATGCCCGCTATGGGGGAGTGGTGCCCGAAATCGCTTCCCGCCAGCATCTGAGTCTGCTTAACCCTTTGATCGACGAGGCCCTGCAAGAAGCAGGCAAGAAGCTGAAAGACCTGCAGGCGATCGCTGTTTCACACGGTCCCGGCCTGGTCGGAGCCCTGTTGGTCGGGGTGGCCGGCGCCAAGGCCCTGGCTTATGCCTGCCGCCTGCCCCTGGTCGCCGTCAACCATCTCGAAGCCCACCTCTATGCCAACCACCTGGGCGGCGAGGCGATCGCCTACCCGGCGGTTAACCTGATTGTTTCCGGTGGGCACAGCGAACTGCTTCTGGTGGAAAAACCGGGTTCGATTACCTCCCTCGGGCGCACCCGCGATGATGCCGCCGGCGAAGCCTTCGATAAAGTAGCCCGGGTTTTAGATCTGGGCTATCCCGGCGGACCGCTGATCGATAAACTGGCCCGCCGGGGAAACCCGGCGGCAATCAACTTCCCCCGGGCCTGGTTAAAGGATCAGGGCGGTTACGATTTCAGCTTCAGCGGCTTAAAGACCGCGGTGATCAACCACCTGCACCATGCCCGCAGGCGCGGTGAAAATATCAAGTTACCCGATGTGGTCGCCTCCTTCCAGGAAGCCCTGGTCGAGGTGCTGGTCGAAAAAACGGTGGCCGCCGCCGGTGCTTTCAAGGCCGAAACAGTGCTCATGTCCGGCGGAGTGGCCGCCAACAGCCACCTGCGGCGGCGCATGCAGCAGCGCATGGCCACAGCCCTGCCGGCAGTGCCCCTGCGCTGCCCGCCCCCCGAACTCTGCACCGATAACGCGGCCATGATCGCCGCCGCCGCTTACCCGCGCTACTTAAACGGCGAATATGCTTGCCTCGATCTTAACGCTCATCCCGGCCTGACCCTGGAGTTTAAAGTTTAGAAGCTGGCAGCTGGCGGGCGCCGGAAACCTTTGCGGTTAAAAGGCGCAGGTTGACATTTGACTGCTTTCCGTGATTTTTATGTCAACATCTTGTTTCTGCTGTTCATAACCGGGTAAAATGAACGTGTTTCAGGCTTTTTTCTGTGGATAACTTTGTGTATAATGTGGATTACTTTAAATGGAACTAAATTCAGCCTTGCTAAATCAGTGCTTTTAGACCCCCGAACCTTTGTGCTGGTAACATAATCAGTTGCCGTAAAGAATTGAGGAGCCGGTGCAAGTTACCCTTTTTACTAGCAGCGCCCATAATATTATAAAAACCCGGCTGCAGCGAATTCAGAAATGGTTCTAAAAAAACTTTCGGCTCCAGCCTTAAATATCAGCCTTGAACCCGCGCGAATTAAAGCTCAAGCGGAATTTTTGCTTAATATTTCCGGCGATTATTCCCGCTTTCGGGGGACAAAAATTTTAGCTGTTATGCTATAATGGATTTGCTAACTTAGGTGTCGCCAGAACTCTACAGGAGGTTAGCTATTGTCTTTCCCACCAGGTATCAAGCAGGTCCATTTTATCGGTATCGGCGGTTACGGTATGAGCGCCCTGGCCCTGATTCTTCTGCAGCAGGGCTTCCGGGTCAGCGGATCGGATCTTAAGGCATCGCCCCTGACCGAATATCTGGCCGAGCGCGGGGCGACGGTGATCATCGGCCACCACCCGGGCAATCTTGGCTCCGCTGAGCTGGTTGTCTATTCCACCGCCGTTCCTTCCGGCAACCCGGAACTGCTTGAAGCGGTCTGCCGCAGTGTAATGCTCTGGCACCGCTCCGAACTGCTTGCCGCCTTGTTGAACGACGCTTACGGAATTGCTGTGGCCGGGGCCCATGGCAAAACGACCACTACGGCCATGGTCGCCCTGCTTTTAGAGGCGGGCGGTCTCGATCCCACCGCCATTATCGGCGGGGTTCTTCCCGCCTACGGCAGCAATGCCCGCCTGGGTAAAAGCCGTTACCTGGTCGCCGAAGCCGACGAAAGCGACAGCTCTTTTACCCGCTACTATCCCAGGATGGCCCTGATAACCGGGATGGAAGCAGATCACCTCGAACATTATAACAACGAGTATTCCCGCCTGCTTGAAGCTTACAGCACCTTTCTTTCGCATCTCGCCGCTGACGGAACCGCCATACTCTGCGCCGCCGATCCCGCCCTCTGTGCCCTCGGTTCCCGCCTCGAGCGCCGGGTGTTCTATTACGGGCTTGATCCGCAGTCGCCTGTAATCGGCGGCCTAAGCGGACAGGATGCAAAAACTATCCAGCCCGACTATTATGCGGCGAACATCAATTTAAAGGCCAGGGGTTCCACCTTCGATTTTTATTACCGCGGAGTTTTGCGCGCGCCGGCGGTAACCCTGAACGTGCCCGGCCTGCATAACGTCTATAATGCTGCCGGCGCCCTGGCCCTGGCTGACCATATCGGCCTGGATTTGGCTGCATGCACTTCCGGTCTCACTGAATTTAAAGGGGTCGGCCGCCGCTTTGAAGTGCTCGGCACCGTCAACGATATAACCGTGGTCGACGATTATGCCCACCATCCCACCGAAATCAAGGCTACCCTGCAGGCGGCCCGTCCCGACTGCCGCCGTTTGATCTGCGTCTTTCAGCCGCACCGCTATACCCGCACAGCCTATTTTTTTGATGAATTTTCCAGGGCCTTTAACGATGCGGACCTGCTCCTTTTGCACAGCGTTTATTCAGCCGGTGAAGTGCCGATCCCCGGGGCTACTTCGGAAATACTTGCCGATCAAATCCGCTATTATAGCAATATTCCGGTATTTCAATGCGATAATCTTGATATGCTTGAAGAACAGGCCCTGGCCGTTGCCCGCCCCGGCGATCTGATCATCACTATGGGTGCGGGAGACGTCACCAAGGTCGCCCCCGGCATCGTCAAGCGCCTGCAGGAAAAAGCAAACCGGGCTTGAATAAATCTGCCCTGCACCCCAGGCGGCCGGGAAAGCAGGGTTTTATTCACCGTCGCTGTTCTAGCGCTATAATCATAGCAAGGAGTTGACTGATGGCGCATTATATCGATATGCACAACCACATTTTACCGGCGATAGATGACGGCCCGCGCAACATGGCAGAAGCGGTAATGCTCGCCCGCGACCTGGTCGCCGCCGGTTATGACACAGTGGTGGCCACCCCGCATACATTTGAAGGCAAACCGGCCCCGGACCTTATTTTAAAACGGCTCGGTCAGCTGCAGGATGAATTAAAGCGGCAAAACGTCCCTTTAAAACTTCTGCCCGGCGCCGAACAGCTGATTGAACCGCACCTCACTGCGCGCCTGCAGGCCGGTGAAACATTGACTCTGAACCAAACAAAATACCTTCTGCTTGAACTGCCGATGCTCCAGCCCCTGCCGGTGTATACCGAGCAGTTGCTCTTTAGCCTGCGCACCGAAGGTTACCGGCCGGTTATTCCCCACCCGGAAAGGGTTATTGCCCTGCAGAGAAATCACCGCTTACTCTACCGCCTGCACCAGGCCGGGGCAATCTTCCAGGTTACCTGGGCTGCCTTTATCGGCCGGATCGGTCCGGCCGCCCAAAAAACAGCCCGTTTTATGCTCGATGCCAACCTGGTCCACCTGCTGGCCACCGATGTCCATGGTCCGTCCACCCCTTTGTTGGCTGTAGATAAAGCTGCTGCGTACCTCGAACAGGAAAAAGGAGATCGTTTTGCTGCACTGATGCTTACCACCAGGCCCGGTCACCTGCTCGATGACCGGACCCTCGATCTGCCCCTCCCGCTGACCCCTGCCGCCCACCCCCGGAAAAAAGCTTTTTTCCTCTCCCGCCTTTTTAAGGCCTGAATTATCTATTGACCTTTGGACCAGGAAGTGTACAATAATAAATAAGAGTAAGCGCAACAAAAAAGCGTCAAATCTACACCGGCACAGCTCTGGCCTTTTTCTTAATCCAGGCTGCAATTTGCCAGGCCGGACGATGTTTTTGTTTTATGCGCTCTACATTTAATGCAGGTGGTGTTATCTGTGGGTCATCCCGATCGCAAGCCGAAGCGTGAACGCAGGAAAAGAAAACAGAAAATGCTGCCCAGGCGCAACCTCTATGAGCAAACCCTGGATTTAACCCCCTATAACGCCGTGGGCCCGATGGTCAAAGGCGAGGAATTTACGATTAAGTACAAATAAAGCTACCTGCTGCCTGATGATCCTGCATCAGCAGTAACAGCAAAGCGCTCTTGCCCAGGAAGCTTTTAACGCCCGGGGCCGGCTTGTTTAAAAAGCCGGCTCCCGGGCATAAAAATGCGGGCAGGTAGTATTAAAAATGCTTGTGGTAGATATATGCGTCATCAAACCCGGCTTCACGGGCCTCAGCCAGCCTCTGCCGCGCATTGTCAATGTAGGCAAAAGCGCCCACCTGCACCGTATAAAGCGACTTGTGTTCTGGCTTATCCGGCCTGGGTTTCGGCGCCGCGTCAGCGCCGTTTTCGGGCGAAAGGCCCAGGGCAGAGCGCACACCGCGGATTACCCCCGTGGCCAGGGTCTGGACAAAATGCTTTTCTTGCCAGATACCCGCTTCCCGCTCGTTGTCGATAAAAAGCGATTCGATCAGCACCGCCGGGGCCGGGTTATGCTTCAGCACGTAAAAGGCGGCCTGCTTTAAACCGCGGTCGATGATATCCCAGCTTTTAAGCACGCCGATCACCTCGGCGTGCAGGCTTTTTTGCGCAACAAAGGCGCGGTGCCCGGGTTTAAGGCCGCTGTAGGCAAACGATTCAAAACCCCGGCCGCCCCCGGCATTGGCATGCAGAGATAAAAACAGGTCTGCTTCCGCCCGCCTGCTCAAAGCGACCCGGTCGGCCAGGGAGACAAAAACATCCCGGTCGCGGGTTAAAAGCACCTTGAACTCTTCCAGCCGTTCGGCCACCGCCAGGCCGAGGGCCAGGTTTAAATCTTTTTCTTTCAGACCGTGCGCCACCGCCCCGGGGTCATAACCGCCATGCCCGGGGTCAAGCACAACCACCGCTTTACTCATCAACAAAACCTCCTGATTTTAATTTTTAATCTTCCCGGTTAACGCCTTAAGAGTGCCGCAGAAAGTGAATGGATGCTTTCGGTCAAAGTCTCCAGTTTACCCTCCAGGCGCACGAGCAGGTACAGGCTCACTGCCACCGGGAAACCGAAGTTGCCGATCAAGCCCACCATCTCTTCCATCATTAACAAGATCACCTCCTTTATAAAACCCTCCACCGCGAGCGGGGGAGGGCCGTGACCATAAATAAGCGGGGGTGGAAGCTAATTTAAATCCCTTTCAGCCGGCTTCCACCCCCGGCAAACAGCAGCAGTATTTTCCTCCGGCCTGAAGCTTAACTAAATTCGGCCAGCGTATTTACCGTCCGGGAAACTATCTGGGCCCGCACCATAGCGGTGATATCACCGCCGGTGGTGTCGAAGACATTACGGGTAACGATTGAGCTCATCACCGCCTCGACTTCTTCACTGCTTAACTCCGGTTCGGGGTCGGCTACCGATATGGTCGTATTGCGCCCCTCGAAATTCTTAAAGATCATCTGCAGGGTTTCTGTTTCGGTCAAAATTTATCCCTCCTTTCTAAAAAGTTGTGCGGCAGGTTCTACAGTTCTTCCAGTTCAACCTCGTCTACCCGGCGCACGGCGTTAATGCTGTGCACCTGCAGGCTGCCGATTTCCTGGGCCAGTTCAAACAGTTCGCCGTTATCGGTCTCCGGTTTGAGGTTGGAGAAAGAACGGGTGCGGTAGATCGGGTTTAAATCGGCATCCAGCCCGGTGTTCAACCGCAGCTGCAGACGGCAGGCCAGCGGGTTAACAGTTACGTCCATCTTGTCACCTCCCTTCATATACGGGGCAGCGCCCCGGAGCTGGTCGAGCCCGGTTATTATAGCCCGCAGCGGCGAAAAATCACAAAGCGCCACTTGTAGCAGAAATAAGCGGGCCTGGATCAACCAGATGGCCCGGTTGCTGCAACTATGCGCAAGTTTGACCCGGTTTTAACCGTTGAAATTTTTGCTTAAGACGATCAATAGTCTTTTTTTCGTGAAAACTAACAGAGTTCCGAATTATTTTTTGACAAAGCCGCATCAAGTAGCTATTATAGTTCCCGTACGTGAACTCTTAAAAGTCATTCTCTTTTTTTGGTAAAAACATCTAGCAGCCGGAGCAAGCGGATCACTACAGCCCTTTATAAACGCCCCTGTTTGTATCAAACAAGAGGGAGGTTATTATTATAAAAGCTAACCTAAGCTATGCTATTATCAAAAACATCGTTGCCCTGGAGCCGTGTTACGGCCGCAGAGGGGGAAACTCGGCCCGCATCTATACCAGGGACGGTGGATCGTTTGAAAAAGAACAAAGGATGCATTCATTGCTAAAAAGCATAGCCTGCTGTTTCAATGTCGACCTGGCATACTTGCGCCGGAACTATGGCCGGTATCTTGCCTGCAGCCAGAATGTGCCGCTTGTGTTTTCACCCTTCCTGGTCCTGGTGCCGTTTAAAATGCGCCGGCCGGAGTATGAAAACGACGGTGCCACCGGTTATGTCAATTTAATCGATGTGACCGGGGTCACCGCCGCCGAGGCGGGTGCCGGGCAGGATCTAACCAGGTGCCGTGTCCACCTGAAAGGCGAACACAGCGTCCCCAGCCTTTTTTCTGCAAAAAATACCAGCCAAAGGCTGAACACCGGGCGTTTGGCCTTTGACCGTTTTTGTGCTTTACAAAATAGCGGCAGAGCAACCGATCCGCTGCCGGTTGTCAAGGAGGGTTTTTATAACCAGGATAACAGCAGCAAATTTCTCGGGGAACTAATCAGGCTGATCCTTAAAGTAGACTTCAGGGAATAGTCTTAATTACCGGATTTTGCAAATTACAAACAGGGGCTTTTGTAAATATATCAAGTTGGCGGCCGCCTATACTGTCAATCTTTTTCCGTTTCGTTGATGGTGATGTCTGCGACGTTGAACTCGCCAATTAGCATTGAGTTGAGGTGTGACATGAGCATCCAGAATATAAATGAAAGAACGGTCCGTCCTACGCACCCTGGCGAGATGCTTCGGGAGGATTTCATGCCAGACTGTGGTCCTACAGTGAAAAGCTTTGCTGAGGCATTGGGAGTGTTGCGTCAAACAATCAACGAACTGCTTCGCGAACGTAGGAATCTCAGCCCTGAAATGGCACTTCGCTACTCACGTTTATTTAGCTATACACCGCAGTTCTGGCTCAACGCGCAGTGGGCAGTGGACCTGTGGGAGGCATCTCGGACCTTGCAAAAAGAAATGGAGCATATCCGTCCGCTAGACACTGCGTAGAAAACTGTAAAGGCTGATTATGGTTGTTATAATGTTATTTAACCGGAAGATTTGTTTCTCGGGTTTATATTTTTGGCAGGAAATATTTACCTTATTACAGAAGAAATGTCGTATAAACTATGGAGATTCTTATGATATAACATTATTCTTCCAGGCGGGATATTCTTAATTCGTGATCATCGAGCCTTTTCTCTTGCTCCCGGTACGTTTGCTTGAGCTCAGCTGTCTCGTGCTGCCTGGTCATGTCGGCATCATAAAGGGTTTTTACTTTCGGGCGGAGGTCATTTTCAATGTTAATAACAATTTTTTTAAGCGATGTCATCTCCTCGAGCAGTTTAAGCATCATACTGTTCATATCTCGCTGGCCCTGTTTGAGGTCGGTGATATCTACTTTTATCCCCGAAACATCGGTTTCCAGCTTCTGCTGGCCCTGTTTGAGGTCGGTGATATCTACTTTTATCCCCGAAACATCGGTTTCCAGCTTCTGCTGGCCCTGTTTGAGGTCGGTGATATCTACTTT
>LKMJ01000303.1_pt1 | contig 35035 bp, 41 predicted proteins | sample 643391 | NCBI WGS metagenome assembly LKMJ01 (sample SAMN04112250, study PRJNA286221) | soda lake metagenome | biome: soda lake; feature: Kulunda Steppe; material: water; isolation source: sample PL-Br10 brine of Picturesque Lake | place: Russia: Kulunda steppe | collected 2010-07 | reverse complement strand
TCACGCGCGTGTTCGAGCGCTGCCTGTGCGCCCTCGCTGCCGTCGGTCGGATAAAGTATCTCGCTGTACATGGTATCCCCCAGTGTAACTGGGGTTGAATCTACGGCCAGAAGACATGTATGCCTAATGGTGCATTTCAACTGCTGAAAATTAGTGGTATGTGTTACCGGTGATCGGCGCTGTCTGCCACTACTGTAGATCTGAAAGAACTCAGACCCACTCGGTGTAGCCACATTTCCCGCAGTGTAGCCGGTCGCCGTGGTCGGCGAGGAAGGCGTCACCACAGCGGGTACACTGCTCGCTGTCGGTCGAGCCGTCGTCGTTGTAGAGTTCGTGACGGGACATGTTAGGCCTCCTCTGCTTCTGCATCGCCCTCGTCGCCGACGATCTTGTTTCGTTCGAGCATGTGCTCCTGTTCGACATCCTGGGCGTGTTCCGGCGTCTCGTACACCTTCGCGTGGCCGATCGTCTTTCGCATTCCGTACTTGGTGTCGAGTGTCCGGATGACGACCTCTTCGGCGTCCTTGTTCAGCTTTGCAGCAAGCGAATCGCGCACAGAGAGCCGCGATGGGGTCGCTTCCTCGTGAATCATTTCGAACTGGACGTCCGTCCGGTGCAACATCGGATTCTCGTCTTCGTCGATGATGTCGATATCCATGGTCTTGTGTTATCTTGCCGCCGAATCGCGTAAAAGGATTTCGAAGCGCCGAACAGCACAACTCTTCCGGTCGACTTTTTATGACACACTCCCCAGTGAGTGCATGAACGTCTTCGCGGTCGAGGGGCTCGGGGAGATCAGGGAAGGCGACGATATCGCCGCACTCATCGACGACGCGGTCGATCTCCAGCCAAACGACGTGGTCTGTGTTGCAAGCACGATCGTCTCGAAAGCAGGGGGACGACAGGCCGATCTCGACGATTTCGTCGCTGACGAGCAGGCCGAGCGGATCGCCGACCAAATCGGTGAGCTGGCTGGCGAACAGAAAGATCCACGCTTTGCCCAGGCAGTCATCGAGGAGAGCGAGGAGCTTTTGATGGAGTTTCCGATCATGCTCGCGGTGACGAAGTTTGGGCATATCACGGTCAACGCCGGCATCGACCGATCGAACATTCCCGACGCGGATCTACTGTTGCTTCCGGAGGATCCGACTGCCGAGGCCGAGCGACTCCACGAAGCACTTGGTGTCCCGGTGATCGTCACCGACACCTCGGGTCGGCCGTTCCGTCACGGCCAGCGCGGCGTCGCGATCGGCTGGGCTGGGATGCCAGCAGCGCGTGACTGGCGCGGGAAAGAGGACAGAAACGGCAAGGAGCTCGAAGCAACCGTGCAGGCTGTCGTCGACGAACTCGCCGCGGCGGCGAATCTCGTCACCGGCGAGGGAGCTGGGGGAACGCCCGTCGCGGTCGTCCGGGACTGGGAGTTTGGCTCTTTCGAGGGGAGCGATGACCTCTTCCGGGCGGAGGACGACGATCTAATCAGACCCGCACTCAAGGAGTACTCACATGCTGGGAATTGAACTCACGCCGGAGCATCCCGTCTCGCGGCTGTCGAGTCTTGCCGCCCAGGCCGAACAGGCTGGGTTCGAGGCGGCCTTCGTCAGCCATCACTACAACAACCGCGACGAGTTCGTCGCGCTTGCTGATATCGCCCGCGAGACGACAGAGATCTCGCTCGGTCCGGGCGTTACGAATCCCTACGAGACGCATCCAGTGACGCTTGCCTCGCGCATCGCCACGATCGACGAACTCTCCGGCGGGCGCGCGATATATGGGATCGGACCGGGAGACCGCTCGACGCTTTCGAATCTGGGATACGACCAGGACGACGCGCTCCGGCGCGTGCTCGAAACGATGCAGGTCACCCGTAAGCTCCACGCCGGCGAGCGTGTCGACCACGACGGCACCTTCCAGTGCGATGACGCGGGGCTCAACTACGAGACGAGCCAGGTACCGATCTACGTCGGCGCGCAGGGACCGCACATGACCCGGATGTCAGCGAAGTACGCCGACGGAATTCTCTACAACGGCTCGCATCCACGCGATATCGAATGGGCACACGAGCGTGTCGAGGAGGGGCTCGACGAACGCCCCGACCATCGCGGCGAGTTCTATCTCGGGGCCTACGCCAGCGTGAGTATCGCCGAAGACGAAGCGGAGGCCCGCGAGGCAGCACGGCCACCAGTTGCCTTTATCGCGGGTGGCGCGCCCCCGCCAGTGCTCGAACGACACGGACTCGACAGCGAACTCGCAGCTGAGATCAGCGAGGCGATCGCTGGCGGCGAGTTCAGGGAGGCCTTTGGACTCGTCAGCGAGGAGATGATCGACGCCTTCGCCGTTGCTGGCCGGCCGGAGACGGTCCGCGAGCGCGTCGAGACGATTCTGGACGTCGCGGACAGTTTTGTGATGGGGTCACCGCTCGGTCCCGACCTCGAAGAAGCAGTCGCGCTGATGGGCGAGCAGATTCAGTTCTGAGGGAGCGTTATTTCTGCGGGTGCGTTGCACCGAACGATTCCGGCGTGATCAGATCGATGACTGCGCCGAGTACGAGAATGCCGAAGAACGCAGACGGGACAATGACGAGCAGGCCGCCAATAAGAACCAGCAGCGCTTCGATCGGTCCCTGTGTTGCGACGCCAGCGAACTCGCCTGGCATGTCGATGATGCTTTGGACCAGCTCCGAGAGTACACTCATATCTGCATATTTGCGAGGGTGTACTTGTGTGTTCCTCTTTCTCAATCGGTTACTCGGTGATAGTATCGATTGATCGCGAGGGGTTTCTACGTGGAAAGGGGGTAGAGAATAGGGGTTTCCACGTGGAAAGGGGGTGGAGGAGAGGGGTTTCTACGTGGAAACCCCACCGTCGTCGGAAGCAGTACTAACCACGCCCCGAAGCAAATTCAGGACGTGGGGACTGGCTGTTCCGAGGCGAGTCGTTCGATATCCGTCAGCGCGTCGCTAACGGTGTATGTCGATGTCTCGGTGTAGTGGGGCGCGACGCTGATGAGTTCATCATCGACGTGGATCGCCAGACAGAGGACAGGGGGCGTGAGAATCCTGTCGGGTGTGTCACTCACGAGCGTCGTCCGCTCGCGTTTGGTGAACCCTGGTTCGAGCGAGGCGTCGTGAAGCTCCGCCCACTGCCGGAACTGGTCGTACTGCTCGACGATCGCCTCGTGGTCGCTATCTGCTGACAGCGAAATATCATCGGGCCAGGACTCGACTGCAAGCTCATCTACCACCGTCCCTTCGGCGTACTCTCGCAGCCGATCGATCGTATCGTTCACGGGCTCGACGAACAGCGACGGTCGGACGTAACAATCAACTGCCACGCGGTGGTGAGTTGCAGCCATGGGTATCTCCCCCTGTCTCGGTTACAGGGTGTGCCATATCGTACATGAACAATAATTATAAATCTATCGTCGCCAGCACAGAGTGTCGGTGAGACCAGAACCGGCGGTATGATGTAGTTCGACACACTATAGGAAGGCATGGAGGACACCTCGCTCGACGAGTTTCTCGATAGCGGTGAGGAGTCCACAGCGGAGTCAGAATCGGACGAAGAGGGCACCGAACCCAGTTCATCTCCCGAAACAGACGACCAGCAGGTCGAGCAGGCAACCGTCACCGCTCGCTGGCGGAGCGACGAATCCCGGTGTTATTGTTGTGGCGATGCGGTGTCCAGACTGTGGGTGGACGATAATGAATCAGTCTGTCGAGCGTGCAAGGAGTGGTAGTATTCGGGACTGTGTGGTCGATTCGCCGGCTAGATTTATTGAGAATGACTGACAAGCATGGTATATGGAGTTCGACGTCATTCAGGGTGACATCGCCCAGCAGTCGGCCGACGCGATCGTCAACGCCGCGGGAACGAGTCTGCGGATGGGATCGGGCGTCGCTGGATCGTTGCGACGGGCAGCAGGGAACGAACTCAATCAAGAAGCGATGTCGAAGGGGCCAGTGGATCTCGGCGAAACTGCCGTCACGGACGCCTACGACCTCGACGCCGAGTACGTGATCCACGCCGCAGCGATGCCCCACTACGGCGACGGCGAGGCAACCGCGGCAAGCATCGCAAATGCGACCGAGAACACACTCGAAACAGCCGACGAACTCGGTGCGGAGTCACTCGTCATCCCGGCGCTTGGCTGTGGCATCGCCGGCTTCGAACTGGAAAACGGTGCACAGATCATCAGCGAGACAATCGACAGCTACGAAGCCGAGAAGCTAGAGGAGGTGACGCTCATCGCCTACCGTGATGAGGAGTACGAGACGATCCAGGAAGTCACAGAGGAGGTCTGGGACTAATCGCTGACGCAGGGAGTCGTTTGCAGCGGATCGGTTATCAGCTGTGGCCGCTTACCGACACAGGCTCGTAGGGTGATTCGAGATACTCGATATCGCTTGCCGACAGCGAGATATCGAGCGCTTCGACGGCCTCCTCTAGGTGTTCGACGCTCGTCGTCCCGATAATTGGTGCGTCGACCCACTCCTTGTGGAGCAGCCAGGACAGCGCAATCTGTGCCATCGTGGCATCTTTATCTGCAGCGAGTTGCTGGACGCGCCCGTTGATCTCCTGGCCGTTACCCTCGAAGTAGGGGTGGTCTTTTGCGTGCTCGTCGGATTTCCCGCGTGCGGTCGCGTCGAACTGCTCGTGTGGCCGGGTGAGATACCCCCTCGCCAGTGGACTCCAGGGGAGCACGCCGACGTTGTGTTTCTGGCAGTACGGCATCATCTCGCGTTCTTCCTCCCGGTAGAGCAGGTTGTAGTGGTTCTGCATCGTGAGAAACCGTTCGAGACCGAGTTGCTCGCTCGTGTGTCGACTCTCGGCGAACTGGTGAGTCCACATCGAACTCGCGCCGATGTATCGCACCTGACCGCGACGAACGGTGTCATCAAGCGCGCGCATCGTCTGTTCGATCGGTGTCTGCTCGTCCCAGCGGTGGATCTGGTAGAGATCGACGGTGTCCATCCCGAGTCGGTCGAGACTTGCCGATAGCTCCTGTTCGATCGCCTTCCGCGAGAGCCCGCCCGAGTTCGGGTCATCTTCGTCCATTTGGAAGTAACACTTCGTCGCGACAACCATCTCGTCTCTTCGGCCATCGAGTGCATCGCCGAGGATCCGCTCTGACTCCCCTTCGGAGTACATGTTGGCGGTATCGAAGAAGTTGATCCCAAGATCGATCGCGCGTTCAATGATCGGTTCGCTTTCGGCCTCCTCAAGCACCCAGTCTCGCCAGTCGGGTGTCCCGAAGCTCATGCAGCCAAGACAGAGCCGGCTAACCTCCATGCCGGTGTCGCCGAGTGTGGTGTACTCCATACCGTGGCGTCGACCGGCGACTGTGAAAATGTTCCGCTAAGGTGGGTGTGGAGAGTGTGTTGAGATGCGAGGATATCTGTCTTTGTCGGCGTGTGTGGAACTGTAAACAGCAAGAAAGCCCGAGGAGTGAACGAATCTAAGAGAACCGCAGAGAACAGCAAGAAAGCCCCGAGGCTGTCGAGTCGGGGGACTCGCTGCGGTCCTCACTCACTGCGTTCGTTGCGGTCCTTACATCGTCCGCCTTCCTCGACAGCCTCGCCCCTTTCAGTCCCGCCTGATTTCACTTTCCAGGCCGGGAGCCTGGCGGCTGCGCCGCCAGGGTATAAGCCGGCGGTGAAACCGCCGGCCAAGGGACTGAAAGGGGCAGCCGGCTACGCGAACCCCGGCGACGTAAGCACCGCAGTGAGTGAAACGAACGAGAAGCGAAGCGAGCCGCGGGAGCGTAGCCGGCTGGGGCTTTCTTGCTGTTCGTAGTTGTATAAACTTCAGTTTGAGGAGCTTTCCTGCTGTCGGCAGTGCTGGTTGCTCACTTTCCAGTAAGAAAAAACACCGCTACAGAGAGAGTGTCCGCAGATTTTTATTACACACACGCTTAAAACGCGGTATGACAGCACTTTCTTTCGACGAACACGGCGTCGATGTGGTCTACGAGGGGACGGAGTTCCGGCTGGAGAAAGAACTCATCGAGGATGCGATACAGAAGGAGTACCCCGACGTAACCGATCATGAAGTACTACAGATAGTAGAAAAAGATCCCGCCCTCTCGGGCGAACCGCAACGAATCGCAGATATTCTCGCTTAGAAGCGACCCAGTACGTTAGGCTTCGACAGCCTGCTCGGCGCCTTCCTGCATCTGCTGTTGCATCTCTTCAGCTTGCTCTTGGAGCTCCTCGAACTGCGTCTGCATCTCGGTGACTGCCTCGATCGACTGGCCTTCGAGCTCTTCGTGGGTCTCGTAGACAACGTCAAGCTGATCTTCGAGCATCGTCAGATACTCTTCGCCGAGTTCGTCAGCGGCGTCGAAACTCTCCTCGAACTCGCTTGAGAAGCTCGCAAACAGCTCTTCGTGGTTCTCGAGCAAAACAGCGTACTGCTCGTCGACGGTCTCGCGGAGTTCGAGCACTGCATCCGCCGTGCCTGGTACGTTCGCCTCGACGGCATCGAGCATGCTGTGGATGAGATCCTGCTGGAGTTCGACCGTACTCCGCTGGAGTGACTCCTGAGCGTCGAGGCTGTCGACAGCTGCCTCGCTCATGTGCTGTTGCATCTGCATCGTCTGCTGGAACGCCTCGTGGCTCTGCTTGATCGATTTCCGCTGCAGCTCGAACGTCGCTTTGACTGGGCTTGTGTAATCTACCATTGTGATCTATCTCTAACTATTCAATGCAGCTATATAAGTATTGTCTCCATTTACCACCAGATACCATTTCATACCATACAATGTCTGGTTTGCGGCAGGACCATCGCAATCTCGTCGTGATAGCAGAAATTATACCTTCATGGGAATCGCCAGGTTTGTGTGATCAAAGACGTTGAATAGTTGACTATATTATCTTATTATTCAGTGAATTAACGAGAAGAGCCAGCAAAATTAAGTAGGGTAATTTAGAATATTGTTGATGTAATGGTTCGGGAAGATTTACATACTACAAGTATCCGGGACGTACTGCAGGAGGGGGTCAGTGAAGCCACCGGGGGACTTCTGCTGGTCAATCCGACGCAGTCGACGATCCGTGAGCTTGTTGAAACGTATCGAAAGACGGATTCACTGCCGCCGGTTCGTCTCCTTGCAGACGAAAAGCCACTGAAAGATCTCACAGAGGACTTTCTTATCGCGAGCACACTCGCAGATCTCATCGAGGACGAAGCGCTCGACGTTCGCACGCTGGCATCGGTGCCTCGTCACTCGCTTCTGGTCACCGAGGAGTTTATCGTGTCGCTGGTCGAGGGCGAAGAGCTGGTCGCCGGGCTGACGACACGCGAAACAGAGTTCGTTGCCGCGGTCCACGAGGAGTACGAGCGCCGGTGGGAGAGAGCCAGCGCGTACTCGCTTCGGACGCCGCCACTGTCTCACATCCGCGAAACGCTCGAATCCGATATCGGCGAAGGGGCCGTCGAAGATTTCGACCGCGTTCTCGAGACACTAGAGACAGCAAAAGGCAACGGGCAGGGGCTGGACGAAGTGACGATTGCACTGCTTGTGGCCGCAAACAACGGGGAGCTGTTGTACGATATCAGTCGCTGGGGGGAGGATATCCGGCTCGCAAGCAAGGCAACCTTCTCACGAAATAAAAATCAGCTCGAAGAGGCAGAGCTGATCGACACGGAGAAAGTGCCGATCGATGTCGGCCGCCCGCGACTGCGCCTGTTGCTCGCCACCGACCAGCTTCAGGGCGCATCGATCGAGGAGATTACCGAACGAGCACAAAACCAGCTTGCCTAGGGCAGGGAGCTTTTTGCCCGGGGTCCAGTCTACCTGCATATGACCGTCGGGATCATCGGCTCCGGAGAGGCAGCGGCCGCCGTCGAGGACGCACTCGAAGCGACCGACACTGTTCGGACGACTGTCGAACGGACAGACGAGTACGAACTCGTAGTTGTAACGGGCCAGACAGGCGATTCGGTGTTCGAGGAGGTAGACAAACGAGCACTCGACGCCGAGCGCCGCTGGGTTGCTGTCGAGATCGGGGGGATCGGCGGTGTGCCGGTCGTCGAAACCAGTGTCGCCTTCTTCGACCCGTCGGTGGGCTGTTATGACTGTCTGCGCGGCCGTGTCGAGGCGAACCGTGACCGACAGGAGCCGATCGACGAGCAGCCAGCAGCCCACACAGTCCGCTTTGCGGGTGCCGTTGCCGGACGAGAGATTAGCCGGTATCTCGACGAAGGTGCGGAAATCTTCGGTCGTGTTATCACGCCACCGTTCGAGGAGCGACGCTTTCTCCCGCTTCCGAACGGTCGGTGTGGTGAGCAACCCGACCGAACGCTCGGGCGGAGACACACCGAGCGACCGCTTGAGGAATCACTCGCACGCGCGGAGCAAGCGCTCGATGAGACGGTCGGGATCATTCAGGAGGTCGGCGAGGCGGAGTCATTTCCGGTTCCGTACTATCTCTCCCGGGGCTGTGACACCGCAGGATTCAGCGACGCCAGCGCCGCACGCGACGCTGCCGGCGTGGCCATCGACTGGAACAGCGCGTTCATGAAGGCACTCGGCGAGGGACTCGAACGGTACTGCGCCGGCGTCTACCGGAACGAACAGCTGACACAGGCTCCGCCAGCCGAACTGTCCGACGCAGTCCCCCCTTCGGCGTTCGTTTGCGAGCGCGAACCCGACCTGGAGCGGGAGATCGAGTGGGTCGAAGGCGAGGAGATCGCGACTGGCGACCAGACGTTGCTCCCGGCGGAGTTCGTCTACCATCCACCGCCAGCAAGCCGGTATCACTCGCCGGTCACGACCGGTCTCGGTCTGGGGAACTCGCCCGTCGAGGCGCTGCTCGCGGGGCTGTACGAGGTGATCGAGCGCGACGCGATGATGCTGTCGTGGTACTCCTCATTCGAGCCACTCGGTGTCCAGATCGAGGACGAAACCTACGAGACGCTTTCAAGCCGGGCCAGCTCGGAGGGGTTGTCGGTCTCGACGCTGCTTCTCACCCAGGATGTGGATGTTCCAGTGGTGGCCGCCGCAGTCAGCCGCGACGAGTGGCCGAAGCTCGCCTTCGGTACCGGTGCGCATCTGGACGTCAACAAAGCGGCCCGATCAGCGCTCGCGGAGGCACTGCAGAACTGGACAGAGCTGCGCGGTATGGGTCCAGATGACGCTGCCGACGCACTCGGCGCAATCGGAACCTACGCCGACGAGCCGGGGCCAGCAGCCGAGTTCATCGAGTTCGACGCTGCAGTACCGGGTGACGCTGTCGGCCCCGAGACTGTCCCGTCAGGAACCGCACAGCTCGATGTAGTCTGTGACCGGATCGACGACGCCGGGCTGGCAAGCTACGGCGCGCGCCTGACCACTCGTGATGTCGAACAGCTCGGATTCGAGGCAGTCCGGGTGGTCGTTCCGTCGGCACAGCCGCTCACGTTCGGTACACCGTCCTTTAGCGACCGAGTGAGGTCGGTTCCCGAACAGCTCGGGTTCGAGCCGAAACTGGATCGGGATCACCACCCGTTCCCGTAGCGACGAAAGACGAGTTACAGCAGTCGGTCGACGTAGTCAGTAAACTCTGCAGGAACGAGTTCGGTCAATGCTTCCGGATCGGTCTCGCCGTCGGCGTTGACCAGATACGTTTTGCCGCGCTCGTCGCCGTAGATCCCCTGAAAGTCGTAGACGAACCCGTAGATCCTCTCGTCATCGGGGACATCTTCGCTGTCGAGTAGAAACTGCACCTGCTCGTCGACGTTGTACTCGACGAGCTGATTTACCAGACTCACCGACCGTTCGGGGTCGACTCGGTCGTCTTCGAGTCCGCGCTCCACGACAGGGACGAGCTGGTCGACCAGCTTGGCAACCCCTGGTGGTGTCTTCTCCGTCTGCTCGGTCTGGATAGCCTCCAGTGCTGCCATCACTGCACCACAACCTGTGTGGCCGACAACGAGCGTGACAGATGTCTCGGTATAGGTGATTGGATAGAGGACGCTCCCGGCGACGACGCGTTCGCCGTCGTGGTCGTCCCAGACCTGATTGCCGATCGTGCTCGGCGTAAACAGCCAGCCTGGCTCTGTGACTCCCCACATCCCTTCCTGAGAAACACGCGAATCAGAACAGCAGATAGAGACAGCCGCCGGCTTCTGCTCTTGTTGCACTTTGTCGAAATACGACGACGGCAACGAGTGGACGTGATCTGCATTGCGCTCTAGTAGTTCCCGCAGCGTCGTCCCAGTCATACAGCCAGCAAATCAGTCGGGATAGTTAATATCTCTGCCTGTCGTATGCGTTTGGGTACAGGTATCGGAGACAGAGAAAAAGACCGCTGGGATCGGTCAGGTAATTACGGTTCGTGACCCATCATCGCGTCGCCAAGGTTCGCGTGGCAGTCGCCACAGCGGTACTCCCGGACCATTCCGTCTGGTCGCTGTTCGACGATGTCGCTTCCGCAGGAACACTCGTTCAAATACGACGGCTTCTTGCATCTCGACCAGTTCATCATCCCGACTCCGAGTCGAGGGCACTAAACGTTGTTTTCAGGTTGAGCAACACCAATCTCTCTTGAACGAAAACTTTTCTATCCGACCGGCTGGCTGTGGGTGTATGCGCCTCTGGTCAGCTGCCCGGTCCCGGCGGTGGCTGCTGTGGGGGATTCTCGCCGTAACTTTTCTGTTCGTCAACATCTACCGGCTCTCGACGGCAGTCATCGCCGAACAGCTGATGGCCGCGTTCGGGACGACCGGTGCAGAGCTCGGAACGCTGCACGCGACCTTCTTTTTTCTCTACGCTGTGATGCAGATTCCGACCGGAATCTTGGTCGACTGGGCGGGGCCACGGTATACGGCGACTGCTGGTGCGGTTGTGATGCATCTCGGGGCGATGCTGTTCGCCGTCGCCGGCAGTTTTACCGGCGCGTTCGCCGGCCGGTTTCTGATCGGGCTGGGCGGGAGCGTGATCTTCGTCTCGATTCTCCGATTCTGTGCGAACTGGTACAGCGCTGGGGAGTTTGGAACGATGAACGGCCTGAGTTTCGCGATCGCTGGCGTTGGTGGAATTCTGGCGACGACGCCGTTTGCGATTGCTGTCGACTGGCTCGGCTGGCGATCGACAGTGTGGCTGCTGGCGATCACTGGCCTCGGAATCGCCATCGCAACCTACGCGCTCGTTCGGGACTCCCCACAGCGTGCCGGCCTCGAACCGATCGAGAACGTACCTGAACAGCCACGGGTGAGCGCAGCCGAAAGCTGGGCGTTTCTGACTGACGTGGTTCGGGACAGCTACACCTGGGTCGTCTTCGTGTTGCTGTTCTGTGCGGTTGGCGTCAATCTCACGCTGTTCGGGCTGTGGGGGATCCCCTTCGTTGTGCAGGTGTACGGGACGAGCGTCACTGTGGCTTCGCTGTTTACGTTCCTCGGTGGCATCGGTGCCGTCGTTGGTCCGCCAGCTTTCGGGCGGCTTTCGGATCAGACGGGTTACCGCACCGAGATTACCGTCGCCGGGACGGCGCTGTATACGATCACACTCGGGACGATTGCGCTGTTTGGCGACCCACCGCTCGTTATCGTCGCGATAGCGTACTTCCTGACCGGCGCGCTCGTCGGCACGTTCGTGCTCACCTATCCGATTATCAAAGAGCGCAACCCCGACCGGGCGAGCGGGATCGCGCTGGGAACAATCAACGGTGCCTCGTTTTTCGGTGCAGCGGTCTTCCCGACGGTGATGGGCTGGGCGCTCGATAGCTACTGGACTGGAGAAATCGTCGGCGGTGCGCGTGTCTATACGGTGACGGGCTATCGAGTCGCCTTCGGTCTCGCGACTGCCGGTGCCTTTCTCTCGCTTTGCTGTGCACTCTGGTTGCAGTATCAGGAAGAGGGTGGCGTCTAGCTGAGTGAGTTTTTGGAGTTGGAGGTACGAACAACAAAAAAGCCCCCGTGACGGAAGCTGATGTAGCCACAAACAGCAAGAAAGCCCCGTCTGTTCAGTCCCGCCCGACTTCTCTTTCTAGGCCGGGAGCCTGGCGGCGCAGCCGCCAGGGTATAAGCCGGCGGTGAAACCGCCGGCCAAGGGACTGAAAGGGGCGTTCACGGCGCGTAGCGCCGTGAGATCGGGACTTTCTTGCTGTTCGTGGTTACACAAGCTTCAGTCGAGCGGGCGTTCTTGCTGTTCACAGCTACACACTTTCCAGCGACAATAAACACGACCACGAGCAGTGACCCGGCAGCTTTATACAGACAGTGAAACATCGGCACTGGTATGCCCGAAAACCCCACAAAGACACTCCCAAGCGGTGACGAACTCCCCCAACTAGGATTTGGTACCTACGGACTGGACGGGGAGATGACCACCGAAGCAGTCCGTGCCGCACTCGATGCTGGCTACACGCATATCGACACTGCCGAGGGATACGAAAACGAGCGGGAAGTCGGCGAGGCGGTCGCCGAAGTGCCCCGAGAAGATGTCTTTCTCACCTCGAAGGTGCTTCCGAAACATCTCGGCTACGACGGACTGATCCAGGCCTGTGAGCGCTCACTCGACCGGCTCGACACCGAGTATCTCGATCTGTATCTCATCCACTGGCCGAATCCGGCAGTCTCGCTTCGCGAATCACTCGACGCGATGGCGACGCTGGTCGACCGCGGACTGGTCCGCAACGTCGGTGTCTCGAACTTTACCGCCTACCAACTGGACTGTGCCCTGCATATCTCCGACGTGCCGATCGCCGTCAACCAGATCGAGTTTCACCCCTGGTTCCAGCGCCCGGAACTGGTCGAGTTCTGTCAGGACGCCGGCGTCGTCGTCGAGGCCGCCGCACCGCTTGCCCGAGCCGAACTGTTCGAGGACGAACTCCTCCAAGAGCTTGCAACAACATACGACAAAACTGTCCCACAGATCGTCATCAACTGGGCGCTCGAACGTGACACAGTCGTCCTGCCAAAATCCTCCTCGCCGGCACACATCCAGGAGAACGTCGATGTGTTCGACTGGACACTCGACGACGCAGATCTCGCCGCAATCGACGACCGAGACCGGGAGTACGCCGTCTACGACACGCTCACGCGAGACTGGTCGAACAACACCTACGGCATTCCCAGATAAACCCGAACAGAATCAGCCGAGGAAAATATCGATTGCAGTACCAGAGGACTGGCCCTTATACAGCTCCGAGTAGCCGCAGTTTGTACAGGAGATAACGGTGAACTTCCGGTTCTGGATGTCGAAAAACCGCGACGCGCCAGTGCCGGTCGTCGAGATCTCGTCGACCTCTGTCTCTGTATGCCCACACTTCAGACAGCCGGAGGGATCGTTCTCTGCAGGGGAGTCAGGACGACTCATAACATGAAATCCTACTTTCAGTAACAAATTCTTTGTGTTGTCGGTGGAAACTGCGACATATGAGCGCTGCTGCCCTCCTCCTGATACTGTTTCTGTTCTGTGTGGTTCCCTTCGCCGTGTTGTATCTCATCGTCGAAGACGAGACAGCAGATCCAACGACCATGACACGCTCGGAGGCAGAGAAACTCGCCCGCGAACAAAGTGGACGTCCGTCAGCACACGAGGACCGAACAGCCGAGCAGAATGCAGACGACGCCGAACAGTGGGGAACAGCTGACGACTGGGGCTCGGAAACGAACGACCGACAGTAGGCCATCGCCGGCTACTCCGCCCGACTTCGAGCGACCGTCACCGGCACTGGTGACCGGCGGACGACAGTCTCTGCGACACTGCCAAGCAGGAGTCGTGAGACGCCCTGCCGGCCATGACTGCCCATCACGATGTGATCGATATCGCCAGTTTCGGCAGTCTCGATTATCGTCTGTGCCGGTTTCCCGATCTCGACCGTTCGTTCTGTGTTGAGTCCACTTTCTGCCGCCTGCTCTTCGATCCCCTCGAAGATGTGCTCTGCTCGTTTTTTCTCCTGTTCGTACCAGCCGTCCGGAATGTTCGGGACGGCAGTTTCGGCGCTGAAACTCGCCTCCGCCGGATCGACGACGTGCAAGAGGACGAGCGTGCCATCAGAGAACAGTTCGGTCGCGAGATCACAGGCCGCGGTGGCGTGTTCGGACTGGTCGACCGGAAGCAGTATTCTGCTCATACACGTCGATACCGCTCCGGTCGGTTGAAGATTTCCCCGGCGACAGAAACGTGGGATACTGCACCGGTGGTTGCACGATACGCTGCAAACAGTTTCGACACACTAATACGCGGACACACGTCATATACATTAATGACAGATGTAGCTCGTCTGCGTAACAGCACGCAGATTCTGCTACCGGGCGGTGCGCTTTCCGGACTCGGTGGGGATCTGGAGGATGATTTCACTGTCACGGTGCGTCAAGAGGACCAGCAGATTCGGATTATCGGCAGCCCTGTCGAGATCAAAAGTGTCAGCAACTTTCTGGCGCGAAACGGGATTACTGTTGCCTGATTGTATTTTTTGGTGATCGAACGCGGTGGCTGTGGTGGGCGTTCACAGAGCAACTGCGAAGAGGAATTCTTAAACCCTCGCCGACGGAGTATCTGGTATGGCTGATACGATTGAGGTGCTCGTTCCCGGTGGACAGGTCAACCCTGGCCCACCGCTCGGACCGGAGCTCGGTCCGACACCCGTCGACGTGCAGGCAGTTGTACAGGAGATCAACGACCAGACCGAAGCATTCGACGGCACGGAAGTGCCCGTCACGATCACCTACGAGGAGGACGGCTCCTTCGAGATCGAGGTCGGTGTCCCACCGACGGCAGAGCTCATCAAAGATGAGGCTGGCTTCGAGACGGGCAGCGGTGAACCCCACGAGGAGTTCGTCGCCGACTTGTCGGTCGAGCAGATCCAGCAGATCGCCGAGCAGAAACACCCAGACCTGCTCTCCTACGATCTGAAAAACGCCGCCAAAGAGGTCGTCGGCACCTGTGTCACACTCGGTGTCACCATCGAGGGGAACAACCCCCGAGAGTTCAAAGAACGCATCGACGACGGCGAGTACGACGACATGTTCGTCGACGCTGCCGAAGCCTGATCGCGTTTCCGGAAGGCAGACATCTTTTTGTCGTGTGTGGTAACTACTAGGTATGGATCACGAGACGGCAGGCGCGCTTGCTGAAGAGATTCTGGACGGGATAAGTGAGGCCGTCATCGCTGACCGACAACTTCTCCGCACGACCCTGACTGGTATTCTCGCCCGCGGCCACGTCCTCCTCGAAGACGTTCCTGGCACGGGAAAGACCCTGACTGCCCGGAGCTTCGCGACCGCGCTTGGACTCTCTTTCCAGCGGATTCAGTTCACCCCCGACCTGTTGCCAGCGGATATCACCGGCTCGAACATCTACAACGATCACGAGGGGAGCTTCGAGTTCTCTCGTGGCCCGGTGTTCGCAAACGTCGTCCTCGCAGACGAGATCAACCGTGCCCCACCGAAAACACAGGCCGCGTTGCTCGAAGCGATGGGTGAAAAACAGGTCACCGTCGACGGCACGACCCACCAGCTGCCGGAGCCGTTTTTCGTCATCGCAACACAGAACCCCGTCGAACAGGAGGGGACCTTCGGGCTGCCGGAAGCCCAGCGCGACCGCTTTATGATCAAAACCAACCTCGGCTATCCGACCGCCGAGGGCGAGCGCACGTTGCTCGACCGTCGTGCAGCACGGGAATCACAGACGCCATCTGTGGATGCCGTCGTCGACCGCGAGCGCGTCCTCGCACTGCAGGAGCTTCCCGAAACAGTCGCAGTCGATCCCAGACTGCGCGATTATATAATCGAACTGGGTCGGTGTACACGCCGTGACGACCGCGTCTCGGTCGGCATCTCACCGCGAGGAATCCAGCGATTGTTCGAGGCTTCCCGTGCGCGAGCGGCCGTCGCCGGTCGCTCCTTCGTCGTTCCCGACGATATCAAGGAGATAGTCGAGCCAGTGTTCGTCCACCGGATCGTTCTCAACGCCGACGCGAGCGTCCGGAACGTTACCGCAGCGGACGTCATTGCCGAGACGCTCGACAGCGTCAAAGTACCTGCCGTCAGTGGCTCGGATCGACAGGAGCCCACAGCGAACCCCAAGGAGCCGACACAGAACGCGAGCCAACCCGAAAACTGATCGGTTGGACGGACAATTTCGAGCGTTCCCAGCCGCTGAGAAACCTCGTGGTGGTATTTTGTAATCGATCACAGATGTTTGTGTATGACTGGCGTGCGAGCGGAGTTCGTGTTCGAACAGCCCGAAAACTGTCCTGTTGCGAAAACATCGGCAGAGGCGGAGGAGACACTCAGAGATATTACCTGGGCACGGTCGCCCGACGAAACTGTCGCCGAACAGTTCAAATCAGGAGGCGAACTGTCGACAGACGACGCGGAAGAACTGTTCGACTATGGGAGCCAGCGTGTCTACGAGTTCGAGCGGGATCACTCGATGTGTATCTGTGAGTTCATTGAGGGAGAACTAGGACCAGTGACGGAAGCATATGCGACGGCTGGAAATCTGCACGTCACGCTGCACGTTGGCGAGGTTGAGACACTTCGAGAACTGCTTGGCAATCTGAACGAACAGTTTCAGAACGTCCGTATCGAGTACCTCGTCCAGGGGCGGGGAGAGTCAGCGGAGTCCGAACTCGTTCCGGTCGATCTGCGACAGTGGACTGACCGCCAGCGGGAGGTCATCGAGACTGCCCACGAAATGGGCTATTTCGAGTATCCACGCGAGTCGAACGCAAGCGAGGTCGCCGAGGAACTCGGCATCCAGCCTTCAACGTTTACCGAACATCTGAATGTCGCCCAGTCGAAGATGCTCGATGAGCTTCTGTGATACCGATTCCCGACAACCGGGAGTCGAGGGGAAGATTGAATCCGCAGGCTTACGAGTATCCACTGTATGACAGACGACGACATCTACACCGACAGTATCCACGCGGGACAACAGCCAGATCCGGCGACCGGCGCGCGTGCACCGCCAATATACCAGACGACATCCTACGTGTTCGACGACGCCGAGCACGCGGCCTCGCTTTTTGCACTCGAAGAGAAGGGGAACATCTACTCGCGGATCATGAACCCCACGAACGCGATGCTCGAAAAACGACTCGCTACGCTCGAAGGCGGGGTCGGCGCACTCGCGACATCGAGCGGAATGGCGGCGCTCGATCTGGCAACCTTTGTCCTCGCTGGCGAGGGAGACAACATCGTTACGGCCTCGTCGCTGTACGGCGGGACCTACACCTACTTTACGCACACCATCGAACGCCGTGGGGTCGAGGGGCGGTTTGTCGACACGCTCGATTACGAGGCCTACGAGGAGGCGATAGACGAGAACACCGCCTACGTCCACGCAGAAACCATCGGCAACCCAGCGCTCGTCACGCCGGATCTCGAACGGCTCGCGGAGATCGCTCACGACAACGATGTACCGCTGTTTATCGACAACACCTTCGCGACGCCAGCGCTCTGCCAGCCACTGGAGTATGGCGCGGATATCATCTGGAACTCGACGACGAAGTGGATCCACGGCAGCGGCTCGACGGTCGGTGGTGTGTTGATCGACGGCGGCAGCTTCCCGTGGGAGGAAGGTGAGTTTCCGGAGATCGCCGAGGAGAACCCGGCCTATCACGGCGTGAACTTCCGCGAACGCTTCGGCGAGGCAGCCTTTGCCTTCGCTGCTCGTGCCCGTGGACTGCGCGATCTGGGCAACCAGCAGTCACCCTTTGATTCCTGGGTCACGCTACAGAAACTCGAATCGCTGCCGATGCGGATGGAACGGCACTGCGAGAACGCGATGGCCGTCGCGGAGTATCTGGAAGATCATCCGGAAGTCGCCTGGATCAACTACCCAGGACTGGAATCACACGAAACCCACGACAACGCAAGCAAGTATCTCGATGGGGGCTATGGCGGGATGATCACCTTCGGGCTCGAAGACGGTTACGAAGCAGGGAGACAGATGTGCGAGGAGGTCGAACTCGCAAGCCTGCTGGCGAACGTCGGCGATGCAAAGACACTGATCATCCACCCGGCGAGCACGACTCACCAGCAGCTTACCGAAGAAGAGCAACGCGCCTCGGGGACGACACCAGATCTTGTTCGGATGTCGATCGGGCTGGAGGCGGTCGACGACATCATCGAGGATATCGATCAGGCGATCGAGGCAGCCACCTGACTGTCTCGGAAACTCGTCGGTTCCTTTTTTATTCGTTCCCAGAGTACGGCGAGATAGACGTGCCATACTGCACAAACTGTGGCGAAGAGGTAACACCCGACCAGCGATTCTGTAGCTACTGCGGAGAAGCATTAAGCGAGCGAGAAACTCGTGACACCCGCAGTCGGCGTGAGGACAGCGGTCAGGACCGGGCCGGTGAACACAGCCACGGCGGGCAGGCTGATCGCGACGACGAGTGGGGGGAGACAACAGAGCCACGGTATGGAACAGAAGAACAGGCTGGTGGCGGACAATCACCTCGTCAACCGGACCACAGAGGGCAAGAAGCCAGCGACCAGCTCGTGGCGCGAAAGAACGCACTGGAGACGATTATCGACTCGGCACGGTGGCTGTTCGGTGTTCCCGTACTGATTGTGGCCTTTTTCGTCGTCGATCTCATCAACTCGACTGCGGAGCTACTCGATCCGTTGTTCGCAGCGCCCCTGCAGCTTACCGGGCTCGTACTGGGGCTGGTCATTGGTGGCGTCGCCTACGTCTACGTCGATTACGAGTTCAGCGAGGAAACAGTCGAGTTCGGGGAGGCGCTCTCCGAGGTAGCCGAACAGCTGCTTTCGCTTGTCGGTGTCTTCCTTATTTATATTGTCGTGGTTACCCTTGGACTCGTTTTCTTTATTCTGCCTGGCATCTACCTCGGTGCCCGGCTCATTCTCGCTTTCCCGGCCTGTATACTCGATAAGTACAACACATTCGAGAGCATCTCGGTAAGCTGGGACGTTGCCGACGGCAATGTCCTGAAGCTAATCGGAATCTTCCTGCTAAGTATCATCCCGATACTGCTTGTCTTTCTTGTCGGCTTCGATGAGGCAGGGCTCGCCATCCTTGAAAACCCACTGTTCCTGTTACTCGTCGCGCCTGTTTCGGCAATCATCACTGGTATCATCGAGATGGCAACAGCACGCGTCTATCTGGAGAACCGAGCACCACAGCCACCCGAGCGAGCACACGAGGAGCTGACAGCCGACCAGCCCGAGTATTAACCGTTTTCTCTGTTCCAGCAGTAGTGTCTGCCAAGCGTGCCCTACTGCACAAACTGTGGCGAGGAGGTAACGCCAGACCAGCGATTCTGTAGCTACTGTGGTGAGCGGGTCAACACGGACGACCGTCCAGACAGGCCGCGCCACAGCCAACAGAGTGAGCCACGACAGCACAATCACTCACCCGGAAAGCGACAGGACGGGCCAGCCACGGCGCGTGGGCAACAGCCACACGAGTCTCCCGTCGAGCAGACAAGAACTCACGAACGGGAAGCCGGCCAGCGAGGCGCGCAACCGGGGACGGTTGCCATTTACACCGACTCGCTCCGGGCGGTGTTTCGCCAGCCACTCGCGTTGTTTGCGCTGTTTATTGCCTGGTTCGTCGTCTCCGCGCTCGTGCTCCTGCCACCCGCTGCGGGCACCCTCGCTGGCTTGCTCGCGGCCGGGATCGGTCTCGTCGCGGCAGGCATCCTGTATGTCACGACAGAAGCCGACGAAACCGGCACCGAGCGGTCGCTCACGAGCGCGTATGCACAGGTTGCCACACTGTCAGTTGTCGGTGTCTGGCTCGTCTACGTCGTCGGCGTGAGCATCGGACTCTCCCTGTTCATTCTCCCGGGGCTGTATCTCGGTGGCCGACTCCTGCTTGCCTTTCCCGCCTGTGTCCTTGAGGACACGGGGACAGCAGAAAGCCTGAAACAGAGTTGGCATCTCACGAAGGGTGTCACCCTCCAGCCGATCGGCTTTCTCCTGCTTGGCATTCTTACGATGATCGTGCTCGCCATTCTGTTGAGCTTCCCACAGGCGTTTGTCTTCGCGATTGCAGGCGTCGAGATAGCCGAGTTCGAGAGTCTCGACGCTGCTGTCGAGTTGCTTGATGACCCGACCTTCGTGCTTATCAACGCCTTCTTCCAGGCGATCGTCCTCGCGATCCCAGCTGGTGCAGTCCAGATCGCCGCAACCCGGCTGTATCTGCAGCGACGCGACGACGGGCGTCGGGATAGACAGCGCCGCGGTGTCGACGAGGAACAATCCGCTCAACAACACCAGACCGGACAGGATGAGGCCGATCAGCAAGCCACGCGAGCACACGATCAGCAAGATGCACAGGAAACGCGTGGGGACGAAGACCAGAGCGTGGGACACCACAGCGAGAATCACGACGCGAGACAGCAAGACGACAAGCGATGAGACGGGCAGACAGCATCACAGAGCCGACAGCTACTTGAGGCCACCAGCTAAACCGCGAGACGATGGTAGGGGCTCGACTGCAGCGGTATACCGACCGGATCCGATCCGAGATATACAGCTCGTTTACCGAAGAGTCGACCCCGAGACAGGTCGCCGGGAGCTTCGCGATCGGAACGTTCATCACCATGATGCCAACGCTCGGTGCCGGTGTCCTCGTTTTTTTTGTCCTGATCTATCTGTTTGATTGGATCAACAAGATCGCACTCTTTGCCTCCGTGCTCGTGTTCAATCCCGTCGTCAAGTGGGGAGTGTACGCTGCGAGCTTCGCACTCGGGTTTGCCTTGCTCGGCCCAGTCGAGGGCTTCGGTGTCGGTGATGTCCCGTCGCTGGGCGAAGGCAACGACATCATCATCCGACTGCTCGTCGGGAACACACTCCTCGCGATTATCGCGACCATCCTTGCGTACATCTTCAGCTACCGGCTGCTTGTCGCCTATCAGGAGAACGCCTTCCCGACCGTTGAGGAAACCGTCGACGAGTTCGTCGACGAACTCGAAGAACAGGTCGCCGAAACGCAGACGGAAGCGAAATCCGCGGAAGTAAGCGAGAGAGCTGACAGCTAGGGACGCAGCTTCAGGGAATCCTAGCCCGGCCACAGCGGAGCGATCGACCCACAGAGCTTGGCCGAGCGTTTTATTATCTGCTATGATAATAGTAACGCAAGATGAGCCAGTATGTCGAACAGTAGAAAGTCGGGCAATGGTGGTGAAAAAGCCGACTCTGTTGAGGTGGCTGTCGAACGCTACTTTTCTGATATAACATCTGATAATGAAGAACTGTATAGCGGCTTCATCAGTCCGGAGGGAATTACGCGGATCAAAGGCGATGACACACTCGTCGTTGACCAGCCGGTTGTCACAGTCGTTACCGACTGCCGGATTCTGTTTACGACGCCGTCGAAAGGAGCTGCGGGCGTCGTTGCGCTCGGATATGAAGAGCTGTTGTCGGTTTCGGTCGTCGAAAAGACACTGGAGTTGACGACAGTGAGCGGCGTCGCACTCGAGTGGCCACTTGGCCCGGAGCTTTCCGGGACTGAAAGCGCCGTCAAACATCTCCGGTGGATCGGCACTGTCCGCAACCAGTTCCGGAGCTGTCGGAACGATATCGAGCTTGCAGTCGGCGAGATCAGAGCGTGCGCGCAGTCTCGTGAGTGGGAGGTGGCGACCGAAACGTACCAGCAGGCCCGCGAGCAGCTCGACGAGATCTGTAATCTGGTGTTTGCGACAGAAGGAGTCGACGAGCAGACGCTCGTCCCGGATCTCACCGAGATCGAACGTAGCCTAGAAACGGCCTATGCACGGCTGTACATCGAGCGGACAAACTCACAGCTCGATCTCGGCCGGCAGCTACTGGAAAATGGCGACTACATTCAGGGCCGGCGCGTGCTCCAGCAGACACAGCAGTACTACCGTCAGGCACAGAAACACAGCGACGCAGTCGAACGCGGGGACGCGTTCCAGTTCGGTGCCCAGCGCGATCTCAACGAGGAGCTCCAGCGGCTCGGCTGGCAGATCGAGACAGTCGCGGCCGAGCCGATCAAGCAGGCTCACGAGGAGAAAGTCAAAGCAAAAGCTGCCGACCAGCCGGAAACGAAACTCGACCACTGGGAACGTGCATTCGAGCGATATGGGCAGGTGTTGACACTGGAGTGGGGAACCGAGGAGCGCAACTTCGCGGGAGATCCAGATGCGATCCGTGCAGAGTTGTGTGTGACCGCAGAGCGACTCATCGAGTTACACACGGAGCGTGGCGAGCAGTGCTGGGCGGAGAGCAAAGAGAACGCGGAAACCGGTGACCAGAAGCCAGCGCTTCGCGGAGCACTCGATGCTCAGGAGCATTTCGAACGTGCCCACGAACTGGTGACGGAGTTCGCCCCCGACCGCGTTGAACCGATCGCAAACCGGTGTGAGGAAGTTACTGACACTGTGAAACGGCTCCGAAATGGACCAGGAGGCTCCGAACGTAGCGAAGCTGAACCGTCTGACGAGACAGCCAGCAAGAGTGACCAATCGACAACACAAACGGCGGACAACAAGTCAAACAGTGTTCCGAAACGCCGGCCCCCGACTGACACTGACCAGTCTGACGACTCTCGATCGTTGCCTTCCGCAAGCAGTCTCGCCGAGATGGACACACACCACGAGGTGACACTCGATGTCGACGGTCTCACTGTCCCGTCAACAGAAAACGATGAAAGCGGCTGGGATGTGTTGAAACGAGAGATCGATGGCGACGAAACAGATGAGCAGTCGGACTCGACTAATAAAACGAGCCAGCACTGATCCGAACCGGGAGTTTCAAATCCCGGTAGGCAGTAGCCTCCTGTACGTGCGAGGGTAGCCAAGCCTGGAAACGGCGGCGGACTCAAGATCCGCTCCCGTAGGGGTCCATGCGTTCAAATCGCATCCCTCGCACTGTCGGACCACCGCGGTCCCTCGCAAAAACAGTGCAGGAAGATCCAGAGGTCGCCCGTATGGCCGACCTCGTTGCAAGCGGGGCGCACCTATCTGCGATCCGCAAGTGGAGCGATCTTCCCTCGCAAACTTCTCCCGGCGAGATGCCGGGGACATTCTTAATTCGACAGCTACGTCGCTGGCGGTAACGTATCAAAGATCGTCTCTCGACACGCTACCGAGGATCCACTCGGGAGTTCAACCTCCCTGAATCAAAATCGCCGTTGGTTTGTTTACATCGGATAGCATTAGCCATGAATACATCTGCGTTTTTCGAGATATTTACAAATCTTCTCCCACAGATATATATGAACCATGTACGTTTGTTGGCGATATGCCAGCAGGCCAGGAAACCGACAGACGATCGTTCCTCAAGTATAGTGGGACAGCAGCAGCGGCCGCAACGACAGTCAGCATGGCTGGCTGTACCAGCAGTGACGACGAAGATGCGGATGAGGAGGAAACGGAAGATTTCGAGGTCACGGTGACACAGGGACAGCTCACGGAGACACTCGATCCGATCGCAGACAACGCGACACCGATCTACAACATCGTCGATCAGGCATACGAGCCGTTCCTGTATCGCGACGAAGAGGGGCGACCGATCGAGCGGATCGTCACGGAGTGGGAGCGCATCGACGACAATACAGTACAACTGGAGGTGCGAGACGGCGTCCAGTTCCACTCCGGCAACGAGATGACGGCAAGCGATGTCGCATACAGCATCAACCGCGCCAACGGAACGGAAGCTGGTGACAGCGACGTCGTCTCCGCAATCGGTGATATCGACGAGGCGGTCGTTGAGGACGGTGATGTCATCGTCAACCTGAATGCAGTCGTGCCGGAGATTTTCCGCAATCTGAACGCCTTCGGCCGCGTCGTCGAGGAGGAGTGGGTCGAGGAGCGAGACGGAAACCTGACGACCGAGATGAACGGCACCGGTCCGTACGAACTCGTTGATTTCGAGGAAGGCTCTCACGTCGAGTACGAACAGTTCGACGACTACTGGGGGGAGGAGCCGGACGTCACTGGCGGGAGATTTAACGCACGTGAAGAAAGCGGCCCCCGTATCGACTCGCTTCTCGCCGGTGAAACTGATCTCATCGTCAACGTTCCCCCGGAGGATATCAGCGATGTCGAGGAGGCGGACAACGCTGATTCGGAGTTCCTTCCAAGCATTCGGAGTATCTTCCTGGTGTTGAACGATGCACACACACCGTTCGACGACCAGCAGTTTCGACAGGCGATGAATTACGCGGTTGACGTCGAAGCAATTATCGAGTCACAGCTGAACGAGTTCGGTGCACCAACCAGCCAGCCGACCCTGGAAGGCCACGCCGGATACAATCCGGACGTCGATCGCTACCCGTACGATCCAGACGAGGCCGAACGACTCATCGACGAGAGCGGCCACGACGGCGAAGAAATCACACTCCACGTTCCGGTTGGTCGCTATCTCGGCGGTGTCAACGTTGCGGAGTCGGCCGCAGGCCAGATCGACGAACTCGACAACGTCTCCTGTTCTGTCGAACGACGTGACTTCAGCGCGCTGGTTGGTGAACTCATCGATCCTGACCAGGAAGTGTCACCCGGCTTCTTCCTCATCGGCTGGGGCAACCCAACGTTCGACGCCGACTACACCATGACGCCGTGGTTCCGTGATGATGGCGACTTCCAGCATTTCAACGATGACGAGATCCAGAGTCTCCTCTCACAGGCAGACAACGAGGCCGACCCTGACGCGCGTGATTCGATCTTGCAGGATGCAAACGCGCGAGCAAACGAGATTGCATCGTGGGTGTTCCTCCACCAGCAGTTTAGCATCTACGGGACCAGCGACCGTATCGACTGGGACGCCCGGGAAGACGAGGATATTCTCTTCGAAGAGATATCGCGAGCCTGACGGAGATCATCAGTTATCTCTCGCTCTCTATGCGATTCTGGAAATTCCTCCTGCGACGCGTGCTCCACGGTGCCTTCGTCGTCTGGGGAGTCATCACTGCCGTCTTCCTGCTTCGGTATCTCACACCTGGAGATCCAACCACGACGCTCGTATCACCAGACGCTGGGCCGGAGGTTCGCGAACGGCTCCGCGAGCAGCTCAACCTCGATGAACCCATCCACATCCAGTACGTCGAGTATCTTTCCGATCTCATGGTCGGTGATCTCGGCACCTCGATGGAGTTTCAGGATATCTCGGTCGCGGGCTGGATCTTCGGTGATCGGCTGTTCAAAAGCATCGAACTCGCGCTTGCCGCGACAGTCGTTGCAGTGGTGATCGCAATCCCACTCGGTGTAATCAGTGCGCGACGCCGACACGAGCCTGCGGACTACGGAGCGACGCTGTTTTCACTGATCGGGATCTCTACACCCAACTTCTGGCTCGGGATCATGCTGATCATCCTCGTTGCCGTCCCAATCGGGGTGATTCCGACCGGTGGGAGTCCTGACAACCTGTTTCACGAAGCGGTGGCGGCGTCAGTACTCACCATGGATCTCTCCCCGCTTGGCAACTGGCTCCGGTATATTTTCCTTCCAGCGATTACACTTGGGACATACTTTACAGCGCTGATTACCCGTCTCACCAGAAGCGGGATGCTCGAAGAGATCGGCAAATCCTACGTGACGGCGTGCCAGGCCAAGGGGCTGCCACAGACCCTTATCCTTTACAAACACGTCCTCCGAAACACGCTGATACCGATTATTACCATTCTCGGACTGCAGCTCGGGACGTTAATCGGCGGTGCCGTCATTACCGAAGTCGTCTTCGAGTGGCAGGGACTCGGGCAGCTGCTCATCGACCGCATCAACGCCAGAGACTGGACGATGATCCAGGGAATTATTATCGTCATCGGCGTCGGGTTCGTCGTGATCAACACGATCGTCGACGCGCTGTATGCTTACCTTGATCCGCGGGTGATCGACGAATGATCTCTGATCGTGTCAAGCGGAGTCTCAAGCGGGAGTTCCGTCAGAGCCGGATGGCACAGCTCGGTCTGATTCTCGTCGTGCTCATGCTCCTGATGGCGACCTTTGCACCGATTCTCGCACCACACGATCCCGAGACACAGCGGATCGGGACCGGCGATAGGGAAGATCTCTCGAATATCCCGCCACAGTCGCCGATCCCCGGCCACGAGTTCTCCGGCTCTCAGACAGAGACACGACCAGATCCAGACAACCCTGGTGGGACGATCGAAATCGAGATCGATCGTGAGCCAAGAAGCGAGTTCCGGCTCGGGACGAACACGCGTGGACAGGATATCCTCTCGCGGATCTACTACGGCTCCCGTGTCTCCATGCTCGTCGGTATCTTCGGCGCGGGGCTCGCGGCGCTCGTCGGGGTCCCTTACGGACTCGCAGCCGGCTACTTCAGCGGTCGTATCGATGACGCACTAATGCGTGGCGCGGACATCATGCTGGCGTTTCCGTCGCTCGTGCTCGCAATCGCGCTCGTGGGTGTGTTCAGAGATTCGGGCTTCCATACGACCGAGATTCCGGACCCGATCGTGCTCGCAGCCCAGTCGGATCTCGTTCCGAACGTGTTGATCCCGCGGTCGAGTCACGTCGCCGAGATGCCGGCGTCATTTACCTTCCCGGTGACGGTGACACTCGTCGTTGCCCTGGTGAACTGGGTCTGGTTCGCACGGATTGCACGCGGTGAGGCGATCTCGATTCGCTCCGAGGAGTACGTCACAGCCGCAAAGGGAATGGGTGCGAGCAGCGCCACGATTCTCCGCCAGCACATCCTCCCGAACGCGCTGACGCCGATTATCGTGCTCGCGACGATCCAGGTCGCGTTCATCATCCTGCTCGAGAGTGCACTCTCTTTCCTCGGCTTTTCGGGCACCCAGCTGACCTGGGGAGCCGACATCGCTGACGGCCGGGACGAACTCCGGACCTCGTGGTGGATCGCGACAGTACCCGGGATCGCGATCGTGCTCGCAGTCATCGGAGTAAATCTTCTGGGCGACTGGCTTCGTGACGCTCTCGATCCCGGAATCGAAGGCGAAGGAGGTGGAATGTAATGAGCGAGCCACTGTTGCGCGTCGAGAACCTGACAACGCGGTTTTTCACCGAGGAGGGGCAGGTCAACGCAGTCGAAAACGTCACGTTCGATGTCGAAGCCGGCGAGGTGTTCGGTATCGTCGGCGAGTCGGGATCGGGTAAATCCGTGACTGCGCTGTCGCTGGTCGATCTGGTTGAGTCACCGGGGCGCATCACCGACGGCTCAGTCTGGTTCCGGAGCCAACAGTTTGCAGATCGACTCCGCGAAGACCAGCCCGAGGCCGTCGACGGTGAGCTGGTTGATCTCCAGCAGCTCGACGAGCGCGAGTGGCGTGCCCTGCGCGGGACGGAGTTTTCGATGATCTTCCAGGACCCGATGAGTAGCTTCAACCCCTCGATCACCGTCGGCGAGCAGATCGCCGAGGCTGTCGAAGTCCAGAAGCGGGCGAAAGCGAACCCGCGGACAGTCCGATCACGGACACAGGGATTCGGTCTCGCGAAGTTCCTGACGACGTCGATGGTTCCAAACGTGGGGTATATCGACGAATCATCCCGGAACCGGGCCATCGAGCTGCTCGAGATGGTTGGGATTCCGGACCCGGCAGAGCGTGCCAAAGAGTATCCCCACCAGTTCTCCGGCGGAATGTTACAGCGGGCGATGATCGCACAGGCGCTTGCTGGTGATCCGTCGGTGTTGATTGCCGACGAGCCGACGACGGCGCTCGATGTGACGATCCAGGCTCAGGTACTCGACAAGCTCGCGGAGCTACAGGCCGACCGCGGGATGACGACGATTCTCATCACCCACAACCTGGGAGTGATCGCCAGGATGTGTGACCGTGTCGGTGTGATGTACGCCGGTGAACTCGTCGAACGGGGTACCCTGACAGATCTGTTCGAGCGGCCGGCTCACCCATACACCGAGGGACTGCTCGCCAGCTCCCCGAGCATCGACGCGGCCGCCGATCGGCTCGAACCGATCGAAGGGAACGTGCCGAGTCTCTACGACGAGGAGATGGACAGCCGGTGTTACTTCGCCGACCGGTGTCCATACGCGATGGAACAGTGTCTCGACAAACCACCCGAGTTCGAGGCGGAGGGAACTGAGAGCCACACCGCCGCCTGTTATCTGGCCGTCGAAGAGTACGATCCGAACGATGCACTTCCGGAGGGATACTTCGATGAGTAACGACATGAGGCTTGAATCGGTGCAAAAAAAGGAGGACCGCGAGCCACTTGTTCGTGTCCGGAACCTTACCAAGTATTTCGACGACGACGCCTCGCTTCTCGACAGGCTATTCGGCGAGGAGCCAAGCACCGTCCGTGCGGTCGACGGAATCGACATGGATATCTACGAAGGTGAAACGCTCGGACTCGTCGGCGAGTCCGGCTGCGGCAAGTCGACTGCGGGGGAGACGATTCTTCACTTGCAGGAGCCGACCGATGGCACAGTAGCGTTTGCTGGCACTGACCTCGCAGCTCGTGAGAGTTTCACGGAGTTCCGGCGTCAGGCACAGATCGTCTTCCAGGATCCATTTTCGAGTCTCGACCCGCGGATGACTGTTGGTCAGAGCATCCGCCAGCCGCTTGAGATCCACGACTGGAAAAACCCAACCGAACGTCGCGAGCGAGCAGCGGAGCTGATGGAACAAGTTGGACTCTCCGCGAGTGAACTCGACCGCTACCCCGGAGAGTTTTCGGGTGGGCAGCGCCAGCGCATCGGAATTGCTCGCGCGCTCGCGCTCGATCCCGATTTTATTGTCCTCGACGAACCGACGAGTGCACTCGACGTAAGCGTCCAGGCGCAGGTGTTGAACCTGCTCGCAGAGCTACAGTCGGAGTTCGATCTCACCTACCTGTTCATCAGCCACGATCTCGGCGTTATCAGGCATATCTGTGACCGGATCGCGGTGATGTATCTGGGTGAGATCGTCGAGGTTGCGCCAGCCGAGGAGCTGTTCTCGAACCCACAGCACCCCTACACAGAGGCGTTGCTACAGAGTGTTCCAAGGGTTGATCTCGACGAGCGCGAGCGGGAGATCGAGCCACTTTCTGGCGATGTTCCCTCCCCACGAGATCCGCCCTCTGGCTGTCGGTTCCGCACGCGCTGCCCGAAGGTCATTCCGCCGGATAATGTGGACCTGAGCCAGGAGCAGTTCCGGGCAGTGATGGATGTCCGTGATCGCATCGAGAACCGAACGGTTGGTCTCGAACAGCTTCGTGAGCAACTCGGGGATGGTGAAGCGGCTGAGGCATCGATAAGCGACGAAGCGGTTGCCGAGAGGCTGTATGATCGGCTTGTTGAGGTTGAATTACCGAGCGCGGATCGTGCTCGTCTGCAGCGTGCGATGACGGCGCTTGCAGACGAGCAGTGGTCCGACGCCGCCGACCAGCTCCGCGAGCAGTACGAGACGGTCTGTGAAACAGACAGTCCAACCGGCACGCGAGCAGCCTGTCATCTTCGGGAGGAGTAGCGAACTATCCGCCGACCACGGTGTTTTTGTCTCTCGGGAACGCCCACCGGAGTATGTCACGTGACGAGGTCGTGCCCGACGCCGTTTCGGAAAACTGGGAGGGTGTGCTCGAAGAGGCGCGTGCCCAAGCAGAACAGTACCGGACAGACGACTGGGATGCACTCGTCGTCCATCCAGGCGACGTGACGGCAGTGTCGGGAGAGCCGTTCGGAGTGGATGTGCTCGCGCCGGGTGAGGAGTACGAACTGGTGCAGACAGTCGCCGAGGAACACGACTTCGATCAGTCACAGATCTACCGACAGGCTGGAGAAATTATCTTTGTGCTGGCGATCTTCGAGGCGACCGCTGACGATGTCGCAGTTCTCGTTCCACTGTTTCTCTCTCAGGCCGATCTCCAGCGCCTGCGAGGTCGTGCACGCGAGCGCGGAGCGATGCCAGTCCACGTCAGACCTCTCTCCGACGAGAGCCGAGTCACGTTTACTGTCGACGACCCGGATCTGTTTTTCGGCGATCAGTAAGGCACTGTGTGTCGATCAATGAACGGAGATCTGCCCGACTGACCGATCAGAGATGGCGACCGCGGCTATATAGAAGCCGATCGAGACGATGATGATCGAGCCGCCGGAGGGGAGGCTGGCGACGAGTGCGATGAACAGTCCGAGAAGCACCGAGAGCTGTCCGAAGAGAATCGACAGAAACAGCGTCTCCCGGAAGCTCCGGCCAAGCTGTGAGGCCGTTGCAGCGGGGATCACCAGCAGGCCGGCCACGAGGATCACACCCAGAATCTGCATCGCACCGACGACAACGACCGCAGTCATCACGATCAGCAGGGAGTTGTACCCCCTCACGTTCAGTCGGGCGACACGGGCAGCCTGCTCGTCGAAGGTGATGAACAGAAACTCCTTGTAGAAGAAGACGACCAGTGCAACGACGACAATCGACAGCACTGCGACCATCCGTGTTCCTCCGACAGTGACGATTGCGATATCACCAAAAAGGAAATCCTCGATCTCGATCCCGATTGCGAACTGGCCCCGGGCCATCGAAATAAGCAGCGTGCCAACGGCGAAGCTGCCGGTGAGCACAATCGCAATCGGGACATCACCGTAGGAGTCGGTGCGCTCGGTCAGCCGCTGGAGTCCGAGGGCAGTGATCGCGCTCACGATGAACGCGACGAAAATAAGCTGATCTCTCGACCCGGCCATGCCAGTCAGTCCTGCGATGACGAGCCCAACCGCGACGCCCGCGAAGGCGGTATGCGCAAGCGTCTCACCGATGAGCGCCATCTGTCGGTGGACCAGAAATGTGCCGACAAGCGGGCCGACGATGCCGATCAACACGCCAGTTGCGATGGCCCGGATCGTTCCCGGCGACTCGAACACCCGAGTGCCAAGCAGCCGATCAAATACGCTACCGGCAGAGACGTACGTATCGAAGATCGTCGCCGCTGTTGCCCCGACCGGCCCCGACCAGAAACGAAGCCAGTCAGCAACGATGAACACGAGCATCAACGTTGCAAGCAGCCCGGTCAGCGCCAGCCCGGTAACCTCGATCGTGTGGCGGTATCTATCGATAGTTCGGAACGCCACTCCCAGCGGCCAGTACAGCTTCGCCAGCAGCCAGTACAGCTTTGTGGTTATCGCCCCAGCAGATTCTTCCTTTGCGGTGTCGAGGCTCATGGATGATCGTGGGCGATGACCCTGCCGGAGGTTCCGTAGGCCTCGGCGATGGCGTCACTTTCGAGAAAGGAGACAGTGTCGCCGTGGTGGTACAGGCGCTGGTTGAGACAGGCGACGCTGTCGACGTGCTCGGTCAGGATGTCCACGTCGTGTTCGATCAGAATGATCGTGATCCCCTGCTGGTTCAACTCGTCTAACAGACCGTAGAAATCCGTCCGGGAGTCGGCATCGACGCCGACGGTTGGCTCGTCAAGGGCAAGGAGATCTGCCTCGGCGGCGAGCGCGCGAGCGATAAATGCCCGCTGGCGCTGTCCACCCGAGAGTTTGCCGATCGAACGGTCAGCGAGATCCGCGATGCCGACCCGTTCGAGTGCGTCATCAACGAGCTGTCTGTCCTCTTTCCCCGGTCGGCCGTGGCCGACGTGTGGGTAGCGGCCCATCAGAACAGCTTCGCGAACCGAGACCGGCATCGATCCGGCACGGTCCGTCGAGCGCTGGGAGACGTAGCCGATCCGCTCGCCAGCGTCGAACTCCTGAACTGGCTCGCCAAACAGCCTAACGGAGCCGCTGTTTGGCTCTTTCAGCCCGATCATGAGATGCAAAAGCGTCGTCTTTCCCGACCCGTTCGGGCCGATCAATCCCAGGAAATCCCCCTCCTCGATGGACAACGAGACATCCTCGACTGCGACTGTCTCGCCGTAGGCGAATGTCACGTTCTTGACGTCGACGGCAGTACTCACTGATTCGTACGACTATCCGAGTGATAAAAAACGTTATTATGGAACCCTAATCTCTTAATAACGGGCGGATGCGGTCGATCAGGAACCTTCTTGGGCTGGTTCGAACTGGTGGAGCACAGCCTCCCGCTCGTCGTCCCACTCGGTCCCGTGTGTGCGCTCGATTCGCTGTTTGTATGCGTCCAGATCGGGCGAGCCCTCGGCCCGGGCGTCCTCGTCAGTGATCTCACCGAGGGGCTCGGCTTCGACTGTGGTCACGACGAACTCGGTGTCCTCGATGACGAACGTATCGCCGGGTTCGGCGTGGCGGTCGCCGCGGTGGAGCTGGGTAACCTCGCCGGAGAGGACTTTCTGTCGGATGCGTTCAGCGGGGAGCAACTCGGCGGCGTCGATGCGACTCATCTGCTCACCTCCGGGCTGTGGGTCGCCTGCTCGGTTCCTGTCACCGGCTGCGGTTTCGCTGTTCGCTCGGAGCGCCGGGCAAGAACGTGGCCGTCGTGACAGCGACAGTTGCAGTTGAAATACGCCGCGTGGTGACCTGCGTCTTCGAACGTTTCGAGGAGCGAGTCGCCTCGGCTCTGGTCGGCAACCTCGACGTTGACGAGCTGCTTGCTGCCGGTCTCAAGCGCCTCGATCGCTGCATCTACCTCGGTTCGCTCTGGCTGGAGGGCCTCGATCAGCATCGCCTCGACAGTCCAGTCCTCGAGCGTCGGCGGGTCGCCCCGCTTCATCGCTGTTTTCATCACCTCGTTCTCGTAGAAGTACTCGGCCAGCTCTGGCCCCTCGAACGCTCGCAGCTTCTCTCTGGCGTCCTCGGTGAACTGATTGACGACCAGAAAACAGTCGAAATCGTGGTCGGCTGCGACCTGTTCGTAGGCAGCGACCCGGTCTAGCGTTTCCGGTGTCGCAACGATAAATGCCGTGTCGAGATCCGCGGCCCTTGTCGCCAGTGCTGCTGGTCCGGCGGCACAGTCCTGTACCGTCCACTCGATACCGAGTTGGCCCGGTCTGTGTATGTCGTCGACAAAGCCCGCAGCTTCGCCGCGGACACGCACTGTCGACCGCTCACGGAGCCTGTCGGCGAGCAGCGTCGCAACCGTCGTCTTGCCGACGCCACTGTCGCCGACGAAGCCGACGGTCTGCTGGGCTATGGAACGCTCTCCGGGTTGGGTTACCATCGATGCTGTTATCTCTGGCCTTCTAATTAATTATTCTTGTTATTCTTAATAGAAGTCTTATTAATACTGCAGGCAGAACTGTGCAGCAACAATGTCTCGAAACGCGCCAGAAACGGAGTGCAGATCGGGCCCGGAGCCGCGTTCGACACTGCTGGCAGTAGTGGTCGGGCAGGGGGAGAACACAACCTGTACGATCCATCCACCCGGGATCGCCGTCCCGGAGCGGGGATCGCGCTGGATCAGTGCGCGGGGCGAGTCGTTCGTTGATCTCGCCGCCTGTCGGTAAGCTACTGTTCGAAAAACTCCCGCATCCACTCCCGACCCGCCGACGCGCGGCGCTGTCGCTCGTCGTGGTCGATCTCCTCGACGCCGACAGGGATCTCCCTGTCGTAGCTGGCGTAGTAGCCATCGGGTGCGACCCAGTCGTTGTAGTACTCTGGACGAACTGTCTCGATCAGGTTTAGCGCGACGCGAGCACCGTCGCCAGCGTTGACCAGCGCCTGATGGTGTGTTCCAGTAATCCGTCCGGCAGCCCAGACGCCATCGACGTTCGTGCGGCCGTCCTCGTCGGTGACGATCTCGTCGACCGGGCCGTCTTCTTCCTGTGCTGTCTGGACGCCGAGATCGTCGAGATACTCGCTTTCCGACCACGAGGCAGCAAGCAGCTGATCAGTTCTGAACGTCTCAGCGCCGCAGTCGACGACGAGGGAATCGTCCTGCCGGTCGACACCGTAGACGGTCTCTGTTCGGACTGTGCAGTCGGTCTGTTCGACGTGTGCTCGTGCAAGATCGAGCAACGACTGTGGCTCGATCCCGGCAGGAAAGCCGAGATAGTTCTCGACGTAGGCACACTTTTGCAGTGTCGACCTACCGTTTGCGATGAGCACCGTTTCGAGTTCTGCCCGGGCACAGAAAAGCGCCGCAGCGGCGCCTGCAGGCCCTGAGCCGACGATCACGACATCAGCAGTAGTTGTTGTCATAGTTTGGTTAGTGCGCTCTCGACGAGCGTCTGAGTGGGTTCAGCTGTTGGTTCGGCAAGCAGCGTTGCAGTGGGGCCTCGTTCGACGATCCGGCCGTCGTGGACAACGAGTGTACGATCTGCGAGACGGCGGGCGATCCCGAAATCGTGTGTGACGACCAGTATCGCGAGCTTACGTTCGCGCCCGAGCCGTTCGAAAGTCGAACAGAGCCGGTCGGTCGTCAGCGTATCCAGCGCACTCGTCGCCTCGTCGAGGACGAGCAGGTCGGGATCGAGCGCGAGCGCCCGGGCGATCCCGACGCGCTGGCACTCCCCACCCGAAAGCTCGTGTGGGTAGCGGCGTTCGTAGCCAGCCAGATCGACGATATCGAGCAGCTCTTCGACCCGCTCGCGACACCGTTTCTCGGTCCAGCCGGCCGCTCGCAGTGGTTCGCCGACGCTCTGTGTGACTGTCCGTCTGGGGTCGAGGCTGGCGTGTGGCGACTGAAACACGTAGCCAATCGCAGCCCGCTGATCAGCTGATCGCTGATGAACCGGACCGACTGGCTCACCGTGGAGAGAGACCGTCCCCTCCGTGGGTGTTTCGAGTCCGGCAAGCACTCTGGCAGCGGTCGTCTTGCCGGCCCCCGAGCGACCGACGACTGCGACCGCCTCGCCGTGGTGGATCGACAGCGAGCAGTCGGAAAGCGCCGTCGTTGGCTCCGACGTTCCAAGAAGCGAGCCGAGCATCGAGCTGTCACTATACTGCTTGGTGACGCCATCGAGGGACGCAACGACTCGTGTCTCCGGTGTTCGTCCGCCATCGACCGCCGGTGTGTCGTGCTCTCTGGCGGCGACGAGATCGGCAGTATAGCTGTGTGTCGGTGAGGAGAGGATCGCGTCTGTCTGACCGCGGTCGAGGAGCTCGCCATCGCGCATGACGAGCGTTCTGTCACAGGTTCGCTCGACGACACCGAGATCGTGTGTGATCAACAGGACTGACAGGTCGCGGCTGGCAGTGAGTTCTTCGAGCGTGTCGAGAACTGTCGCTTTCGTCACCGTATCCAGCGAACTCGTCGGCTCGTCGGCGATCAGCAGCGTCGGGTCGCCAGCGAGTGCAACCGCGAGCAGCGCGCGCTGTTTTTCTCCACCTGAAAGCTGGTGTGG
>LKMJ01000302.1_pt1 | contig 35098 bp, 38 predicted proteins | sample 643391 | NCBI WGS metagenome assembly LKMJ01 (sample SAMN04112250, study PRJNA286221) | soda lake metagenome | biome: soda lake; feature: Kulunda Steppe; material: water; isolation source: sample PL-Br10 brine of Picturesque Lake | place: Russia: Kulunda steppe | collected 2010-07 | reverse complement strand
TCTTCGATTATTTGTTCAACATTCAAAATGGGACATCGTCTGTTCCTCCATCACGACTTGGTGATGATGGTGTGAGTGTATCGTATCCGTTTGACGCGTAGACCACATCAATTTCAGAGAAGTTCTGAGGAATGTGTTGTTGCAACGCTTGCAACGTGGCTGGGGCAATTCCACATCCACTACACGTCCCACCAAGTCTAATTGATACTGTTCCTTCGTCAACATCGATCTCTTCAATTGCTGCCGTCCCACCGTGCATAGCAATTTGTGGAAAATTCTTTTGAAGGAATTTGTGAAGATCTTCTTTGAGTTCTTCTTTTTCTTGACTCATAGTAATAAATAAGATATGTGGCGGAATATGATTTTTGGCGGGATTTGATATGGGGATGCTCTCTTGACGTCCTGTTGGATGTCATTGAGAGCTGCTTGAGTACTTTTATCTGTGATGACGTACAAGCGTCATATGGTGCTGGTTGGTCGGGGTGGAACGCCCACCCGTTCACCAGTTTGGGATCACTCTTCGGAGATGAGTAACGATTTTATCCACGTTGTAGTTTGGACTACCGCATAAATTGTTGTGGTGATCCAATTGATTGCACCTAACGATAGTAGAGTTGCCATTCCAAGACATCCGAATAATACAGGTGTTTTCCATGTTTTGTCTCTTTTGTAGGCGTAACGATATGCGTTAGTGAATATCGCAAATGGGTAGAACACTGTTGTTAATGCATATATGACCACGATAGCGACTGTGAATTCTGCTGGAATATTTTCAAGGTATATTTGAATAATTAGTCCAACTGAAGCTGCATTGCTACCTATAATGATAATTGGCCAGAACGATTGTTGTGGTTGGATTTCAGACGGTTTAATGAATTGAACATCCGACAGTCTTGATGCATTCCAGAGAGTTACACCAGCAACAAGTATGATTAAACTGCTTGTAAAGTAGTTTTCAAATAGAATATTGATCGCTAAACAGACTGAGAGCCAAATGAGGAACCCTGTGAGGAATATTGGAAGAAATGATTGAGATACACTGTTGCTATCTTTTCCTCCTTTAATTATTGCTAATGTGAAACTGAGGATGAAAAAGAAAAGTGTGCCTACAACGGTCGTCACATGTATGTACGGGTGTTGTTCTTCAAGAGCTCCAAAAACGTAGAAAAAATCTTGTATCAAGACTGCAAGGAGGAATGCAGTTCCTATAGAAACGATTCCGTATGGGTGTGTGAGTGCAAATCCATACGAAGGTGTAGTTGGCGTTTTCACCGTTATTATGTATTCGCTCGTCAGTAATCAAAAGTGGTACTCAGATGATAGCTGCGGTAATTATAATTCGGTCGGCATTTTAGGTTTAATTGATTATGTCTGGGTCGAGGTTTTTAGTTGTTATAACGAATTCTGCGTTAGATGATAACCCCGCGGTGACAGCGGAAATGACAACTGATGATGGGAGAATAACCCGTTCGAAGTTTTTCTCTGAGAGAAAACAAGCAGTAGAGTGGTGTGATAGAATGTCAAGGATTGGGACTACAGAATTAGTGCTTATGCCAATTGAGGACTCTGCTGATGCAGATGCACGAGTTGTGGCCAGTTCTGAGTCAATGAGTAATATTTCTACAGATGACGAACATAGTGGGGGGTTCACCGATTTCCTTGATGAGGCGTTTGATTCGTGATTAATTCTCAAACACAATGAAGTAAGAGTGGTTCTTCCGTGCGTGTACTTGGTTTTCCATTCCGGGTGTATTGGGTTTGTTTGGCCTGACAACCACGAATAAGTCTTTAGAGTAAAGGTTTAATTCATTTTCGTAGTAATTAATCACTTCAACGTGTGTTAGGTTTTGAGTGTTGGATACGACTTCATCTTGTACTTTGATAATGAGGTGGCCATTTTCACGAATAACCCGTTTTGCTTCATCGCCGGCAGCGTAATAGAGATCGAGAACTGCTTGATGGTATTTTGACGATGTGTCGGTGTTTGCTGATGTATATGAGTCTCTAAATGAACCGTGTGAACCTTGGCCGGGTCGTTGGTTTGGATTGTCTCTGAAGAACCCTGCTGCGTATGGAGGGTCGAGTACAATACAATCATATGAATTGTCTTCATAAGGAAGGTTACGACAGTCGACACCCTCTGATGAATCTGGTGATTTTTCAGGGTTGATGTCTGTAGCAGTTAAATTGTATTTTTGTGGTGAAACTTGCTTCCAGAATACCCCTTTTCCATACGTTACATCAGCTATGTCAGCACCTTCAGAGATATGCAAATTCAATACCTTTGGAAATATCTTGGCGTTCGTTGAGACGTGAGCCGACATAATGACTGAATCGTCTTCAATTGTCTCTCCAGATAAACTCATCTGGATGGTTTCGTCATCTTTCATTTGTTATTTTTATCGTTTTGACTATGGTTAATCTCCCCGCTCGAAGGCGTTAGTGATATTCAACGGATGCAAGTGTAGAAAGTGGAATGTGTTTGTTCACTCGTTCAGTTATGTTGTCGAATATATGCTTCCAAACTCTTTTCGAATAGATTTTTCCCAATTGTATTGAGTTGTGTATCAGAGAGGATTTCTTTAGCATTTACTTCTGGATCCACATTGTACTCTGTATTGAGATACTGAATTACGATTGCTAATGAGGTAAGAGAGAGTTGTGCGATAGCCTTCTCGTGTGTGTTAATAGCCTTCGCAGCCGCTTCAGACGCATTTTCACTGGTATCTACTCCATTAGTAAAAACAGCGATTATTTTCTCTGGTTCGGCGTCATAGAACTCCTTTGGTGGGTTCAAATTGAATGTGGGTACTCCGTCTTTAGCTCCGAATTTTTCTGAAGATGTTGCACTCGCTAGAACTCCAACTTCAAGTGCTTCAATAAAGTCTTCAACAGTATACGTGGCGTCACTACCGATGTTCGCGTTTTGAAGGATATGGTTGAACACAATTTTCTTGTTTACTTGGGGGCCTTTCGAACTGATTGATTCTATTGTGTATGCACGTTCTGCAATTGTATGGTCTACGTCGTTCAGAATTCCTTCAGCGGCTTCATACCCTGCTTGCGCCTCACTTGCCCCAAGCTTGTTGAGCGCATCAGCAGTAGTCGTTGCCCGTTGGATCATATCGTATGTATTGATATCAAAATGCATGGGGGCGATTTCTTATGTATGTATTCAACCCCAACTTTGAAAGTTCTAACGAGAATAATGGGACAAAAATAGTTCTGGTTAGATATTCACTACTTGTTTTGATATCTGTTGTCAATAATGTCTTGTATATGTTCTCCTACGTGTTTGAGAAAACGATGTCTAGCTTCAACATCAATATTTGATAGAAGGGTATTGTACTGAAGTTTGATTTCCGTCATCTCCGGAATGCCAGCTGTCAATGTTTCTGGTTTCCACCCGTTGAGTTCTACTTCACGTCCAGTTACTGTTTGTTCATCAATTAGCTTCCATTCGTGGAAGTGTCTGTGACGCCAATCTTGGAGTGAACGCCGCCACGCGTCAAACACAACCTGTTCTTGTTTGACCTGTTCAAGTCCTAAAAATATTTTTTCGTACGATGCTGGGAGATGTAGATTTGCTTCCGTCTCCTCATGATCGGCTTTTTCAGCCATTTAGCGATGGTAACGTTCACTCAAACAAAAACAAACGGATTGAGGAGGTTGCAATGTAGCCTGACGATGTTCATAAACCACTTGGAGAAAAATAACTGCAATAATGCCAGAGTTGACTCATACAACGTGTGAAATTATTTCGGAAACGCGCCGTCTTGCATGTGAACTTAATCGCCCACCTCTTGAGTCGGACTTCGCTCAACAGTCGGAGATAGCTCCAGAGGCGTGTTTGGATGAATTTGATGAGTGGGGCGACTTACTTCGTGAAGCAGGACTGGAAGGCATTCAACGCCCTCATAATCCTCCTGAGTCATTGCTTGGTGATCTTCGTAGAGGATGTGATAAGAGTGGAACACTCCCTACAGAAGCAACCGTTGAACAACTGACTGGTAACTCTCCTGCGGCCTACAAATTTTGGTTTGGAACTGTTCAACAAGCATTAATTGAAATTGGACACGAAAATAATGAGTCTGAAAATGCGTTTGATGAGTCATCTATGTTGGATGATATCCGTAGGGTCTCTGACTATGTTGATCGATGGCCAACACCAACAGATATGCGCACTTATGGGGAATACTCTCCAAATGCGTACCAGTACTGTTTTGGGTCTTTTTCAACTGCGGTTTCAAAAGCTGTGGTCGACACCTACTAACATTTTCACCAACTTGTTTCAAACCAACTGGCGTCAATACCCCCGTATTCACGATCTATATGCTTTAGAGCAAGGAAAACACTCGGTGCCGTCGGGGGAGACAACTGTTTTTGTTTAATCAACTCTTTAAACCATTCAATATTATTCGTTCGTCGAAATATAACTTCCCGAGCCTCAAAGTTAGTCTCGTAATTTTCAACCAGATATTTTCCTAATTCTTCATTGTTAATGAAGAGAGATAACCGGATGTGGTAGTTTGTAGTCAATGAATCAACGTGCGAAACAAGATAATCAAGATGTACAGTGTCATTCAGAGATTCAATTAATTGAGTTCCAAATTCGTGTTCTATTGGATTCGTACCTTCAGGTGCATCAAATAATTCTTCAACAAATTCTCTGAGAAGATGTTCAACCGGGTCTGCTGATTCTGGGTCGTACATTCCACCAACTGTTGAGTACTGCCCGGGACTTGATGCAACTTCTTCACCTCTCTTTAACAACATCAATCTATACTCCCCATCGAATCGTATCACTGGAGTTGCAGTAATCCCGATGAGATTATCGAGTTTTGATTGTCTACCGATGACATCGGTAATTTTTGGTACTTTCTTTTCCCTATATGAGAGGTCAAGATTGTCGATGATAGAGTTGATATCTTGACGGGAAATGTTTGGGGATACCCCGTTCTGGTACAATTCGACATATATCTCTTTAGATAAGGGGTGAACAGTTGATAAGTGTGAGAAAAATTCAGATTCACCAACACTGAACAACGGTTTTGAGTCCGATGTATGAGTTACAGTATATGTTTCACCGTTCCAGAGGTGGTCTGTTATCTCTGCTCTCTCTGGACTTTCACCTGTTCTATAGGCTAACTGTTGGGCAACAGAATTGAGTGCGTCAGAGTCATTCACAGGCTGTTTACCGGTGTTATTTATTTCAATAATATTCGAAATATCCTCGTCTAATTCTTTCCATGAGTCTAACGTGTAGTCAGGAAACCTGAAGCTTGTTCCATCATCAAACTCAATAACAAATGCTGACATCTCCCCGGTCTCGCGCCGGCGATAGAACTCATCACTAACTATGCTGGCAATATTGTTTGATGAAGCCTTGTTTACCCATTTGTGAAAGTCAGTATCTCCACCTTCAATAGACAACCACTCATCCATATGTACTTTGATACTTAACCATCAAATAACAAATCATTCTCGAATTTTTATTGGGTGTATGGCTTGAATATATTGTTACGGTACTCTCCCCGGCGAGACGGCGGCACTAAGTTCTATGGGCTCACAGTTACAGTTGACTACAATCGAATGAATACAGGTATCGGGGATGTCTTCTATGATTCCTCTACTGACCGATACGCCACGGTTATAGAGATTAGCAACGAGAAGTCTTCTCCCACAGCTATTTTGCAGTATGATGATGGTGAACCAAGTACTGAATCAGTTGATAATCTTAAATCAAATTTCCTCTATTTACCCTCACCTCCTCACTCTCGATCACCCCCAATTTTGAGTGATGCTTGTATAGAAGGGCGGCATGTTTTTGATGGGTATAGTAGAGATGTGGTTTTAGAACGTGAAGATGTTGAGTATAGTTGTAAATGTCATCTTTGCGGTCTTTCAACTTCTTCACTACAAAAATTTCTTGGACATAGTATTGCAGCTAGTGTTGGTGATGTTTGTCATAAGTGCCATGAAGATATTGACTCAATAGATAATGCAAATATGGATGTTGAAAACCGACTTGTTTGTTCTGAGTGTTGGAAGGACTATCACGACGTATGGAAGATGACTTATCAAAGATTAGAAGATGACTATGCGTTTTATGATCCTGTATGTGGTTGGTTCTCTGATGAAATCCCAGAAAATGGCCGTAAATGTCCATCCTGCGGTGAAGAACAGGTAACAGTTATATCAAAGGATTCACCGACATATGAGAATTTTTGCGAACAAGAAACTGATAGATAATAATTTTATATTTTCACAGGGATACACGCGTTATTCCTCGTGTTGTCTCTGTGACCTAAATTTCACGAAAGCAAGCAGTTCGCCGTCTTCCTGTGAATCATTTTTGTCGATGCCAATTACTTCGTCATATGGGATTTTGTATTCATCAAACTGATCTCCAACTGCTTCTACAGACCATTTACTATCTTGATCGTAAAGCGGAACCACACCATCATATGGAACGTACCCCGGCATTTTGTGTGGTGGGAGATAGTCGGTAACGGGGATTACATCGCCCATAGAGTCATTACGGGCCAGTCCTGTTTGAATACGGTCAATAAGCATTTGCGATGTGAATATGGTCTCAACTATTCAAAGGTCTTCTTTACCAGATGTGTCAATTTCACGTTAAAATTATCCGCACGAAACACTAAAATGATCATATGAACGAGAGGTGGCTAAAAATCCGCACTAGTCTTGTTGGATTGCTTTTTGTTGCTGTTTATGTTGTTTTAGTTTGGGTTATTGTTCCAGCAGGCAACTATAGACTCCTTGGCGCTGCTTATTTGGCAACGATTATATTTTTGGTTGGTCAGTACTTTGCAGGTAAGCGATTCGCACTCGAGTCGGTTGCCGCTGAACGATGGAATGACCCTATTGCCCAGCAAGTAGTGGCAGATCTGTCTGAAGATATGGGTATCCCTAAACCGGAACTGAAAATTGGCCATTTCGGATCCGCAAACGCGTTTGCAGTTGGAAGAAAAGGTAATGGTGTAGTCGTTGTTTCGGCAACACTTGTTGAAATTCTCACACCAGAAGAACTGGATGCAGTTATTGCCCACGAATTATCTCATTTGAAAAGTCGAGACGTCGAAGTAATGTTGCTCGGTCAAAGTCTTGATGTTATTATTTATCGTTCAATGTCTGGATTGGCTAATAGTGCTGATGGTATCTTTGGTACTGTTCTCGCCGGCATTGCGGTTGTTGTGGGAACTATTTTGCGAGGAATTGTTCTCATTCCTCTCCGACTTATTTCGAGGTATAGAGAATATATTGCCGATCACGAAGCTGCGGACTACACGGGGAATCCCCATGCTCTCGCTTCAGCATTAGCTAAAATTCAACATTTCAATATAGACCACAACGCTCCGGAACCTGCTGAAGCAGTAAATTCACTGTGTATATTTAGTATGGAGCGTTCTTTCACTGAACGAGCCCTTGGTACTCATCCACCAATTAATGACCGTGTTGATAGACTAAACAGGTATGCTAACGGTGAAAATTCTTACTGAGACTTTTGTTCTTCTCTTAATGCTTTGAGAAATCCAGCAAACGGTGGACTTGGACTTTCTGGTCTAGAACGGAACTCGGGGTGGAATTGTGTCCCGATAAAGTATGGATGGTCTTCTAATTCAAGAATCTCCATTCGTGGCCCAGATCGACCGGAGAATGTCATCCCGTTGTTTTCCAACTGTTCAATATACTCAGGGTTCACTTCGTATCTGTGTCTATGTCGTTCGCTACACTGGTCATCGTCATACAATCTGTGAGCCAGCGTTCCTTCCCTAATATCGGTTTCTTGAGTCCCCAGACGCATTGTTCCTCCTTTCTCGTCAATGGTTTTCTGTTCAGGGAGGATGTCAATAACAGGGTGATTTGTATCTTCTGTTACTTCTGCTGAATGAGCGTCTTCTAGGCCGAGTACATTTCGTGCATACTCAACAACTGCCATTTGGAATCCCAGACAGAGTCCAAGGAAAGGAATCTTGTTTTCACGTGCGTACTGTGCTGCTTTGATCTTTCCTTCTAATCCTCGTGCTCCAAATCCACCCGGGATAATTACACCATTGACCTGTTTGAGGCGGTCTTCATGTTCACCCGGTACTTTTTCAGCATTAACCCATACGATATTCGCCTCACAGTTATGCGACGCTGCGGCATGTTTGACTGATTCTCTGATAGAGAGGTATGCATCTTCCATTGGATACTTTCCAACAAGTGCAATATCGATTTCCGTTTCAGGGTTTTGTGTTACAACGCGATCCCATAGTTTACTACGCGTGTCAGCTTCATTTACAATACCCAGTTGAGACTGCACATAATCATTAACACCCTCATTTTCTAACAGTAGTGGAACGTGATATACGTCCTCAACATCGTGGTTAGAAAAGACCGCTTCTGCTGAGACATCACAGAACATAGCTATTTTTTCTCGGGTTTCAGTATCTAATTTTTCATCACATCTTCCAACAAGAACATCAGGCTCAACACCAGCTGAACGGAGTTCTTTCACAGAGTGTTGTGTTGGTTTGGTCTTTTGTTCACCGTTTGGTGAGTACGGGACGAGTGTGACGTGAACGTGTAAATAGTCTTCAGGGTCTTGTTCTTGTCTGAATTGCCTGAGAGATTCTAAATACGGCATTCCTTCGATATCCCCGACTGTTCCACCAATCTCAACAATACAGATATCGTGACCGTCTGCAACATCTCGAATCCGTCGTTTGATTTCATTAGTGACGTGCGGAATAATCTGCACAGTATTACCCAAAAAATCACCTCTCCGTTCCTTCTCTATAATCGATCTATAAACTTTTCCAGTTGTTATATTGTTCTTAGATGTTGTGTTAATCCCAAGAAAACGTTCGTAATTTCCCAGATCGAGGTCTACTTCCGCACCGTCTTGCATAACAAATACCTCACCGTGTTCAAACGGGTTCATTGTACCTGCGTCAACATTGATATACGGGTCTACTTTGACCGCTGTTACATCAAAACCAGAGTCTTTCAATAATCGACCGATGGAAGCAGCTGTAATCCCTTTACCGAGTCCCGACATTACACCACCGGTAACAAAAATGAATTTTCCCTCCGACGAGGGGTCGTACTTATTTTCTAATTCTTCAGACATACCGAACGGTATGATTGCTACTCTGAAAATGTTTTTGCGCTATCAAAAAATAACGATGTTTAAAATATTACTTCTCGTCGAAATCCAACTCGTCGTCAATTTCTGGCTCCTCCATAACATCTTCAGCGTCAATATCTGCATTATCAAGGGTTTCTTCAACGGCTTCAACAGCCTCATCGTCAAGTTCATTTAGAACTTCATCGATGTTATCAAGGCCAAGGAGTTCGCGTTCGTCTTCATCGAATTCAATACTTTCGAGTTGCTCGAAATTACCACCAACATCACTACCAGTCATATGTTTCCCATAGCGACCAACAAGTGATGTGAGTTCCTGCGGCAGAACAAATGTGGTGGATTCACTAGCACCAATTTCTTCAAGTGAGTCAAGACTTTTGTCAATAATTGCTCGCTCATCCATTGACTTTGCTGCCTTCGCACGAAGAATTGTGGAAAGCGAGTCACCTTGAGCTTCCAGAATCTGACTCCGTTTCTCACCCTGTGCGCGGATGATGTTCGATTCCTTTTCACCTTGGGCTTCTTCGATCGCTGACTGGCGCTGACCTTGGGCTTCCAGAATCATTGCACGTCGTTTTCGTTCCGCACTCGTTTGCTTCTCCATTGCTTCCTGAACATCTTTACTCGGGTTGACTTCACGGACTTCAACGCTTTCAACACGAATACCCCACTCATCTGTAGGTTCATCGAGTTCAGTCCGAATCTTTGTATTAATCTGCTGTCGTTTGTTGAGCGTATCATCAAGTTCCATATCACCCAGAACAGCTCGAAGGGTTGTCTGTGCAAGATTGGAAACAGCTTTCTTATAATCATCAACCTCGAGGAATGCTTTCTTCGCATCCATCACTTTGATGTAGACAACAGCGTCTGCTGTGACGGGCGAATTGTCTCGGGTAATTGCTTCCTGTTGAGGAACATCAAGTGTCATCGTCCGCATATCGAACGAGTAAGTCTTCGAAACGAACGGCCAGACAAAATTAACACCCGGTTCGAGGAGCCTTTGGAAATCTCCAAACCGTGTGTATGCTTTCTTTTCATACGCGTCTACAATAACTACAGAACTCTTCACAGCGGCTACTACAACTAGAAGAAGCAACAGTCCTGTAAGGGAACCGATTGCTCCTGCAGCTACTTCTGAACTAAATACCATACAATATTATTTTGTGATAGTTAGAGAAGTAAGGGTGTTGATTGCTACCCTTCAAAAACAAATTTTCTATTTAATTATTCGTCTTCGGTTTCGCTACTGTCATCATCGGTTTCGCTACTGTCATCATCGGTTTCGCTACTGTCATCATCGGTTTCGCTACTGTCATCATCGGTTTCGCTACTGTCATCATCGGTTTCCTCATCTACTTCGTCTTCGCTATCTTGTTGTCCCGGTGGATTCTGCCCCGGGTGATCGTCGGTATCTGATTGACCGCTACCTTGTCCGGGGTGTTCATCATCGCTAGGTGGGCCAGCATGGTCAGGCGACATACCTTGGCCAACATTCTGCCCGCCAATTTCCTGTGCAATTTCACTTACCTCATCGCCAGTAAGATTACTTGCGTCTTGTTGAAGGGTCTGAATTGCTTCGACATTTACACCATTATTTTCGAGTACATCTTCAGGCATATCACCGGCTTGTTCAGCATTACTTCCAGCCACTCTCTCTGTTGATTTGGTTTCGGCTTCTAATTTTGCTATGCTGGAACGATATTCACCAGTCGTTATTTCATCGGATTCGTATTTTTCAGTGAGTTCTTCTTTGGCTTCTTCGTATCTTTCAATGTCATTACTAATTTCGTCTGTCTTCTCTGCGATTATTTCAGCACGTTCATCATCGCTTTCAGCGTTTGCTACTGCAATTCCAAATGAACGTTCTTCAATTTCACCGTCAATTTCTGCATTTTGAACTCCAACAACAGCAGATACTTGCTCTCCTGTTGGTGTGTCTTCGTCATCATCAATATCTCCGTTATGTTGGGAGGCCGCAGCGAGCGGAGCCCCGCCAGTCATCCCTATGATTGTGATAACTGCGACAATCAGTACGAGTGCTTTTTTCATTCCATCTAAGCATAGTTTCCACAGTTAGTTATAAACCCCAGATTATGACGGCTAATTGATTCCAATTGCACCGAATCACATCTAAATTGTCAATAATAACCACCCCTTCAGTGAAAACTATCATATCATGGACGCTCTGACGTCGGAATGAATACGTGTCAGAGTTAGAATTAGCTTTATGGATACCAGAGGAATGGGGAACATTCCCATCCGAATCTGTTTGTGATGAACTTGAAGAATCTAATGTCGACCTATTGCTTATCCCTGAAGACCATGCTGAATGGAATGAGAGAGACAGTTGGATTGAATTTGCAACTAAAACATCAACTGCCATTTACGCTGGATTCTCCGATAATGGTTGGCGTCGAGCAATATTCTATGATCCTAAAGATGGTTTTTCGAGAATATATACAAAACATGCAACCGCTGATAAACTTGCGTTTGAAGAGGATGGGTGGAGTCCAGAATCACTTCTTTCCCCGTTTAATTTCAGAGGCACTCGATTAGGCACGACTATTTGCCACGATCATTATTTCTCTCCATTGATGGCATATCAATCAGCATCTGGTGCTAACGTCTTACTCAATTTGAGTGCAACTCCAGTCAAACGACGTAAATGGGGAGAGGTTCTTCAGGCTAGATCAATTGAAAACTCAGCATACGTTTTCTGTACTATGCATGCGACCAAAAAAGATGGTTCAAAACCAGTTAGTAACCAGTCTCATGCGTTTGGATTCCATCCTGATGGACAGCCAGTGATGTTCACTGAACTGATCACTGGTAATGATACACCACTGTTTGAGACATCCCCGGGTTCTGTGTACGTAGCGAGTGTTGACGTGTCAAAGTATGACTCAAATACGAGCCAACTAACAGATATTGATCGTATTCGAACAAACAGCAGTGACGCAGAATATGAAGGTCGAACAGTTCTTGAAGCAACATCCGATGATGGAACCCTCACTCTTAATTTTGCCGGCGAATATGAATCTATTCCTTATGGTGAGTCAAGAAATTTTACACTCGGTGATAGATCAATTACTGTACTTGGACTTGACGTAGAACAAGTAGAGTACCCTGAGCGGATATATACTGAATTGGATTTTGAATCAATTGAAGATAATGTTATTTTGTTCAATATTGATGCTCGTGGGACTACAGATACGTATCGTCGAAATATTCTTGATCCAATTCTTCGATCTCGGTGTGTTGAGTGGTGTAGTCCGTTATATGTTTCAACCGATAACAGTGGATATGGCTTTCACCTTGCTAATACAGCGAAAGATACACACCGGTTAGAGACTCGGACAGTTGGGTTTGAACTCAATCGGGCTTGGGGTTCTAAGTCAGCTTTCAAACCGTCTCACGGCCATTCAGAACCGTTTAAAATTGTTGCAGAGAAGACGTTGGATATGAGGCCTAACTGAAATCAGTATCAATTATTAAAATCTTCAAATGTTGATTGTGACTGATTCTCTTTGTCTTTCTCATCAATATTTGGAATTTCTGGTGTGTTAATTTCTAAGGGATCGATATCTTCACCCCATCCATCTAACCGTGTTTGTTCCCCGTCTGCAAATGTGAGTTTTGACACTTGAACTCCAATCTTTCTCACATTAGTATTAGAAAAGTCTTGAAGAAGTTCTAATGCAAATTTTTCAACAAGATCACTATTATTTATTGGGCCTGATAGTGATTTAGCTCTCGTATTCACTTCATACGGTGGTGAGACCAATTTGAGTGTAATCGTTTGATATGATGCATTTTCTTTGTTTGCCCGTACTGCAACATCTTCTGCAAGTTCTATTATTATCTTTTGTATTGATTCGCTTGTTGCATCATTTGCTTTCACAGCGGCTTCTCGTGAGAAACTTTTGGGGTTGTCTTGTGGTGTAACGCGTTTATCATCAATCCCTCGTGCTGCTTTGTAGAGGTCACGGCCTCGTTCACCAAAATGTGTGATTAGTGTTGACAATGGAACTTCGGCTAAATCTGCAACAGTATTCACGTTCATCTCTTCTAACTGGTTCTCTGTTACAGGGCCAACTCCATTGATTTTTCCAACTGTAAGTGGATAGAGGAACTGTTCAATATTATCTGGTCTGACTACTTTCACTCCATCTGGTTTGTTGTAATCACTAGCAATTTTTGCTACACCCATTGTTGGAGCGACACCCACACTAGCTGTGACCCCTACTTCTCGCTTAATATTTTCTTTTATTTTCTCTGCATATTTCCCCACATTGTGCCACTTGGTTAGGTCTGTTACATCAAGGTAGGCCTCATCAACACTTTCGATTCTGAGGGTCTCAGACATATTTTCGAGTACTTTCATTACTTCTTTGCTTTTCTGTTCATAGTACTCCATATCTACAGGGAGGTAAATGCCGCTTGGATCTTCTTTTGCATCGTGTGGTAACAGATCAATCGCTTCTGAAATTGGTTGAGCTGGTTCGACTCCATATTCTCTGGCGGCATAGTTGGCTGTAGCAACAGCCCCAGTATCTTCTCCTTCGTTATATCCCATTCCAACAACAACTGGCTGTCCTTTTAATGTACTGTCACGCGCCTGTTCACACGATGCGTAGAAGCAGTCCATATCGACGTGACAGACGATTTGATTAGGGATTGATGCATCCATACCGGGGAGATTTCCCGACTCCATTTACATATCCGTAGCCACTCAGATGGAACAAGGGTTTCGAGTATGTCCCTCCCAGTATGTCTTCCATTCTAACTGTTTGGGGTGATGTCTTATTTTGTTGAGCAGCCTACCTTTGAAAGTGTAGCAGCCTATTATATTCAGTATAATATGATAGAAAATTTCATTGGATAGTCAATCGATATTGATTTTACCGATAAACAGAAGGTAGTTCTGGCAGGTTGAAGCGCAGGAATTTGGTGCTTTAGCGTAGAAATGTTAAGTTATAGACATCGTAATATAGATAGTTGCTTCTATAGAATGACATTAAACCCGCTGACTGCGTACACCTCTCTGAGAATGGTACACTTACCTATTTAAGTAAGGATGAAGAAACCATATATAGGAGATGACGAGAATGGAAGATACTTTCACGGAGGTCTTAGAGACCTTTCAGGTGATTGATGAGAAAAATGGTAGTCGCCCACCGACTCCCTGTGACTGGGCTCGGCACGACGATACACCGTTTTCAGAGCAAAAGATGCTTGAAGAGTTCCCAATGGATTGGGATCAGTTATTGCTGGAGTCTGGGTGTATCACTGAACAGCAAGTGCAAACATCCCAACAACCGTTCACTACGTTGTGGTTTTCAGTCCTCGACGTTCGAGAGATGAAATTCCAGCGTGATAATGGGGGTTCTCACCCAACACTATACGAAGTGTGTGACACGAAGAACATTTTCCCTGATGACTTTGCTGTCTACTTTGATAGTTGGTCATCTGTTCTTCAGGGATGTATGTACGGTGATGACCTATCCCCAAAGTGTGGCGACATCACGCGTGAAGAACTCCTTCGTGAAGCCGCCCGGGTACGTCACGAAATGGGAGAGTTGACCCAAACGGCGATTAAACAAGCGTCTCTGTATTCATTCAGTCCGTTTAACAACAAGTTTGATGGGATGGATGACATTCGGGAACAAGTCGGTGTTCCAAATGATGGAACGGTTACGCGTGAAAAGCTCATTAATGATTTGCACCGTGTCGAAAATGAACTAGGTCATCCCCCAACGAGTGTCGACGTACATAAAAAAGGTAAGTATTCACATTCGACGTATCTTGCAGATGGTCGATGGGATACGTGGGCTGATGTATTGGATGCTGCTGGAATGAGTAGTTGATGACTGGTTATACACTACTTTCAATAATTCTATAATCACTTATTCCCTCTTAAACAACTGAATAAACGGATTTCAGGCTTCTAATAATATTACTTGATGGATTATCACACGAATAGCCGTGTGAGAATCCATAGGTTTGGCGTGAACATTTATATTTGACCCCGGACTTTCATAGAATGCTAAATGAGTGATTCCCGTGCGCAAGATCAGTCTACAGAAACGTGCCCTGAATGTGATGGACAATTAGTGAATGATGAAGCACATGCTGAAACCGTCTGTGCAGAGTGTGGCCTTGTTGTTTCCGAGGGAAAAGTAGATCCCGGCCCAGAGTGGCGTGCGTTTGATAGTAACGAAAAAGAAAGTAAGTCCCGCGTTGGGGCTCCCACAACGAAAACGCTTCATGACGATGGACTTTCAACGAATATTGGTTGGAAGGATCAAGACGCATACGGTAATAGTCTTTCATCGAAAAAACGTCGCAAGATGAAGCGGCTTCGGAAATGGAATGAACGATTCCGAACACGTGACTCAAAAGAACGCAACCTGAAGCAAGCACTCGGTGAAATTCAGAGAATGGCTTCAGCACTTGGACTTCCAGATGACACCCGTGAAACAGCTGGTGTCATCTATCGTCGAGCACTTGAAGAGGATCTTCTCCCCGGTCGCAGTATTGAGGGTGTTGCTACTGCATCACTCTATGCTGCCGCTCGACAGGCAGGTATGCCGCGGAGTATCGATGAAACAGTCCGTGTCTCCCGTGTTGAACGTATGGAGTTTACTCGGACATACCGATACATCAACAAAGAACTTAGCTTGTCAGTTGCACCAGCAGATCCGAACAGTTATATTGGTCGATTTGCCAGTGATCTTGACTTGTCGGATGAATCCCAGCGTACAGCCCGTGACCTCCTTGACGCTGCAAAGGAGCAGGCTGTTCATAGTGGTAAAAGTCCTGTTGGTCTTGCTGCTGCCGCTGTCTATGCAGCGCCACTCATCACTAACGAGAGTATTACGCAGGAACAGGTTAGTGATGTTACTGGTGTTTCTGAAGTCACGATTCGTAACCGGTACCACGAACTTCTTGAAGCATACCAGAACGCGTAACCACTTCAATAATATTTTGTTGTTAGCGGCGACAACTAACTGACTCTATTTCTATGTGAGTAAGTATGGGGATGTCACACGGTTATAGAAGGGTTGAAAATATTCAGTCGTCAGCGGGTTCGAAAGCTGGGGATGCGTTTGGTTTCTCTGTTGTTTGCGTGTGCTGTCCGTTTTGAACTGGTGGGTGGAGGAATAAGACATCAATGAGTGGGATGAGTGCAAATACAGCCGCACCTCCGAATGCAAGGTGTGTTGGAATGCTCAATATTGCTGCTGCGATAATCCCACCAATGAGAATCATAGGAATAAGTGCGAGGTGAATGTCGTATCGTGTTGAATTAGATCGTTTGGATGGTGTGGTGGGATTCATATTGTCTTCAATATAACATAGTTGGTTATTACTTATTAGTCTTTCTCAAGCACTACCAGACTTTTCATTTCTATACCTGTTCCTACTGCGGAACACGGTAATGGTTGGATGGTTTTGTTGAATATATTCACTTTGGAGATTCGAATGTTCAAAACACCTCGAATTCTACTATTTCATGCGGAAGACACAAACCTTGGATAGTACTAATATACGACTAAAATGGAACGTCGTATCTTTACTATTGCTGTTATCTTGATGGCTTCTGTTATTGTTGGTGGAGTGATTATGACTGCTACAGCAGAAACACAAACTGAAAACCCTGATGAGACTGTTATGCAAGTTGAATTAGAAGAAAATGGGGATGGACAATGGACGGTAATCTATCGTACAGAGTTGGAAACAGATGATGATATAGAGGCTTTTGAATCTCTTCAGCAAGATATTGAAGATTCGCCCGATGTTTACGAGGAACAGTTTAGTGACCAGTTCCAATTTCTTATTGATAGTGCTGAACAGAATACGGATCGGGAAATGTCTCTACAAGATGTAACTGTTGACACTCGCACAGAAAGCTATACTTCTACATATGGCATCATAGAATATCAGTTTACATGGACAAACTTTGCTACAGTAGACGATGAAATTTTTGTAGGCGATTCAATATATGGCCTATATCTTGAACCAGATACAATGTTTGTTCTTGTTGCTCCAGATGACCACGAAGTTGGTGATGTGAACCCGACACCGGATGAATTAGAGGATGATCGTGTTGCGTGGCATGGTGAACGTCAATTTTTGAGTGATGAACCGCTCGTCGAAATTGTATCAGAGTCAACAGGGGAACAAAGCGAAACACAGTCAGGGGATCATGATGGGTTCCCATATGTGGAATTAATGATTGGGTTGGTTGTATTAGTTCTTGTAGCCGGCGGTGGATATTGGTATGCTTCTGGCCGAAGTAAAGATGAAGCGCGTGAGACAAAGAATATGGATATGAGTGATACTGATGATCCAGAAGCCGTACTTGAAACTGATACTGAAGAAAATAACAATGATGAGTTGGATAAATCACTGTTGAGTAATCAGGAGTTGGTACTCCATACTCTGAAAAATAATAATGGGAGAATGAAACAGCAAGAATTAGTTAAACAGCTGGACTGGACAGACGCAAAAACAAGTCGAGTCGTTTCTGATATGCGTGATGAAGGCGTTCTTGATGGTTTCAGATTGGGCCGTGAAAACGTATTAGAGATTGCTGAGGAGTCCAATCTTAACCAGTAGACTGTCAATCTCCTAACTTCTTTTGTTGTTTCCGATGTAAGGATACGTACTAATGCGGGATTGTGATTACTGTAAACGTTCTTTCGAGGATGAAGACGCGTATATTGAACATCTTGATGCTGATCATCACAAACGAGACCTTGGTATTATTGATCAGCACCGCGTTTCACGTGAAAAATCAGATGGTGGTGTTTTTGACTCTTTACCATTTTCAGTAACTGTGGTTGGAATTGTGATTTTTGGCTTGTTGATTGGTGCCGGGGTAGTATTGGCGTTTTCAGGTCAATTTTCAACGTCAGAGTCTGATTTAACTGGCGATGTGGATATCTATCCAACGAATCACGGTGAAGTAGATAACAACGCAGAGATTGAACTCGTTGTCGACGGTGACGCGTATAGCTTAACTGACGACTATATGGATCAAAATGATCACGTGTATCTAACTGATGATGGTGGCACATTACATATAACTGCTGAACACGTGACAGTTGAATACTTCCTTGCATCAATTGGAATGGAAGTTGGTGGTAATGACTTCTCATACTCTGATGGAGATATCTCTGCAATATCTAATGATGGTGGAAGTGTGACTGTCCTCGTGAATGATGAGGAAGTAACTCCGGAATCCTATGAGATAAATGATGGTGACAACATTCGAATCGAGGTCTCAACGAGCGATTGAATGTTTTTCACTTGTTGTGTCTAAAAGGGAATTCGGCTCACAACCCAGTGTAAAATATCTGGTTACAAATCACTCGTTTTGAGCGTTTTGAATAAATGTATCAAGTCGACCTTCAGCAATATCAACATCCTCTGAAAGAGTTGCTGCATCCTGCTCTGCGAGCTGTTCTTTCGTTGTAATTCCTGCGTCGGATAGCTTTGACTCGTATACATTACCGATCCCGGATACATCACCAACAGGTGTTCCCTCTGATTCTTCAGGTTCTTCTGTAGACTCCTCTTGTTCTTCCTCAGTAGCACGTTCTGCTTCTTTGTCATCGATTTCAATAGTTGTCCCATCTTCTGGTGGGGTAGTGGAACTATTGGTATCGGGAACGTTGTTTGCTTCCTGTGCTTTCTCGAAGATCTGTTTGACTGTACTAAATAGTCTGTTCAGACTCATCCTACCAGTATTAATCTATCATCATACTTGAGTCCGGTGATATAGTGAAAAGTGCCCTCTGCGGTATTCTATATGGGGTGAGTCTGTTGAATTCGGGTTTCTACAACGAAATCAGCAGCCTATAATGAATTGTTAGAGTATCATATTGTAATTGGCTTTGTGTTTTGAATCTGTATTGAAGCGTTTATACTATATGATATTCAATAGTAAGTTGCCAATGGAAGTAATACTGCTTACAGTTATTGTCGTTTTGGTCGTGTTGTGTGTTGTTGGGTGGGCTGTGTATCGATATACAGACTTTGAATTCTTCGGGGGTACACAAGAAGATGAAGACGGTGAAGAAGAGGAAATGGGGGCACTTGCAGCAGCAGCTGAAGCCGCGGAGAGTTCTGATACAAAAAAATAATCATTTTGACTTGTTTTGGTGTTGTATTCAAAGTATTATATCTTGACGCGAAACCTTCTATTCTATAATCACTGTTTTAATCCGTGATTATTGCAGAATGTTTTCTCAAATTGTTTAACACGCATTTTGAGATGGTTAAGTTCTAATTATCAGATTATGTCAAATCAGCAGCCTCATTCAAAGTCGCGTATATAGATGTTTGAATATGTTTTACACCACGTTTTACTGTATTGTACAAAATGCCAGCAGGACATACTTATATTACATATGCCACACTATGATGATATCGGAAGGTGTCCTAACGGCACTGGAAGGGGTAAGCGAAAAATGAAAGAAAATATGGGAACGATAGCCGAAGCCCTTGGTGGCGATAGTCGTATCAATTTAGAACAATTCGAAGGCGGAATGCTTCATGACGTAGTATACAACCGCCTATTTGAGATCGAATCTGCAAACGGATTGAGTGTCACTGCAACGAGTGTTGATACAAATAAAGAAGTAGAATTACCAGTATTTGGTACCGACGGAATACGTAGTGGTCGTTACGTTGTTCAACCCGCATAGTAGTTGAAATCAACGACTATAACCAAATAATCAACATCTCAGTTGTGAGTGGAAGTCACACCGGGTTGTGTCTCCACCCACAGACTGTACACTCATCTTGTTTTTTTGCGTGTACTGCTCCACAGTCAGGACAACAGTACTTGTTATAATCAACAATCCAATCTTCAGTATCTACTTTATGCCCTCGACTTCGGAGAAAATTTTCCATAAGATCATCAACATCTTCTTCAGCCATCATTTGTTACTTGTTCACACGCATCTAAAAGAGTTCGTCTCTACTGGTATACCAATATCTACGCAGTGCTATTCAGTATAAATAATAAATAGAATGTTATTGCTGCAACAAGTGGAGTTACTCGATGGTGATTTCGTGTCCGTCTTCACCGCCAACTTTTGGCAGGGTGATGGTAAGGACACCGTGGTCAAACTCGGCCTCAACACCGGTCTCATCGACTTCGGTGGGAAGCTCAAGGATACGAGTCACTTCTTCAGAGAAGCGTTCGCGCTGAATGAACGTACCTGTCTCATCTTCTGTCTCACTTCCACGTGAGGCAGAGATGTGGAGGCTATCGTCAGCCAGCGTCAGGTCAATCTCGTCCTTCGAGAACCCGGGAAGGTCTGCGACAACGACGTATTCTCCGTTTCCATCACGAACATCAACAGGCACATCGGTAGTGCTTCCACCACCGAAGTTGTCACCAAGTCCGTTTCCGTTGTTGAGTTCTTCAAGGATTTCTTCGATGTTATCGAAGTCGGGGCCTCCACCGAAGGGGCCTCCAAAAGGCCCACCGAATGGCCCATCAAACGGGTTTTGAGGGCCGTCATCAGAGTCATTCATCTGGTTGCGAATTTCATTAAATAGGCGTTCGAGTTCGTCAAAGGGGTCTCGGCTACCACTAGTCATGCTTCACTCTTTGATTGTTTAGTCGAACACTTAAACGTAGATATTCAAGGGGAATGTGCAGCCGTCAGTTAGTACGCGTACCGGATTTCTCTGCCACTGTCATCATCAACATCTTTTCGCACTCGGGTGACAGCCTTGTCGAAGTCTTCCCGAGTCACATAAGACCTCTCATCACGAACTGCACTCATTCCTGCTTCAGTAGCAGTATGGGAAATATCAGCTCCGGTGAACCCCTCAGTTGCTTCAGCTAATTCTGTGAAGTCGATATCATCGTCAATATCCATTTTGCGTGTATGGATTCGGAAGATCTCCCCACGAGCTTCTGTATTTGGTAATCCAACTTCGACACGACGATCAAACCGACCCGGGCGAAGGATTGCATCATCCAGCATATCAAACCGGTTGGTTGCGGCCATTACCCTGATATCTCCACGATCATCAAATCCGTCCATACTTGATAACAGTTGCATTAGCGTCCGCTGAACTTCTTGATCACCGCTTGTCTTCGAAATTGTCCGTTTTGATGCGATTGCATCAATCTCATCAATAAAGATAATCGCCGGCGCATTTTCTTCTGCCAGTTCGAAAAGATCACGAACAAGTCGAGCACCTTCGCCAATGAATTTACGTACAAGCTCTGACCCTGCCAAACGAATAAATGTCGCATTCGTCTCTCGGGCTACAGCCTTTGCTAACATTGTTTTCCCTGTCCCCGGAGGCCCATACAATAGAACACCACTTGGAGGAACAATACCGACTTCTTTGAAGGTATTATTTTCTTTTAGGGGACGTTCAACCGCTTCTCTGACTTCACGAAGCTCTTTTTCCAACCCACCAATATCTTCATACGTTACTTCTGGTTTCTTATCTACTTCCATAGCTTGCGCCCGTGAATCTGTGTCCGCGTCAAGTAGTCCCTGTACAGTGTATGAATCATCAACCGTGATTCGATCACCCGCTTCAAGATGTTCAAGTTGCTTTTCAGAAATATCCGTTAGAATTTCTTGGTTGTTTCCGTGCTGCTTCAAAACAATTGCAGGGGAATTTTCACCTTCTGTGATAAGCTCTTGAATCGTAGCAAGGTACAAAGATGGACTCTGAAGAGCGTCATTCCGACGGGTAAGACGTTCCATCTTTTCTTTCATATTACTTTTTTCTTGTTGCATCTGAGCCAACTTCCGCATCATTCGTTTGTTTTGAAAGTTGAGTGTTTGAAAGTGCTCAGTTAACACTTGTAGTTTTTCGTCGTCAGTCATACTAGGACTAGTTTTTAAATCAGGTTTCTCTGGAATAGAGTTTGACATCCGTAGAAGAGTATAAGTGCTTGTTAGTATTCCAATTTGTCGAACCTAGTGGTTGTTGAACTCAAGTGAAAATTATACTCTAAAAATAACTTAGAAGTGCTATAGTTGGGTTTAATCAGTTAAAATAGTGATTTAACCTGTGTGAGTGACTTCGTAGTGTGTCTGTTGTTGAGTTGTGGATGCATCCAACTCCCATCCGTGTGAATCAATGATATTCTCAGCAATTGCAATACTGAGTGTTTTTGTTTCATCTTCCTCAATTTCATTAACTACTTTTTGACATGAGCCGTCGACTTTCACAGTGAACCCATTATTTGTTGCTTCAATTTCTATGGAATCTTTGTTTTCTGTTGACTGAAGTGCCGTATTTAACAAATGTTCTAAGAGTTCCAGTAGTCGGTCTCTATCCGCGTAAACCTCACCAAGACAGCCACTGATTTCCAACCCTTCTTCTGAAGGGTTGACAGCTTTCCACGCCTTCGTGATTTCTTGTTGAACGTCGACGTATTCTTTCTTCCCGACGGCACGACCGTTTCTACTCAGGCGAATTGCTTCTTCAATTGGTTCTAAGATTTCTTTTGATACTTGTGATATTTCTTGCGTGTCAAAATCATCAATTTGCACTGCTTTATCGAGTGCTTTGAGGGAATGTCTCACTTCACGCGACAGGATACTGCTGATTGCATCCATCCTGTTATCGTTCATCTGAAGTTCTTGTTCCAGACTTTTCGTACTTTCAACGCGTTCTGCTCGTTCAATCGCACTTTCGGCAAAACGACTGAGAACCGTAATCAATTGCATCAATACTGTATCATCTACGTATTGAGATGTAGCTTTGACACCGATCAGTCCGTGCCGACCCATCGGGGCAAAAATTACTGTTGTGTTTTTCTCCCCGTAGTCGTGTATAATAGTTGCTTCTCCTTTCTCAAAGCACTCCAGTTCACACCCCTCTTCGATTTTCTGGATATGGTTAGTATTGAATACATTTGTCTCATTTGCCCGAGTTGTGGTGGCGGACAAAATGAGACTTGAATTGTTGATATTGTATTTCCAGACAGCTGTTACAGACGCGCCGAGGATTGTCTTGGCGATATCTGCAACTACGTCGCACACGACATCTGGATCATCCGGTGTTAGCATCGATCGTGATGCCGTAGTGAGCCCCTGAATGCTTTCCAATACGTCGTGGATTTGTTTCTTTTCTTCAATTATGAACTGCCACCTGTCCTGTCCAAGGAAGCTCAAACGAGCCTGTACGGTAAGCTTTTCACCTATATAGGGACTTATTGTGGCTTCGACGCCATTTCTAAGAGTCTTTGAATTTTTAGGGACAATATCATTACATTCAACATTATGAATGTTAATCACACTGTCAATACTCGAGCCTTTGAGAGCTTTTTTTGGTACGCCAGTTATTAGTTGGGCAAATTTATTATTGACTGCGATAATTTCTCCGCCCTCAACAATACAGGATGGTGCGGGATATGTGTTAATCCCTATTTGTGCCTGCGGTTTTGTTGTGTAGTTGATTTGCTGTGCAAGTGTCTCAAACTCATCAGTCCCGACCCCCCGGTGGAGGTAAATTCCTCCATTCTCACGAACATTACGTGCGATCTCTTCTGTTCCTCGTTCAGCAAAAACGATAATTGGAACAATTGGATGATCTTGTCTTACTTGTTCTATTTCTGCTATCGGATCTGTATTTTGATCCATAATGATAACAGTTTCAACCAAATCTGTAGTTTTGTTCAGATTGGTAATAGTAACCGGATGATCGGACTTTTGGAACCATCGGGATAACTGGCCTATGAGTTCAGGATTTCCCCCCGTGACACCAGTTTTAATCACCCGTGTTCCTTTGTCCCCTTTCATCTTACCAGACTACACATAACACAGGCATTTAAAACCAACGAACTGATTAAATCATACCTATAATATCGTAAGAGTGTATTAACACATGATATTCATTGAAACACGAACACCAAAATACCCTCTTGCGTTCAAATAATCAAGTGGTGATAAAATATTGTCTCATAGTAATAATGATAGAGTTTATAATAAGTTCCAGACTCTTCGAAATACGAAGACAATAATACAATAGGAACTAAACTTGTCGCTTAATTATCTGTATTACGTTCTGATATCTGTCTGATCTGATTTTCTACCAACGATTCGTTCGCTCCACATATTGCACCCCCAGCTCCTGATAGCGGGTTTAAAATATAGTACGGAATTCCATTATTTGCTCGTGATACTTCAATGACATTTAAGCATAGCAAATCTGTTATTGCTTCTTCAAACACGTCTAAACCATCAATATCAGCTCTGGCCATCAACTCCTCTTGATGCATCGCCCTGTCATTGTGGAGGACGAATATAGTCAGTAACTTTGCCCGAGGATCATACCCGAGTAGTGTTGTGAGTATCTTCCCGGGAGCTTCTGGTGGTAGTCCATTCCAATCACGTTCATTATCTAACTGTGATATCTTCTCTTCTACTCGTTTGGGGTTATGTTCCATATTCCACACCTGTTATCAAGGAGTGTAAATCTTCCTACTCTAATTTGACTATTTATTAAATAACAACTCTGTTAACTCACTATAATTGAAGACTTTCCAATAAAAGCCTCTCACACGTGTATCCGTGTCAACGCCAGATTTAGTGACATATTGTGAATCAAAAAATGACACCCGATGCTATGTTATGCTTATTATCAAAGAGTATTACAATGTTCCCCACTATAAATATAATAGATGAAACGAAAAAATATTGCAATAATTTGCGTAGCTGCTCTTGTTGCACTTGCAGGTTGTACGTCAGTTCCAGTTGGTGGTGGTGAGTCATCTACTGATGATGATACTTCAGCACCATCTGATGTTGAATACCCTGATGGTCTTTCAGCTGATGGAGTAGATGATTCCTCGGTTGTTGCTGATAACCACGTCACACAACTGACTGCTGATAACTTCCATATTGTGCAGACTGAAGGCCAATCATTTGGGGAAGAAACTATAGAAAGTGAAACAACCAATCGAGTTGATATTGAACAAGAACGTCTCCTAAGTTCTGTAAATTCTGCGGGAATAGATATGCAACTCAGTGTGTATAGCGCCGACCAGAAGGTGTATGTACAGGATCAAACCCAACAAGAAACATCGTACACAGTTGAGGATAATGATGAGGAGTTTGAAGAAATTATGAACGCGTACGCAAACAGTGAATTTATCACCGAATATCTTGACGATGTCAGTATGGAGGCTGTTGAAACTGACGAACTGAATGGAGAAGAAGTAATTATTTATGAGGTGACTGATGCATCTAGTCTCGATAGTGATGAAGTAGATGACGTTACTGGTGAATTTGTAATCGGTTTGGATGGCAAAATTCACCATATGTCACTTGAATTCACTACAGAAGAACAGACAGTAGAGATGACTATTGAATATATCTTTGGAACTGACCCAATCGACCGTCCTGATTGGATTGATGATGCCGAAGAAAGTGCTGAAGAAGGAGAAGATAATGACGAAACAGATGCTGATGCTGAAGACGCTATGGAACCCTAATTATTTGGTGTTCTTGAACTCACACCTGACGTCTTTAATGCTTTTTCCCAAGAATCAAACCGCGACACGTAGGTAGCATACGAGTATTTTCCATGAGCCTCCATATCTGTCGTTGTTGGAATATCACCTAATTTATCCCGGAGTCGATGGAGCTCTGCAATTAGCTCTTCATCAGAATACTTTTTTGACGATTTGGTATTTTCAGGATCCAGATCGGCTTCAACAAGTGCATTCTCCCACGAGTCAAACCGATCCAAATATACACTTGATGAGTACTTGCCGCTTTCATTCATTTCCACAGTAGTCGGTGATCGTCCGATACTCTTAGCAAGCTTCTGAAGTTCAGAGACTAGCTCTTGATTAGTATACTGTTTACCAGCGGCATTTTCATCAGGATCATATCCTGCTTTTTCTAACGCTTCATCCCACGACCCAAACCGATTGACGAACGTGGCAGGGGCAATATCGCCGTACTTGTCCATATCAGTTGCACGTGGAGTTTGACCAAGTTCTTCAGCGACAAATTCTAATTCTTCTAATAATTTTGCATCTGTGTATTGTTGCCTCCCGACTGAATCGGAGTCAAGTTCAGCAGCTTCAACAGCATCGCTCCATGAACCGAACCTGTTTTGATATACGCCGGAGGAATATTCTCCTTCATCTTCCATTTCACTTGACGACGGTGTATGTCCAAGATCGCCATCAAGTCTTTGCATCTCATCAATCAATTCATCATTTGTATACTCTCTTTGGCCATTTTCATTCGGATCAAGGCCTGCTTCTTCTAGTGTTTTCCTCCACGATCCAAACTTCTCTTTACAAGTTGTTGCAGAGTGGGGAGTTGACTGATTAAACTCCTTTGTTGTTGGAGATCGATCTAAGTCTTTTGCTAGTGATTTGACTGCGGTTAGTAGTTCATCTTTTGATATCCCGGTAAACGGTTCGAATCCAGCAGCTTCCAATGCTTTTTGCCAGCCCCCAAATCTGTTCTGGTATGTTGTAGAAGAATACTTCCCTTCAGTATCCATATGCTCCGTCCGTGGCGGATGACCAAGTTCTTCTGCTAACTGTTGCATCTCATTAATCAGATCATCACGGGTAGCATTATGGATAGACTCTGACTCCATTCCAATCTTTTCTAAGGCCCCATTCCATGAACCAAATCGTTTCTTATATGTGTGCGCGGAGTACTCCCCAAGCGCATTCATATCTGAAACCTGTGGAGGTCGTCCAAGTGTATTCGATAGTCGTTCTAACTCTTTAATGAGTTCTTCTTTGGTTGTCTTTTTGCGTCCCCCCTGTGCTTTACTCGGATCAAGCTCTGCTGCTTGTAGTGCTTCAACCCAACTTCCAAACTCTGAAACGAATGTTTGTGGGTTGTGGTCACTGTATTTATCGAACTGTGACTTCGTTGGCGGTTGGCCAATATCGTCTGCTACGCGCTGCAACTCGCTAGATAACGCGACTGCAATATCACTTTTCGACTCCTCTTCGTCGCTCTCCGGCTCGTCAGTCATTGTTTCTTAGCCTGTATATACTCCACATTCGTGGATAAATGTTGCCACACAGTGCCTCATCCTTCTTAGGAACGGGTAATCTGATCAACTGTTGTGAGTGCAAAATGAGTAAAAGAAACACGTAATCGTCGTAAGAACGCAATACAGAGACGGGGTATCAAACGTATATATACCCCCGTTACCTAACAGGGGGCAAGAGGAAACCCCTCATCACATATCCAAATGAGTGAAATTGAACACAGCGTCTCCGGTTTTAAGCTCACAGGTTCGTGGAGTGATATTGTTGAACACGGTGAGAAAATCACAGCAGCTCTCCGATACTTCAATGAATCCGATACCGACGATTTCCAAGACTGGAATGAATGGAGGCCAAAATCTAGTGAGAACCTTGACGACGAAATCTGTGAAAAGACCAGTCAAAAGGCTAGTATTCAGGAAAGTAAAGGTGAACGTAAAGGTGAAACACCAACAGACGACTTCAATAAAGCTGGTGAAAAACTCGAAGAAGCATATGAAACCCTTGGTGAAGATGATACAGAAGCCGTAGACAAGGCTGCTGACACTATTAGCTACGCCACACGGGCAATTGGAACAGTAAGTCGCAAAACACTCAGAACTATCGAGGAAGGCGTCTATGAAAACTTGATGACTGCCCTTGCTCCGTACTACTTCGACAACACGCTTGTTAGTGCTAATATCTCTGAAAACGGTGGCCCTCTACGGAAGAAGACCGAATACACGTTTGAAGTCAATATCAACAATGACGAACTCAAGGAAAGCGTTGGAGACCTACTGATTGATTTTGAGGAATCTGATGAAGACTGGAGAACTATTGTTCAAGAAGAAGGAGAAAGCTCTAAAATACCAGCACTTCCAGCATAAATTCCAGCAGCTGACTAAACGCTTTTTTACACGCTGAATAAAAACGTACAGTAATTAATGAATTCGAACGGTCATAGTGCCCGTTCAGATATTGAAGAACTTCATAGGCTTATCAAACGTGAAGAGAAACTCCTCAAACAAATTCGAGAACGCCGTGAACAGGTATCTGAAAACCTTCAAACAGAACTCGGTAATCAGGTTGACATCAACCAACTTAACCACGAACACCTTGGCGCATTTGCTGATAAACCGTATAAGATAATTCCAAAAAGTGAAAATGAAGCCTACGTTGTTGTCCCTCGTTTCGTCCCCTTCCACGTGGGTTGGCTTCATGACCAAGATGACGCGTGGCAAGTCTACGTTGTCAACAAATACGTCGACTGGATTGATAGCCTCCCTGATGATATCCGTGACCAAGTTGGTATCACACGAGAATTTGACGGTGAGGTAAGTGTTGATGATGGTATTGTAACGTTCCCTACTGAAGACGATCGTGAACGAGCATGGGAACGAGATGAATACCGTAAACACTTCTACCAACGGCGGGGTACCAATAAAGTCAAACTCAATAAAGATAGTGAGTTCGACGTCATCGCACAACTCATTGATGATGGCCATTTGCCCTTCAAACCTGAACCCGTCAATATTGAATCGCTCCGTGGAGAACCTACTGACATCACTCTTCGAGACTACCAAGAACGAGCATGGGAACAATTCGTTGAAACAGGAATGATTGGTGTCTACTGGCCACCCGGCGCCGGTAAGACCTTTATTGCTCTCTATGCAGGTGAGCGTATCCCCGGTAGAAAACTCGTTGTTGTCCCATCAACTACACTCAAAGAACAATGGAACTCGCGTATTCAGGAGTTTTCTGCATACCCAGATGAATGGGAAGTCCAAACCTATCAATACCTGACACGGTATGATAATATCGATGACTACCAATCAACTGATATTGAACTCACAATATTCGATGAAAGTCACCGATTACCAGCTAATACATATTCAAAACTCGCTACAATCGACACTACCTACCGTATCGGTTTGAGTGCTTCTCCATATCGGGAAGACGGTCGGACAGAGTACCTCTTTGCAATGACTGGCTACCCGGTTGGTCTTGAATGGCAAGAACTCATTCAAATCGGTGCTGTCAACCAACCTGATGTCAAGGTCAATCTTTACCGAACACAACGACAGAAACGTAACGAACTCATCAACCTCGTCAACGAACGCACAGGGAAAATACTCATCTTCTGTGATTCAATTGATGAAGGAAACAGATTATCCAAGAAACTTGATGTCCCCTTCGTATCTGGTGAGACTCGAAACCGAATGGAAAAATTCGAAAATAACCGAGTTGTGATCGGGAGTCGAGTAGCTGATGAAGGTGTTTCACTTCCTGACCTTGACCACGTTATTGAATACGACTTCCTCTACGGTAGCCGGCGTCAAGAAGCCCAACGTGTGGGCCGTGTAATGCATGGGGAAGGCAAAGGTGAACACGTTGTGATGATGACTGACGAAGAACTTGAAAAGTATGAGAAACGCCTGTACGCTCTTGAGGAGCAAGGGTTCAATATACGGTTCACTCGCTGCTCGTAGTCCTTGACCATTACACTCAACATCACTCATTTCCTAACATACTACTATACGTGTCTAAAGAATTTATATTCGGCAATCAAACTCAGAGTGATGTTGAAGAGTGTCCCGATGGATGGACGCTGAACAAGATTGAAAACGACGATGATGATCAAACTGTGGTACTTACCTATACGCACGAAACTGGTGGAACGTGTGTCCTTACCCAAGAACAAGTTGGGCAGTATAACTATACAGTCACATCTATTGGCGGAAACACGTTTACCGACGAGTTTGACCTCCCTGTGATGGCATTCTATGACGCTCAAAATTCTATGAAATCGTATTCACTTGGTTGTGAATCAGAGTAGAATTCGACAGTATTGACATCCCCCCGCGCTGAAGCGCGAGGTTTTCTCCTTGATTCTCCGTAATTTTAACATACCTGAGTCTGCCCTCCAAACGTTCGGTGCTTTCCTCTTATTATTTCACGTCTGTATGCTAATTATTTACTCTCATACAATTGGAATCAGAATGTAGTATAATTCGGTTTTTGATTCAGAATCAATCTTTCAATCTCCACATATTCTGTTCAACAATAATCTGTGACTCTAACCGTTCTAAGTCAATAGTTGCTTTCGCTGATGGTTGATTGTATTTCTCAACTAGCGTTTCATCAAGGATATCTCCGTCAATATCCATCTTATTTACTGTACGCAACGGTGATCTCCACATGTTCTTTTCACCTTTGAACTCCCATCCCTCACCATCTGCAACAACTCGGAGTACGAAGCCATTCTGGTCTGTCCCGCGGGAATCATAAAACGCTACACCACCGTTGTAATCCTCAACCATACTCTTCCTGATTTTTATAGCTGGGTACGTGAGAATCCCGGGTAAATTCGATGCAGGTTGGTACACTAACCATGATGCTACCCCAATTGAAATAAACATTCCAAATCCAACCCCTGACAGTCTTACAGGGTATGGGAGTAACCAATTCAACTGAGAGATAACAATCAACATAAGGAAAAACGGTGCTGATGCAACAGCAGCACAATATACTATATCTTTCTTGTACTGCGGGTCGCCATACTTTTCGAGGAATTTTAACCCGTAATACGTTTCTGAACGTTCCTCAATGGGTTGACCACTCATATTAATTGAGTTAGACACTAAGACGAAAAACACTTTCTCGAATCTGCAACAGCAACAATTCAGAATAACAGACTTAAAATAACACCAAAGAAAACGAGAAAAGACTCAAATAACTTTAGTCGTTATTTCGGTTGTAGCGTATCGATGACGTATGAACCGATTTCGTTGCCCATTTCTGTACTTGCCATCAGCGAGTGACGGTAGTGGCGTCCCGAGTACTCTCGACTATCACGTGCCTCTCTGAACGCTTGTCTGAAACTATCAAACTCGCGTGTGTACTCTTCTGGTTCTTCACCAGCTGGGGCTGCCAATACAGTAACCTCAAAGCTGTAATCTTCACCGAACCACTCTGTCAGTACTTTACTGGACGCACTACTTGCGGCTGTAAGCCCGGACGGGTATTCTGGTGATGCCGCATACGATGAAATGGCTTCCCAATCGGGGTCTACTTCTGTTTCAGAGTTACCATCATCATCAACTGTGGGTGGACTTTCAGAATCAACTAATTCATCTTGTTCAACTGATCCGAGTGCTGCATGTGGCCTCCAAGAATTTGTGTCTGCGTAGTATCGTTTCCCATTCCACGCTGAGATACCACCGTCTTGGGCTGCCATACCAATTTGAGCGTATAGACGAGCACGATCAACGAAGTCAAGTTCTTCTTTCTCTGCAATTGTATTTGCAATCTGGAACCATCTTCCATCTGGTTGTGCAGTTCCTGCAAGACCTACCCAGAAGATACCAATTTCTTCCCAGTCATCAGGCAGTTCATCTACCTCATCGGTTCCGATTCGTTCGTCTCCAAATTTTCGTGTACGTTCCAAGTTTTCTGCCCACTCGTCACTATCTAAGCTTGGAGGTGCATCTGGAAGGACAGCATCAGGGGAGCTCATAGCCCACGGTTTTAGATCAGCAAGGTGGGAACTACCCCACTGTTCAGCACGTTGGGCCATACCGGGTTCAAGATCTTCTTTTTTATCAACTACGTCAAAGTCATCTTCACTAAAGAAACCTGAGTCTTTTCGTGAGGAGTAGATTTCTTGTGCGACGTATCGACCCCACTCAACTCCGGCTTGACTATTTCCATCGGTGTCATCATTAAGGTGGTCTTCCAGTAGTTGGTCATACCTACTATGAAGGTCATCAACTACATCGTCTGCAATACCAGATTCATCTTCTGTAGATAGAATTTTCAATGCTTCATGTCCTGCCCCTGCCGCAGCGGCAACGCGTGATGCCCCGGGTTGATTCGGTGTATCATCAACGTAGTATGGTTCATATTCTTTGAGCCCACCTCCACGGGCACGATTAACGCCATTTACGGCGTCAAACATTGATGTGTGTGTGATTGCATACATCCGTCCAGAAACAGGAATTTCGATTCCGCCTTCTCGAACAGTATCAATTGCTAATTTCGACCAGTCAGAAACACAATTCACCTTTACATTCTGTGTGTTGTTTCCACCACCATTTCCGTTTCCTTGAGCTGATGCCATAGGGATTCCCGTCCCAATAGCTCCGATTGTGCCGATTCCGAGAAGTGTTTCTCGACGACTGACACTATAATTGCTATTTTTCTCTCTATTTGAAGATTTGTCAGAGGGCTGATCCTGACTCATATTAATAGCTTATAAACTATCATACTTATTATATTTTTGCCGAAAGGGGGTTCGAAATATTATATGTATTGATTTTGTATACTGCTATCTAATATTATGACGAGGTCATTTAGCCTATAATAAACTAATGTTGATAAGGTTGAGTCTCTTGGTATGGGTCGCGTGCGGGATGATCAAAATAAAATGCATACCTAACAATTTCTCTTGAACGATGAATTGGGAATATTGGATGCCTCCTACGTTATTTTCATTGTCAGAGATGCTGGTTCCGTGCCCTGAATGTCAGTCCACATCGTTCGATGAAAGCCCCACGAAGTTGATTTACTCTGATTGTGGGTGGACAACTCGTTCATCCCTTCAAATGGGCCTTTGAAGGCCAGATTAGACGGTTTTGAAAATGGCCAAGATTTCATATAGCCATATATAGTTTATAAGTGCTGAATAAGACAGCATCGTCTAGAAATAATTGACACACAATTAACACAGATATAGAAGATATCTACAGTTCCAACTCAATCAAACAACTTGAATACGTTTTCACTGTACGGCTTTTCTACTAATCCTGTCCAGTTATGGGTATACCGATCCATCACATCACCTACGTCACCACGAATATATTTTACTACGTACGCGTCGCCCAATCTGTTCCTCATTTCTGTTGTGAAAAAGTGTCTGAAGTAATGCGGTGTCACGTTTTCCTCTGGCCCTGCACCTTCAGTATACCACCCATTCAACTCGGCTGCCTCCCGAACTCGGGAATGAACCATACTCGTTGTCAACCTAACACCGTACGATTCAGCTGTACTCACGAATAACGCATCAGCTTTTGACTCTGGATCCGGTCTAATTGCTAACCACCGGATTAACGCGTTCTTCAGTTCGTCATCAATCGGAATGAGTGTGTCTCGATGACGCTTGTTGCCCTCTTTTCGTTTTTCACCGTTTACGACGTCCCCTACATCAATCCCACTAGAAATAAACAATGTATCCGGATGCCCACGAACGGCTGGTCTCACCTCTGACTTTCGAAACTGATTGAACCGATGATGATCGATATTGATGTCGCGGATATCTATATTACATAATTCGCCGGCTCGAACACCTGTCTTCACTAATAGAATCAATACAGCACGTCGTAGAGGATGGATAGTACTCTCAACAAACTCAGCCATTTGTTGAATAGACATTTCTCGTCGAGTTGGAGATGAATCACCACGTTCGCTCATCTCTTCCATTACCACAACCATTGGATTCGATTCAAATACACCAACCTGTGCCATATACCCGTAAAACCTGTTCAAATGAACTGCTTTCGTATGTATTGACCCCGGTGCATACCCTTCATCTCGTAGATGCTGTATCCATGAAAGGCAATCACGACGGGTGACAGAGCCTACTGATTCGACATCTCCCATTCGGTCAACATACACTGTAAACTGCTTGAGCGTCGTCTCGTAGTCAGTTATTGTACTCTCTGACCGCCCATACATCCTCATTTCCTCTAGAAAATCTGTAATCGGATCGTCAATATCTTCTGACTTTGTGACTGAATGAGACTCTGATCGTTCCATCAATTATTCCTCCATAACAAATCCACTCTGGCGGACATCATAATCTATCACTCCTTCATCGTTAAGATCATTCAAAATTTCAGTCACTCGTTTTTCAGTATTCTCCGTCAACGCGTCTACAACTTCTTGCTCTGTTAATCCATCTGCCTCTTCGATTAATCTGACTACACGTTGTTCGAGGGAACGTTGAGGAACACCATCTTCCCCTGTCGTACCCCCGGAGTCAAGGCCGAAGTCACGCCTTCCAGCATTAATCATCGAACGGATGAATTCCGACCGTGAAGAGAAACCCATCTGTTCGGCTTCTTCATCATATAATTCGAGTTGGTATCTTGGGACGGTTGTGTTGAGTTTCTTCTTGTCCGTCATTCTTGATAGTGACCGATGTATGGGAGTTACTTAGTTGTTGGTGGTTCTGGCAACCTTATGCGTATAAGATACACACAACCACCACGAAAACACCACTCAATACAACCAAAACCACCACGCTACCAATCTTACTACACTAAGAACACCTACGACCACCACACCTTCAAATCAACCACCACAAAACCAGACTAAAACTTTCTACCCTGCAATCGACACTTCAGTTCCGGGACAGTTCCCGTTCTCCTCATCAATTTCCCCATCGGTCGTGATATCAAGAGACACATCGATATCATCCTGAACGAACTGGAATACCAGATTACCCTCTCCCTCTGCGTCACACGTAAGATCGTTCGGAATTGCATATCCGCTCCCGTCGAACATTGGGAAGTTAGACGCACCGACGATCATTTCCGTCGTTCCGGAGCCAAACATAGCATCCGTGCTGGAGTTGGTACCTTCAACAGCCAACTGATTCTCCGACCCAGCATTCTGGAACTCGTCGATATCCATATCCACGCCGTGAGTTGGGATTTCAGTCTCAACAGCGGTCAGATAGCCCACGTGTCCATCGTTTTCAATACGTACGTACAGGGCATCCTCGTGAATATCGCCATCCACATCTACATCGCCTGCACGTGCGACTTCCTCTACGCTCAGATCAGTTTCTAGTTCCCATTCCATTTCAGCGAGGACATCACCGAAGTCGTTGCGAATCTCAACGGTAACATCCCCATAGATTGGGGTGTAATTGCCGTTTC
>LKMJ01000301.1_pt1 | contig 35188 bp, 27 predicted proteins | sample 643391 | NCBI WGS metagenome assembly LKMJ01 (sample SAMN04112250, study PRJNA286221) | soda lake metagenome | biome: soda lake; feature: Kulunda Steppe; material: water; isolation source: sample PL-Br10 brine of Picturesque Lake | place: Russia: Kulunda steppe | collected 2010-07 | reverse complement strand
TCGATGTTGTCGTTGATCGGCGGACGCTGACCGCGACGATTGTTCGGTTTTTTGATAGTTAACTCTCCGTTTCGACTCTGCTTTTGCGCTGGGACTCAGCCTCTAACAGCTGCAAAAACCGGTCCAGTGTCATGGTGCCCAGATCTTCGCCCGTACGCGTTCGTATCGCAACCTGACCGTTTTCCACTTCTTTGTCACCGACAACGGCCAGATAGGGCACCTTGTCAATGGTATGCTCGCGGATTTTAAAGCCGATCTTCTCGTTTCTCAAGTCAGCTTGGGCTCTGAACCCGGCTTCTTCGAGTTTTTCCGCCAAATTCTGACAGTATTCACGCTGATTGTCCGTAATATTGAGTACGGAAACCTGCACGGGTGCCAGCCAGAGCGGAAAAGCGCCCTCATAATGCTCGATCAGAATGCCCATGAAGCGCTCAAAGGACCCGAGAATGGCCCGATGCAGCATGACCGGCACTTGACGGCCCTGTTCCTGGTCCCGGGGCACGTATTCCGCGCCCAGCCGGCCCGGCATGGAGAAATCCACCTGCACGGTGCCACACTGCCAGACCCGGCCCAGACAATCCTTGAGCGAGAATTCGATCTTGGGTCCGTAAAAGGCGCCTTCACCCGGCAGTAGCTCCCACTCAACACCCTGACGGTTCAGCGCCTCTTCCAGTGCGGCTTCGGATTTATCCCAGGCTTCATCGGAACCGACACGCTTTTCCGGCCTTGTTGAGAGCTTGTAGAGAATCTGGTCAAAGCCAAAGTCCTCATAGACCTCGTGCAGCAGGTCAATGAAGTTGGAGACTTCTTCCTGGATCTGGGATTCCTCACAGAAGATGTGGGCGTCGTCCTGGGTGAAACCGCGCACCCGCATCAGCCCATGCAGCGCGCCAGAGGCTTCATTGCGGTGACAGGATCCGAACTCGGACAGGCGCAGCGGCAGATCCTTGTAGCTTTTCAGGCCCATGTTGAACACCTGCACATGGCAGGGGCAGTTCATGGGCTTGATGGCGTAGTCGTATTTCTCGGATTCGGTGGTGAACATGTCGTCCGAGAATTTCTCCCAGTGGCCGGAGCGCTCCCAGAGGGTGCGTGACACGACCTGGGGCGTTTTGATCTCCTGATAGCCATGGCGGCGCAGTCGGGCACGCAGGTACTGCTCGATCTCCTGGTATACCGCCCAGCCCTTGGGGTGCCAGAACACCATGCCCGGCGCCTCGTCCTGCATGTGGAACAGCGACAGCTTCTTGCCCAGTTTGCGATGGTCTCGCTTCTCGGCCTCTTCAATGCGCTTGAGGTAGGCCTTGAGGGCCTTTTTGTCCGGCCAGGCGGTGCCGTAGATGCGCTGCAGCTGCTCGTTGCTGGTGTCCCCGCGCCAGTAAGCGCCAGCGACCTTAGTCAGCTTGAAGGCGCCCAGCTTGCCGGTGCGCGGAACATGGGGGCCCCGGCACAGATCAACGAACTCACCCTGCCTGTAGAAGGAAAGCTCCTGCTCACCGGGAATGTCATCGATGATGCGGACCTTGTATTCCTCACCCATGCGGTCAAAGAGCTTTTTGGCCTCTTCCCGATCCATGGTGGAGCGTTCAATGGGATAGTCCTCTTTTGCCAGCTCCGCCATGCGCGCCTCGATCGTCTCCAGATCCTCGGGCGTGAAGTTGCGATCGTATTTGAAGTCGTAGTAGAAGCCGTCCTCAATCACCGGACCAATGGTCACCTGGGCCTCGGGGAACAGCTCCTTGACTGCCTGCGCCATGAGGTGCGCCGTGGAGTGGCGCATCACTTCCAGCCCCTCCTGGTCCTTCGGGGTCACGATGGCCACTTCGGCGTCATCGTCGATGGTGTGGCTCAGATCCACCAGGCGGCCATCGACCTTGCCGACCACGGCGGCTTTGGCCAGACCAGCGCCGATGTTTTCGGCCACTTCACGGACCGTTACAGGATGATCAAATTCGCGCTGGCTGCCGTCAGGCAGAGTTACTAAAGGCATGGGTTTTCTCCATTCAGTGGTGATCCCCACCAAAGATCACTTGAGTGTATGTCAGTCTGAATCAGGCCGGCATTCTAACAACTTACACCTACCCCGGCTACGCCTGCTGCGGACGGCGGCGCCATTGGCTCCAGCCCACACCCACCAGCAGCAGTAGCGTGGGCAGATAGACCCACTCAGGTGCCGGTCGGGACTGCTCGACGATGACGCCGGTAATGCGCCAGTCAAAGTCGATCACCGAATCCTCGGCGTCACTGGCGAAGTCAACAAAATCCACGCGCTTGGCGTCATCCTCGGCAACCAGCTCCACACCCCACTCAGCCAGCCGCTCTTCCGGGGTGTTCCCCTCCGGCAGTGTGATGCGCATGTGGCGGCTTATGTCCTGACGCTCCGGCGTATCCCCTTCTGCCACGAGATGCAGCGACTCCTCCGGTCCCAGTCGCTCAATCACCGAGTAAAGTTCACTGGCCGGTTTTTCGATCTCCGCCGGATAGATATGACCCCACCAGGCATCCGGGCGGAACAGGCTGAATGCCACCAGCACCAGCAGAGCTGACTCCCAGCGGTAACTGCGCACCAGCCAGTAACCCTGGGTGGCCGCCGCGAAGACCAGCATGGCCAGGGTCGCGCTGACAATGGTAATCATCAGATCCCACCAGCCGGTCAGTCCGATCAGCAGCAGCTGGTTGTTGAAGATGAACATGAACGGCAGTACGGCAGTGCGGATGTCGTAGAAAAAGCCCTGGACACCAGTGCGGATGGGGTCGCCTTTCGATATACCCGCCGCGGCATAGGCGGCCAGGCCCACCGGCGGTGTGGCGTCGGCCAGTATGCCGAAATAGAACACAAACAGATGCACGGCAATCAGCGGCACCAGCAGTCCGTTCTCGGCCCCAAGGGTGACAATGACCGGTGCCATCAGGGTCGAGACCACTATGTAGTTGGCCGTGGTTGGCAGCCCAAGGCCGAGGATAAGACTCATCACGGCAGTGAGTATCAGCATCAGAAGAACGTTGCCGCCGGAGATCAGCTCCACCAGCTCGGTCATGGCCAGGCCAATGCCGGTCAGGGTGACCGTGCCCACCACCATGCCGGCCGTGGCGGTACCTATGGCGATGCCCACCATGTTGCGCGACCCGTTGATCATCCCTGCCAGGCAGTCCTGGAATCCGGTCCGGCATGCCGCGGTGATGTCGCTCTGACGCCGGAACCAGGCCAGCAGCGGCCGATGGGTGAGAACAATCAACAGCAGCACCGTGATGGCCCAGAACACCGAGCGCTGGGGCGAGAGCCGCTCCACGGTCAGACACCAGATCAGAATGACCACGGGCAGGAGAAAATACAGGCCCGATTTCAGCGTCGGGCCGACCGGCGGAATCCGCTCAACCGCTGTGTCAGCCTCCGGCGATTCAAACCGGGAGGCGTAGGCCAGCAAGCCCAGATAGCTCAATACAATCATGACCGCGACGATCGAGGAGGCCGCTGCCGGAAACAGCACCTTGAGCCAGCCCAGGCCATAGTAGACGGCCAGACTCAGCAGTATCAGACCGATGATCACGGTCAGCCACACCAGCAGGCGCTGCAGCAGTGGCGTAACCGGCCCCCGGGGCATGCCCTCAATACCCAGTTTGCACGATTCCAGATGCACGATGTAGAGCAGCCCAATGTAGGAAATCAGCGCCGGCAGCAGCGCGTGCTTGATCACCTCAATGTACGGAATGCCCACATACTCCACCATCAGGAATGCAGCGGCCCCCATGATCGGTGGCGCCAGCTGCCCGGTGGTGGAGGCCGCCACCTCAATGGCGCCGGCCTTGGTGGAGGAGAAGCCGACACGGCGCATGAGCGGGATCGTGAAGGTCCCGGTGGTGACAACGTTGGCAATGGAGGAGCCGGACATGACGCCACTCATGCCGCTGGCCACCACCGCCGCCTTGGCCGGACCACCGCGCATGTGCCCGAGAAAGGCATAGGCCACGCGGATAAAGTAATGCCCTGCCCCGGCGCGCTCCAGAAGTGCGCCAAAGAGCACAAACAGGAACACAAAGCTGACTGAGACACCCAGAGCCACACCAAAGACCCCTTCCTGGCTCAGCCACTGGTGGGTGGCGATACGACGCAGGCTGGCACCGCGATGGGAGATCACATCCGGCATGTAGGGCCCGAGAAAGGCATAGAGCAGAAAGACCAGCGCCACCAGCGTCAGTGGCCAGCCCAACGCGCGCCGACAGGCCTCAAGCACCAGTGCCATCCCGATTCCGGCGGCGACCAGGTCCTGGGGGTTGGGCGCACCGGCCCGGCGGGCCAGTTCATCCGCCAAAACCAGCAGGTAGGCGGCCGATGCCGCACCCGCCAGCGCGCACAGCCAGTCCCAGACGGGAATGATCCTGGGGTTATAGCGTCTTCGGGACAGCGGGAAGAGAGTAAACGCGAGAAAAAGCGCAAAGCCCAGATGAATGGCCCGCGCTTCCGTCGCATTGAAAATGCCAAAGTTGAAAACAAAAGGTAGAGGTGAGGCAAACCAGAGCTGAAACAGTGACCAGAGACACAGAACTGCCAGAAGGAGTTTCGCTGTCAGCTTTCGCCCGGTCCGTTGCCCCCGATCGAGCGCAGCAGTGTCTTCACTGGCTGTCACCTTTCACGGCTCCAGCCCAGCAAAGCGATCCGCTGCTCAGAGCAGCCCCTCTTCCTTGAAATAGCGCTCAGCCCCCTCATGCAGAGGCACACTGCGAGCATCATCCACCAGCCGTTCCCGGTCGAGTTGCTCGAAAGCGGGATGCAGCCGGCGGAAGTTGTCAAAGTTCTCGAAGACAGATTTGACCAGTTCATAGACTGCATCCGCATCAGTATCCGAGGTTGTGACAAAGGTAGCGGCCACGCCAAATGTTTCCACATCCTCATCGGTTCCACGATAGGTTCCTCCCGGAATCGTGGCCTTGGCGTAATAGGGATGCCGCTCTACCAGAGCGTCCACGGCCTCTCCCGTCACATTGACCAGCCGGATGTCACAGGCGGTTGATGCCTCCTCAATGGATCCGGAGGGGTGGCCTACCATGTAGAAGTAGGCGTCAATGCTGTTATCACAAAGCGCCCGGGAATGCTCAGAGGCACTGAGTTGGGAGGTCATTGCAAACCGATCCGTATCCCAGCCCATTTCCTCAAGCAGCACGGACATGGTCGCCCGCTGTCCTGAGCCCGGATTACCCACATTGACCCGCTTCCCCTCAAGATCGCGGAAGTCTGTGACATCGGCATCCTGTCGGGCAACCACGGTGAACGGCTCCATATGAAGCGTGAAAACCGCGCGCAGATTCTCCATGGGCCCGGCATCCTCAAAGTCGCTGGACCCTTTATAGGCGTGGTACTGCCAGTCGGACTGGACCACGGCCATTTCCAGCTCACCCTGTCGGAGCGCATTCAGATTGTAGATGGAACCACCCGTGCTCTCAACAGAACAACGGATGCCGTGATCATCCCGACCACGATTGAGAAGCCGGCAGATGGCGCCCCCCGCGGGATAGTAGACCCCGGTGACACCACCCGTGCCAATGTTGAGAAACTTCTGTTCACTCTGGGCTGGCAGCGACATCGCTGCCAGACCCAGAGCCATCAGACTGATGGATAGGATGCGCTTCACTGTTGGTTTGCACTCTGCGCCTTCTGGGCGATTTTCTCAGGCTTCAGCAGGAACCTTGCCAGCGCCGGCATCAGCCAGATCGCCCCGACCATGTTCCAGAGGAACATGAAGGTCAGCAGGAAGCCCATATCGGCCTGGAACTTGATCGGTGACAGCATCCAGGTGAATACGCCCAGCGCCAGCGTCATACCCGTGAAGGCGACCGCCTTACCCGTACTGCGCAGCGTCTCGAAGTAGGCCTCCTGCAGTGGGAGTCCTTCCTTGAGGAAGCGTTCCAGCTTACTGAACATATAGATGCCGTAGTCCACACCTATCCCGACACCCAATGCAATCACCGGCAGTGTTGCCACTTTAATGCCGATGCCTGCCTGGGCCATGATCGCCTCGGCGAACACTGAGGTCAGCCCCAATGGCAGTATGATACACAGCACCGCCCTGACAGAACGGAAACTGATCAGACACAGCAGCGAGACCACGCTGTAGACCAGCAACAGCATCTGGTTCTTGGCCGCGGAAATGACCTCGTTGGTCGCCGCCTCAACGCCTGCGTTACCAGCGGCCAACAGGAATTCGTACTTACCTTCCTGATTGTAGGCCTCGGAGAAGTCCTCCACTTCCGCTGTTACCCGCTTGAGGGTATCAGCCTTGTGGTCCTCAAGGTAGGCCATCACCGGCGTCAGGCTGCAGTCGGTGTTGATCAGCGCACTCGGTGCCTGGCGGATCGAGGCGTTGATGATCGTCTGGTTGCGGGAAATGTCGTACCACTTCCAGTTACCCTCGTTCAGGGCTCGGGTGACGATCTTTGAGACATCCGTCAGTGACACCGTGGATTCCACTCCGGGGGTGTTCTGCAGACGCCACTGCAGTTTATCCATGGCCTGGAGCACCGGATATTCCGTACAGGTTTCCGCCGGCGTCGTCACCATGACCACCAACACATCGGCAGACTGACTGTAGTTTCTGACGATAAAGCGGTTGTCCTTGTTGTACTGGCTATCCTCGCGCAACTCGGGTGCACCCTCATCCAGGTCACCCACCTCGAGGTCCTGAGCAAAGTACAACCCGGCACCCAGGCCCACTACCGCAATGAACAGTGAAATGGGTGCCACGCCGGGATGGGCGAAGTAGGACATCAGTCGCCACTTGCGATCCGCCTTGTCCTGGTGGTTCTGGACATGGTTTATCCCGCCTTTGGAGATCCCGATATAGGACATAATGACCGGATGCAGCACCAGGTTGGTGACAATGATGACCGCCACACCAATACCGGCAGCCACCGCCAGATCCCGGATCACATCGATCTCGATCATCAGCAGCGTCAGGAAGCCAAAGGCGTCACTGACCAGGGCCACTATCCCCGGTATGTACAACATTCGGAAGGCTAATCGGGCACTGGTCAGGGGATCAAACCCTTTACCCCCCTCCAGTGCCATGGCATTGACGACCTGCACCCCATGACTTATCCCGATGGCAAACACCAGGAAGGGCACCAGAACCGAATAGGGATCCAGTCCGTAGCCCAGCAGCTTGAGTATGCCCAACTGCCAGAAAACCGCGATTATGGACGTCACCACGGGCACAACCGTGCCGGCGACGCAGCGCGAGTACCAGAACAGGAAGATAGTGGTCAGAACGATGGTGATCAGTGCAAAGATGGCAACGGACTGGATACCCTCAATCAGATCCCCAACGAGCTTGGCGAAGCCCACAATGTGGATCTCGATATCGGGGTTGTCCGCGCCATACTTCTGGCGGACCTTTTCTTCCAGATCTCTGGAGAATTTGCCGTAATCCAGAGCCTCACCCGTGTCCGGGTCCTTCTCGTAGAGGGGTGCGAAGATAATGGAAGACTGGAAGTCATCCGCCACCAGCGCACCAATTTCCCCGGAACGCAGGACGTTGTCCCGCAACTGCTCGATCTGCTCCTCAGAGCCATCGTAGTTATCCGGTATCACGGTTCCGCCCTGGAAGCCTTCTTCCGTTACCTCCTGCCAGCGAACATTGGAGGTCCATAGCGAACGCAGGCCCGAGCGGTCGACGCCGTTGAGATAGAAAACCTCATCGGTGATTTCCTCAAGGGTCGACATATAGTCCGCGTCAAAGATATCGCCGTCTTTGTGCTCAACGGCAATCCGGACGAAGTTGCCCAGATTCTCCAGATCGTCCTGGTGCTCCATCATATTGACGATGTAGGGATGCTCCAGCGGGATCAGCCGCTCAAAGCTGGCATCCGGCTGAATCTTAACGGCGTTGTAGCCAAGAAACAGGGTCGCCACCAGGAAAAAGATCAGGATGGGAATCCGGTTGTTGAAAATGAGCCGCTCGACCATGGGTTCAGCGGACGCGGTCAGGTTGCGTCGACCACCCTGGGATTGATTCGGGTTAGACATTCGGTTGTCCTCTCAATTCAGACCTTGCTAGACGTAATTCTTCGGAGTGTGACTCAGTATTCCAGCAACAAATCACGACCCCGTCTGTCGGTCCTAAGTGCGCCACGCTCACCTACCAGCACCAGCCCCTCGCCGGGAATGATGGATACTGCAACGTAGGAGTGACGACTCGCTCGAATGTGGGCATTAAAGCTCTCTCCGGCGTCATCGCTGTACACCACAGCGCCGTCATTGCCGACAAGTGCGATTTCTCCGTCTTCGTTCCGGTGGCCGGAATTGAGTGTACGTGAGGTATCAGAGGACACCTCGTCCCAGGTTTCACCCTGATCAGTGGAACGATAGACGTTACCCCGGAGCCCAAAAGCGAGCACTTCGTCTTCATACCCGGTACCAATGACCCCGAAATATGAGCCGTGGTAGGGCGTCTCAATCATTTCCCAGGATTCGCCATTGTTATCAGAGTGGAAAACAGCACCCGATTCCGATGCGATGAAAAGACTCCCGCCCTCGATCCGCGTAATCGCGTTGAAGTGGAACCGGTCCGAGTTATCCGTAGCGGCCACGTTGGTTTCCCAGCTCTCACCGCCATCTGAGGTGCGGTAAATGTGGCCGTAGGAACCCACGGCAAAACCGTGCTCATCGTCCTCGAAGTGGACGTCCAGAAGCGGCTCCCAGGGACCGAATTCCTCAAGATCCATCTCCAGGTCTTCCTGGGTAAAGATCAGTTCGTCGAGCTCCCACTCCAGGTCGGCGATCTCATCTTCATCGTCGCTTTCATCGATGCGCGCTTCCAGGTCTGAGATCATTTCGTCGTAGGCTTCAATGACCTTTTTTATACCGGCCTCACCATCGAACTGCCGCTCCCAGTTCTTCCCACCGTCGTTGCTGTGCAGGATTACCCCACTGTGCCCTACGGCCCAGCCATGGGTCTCGGTCGGAAAATGCACGCCAGTAAGCGTCGTGGAGACGGGCACTTCCGACTGGGTCCAGGTCTCGCCAGCATTATCGGAATGGACGATGTGTCCGCGCTCGCCTACCGCAACCAGACGATCGCCGGCGCGATGGATATCCGTGAGTAGTGAACTGGCTGCCAGCTTGGTTGGTGTGGATGGACGCTCCATGGGGTCCTTTACCGCCTGAGCCGGAACACTGCCAAGCGCGGCACAGAGCCCGACAATGCCCAGAGTTTGAGTTGCAGATCGTTTGATCATCCAGACTGCCTTTTTTTGTTGCTGGAAAACTGATGATTATTTGTATGGCTGATCCCACAACGTACTGAGCCCGGAAAAGGTTCCGGGCTTAATAACCTTATGGATTCAGCGTCTTCCTTGACGCCTCAGTGTCTGCGGCGAGAAGTAACGCTCATTGGGGATACGATCAGAGAACACCAACGTTTCCCCTTCTTCGGTGTCGAGCCCCTGCACGTGATAACGCCTGGCCTGCAGGTCATGGAAGACGTCAATCGCCGTCCATACCGTCGGCACTTCGTAGTAGCTCTTGGGCGTTGCCTGACTCACACGCCAGAGATCACCGCGGCCATCATACTGATCGACGCTGACCACTTTCCAGCTGTCGGCATCGATGTAGAAAACCCGGCGGGAGAAGATGTGACGCTCCCCGTCCTTGAGATTCGCTTCCACTACATGAACCCGATGACGCTCCCAGCGCTGCAGGTCCGGATTGAGGTGGTGCTGATCCAGGATTTCGTCGTAAGCCAGCCCGTCCTGGGCGATATCATAGCTGTTATAGGGGATAAAGTATTCCTCAATCCCTTGATATTCCCAGTCATACCGGTCGAGCGCCCCATTGAACAGATCCGTCTCATCGGCCGTCCGCAGGTTATCGGCGGCGGCGATCGGGGAATCATAGGCCAGATTGGGTGCCCGACGCACGCGGCGCTGGCCGGCATTATAACCCCAGGCGCGACGCGCTTCCTTCACCTGATTGAGTGTTTCATGGATGAGAACGGCGCCACCGGCCAGCCGCGCTGGCGAAGTGGTCTGGGAGAGATAGTAGAACAGCGTGTTGTCGAGGGTGCTCTCATCGCCTTCCGGATTGTAGAAGTTGTAGAACACTTCCTGTTCGGACATGGTCAGGCTGTAGTCGCCATCCGTGGTGACGGCCACCTCGCCCGAGCGACGATCAACAAAAGTACCCCGCCAGCTGGTCTTGTGGTTCCAGATGGCCTGCTGAGCCTGTTCCTCGTTACTTCCGTGGAGGATCGGGAACGGGATGCCACCATAGGCGCCTTCAATGCCGTCGCCGTCCCCAACCAGTTCCGCACTGGTGGCGTTGTCCTCAATGTTGTCGAGAACCCAATCCGGCCATGCCATGGTCCGCCGAGAGGGGTAGACATTGAGCTCATAGCTATCCGGGTAGGTTTCAAGAAGGGCCTGGGTTCCCTCTGTGAGGTACTCCTCATGCTCGTCCATGTTGTCCGCTGTTACGGTAAAGCGGATCTCATCATCCGGAAACGGATTGGGATGGAAATCTCCAGACTCACCGTATTCCACATTGTCCGGAATATCATCGAGACCGCCATCATACTCCGGAATCACCCCGTCATCGCTACCTTCACGCGGGGCGCCGAAGCGGGTCAGCTCATCCCCTCCCAGGCGATCGGCTTCTTCCGAAGATACCCCACCAATTACAGGCGCTGACGTCAATGAAAGCGCACCAGCCAAAGCCAGCGCGAGCGTACTGCGCAACTGAACGTTTCTGTTACCCATGCTATGAACCTTTTTGTTTTAATCCGGTTGGCCTACCCATCCAACGCCCCTGTCAGCCAGGCCCCGGAATACTCAGGCACTCCTGAATGAAAGGGTAGACCATCGCATTATTTTGTCCATCGAAACTGCAGGGCGGCGTTACTGTTTCAGGCTCTTAAAAACCACCTCGTAGAGGTCTCGCGAAAGGTCCTTGCTGGCCATGATGTTTTGCAGCTCCGAGCGCATGGAATCGCGCAGATGAGGCGCGTACTGGCGCCAGCGTGCCAGCGGTCGCACCAATGCTGCTGACATCTGTGGGTTGCGAGCATCCAGTCGACGAACCTGCTCCCCCAGGAAGCGGTGCCCTGCCCCGTCGGAACGCTGGAAATGCAGGAGATTGCGCCCGGCAAAGACCCCGACAACCATACGAATCTTGTTGGGGTTTTTCCAGTCAAACGCTGGATGCTCAAGCAATTGAGTGACCCGGTTCAAATCTCCGACCCAGGGGCTTTCAGACTGCACGGCAAACCACTGCTCCACCACCTGCGGATCGTGCTGCCAGCGCTGATAGAAACGCGTCAGGGCTTGCTCCCGCTCCGGCTCAAAGGGTGAGTTCACCAGTGCCCGTAACGCCTCCAACTCGTCCGTCATGTTGGCGGCCTGCTCAAACTGGGTGGTGGCCAGGGTGCGCCCCTGGTCATCACCTGTCGCCGTAAGCAGCTTCAGCACCATGTTGCGAAGAGCACGGGCTGCGCTCTGCTCCGGGTCAAAGCGATAGGGATCCTCCGGAGCGTTGCGGTGATAGCACTCCAGCAGGTCCTGGCGCAGAGCGCCGGCCAGCTCATCCACAAGCCGCTGCCGGGTCTGATGGATGGCCGCCACGTCGGCCTCCTCGGTCAGCTCCGTAAGGTAGGAGACGCTCGGCAGGGTCAGCATGCGGGCAACCATGGCCCGATCCAGAGACGTATCAGCCAGCGTCTCCCGAAAGGCGTCAATCAGCCGCGAATCCACCGCTGTGTCGTGGCCGTTGAGCAAGGACTGAATCACATCAATCGCCAGTTTCTGTCCGGCATCCCAGCGGTTGAAGCCGTCCGTGTCATGGCTGCACAGAAAGCCAAGCTGATCCCGGGTCCAGGGGTACTCCAGCTTAACCGGTGCCGAAAAACCACGCAGCAAAGAGGGCGTGGGGCGCTCTGAAATACCGGTGAACAGGAATCGGTGCGACTGCTCCGTCAGCTCAAGTACCTGTTCGGTATTGCCCTCGGCGTCCAGCACCAGAGGCTGCCCCTGCGAATCCAGCAGCGACACCCGGAATGGGATATGGAAGGGCGTTTTGTGGTTGGCTTCCGGAGTGGGAGGGCAACTCTGTTCGACACTCAGCGTGTAGCTGCGCCCCTCAGCATCAAACGAGTCGGTCACGCGCAATTGGGGCGTTCCCGCCTGCCCGTACCAGAGCCGGAACTGACTCAGATCGCGGCCACTGGCATCCTCCATGGCCCGGACGAAATCATCAGTGGTGACCGCCTGCCCGTCATGGCGGGCAAAGTAGAGATCACTTCCCTCACGGAATAGATCCGGCCCCAGAAGAGTGTGAATCATGCGTACCACTTCCGCACCCTTTTCGTAGACGGTCAGGGTGTAGAAGTTGCCAATCTCGATGTAGGAATCGGGGCGCACCGGATGGGCCATGGGGCCGGCATCCTCGGCGAACTGGGCCGTGCGCAGCATATTGACCTGGTCGATGCGCTGAACCGTCGGGGAGCCCATGTCCGCCGAAAACTGATTGTCACGGAAGACCGTGAAGCCTTCCTTGAGACTGAGCTGGAACCAGTCACGGCAGGTCACCCGGTTGCCGGACCAGTTGTGGAAGTACTCGTGGGCGACAATGCTCTCGATCTGCTCGTAGGTGGCGTCCGTTGCCGTTTCGGGGCTGGCCAGAACACAGGAGGAGTTGAAGATGTTGAGCCCCTTGTTCTCCATGGCGCCCATATTGAAATCGTCCACCGCCACGATCATGAACCGGTCAAGGTCGTATTCCCGGCCATAGACCTCTTCATCCCAGCGCATTGCTTTTTTCAGCGAGCTCAGCGCGTGATCGCACTTGTCCTGGTTGCGCGCCTCCACGTACATGGACAGTTCCACGGTACGTCCGGAGCCGGTGACGAACTCATCGCGCTGCTCGACCAGATCACCGGCAACCAGCGCAAACAGGTAGCTGGGCTTGGGGAAGGGATCCTCCCAGGTCACCTGATGGCGCCCCCCATCCAGATCGCCCCAGTCCACCGGGTTACCATTGGCCAGCAGTATCGGATAGGCGCCCTTATCGGCTTCAATGCGGGTACGATAGCGTGCCATCACATCCGGACGGTCCGGAAAGTAGGTAATGCGACGGAAGCCTTCCGCCTCACACTGGGTGCAGAACATGCCCGAAGATTTGTAGAGCCCCTCCAGGCAGGTGTTGTCCTGGGGCCGGATCCAGGTAACCACATCCAGCAGGAACTGATCCGCAACCTTTTCAATGCGCAGTGTCCGCTCGTCCGCCTCAAACCCCTCCACCGGGCGCCCATCAAGGACCAGGGATTCCAGCTCCAGATCCTCGCCATTCAGTACAAGATCGCGTTGATCCGGCTCCGCTTCGGGATTACGGCGTATCGTCAGCCTGGAGTGCACCCGGGCGCCGTCTTCAAACAGCTCAAATCGCAGGTCCACATAGTCAATGAGAAAAGCGGGGGGCTGATAATCTCTCAGGTAAACGGTCTGCGGCTCTTCTGCCTTCATTATTATCATTCCCTGGCGTCAGTTGAGTATACGCACCGTCTCGGTGGAGTCGTCTCCAGCCCCGCCGCAGCCGCTGCCACGATCAATGTAGCCAACCCGCTGCTCAGCGGGCACGTTGTGTTTCTGCTCGTACCAGATAATCGCCTCCATGCAGATCTCTTTCTGCTCGGCTGAAAGCGCCCGACCATCCGGCCACTTACCCAGTTGCAGTGACTGTTTAAGATTCTGATAGACCTGCGGGTCAAGCCGTTGAAGCAGTTGCTCGTAAGTCATTCCTCACCTCCCCTCGGTGCCATACTCACCAGTACGCCGTAGCCAAGTCCGCCGATGAGTCCGCCCAGGTGTGCGGCATTGGCCATGCTGGCGCCCAACAGTGCCTCAGTCAGAGGCGTAAAACCAATCAGCAGCCAGACAATGGCCACCGTCATCAGCGCCTGGGGAAACTGGAAGCGGGGCCGCGCAAGCTGATTAACCACCCAGACGTAGCCCAGCACCCCGTAAACAACACCCGACAGGCCACCAAACAGCGGGCCCGAGATAAGAAACTGCGGGATGTTGGCTGTCAGCGAGCTCACCAGGAACAGACCAATGAAGTGCTTCTTGCCGTCGAGCACCTCTATCTGGCTGCCCAGATACCACAGCATGACGGCATTGAAGATGATGTGCATGAGACTGAAGTGCAGAATGTCCGGCGTGAGCAGACGCCACACCTGACCGGACATAACGGTCCCAATCAGCGCATCCAGACGCTGATCAAAGGTCGAAACCGGCCATTCCAGGGGGTTGACGATGGTCAGCAGAACCACAAGCTGCTCACGCGCTCCGAAGGCGCTCAACCAGGCCACAATACCGGCCACCACAATGAGACCGAACACCAGCGATGCCTCCTTCGGGCTCGCCTGCCAATGCCCACCCACCACGGCGCTGCGACGACGCGGCCGCGACGCCTGGTCGGGGTAGTGGCGGGGATCATCCAGATACTGCTCAAGCGCATTGCGCACAGGATCGCGCAGCTGTTCACCCTCAATCATCAGGACCTGGTGACCTTCTTCCTGAACAATCTCATGGGCAACACCCTGACCATCCAGCCATCGGCTGAACTCGTCCAGATCAATGTGCGCCGGAACCGCCGCTATTCGAATCATGCGCTGTGACTGCTCCTCACTATTCCCAGGGAACCGATGACTGCTCGCCTTTCACATCGATCCAAACGAATTTCTCCGGATCAATCACCTGCTCGCCGTCCATCCGGTAGGCCACCAGCTTGCCATATTTCACGGCGCTGTAATCGAGACAGGCCACATTCTCCGCCACTGGCGCCGGCTTGCCGGTGCGCCAGTAATGGCCCACAAACACCGGCGGTGCATCCGAGGGATAGCTCAGCAGCTGCGCGCGATCCTTCTCTGACAGGGGCCGGCTGGCAATCTCCACCGGCAGCGGGTCCGGCTGAAAGACCACATCGCCATAGGTTTGTGGATTGCGCGCCCAGAACTTGGTCCGGAAAAAGCGGCGGGTAAAGCCGTCACGGCCGGTCATGGACCAGTCATCCGGCAGTTTCATGTCGGTACCGCGCAGCAGCCGGTCCATGACCTTGCCGGCAAAGGAGCCCTGCGCCGCCGAGGCATGGAGAAACTCTTCATCGATACAGCCGGTGGGGTGTTTCTGCTGGAACTGACGGATCAGTTGGTCATCCCAGCAGGCATGGACCACGCGGAACTGCTCGGTTTCAAGAAACAACGGAATCTCATAGAACCAGTCAAGAAATTCATGCCACTCATGATCGTAGTGATCGAACTGCTCCAGAGTTTCCCGGATCAGCCGGCTGTGGCGTTCGTTGTGTTCACGCAGGTGGGTCCGGCCACTGCCCGGACGGGCCCGTGTACAGTAGCCAAGCGCATTGTATTCATGATTGCCCATGACGATGCGTGCCGAGCCGCGATCCACCATGTCACGTACCCGGTGCAGCGCTTCCCGGATGCGCGGCCCACGGTCAATGATATCCCCGAGGAAAATGGCCTGTCGGCTGGGGTGTTCGTAAACGCCCATGCGCTTGCTGTAGCCAAGTTGCTCCAGCAAGCGCTCCAGAGTGTGGGCACAGCCGTGAACGTCTCCAATCAGATCGTGGCCCTGATGTGCCTTCACCGAATCCATCATCAATCAGCTCGCTGCAATGGTGCTAGCCCAACCCAGCTTTTCACGGCAGGTGGCATAGAAGTTATGGTCGGTGGGGTGGATCAAGCGCAGCCTGAACGGCTTTTTGACAATCGAAATAGCATCTCCGGGGGCACAGGCCAGGTCCTGCTGCCCGTCACAGCTGATCTGCGGGTAGGTCTTGTTGGCCTCACCAATGATCAGCTTGATCTCGCTTTTGCCATCAATAACGATGGGGCGACTGCTCAGGGTGTGGGGGAACATGGGCACCAGCACAATGGCATCCAGCCGCGGGTGCATGATGGGGCCGCCTGCCGAGAGCGAATAGGCCGTGGAGCCCGTTGGCGTGGAGACAATAAGCCCGTCAGAACGCTGACTGTAGACAAACTGACCTTCTATGTAGAGGTCAAACCCAATCATGCGCGTGGAACGCCCCGGATGCAGCACGACATCATTGAGTGCCGTGCCGTACCCGATGGGTTCACCATCACGCTTGACGTGGGCATCCAGCAGAAAACGGCGCTCTTCGATGTATTCCCCGTCGAGAACACGGGTCAGGCGCTCTTCCAGCTCATCTGGAGAGACATCGGTCAAAAAACCCAACCGCCCACGGTTGACCCCCAGTATGGGCACATTCGCCTTGGCCAGATCCCGGGCTGCGCCCAGCAGACTGCCATCGCCGCCAACGACAATGGCCAGGTCACAGATCTCACCAATGAGCTTCTTGCTCGCCACCTGGAGGCCATGCCCGGGGAGCATGCTCGCGGTATCAGCCTCGAGAATGACCTGGTAGCCCTGCTCGACCAGATAGCTTTTCAGGCGGCGCAGTGTCTCCACTACTTTGACACTGCCCATACGCCCGATGACACCGATGTTTCTGAAGGACTCCATGAACCGCCTTTCCTGCCGGTGACTTTGCAACGCAGCCAAAGCCGTCAGTCTACCGGATTAAGTCCGGTTTCGGAAAAACAATCCGTAGCCGCCGGTGCCCTCAGAGCGCTGCGGCCACACGGCTACCCTGATCAATGGCGCGCTTGGCATCAAGCTCGGCGGCCACATCGGCCCCGCCGATCAGGGTGACGGTCTCGCCACGACTCTCAAGATCCGCATGGAGCTCGCGCAGCGGCTCCTGACCGGCGCAGATGATGATGGTGTCCACATCCAGGGTACGTTCTTCGCCGTTGATGGTGACGTGGAAGCCGGCATCATCGATTGAGCGGTACTCCACCCCCGGCACCATCTGTACATTACGCATCTTCAGTGAGTTGCGGTGGATCCAGCCGGTGGTCTTGCCCAGACCCTTGCCCACCTTGGAAGTTTTTCGCTGAAGCAGAAAGACCTCCCGTGGCGGCTGGGGCAGATGCGGCTCAACGCCTTCCACACCACCGGGGTGAGTGACACTGAGATCCACACCCCACTCCTTCATGAAGTGCTCGGTATCCAGAGAGGGCGATGGCCCTTCGTGAGTGATGAATTCCGCCACATCAAAGCCGATACCGCCGGCACCGACAATGGCCACACGCTTACCCACGGGTTTGCGCTCTTTCAGCACATCGATGTAGCTGACCACCTTCGGGTGATCGATGCCCGGCATCTGCGGGGTGCGCGGGCTGACACCGGTGGCCAGCAGGATCTCGTCATAGCCCTGCCCGGCCAGATCATCCACATTGACGTGGCGTCCCAGGTGGAGGTTCACACTGTGCTTTTCGATCATCCGTTTGTAGTAGCGCAGGGTCTCGTAGAACTCTTCCTTGCCGGGAATCTTCTTGGCCATGTTGAACTGGCCGCCAATCTCCTCGGCGGCATCGTACAGATCCACCTGGTGGCCGCGCTCAGCCGCAACCGTGGCACTGGCCAGCCCGGCCGGTCCCGCACCCACCACTGCAATACGCCGCGGCTTCTCAACCGGTGTATAGACCAGCTCCGTCTCATGACAGGCCTGGGGGTTGACCAGACAGGAGGTCAGTTTCATCTGGAAGGTGTGATCCAGACAGGCCTGATTACAGCCAATGCAGGTGTTGATCTCATCCGCCCGGTCGTCCGCCGCCTTGGCGATGAGATCGGCATCGGCCAGGAAGGGCCGCGCCATGGAAACCATGTCCGCATCGCCTTCGGCCAGAACCTTCTCGGCAATGTCCGGCATGTTGATGCGATTGGTGGTGACCAGCGGCACACTGACCTCTTCCTTCATGCGCGCGGTGACCTTGCTGAAGGCACCCCGGGGCACCATGGTGGCAATGGTCGGCACCCGCGCCTCATGCCAGCCAATGCCGGTGTTGATGATGGTGGCACCAGCCTTTTCCACTTCCTTACCCAGGTGCACCACCTCATCCCAGGTGCTGCCCTCTTCCACCAGATCGATCATGGACAGGCGGTAGATGATGATGAAATCACTGCCCACGGCCTCGCGCACCCGACGAACGATTTCCAGCGGCAGGCGGATACGGTTCTCGTAGGAGCCGCCCCAGCGGTCTGTGCGGTGGTTGGTGCGCTTCACGATGAACTGGTTGATGAAATAGCCTTCCGAGCCCATGATCTCGACCCCATCGTAACCCGCTTTCTGGGCCAGGGTTGCGCAACGGACGTAATCATCGATCTGCTTTTCGATTTCCTCATCCGTCAGCTCTCTGGGCGTGAAGGGGTTGATCGGCGCCTGGACGGCGGAAGGTGCAACCAGTTCCGGCGTGTAGGCATAGCGCCCGGCGTGGAGAATCTGCATACAGATCTTGCCGTCAACGGCGTGTACGGCGTCCGTCACCACGCGGTGTTCCGCCGCCTCTTCCTCGGTATCCAGCTTGGCCGCACCCTTCATGACGGCACCCTCGGGATTCGGCCCGATACCACCTGTGACAATCAGACCCACACTTTTAGCACGCTCGGCATAGAAGGCGCCCATCTTCTCGAAGCCGTTCTTCGTCTCTTCCAGGCCGGTGTGCATGGAGCCCATGAGCGCACGGTTGCGCAGCGTGGTGAAGCCCAGATCCAGAGGCTCAAGCAGATTCGGGTACTTGTTGATACCAGGTGCCGTTGTTGTCATCAGATGCTCTCCTGTAATGCTCTTGGCGAACCGGTTGGGCCCGGCTCAGGACTGACCATAAAGTAGACAGCATTCAAAGCTGATACAATATCTTCAAGCTGCACTTTTTTATCTTTATTTTGGTTTCTTTATGGCAAGCGACTCGCGTTCAAACCGGCTTGGTGATATTTCAGTGACCTATGTGGCGGTTATGGCCCGCACCCTGGAGAGTCAGGGTCTTGCCTCGGCTCCCTGGCTGGCCCGTTATCGGATGACACGCAACCAACTCGCCACACCCGGTGCGCGCATCAGCATCCCCCGATTCATGCGCATGGGCCATGACGCCATCAGCCTCACCGCCAACCCCGCCTTGGGGCTGGAGTTCGCCCACCACACCCGACTGAGTGACATGGGGATGGCCGGGCTTGCCGCGCTCTGTGCCCCCACACTGGGCGAGGCACTGCGCACGCTGATCCGCTTTGAACGCCTGACCAGCTACAACAGTCGCGGCCAGTCGCACTGGCACCCATTGCCGGAGGGCGGCGCCCTGGCCCGGTTCTACTCCATCAGTCCCTATAACCGCTACAACCTGTTCGTGGTGGATGCCATTCTGGGAGGCTGGCTGCAGTTTCTGCAGTCACTGGCAGGAGTTCGGGTCTGCCCGCTGCGGGTGGATATTGAGTACCCGGAGCCGGAGTACGCTGAGCAGATGCAGCACTGGATGGGCTGCCCGATTCAGTTTGAGGCCAAACACAACGCACTGAATCTGCCCGAGTCTGTGACCAAGGCCGCCAACCCCTATGCCGAGCCTGCGCTCTACCGCGAGACCATGACGCGGTGTGAACAGGCGCTTACCGGCCTGGAATCAGGCTGGAGCATACTGCAGAGGGTGAGGGATCAACTGACTCCGCAGATGCGGGGACAGGTTCCGGCCATGGGTGAGGTGGCCGCACGAATTGGCACGACGGAGTGGGGGCTGCGCCGGGAACTCCAGAAACAGGGGCTCACCTACCGCGAACTGCTGGATGAGACACGCAGCGAACTGGCACGGGATTATGTACGCGACACGACGCTCTCATTCACGGACATAGCCGATCTGCTGGGTTTTACCAACCCCAGCGCCTTTCACCGCGCCTTTCAGCGGTGGTTCCGCTGCTCCCCCGGGGATTACCGCGCCCGTCATCAGCATTGGCGCTGAATTACATTTCCACGCCATCATCGACAGCGTCGTCGTCTTCCGGGTCAGCCCCGATTTCCAGCAGCTCTTCAAGATAATCGGACATGGGATGCCTCGCCTGTTCAGGGTGTTTATGCCACTGAAGACAGGATGCCGCCACTGTATGACAGGCTGATGACAGTCTCTGGACGTTTGGGAAGGAAAATGGCGGAGCGGACGGGACTCGAACCCGCGACCTCCGGCGTGACAGGCCGGCATTCTAACCATCTGAACTACCGCTCCGCAGCGGGAAAACGCATTATACGGAGCGCCGCACAAAGATCAATGATTGCTGGGGACCGATCAGACGAGTTCGTGACTGATTACTTCATCTTCTTCCGCCGAGCGGCGGCGATACTCTATGGGCGTCATACCAGACCAGCGCTTGAAGGCACGGTAGAAAGTGCTGGGTTCGGAAAAGCCGGTGAGATAGACAATCTCATCTATGGACTCATCCGTAGCCGCGAGCAATCGGCACGCCAGTCGATAGCGGAAGTGCGAGAGCACCTGATTGAAAGAGGTATCCGCCTCTGCCAGACGGGTACGCAGGGTACGCGGCTTCATATCCAGTCGTTCGGCTACCGCATCCAGAGTGACTTCTCCGGAGTCAAGCTGCTCCGCCACCAGTCGCTGCACCTGACCAACAATGTCTTTTTTCTCAAGCTCCGCCACCTGCTCGCTGGCAAAGCGTTCATGCAGATCCAGCAGTCGGGGCTCGTGATGGGGCGATGGATAATCCAGCAGCTCTGTGGGGAAATAGACGCGCGTCTCGGGGCGACCAAAGCGGACAGTGCAACCGAGCACCCGTTCAGCGCGATCCTTGCCATGTGAACGCTCATGCTCAAAGTCCACACACTCCGGCCGGAAATGGGAATCGGTCACGGAACGGAAAAACGTAATGGCACCCTGAACAAAGGCTTCGGTGAAGTGGCCAATGCGCCGCACCTCGGGCGAGGCTGCATTGAGGACCATATAGCTGAGCTCTTCGCCACAGTGCAGATCAAAATCGGCCGCGTCGGTCAGAAGCCGCTGGTAGTTCATCGCCCTGCGCACCCCTTCACCGAACGTCGGGCTGCTGAGAAACAGATACTCGAGCACCTGCCCTTTGTAGGTGGGCAGATTCTGCCCCAGCTTCAAACCGATGTCCGGATCGTCAGCAACCTCCTCCACTACCTGCCAGAACATCACCTGAGCCGCATGAGGTGTCCTGAGATCCGCCTTGTAAAGATAATCCTCGGTAATTCCCAGACGCTTGAGCACTTTATCCGCGTCCACACCGGTCTTCTGCATAGCCTCATAGACCAGACGGAGCAGAATCCCCGAATCCTTTTGTTCGCTCATAAACCAGCCACCTGAGATCTATTATTGTTGACTGACGCGCCGGACCCTATCGTCACCATGGAATTGACGGCAGTGCAACCGCCGTGCACAGTTCCGTTCCCTCTTGGCGGGATTTTGGCCCGCGCAAACGTTGTGCGCCATTTCACAGTTTAGGACAGCATACAGGACTTATGAAGAATTCCCGACATTACCGTTTCAATTCGCCTTCACTGGCTGCTCTTTACGCCAAGGCGGTTATGCCCAGCTTCAGCCGGAAACCCGCAAACCCTGTGGCCAGAGACATTCCGGCGCTCGACGCCAGCCTCACTGGGGCGCGCACGGACACACCGGATCTGCGCAGCTACCGAAGCGTCTGCGGCTTCCCGGACAGCAATCAGTGCCCGATCACCTGGCCCCACATACTGGCTTTCCCCCTGCACATGCGGCTACTGACTGACGATGCCTTTCCATTACCCCTTCTTGGGCTGGTCCATCTGCGCAACAGCATCACCCAGCATCGCGCTGTAGGCCTGGGAGAATGTCTGGATTTGAGCTGCCAGCTCGACAATGCCACAGACACGGATCGAGGCATAGAGTTTGACGCCATTACCAAGGCCCGGGTGGGCAATCAGGTGGTCTGGGAAGAAGTCAGCACCTTTCTTTTCCGCAGCCCCAGCTCAAATGGCGGAAAATCCGGCAGCCAACCGGAGCCCCCTAAGTTGTTGTCCGGCCAGACCACAATCAAGGCGCCGGAAAACATTGGCCGACGCTACGCAGCGGTCTCCGGCGACCGCAACCCGATCCATCTTCACGCATTATCGGCAAAGGCCTTTGGCTTTCCCCGCGCCATCGCCCACGGTATGTGGAGCAAGGCACGCTGCATTGCCGTCATCGAAGAAAAGGAAGGGCTGCTGAATGCGGCACAGATAGATGTTCAGTTCAAAAAGCCGCTACTGCTGCCCGGCTCGGCCCTGCTGACCTGGGATCGCAACAGGACAGGCCAGACCCTGCGACTGCTCAACAGTGATGGCAGCGCGCCCCACATGGAGGGCTCTCTGGCGCGGCGCTGAGAACCAGCCCGTGCCAGCCTACTGATCCTCAGTCAGCGGCAGCGTGAACCAGAACTCGGTCCCGCCCTCAGGCAGACGCTCAAAGCCAATATCTCCCCCCTGCGCCTGGACCAGGCTGCGACACAGCGACAGGCCGATGCCCATGCCCTCATCCTTGGTGCTGTAAAAGGGCTGAAAGAGTCGGTCCTCGGCATCCACGGGCAGTCCGCAGCCATGATCCCGGACAAAGACCCGCACAGCCCCCGGCTCGACCTTTGCACCCAACTGCACGGGTTCCCGGGAATCTGCAAGTCGCGAAGCCTCCAGCGCGTTGCGGATCAGATTCAGCGCCACCTGCTGCACCTGAACCGGGTCACCCAAGGCCATAGGCAGATGATTGGGCACACACAGCTCAATCTGCACCGCATTGTTGCGCGCATCAACCTCGGCAAATTCGCGGCTTTCCGCCAACAATCGGGTCACATCAACCGGCTCACAGCCGCTGGCCGGCTTCTGCACAAACTGCCGGATCCGACGAATCACCTCACTGGCACGATGGGACTGGGCCGCGATCTTATCCAGCACATCATCCAACGCCTGCTGATCAAGCCGACCGGTGTCACGCATCCGGGAGACCAGGCTCACATAGTTGGTAATGGCCGTCAGCGGCTGGTTGATTTCGTGGGCAAAGCCCGCCGCCATCTCGCCCATGGTCGACAACCTTGAGGCATGGGCAAGCTGCTCACGCTGAGTCTCGACCACCTGGCGCGCCTCCTCCAGTGCCCGGTCCTGAGCCAGCTCCTCCGTGATATCCCTGAATACCAGCACGCTGCCGGTCAGCGCCCCCCGCTCGAAGCGCGGAGCCGCCCGATACTCCGCCTGGAAGGTACTGCCATCCGGACGCGCCATGGTGACCGCCCGACGCAGGACGGGCTCACCATCCAGGCAGAGCACCCGCCTGGCGTGCTCACTGGCACCGCCCTGTTCGGAGTCCGGAAAATGGAGGTCTCCGACGGCGGCTCCAACAAGCTGGTCCTGGGTGGTACCCACAATGTCCGCCGCTGCCGGGTTGGCAAAGGTGATCAATCCCTGGGGGTCCAGGCCATAGATGCCCTCGAAGATGGCATTGAGAATCCCTGCCTGTTCGCTCTCAAGCTGACGGTTTCGCGCCTGCAGTGCCCGATCCAGCTGAATGACACGGACATGGGTGTCGACCCGTGCAATGACTTCCTGGGCCTGGAATGGCTTGGAAATATAATCGGCGCCGCCGGTGTTGAACCCCTTCACCTTGGCATCCACATCATTGAGTGCCGACAGGAATACAATGGCACTGAGTGCCGTCTCCGGACTCTGCTTGAGCTCGTCACAGACCTCATAGCCATCCATGCCCGGCATCATGATGTCGAGCAGAATGACCTCAGGACGATGGCGCCGGGCCAGCTGAATGGCCTTTTCGCCATCATTGGCAATCAACAGCTGGTAATGGCGGTCACGCAGTGTTTCGTACAGAACCTTCAGGTTCTGTGGGTTGTCATCCACCAGCAGCACACAGGGCTGCTCACGTTCAGAAACATCAGACACCGGCTGCTCATCGGCCATGGTCTCAGTCCTGCTCCCGTGCACTCATGATCATGCGCACAAGCTGGGCCAGAGAGTGGGTGCCCATTTTGTGCATGACCCGCGAGCGATGAATTTCCACAGTGCGCTGGCTTATGTCGAGCTCGATGGCGATGACCTTGTTCGCCTGCCCCGCCACCATGCGCTCCATGATCTCCTTCTCTCGCGGAGTCAGGCTCTCCATGCGATCCACAATAAGCTGCTTCTTCGCCATCACCTCGCGTTGCTCGGCATCCCGCGCCAGAGCCGCCCGGATCTTCTCCAGCAACTGATCCTCACGATAGGGCTTCTCAATGAAATCGTCCGCACCCTGCTGCATCGCATCCACAGCCAGGGGCACATCACCATGACCGGTCACAAAGATGATCGGCAATACCGAGTGCCGTTCATTCAGCGCCTTCTGCAATTCCATGCCATCCATTTCCGGCATGCGGATATCGAGCACGATGCAACCGCGCAGATCCTCGCTCCAGTCCTCAAGAAAACGGGTAGCGCGGTCATAGGCCACAACAGCAAGCCCTTCCGACTGCAACAGCAGTGAAAGCGAGTCCCGCACCGCTTCATCATCCTCGACGACATAGACCGTCTGCGTGTTTTCCGACTCCGTCATCTGTAACCCTGTCATTTCCGTTATTTTATGGTAGTTCCGCTCAGTCGCGCTCCGCGTCTGGGGTGTAGCCGTCCTCAATGGGTGGCGCAATGGTGGTGGGATCAATCCGTTCAGAGAACCAGTTCATTCGCCAGTCCAGATGTGGCCCAGTGGCACGCCCGGTCATTCCCACGTCCCCTATCAGATCGCCCTGATCGACCCAGTCACCCACTTCGACATGAAGCGCACTGAGATGCATCAGCGTAGAGGACACACCGTAGCCGTGGTCAATAATGATGGTACCACCGGAAAAATACAGATCCCGCTCAGACAGCGTGACTTCACCGGCTGCCGGCGCCATGACCTCGGTGCCCTCGGGGCGTGCCACATCGACCCCATAGTGGGGTTGGCGGGGTTCGTCGTTGTAGTAGCGCTGACTGCCATAGACACCGGTAATTCGTCCCTCGACCGGCCAGATGTAATCCCCCAGAAACGCATCATGCTCAGTCCTCGTCTCCCGCGCCTCACGAACCCTGACCGCCTCGTCCCGGATGCGCTCCAGATGTTCCTCGTCCGGTGTCACCGTCTCGGGGGGCACGCCTTCCACACGCTGAATGTCGTAGTCACGCTGCGAAATGCTGATTTCATGTTCCTCTGACTCTCCTGAGGGCTTTTCCAGGCGGATCCTGTGTTCCGGCTCAGCATCACGCCCGAACCCAACACTGAAGCGGCCATCGGAAAGCACTGGCACGGATTCGTCATTCAGATAGACCTCCGTCTCCGGCTCCACCTCGCCCTTGAGCAGTGCTCCCTGCTTGAATCTTCCCTGCAGTTCCAGCGCATTAACAGGCAGCGTAAGAACTGCTGTCAGCAGGAGCAGAAAAAGGCGCTGTGGCATGACGGGTATGCCTCCAATTAAAGGGAGAAGTGGCGTGAAAGCCACAGGAACCATTATTGTTATCAGTCCCGCGGACGAACTTCAACTGACGAGACGCCTGTGCATCGCTACCCACTGGATGAACACGAACTGATACTGATCCCGGATCTGCTGGAGGCTGAGAAGGCCAATGGCCTGCTCGAGCGACTCGCTGGGGAATTGCCCTGGCACCAGGGCCATGTGCGGCTGTTCGGGCGCGTGCACGCCATTCCCAGACGCCAGTGCTGGGTCGCTGATCCAGGACTGACCTATCGTTATTCCGGCCAGACCCTGCTGCCCCACAACTGGCCGCCCTGGCTCACTTCCCTTGCCGAGCAGGTGAGCACCCAGGCTGGCGAAACCTTCAACAGCGTGCTGTGCAATCAGTACCGGGATGGACAGGACAGCATGGGCTGGCACAGTGATGATGAACCGGAACTGGGTCCGGCGCCGATCATCGCCTCATACAGTCTGGGCGAGACCCGTCGCTTCCAGTTCCGGCATCGGAAGGAACACAGCCACAGACTCACACTGGAGTTGGAGCATAATAGTCTGCTGATCATGCCCGCCGGCCTGCAGAGCCACTGGCAACATCAATTGCCGAAGACCCGCAAGCCCAAAGGCATGCGCATCAACCTGACTTTTCGTCGTGTTGAGCCCGGTTGAGCTCGGACAGACGGCGCTGGATACGGCCATAAAGGCTCGCCTTTGGATACTGCCCCTTGTCATCGGATGAGCCGGCTTTTTCGCCGAGCAGCAGCGCCAGCGCTTCCTCCACTGTGGTGACCGCGTGGATTTTGAGCGCGCCCTCCCGGGCCGCCTCCAGTACACGCTCAGCCAGCATCAGGTTCTGGACGTTGGAGGCCGGCAGAATGACCGCTTTGCCCTGACGCTCGCCCCGGGCGCAGCAGGCATCCCAGAAGCCTTCGACCTTCTCATTGATGCCGCCAACTGGCTGCACCTCGCCGAACTGATTCACGGATCCGGTCAGTGCAATATCCTGCCGAGCCGGCACCTGGGCAAAGGCCGAGACAATGGCGCAGAGCTCCGCCAGGGAGGCGCTGTCCCCGTCGATCTCGGCGTAGGACTGCTCGAAGGTGAGCGTGGCCGACAGCGGCATGTGCTGCTGCTGGGCAAAGCGGCTGCTCAGCCAGGCCGAGAGAATCATCACACCCTTGGAGTGAATGGAGCCGCTGAGCTTCACATCCCGCTCAATATGGACCACATCACCGTCACCGTACTGACAGGTGGCACTGATGCGATTGGGCAGACCGAACTCATAGCCGCCGGTACTGAGCACAGACAGCCCATTCACCTGCCCGACCCGCTCTCCCTGGAGGGTGAGCAGCGTGGAGCCGTCCTCAAAACCGCGCAGGAACTGATCGCGAATGCGTCCACTGCGATAGTCCGCGCTGTTGAGCGCCTCGCGCACGTGCTCGGCATCAATGGTCGTGGCCCCGGCTTCCCGAGCCCGAAAATCGGATTCGCGCAGCAGGTTGGCAATGTCCGCTGCATGCAGCGAAAGTCGGTCCTGATGCTCCGCCAGCCTGGCACTGTATTCGATCATCCGGGCTACAGCGCGGCAATCACAGTGCAGCAGCCCTTTCTCGTGGGAGAGACTGGCAATGAATTTCGCGTAGAGCTTCTGGCTTTCCGCATTGCGGATCATGTCATTCTCGAAATCCGCAGTGACCCGGAACAATTCGGAGAACTCCGGATCGTAGTCCTGCAGCAGCAGCCAGGTCTCGCGATCCCCGAACAGTACAATCTTCACATCCAGCGGCACGGATTCGGGCTCCAGCGAGATCGTGCCGGAGAGCGTCATTTCCCGCTCCAGTGAGTGGATATTGATCTCACCGGCGCGCAGCGCACGCTTGAGCGCGTCCCAGACAAAGGGCTGCTCAAGCACCTTGACCGCATCCATCAACAGATAGCCACCATTGGCCCGGTGCAGACTGCCCGGGCGAATCAGGGAAAAGTCGGTGAAGACAGTGCCCTTGTAGGTGACGTTTTCGATGGTCCCGAACAGGTTGTGGTAGGTCGGGTTGTCCTCCACCACCACCGGCACATCGCTGGAATCACGACTGACCAGCACATTGATCCGGTAACGCCGGGGCAGGCGGTGCTCCAGAGCGGCGTAGGCAAAGGCCGCCTTTTCATCGCTGTCTTCCAGGAAGATATCGAGATTATCCGCAATGTCTTCCTTCATGGCGTGCAGATGTTCCACCACCGAAGGGTAGTCGCCGTAACGCTCTGCCAACTCGTCGATCAGATGAGCGGCGACATGCTGGACCGTCTCTTCATTGAGCGCCTGCTGCTGCTCGGCATGCTCCTCTTCCCATTCGGCAAGCTGGCGCATGACCCGGCGCAGGCGCTTCTCGAGATCGCGGATGGTTTCTTCAAGCTCACGCTTCTGCTCTTCCGGCAACGCCGCAAAAGACTCGCTGGTATGGGGCTCATCGCCATTCATGGCTGTCAGACGATAGCCCCCGGGCGTGCTCATGGACAGATCCACACCGCGTCGCCGGGCCTCCTCGGCAACTTCATTCAGCGCCTCTTCCTGGCGCTGGCCATAGGACTGCTTGAGTTCCTCGAAACGGCCCTGGTAGTGGTCGCTGTCAAACGCCTGGGGAATGACTTTGACCAGGCGTGAAGCCAGACGGTCCAGATCGTGACGCAACCGCTCGCCCATACCGTTGGGCAGCTGCAGCACACGCGGACTGCGCGGATCATCGTAATTGGCGACATAGCACCAGTCACTGGGCGCCCGGGACTCGCTACCACGCAGGGCCAGGTAACGCAGCACCATGGTGCGCTTGCCAAGCCCGTTAAGACCCACGGCATAGACGTTGTACCCGCCATGGGGCATGGCCAGTGCAAAGCGCACCGCCTCCCGGGCACGGTCCTGACCAACGATTTCGTTGAGCGGTTCCAGTGCTCTGGTGGAGCTGAATCCCAGTTCTTTAAGTACGCAAGCTTTGTAGAGTCGATTCTGAGCCAGTGGTTTCAATGGACAGCGCCCGTCGTTCTGGGTGGAAAATGTGTCGTTCGAGGAGACTCCGCACTTTACAGGCATCAGCCTGTAATACAAGCCTAAAGCTTTGACTAAACCTGCCGCTAGAGAGTAGGAGTTCTGTCACTCATTGCTATCATCGGAATGCGCAATGGACATACCCAAGGAATACAGCAATCACCGCCCATTACCCGGCCAGTCAGGCAACCGCAGCCGACAGGCAGAGGCCGTTGACCGGCCTTCCGTGGCAACGGATGTGGAGCGAAGCGCCGGCAGCCGCGAGCGCCGCCTTCGACCGGACCGCCGCCAACAGCAACAGCCCTTCTCTGGCAGGGACCGCCGCCGCTCTGGCGACCGCCGCCGCACCCAACTGCTCAATCCGCGCAACGGCCAGGCCGCAACCACTGAGACAACACTCGGACGTAACCTCAGCATCCGGGTGTGACCTGCATGAGCCACGGGCTCTGCGCCTGAGAATGTGCGACAGATCACAGCTTCCATTAATGTCGTTTCACTGCTTCGTTAATTTAGATCAGAATGAGAAGTTCCCGATGCGGAAAATACGTATTGGATGAAGGAGTCGAACGGCATGATCAATGCGGGCAACAACACGCTTGGATTCTCGAGCCTTATGAATCATTTTCGCCAGGCGACCAGGGCAACGGATGCCAAAAAGTGTGACGATACCAGGCATTACAGGCAGAACGATGCCCTGTCCGACCCTGATGAAAAGCGTATTCAACCCCGCTACCTCGCCCCCTGTCTGAGTGTGCAGATGCGCTGCCGGCGACTGATCGGCTGGAGCAAGTGCGCCGAGCAGGTATGTTGCCTTGATATCAACCGCTACGGCGCAGCTATTGTCAGTCCCCGGGAGATTTCCGAAGGAACTGAACTGTTGCTGAACTTCAGGGGCCAGTACATCAGTCAGTCAGATGTGCACGCCCGGGTAATCAGCCAGACGCCCTATCAGGACGGATACCGTCTGGGCGTACAGTTCGTTTACTGCACTCATCGCAATCATTACTCCAGGGCAATCGACAACGCCCTGTCACAGATTGAAGCATTCTGCCGCCGCCACATGGGCCGCTACACCCGCCCCAGACGCTGAGCGTCTCAGCGCATCTCACCAAACAGCATCGTCAGCACCATAAGCAGCGCAATCCAGCCGATCATGGCCAGCCCAAGCCCTTTGGGCATACCTGCGGCCTGCGGCTCATCCCCTGGGCTCTGGAAAGGCCCCACATCCACTTTGCCACCCTGCCTCTGACCCAGCATGGCCTCAACGCGCTCCTGGGAAAACGCCTTCTCCAGCTGAGCGCGATGGGATGTCCACCCCAGACGCTCATCCAGATAGACCAGCAGCTCCGGACTGACCCCCGACTCCACGTTTTTGGCCTGGCGCGAGATAAAGTCAAACACTCGAAAGCGCAACACTTCCGTCACACCGGGCTTATGGGCCTTTGCCCCCTCAAGCTGCGCCCGCCAGCGTTTGAGATCATCCCGCCAGCCCGGGTTGGCAAACAGCGTTTCCAACTCAGTCATGACCTGACCGGCATGCATTTCGGTGTCCGGATCCGGTGGTCCCGGCAGTGTGACCTCTTCCGGGTCCTGGGTTTCATGGCCGAAATCTTCATCCAGCGGTTCCGCACCCGCCTCCAGCATGGCCCGCTCGTAGGCGCTGCGCAGTTCACGGTAGCGCCCGGGCTCCGCGTCCTGATCAACGAATTTAAGCTGCTGCTCGAAGGCCTCCTCGATTTCGCGAGGATCGGTGGTGGGATGAATTCCCAGTGTGGACCAGATGCTCATAATCACCCCAGATAACTGATAATTCTAACGTTGGCGTCAGATTACCAAAGATACGCCGGGAATAAAGCGAGCGCCGACAAAAATCAGCGCTCTTTCTCGTCAAGCTGGTCTGCGGGCACCAGGGTCGCCACCTGATTGGGGTTATGGGGTGTATACATGATGACCAGCCGCCCCCTGTGCAGAGCCTGCTCGACGCGCTCCCGGAAGGCCGAAAGAGGCTCTTCCGGGTCGCTGCCGCCCTGCTCACGGGTACAGTATTCATCGATCAGCCCTTCGACGGCTTCCGGGGAAAGCTCCTCCAGCGGAATCAGCATGGGTCAGATCAGATCCTCGCTGGCTTCCTCGGTCTCACTGCCATCCGCGGCCTTGCCATCACCCTCACTCGCCGCACCGGGCTTGGGCATGAGCTTGTCGCGGATCTTGCCTTCAATGTCCGCTGCAATCTCCGGGTTATCGGCCAGGAACTTGCTGGCGTTGGCCTTGCCCTGCCCGATCTTGTCGCCGTTGTAGCTGTACCAGGCGCCGGACTTGTCAACAAAGCCTTCCTTCACACCCATATCGATGATCTCGGCCAGGCGGTTGATGCCGGTACCGTACATGATCTGGAATTCTGCCTGACGGAAGGGCGGTGCCACCTTATTCTTGACCACTTTCACGCGGGTCTCGTTACCCACGGCTTCATCGCCTTCCTTGACCGAACCAATGCGGCGGATGTCCAGGCGTACCGAGGAGTAGAACTTGAGCGCGTTACCGCCGGTGGTGGTTTCGGGGTTGCCGAACATCACACCGATCTTCATACGAATCTGGTTGATGAACACCAGCATGGTGCCGGCGGTTTTCACGCTGGCCGTGAGTTTACGCAGCGCCTGGGACATGAGTCGGGCCTGCAGGCCGACGTGGGAATCCCCCATCTCACCCTCGATCTCGGCCTTGGGTGTCAGAGCCGCCACCGAGTCGACAATGACCACATCCACGGCGCCGGAGCGCACCAGCATGTCGCAGATCTCCAGCGCCTGCTCCCCGGTGTCGGGCTGGGACACCAGCAGCTCATTCACGTCGACCCCGAGCTTTTCGGCGTAGACCGGATCCAGCGCATGTTCGGCATCGACAAAGGCGCAGGTCTTACCCTCACGCTGGGCCTCGGCAATGACCTGCAGCGTCAGAGTGGTCTTGCCGGAGCTTTCCGGACCGAAGATCTCAACCACTCGACCGGTGGGCAGTCCGCCAATCCCCAGCGCCACATCCAGCCCCAGTGAGCCGGTGGATACCGCCGGCATGGCTTCCCGGGGCTGATCGCCCATCTTCATGATGGCGCCTTTCCCGAATTGCCGCTCAATCTGTGACAGTGCAGCGCCCAGCGCCTTCTTACGGTTGTCGTCCATTGTCTCTACCCTTGCCTTTGTCTCGAGGAAAACGGTGATCAGGCTGCCGCCCAAACTGTATGCTTGAACAGTATTATGCACAGCCAACCGGACGTATTCAACGTCCGTTCTGTAACAGTGTCTGAACCCCGTTCAATGCATAGAGCACGGCCTGGCGACGGATGCTGTCACGATCGCCATCAAAGTATTCACAGATTGATCCCGGCTCAGCCCCCGCCCGTCCCCAGGCAAACCAGACAGTGCCCACCGGCTTCGCTTCCGAACCACCGCCGGGGCCGGCCACACCACTGACAGCAACAGCCACATCGGCGCCAGTGCGCGCCAGGGTCCCGCGCACCATTTCACGTACCACGGCCTGACTGACCGCCCCGTGCTCTTCCAGCGTCAGCTCGCTGACACCGGCCAGGGCCTGCTTGGCGGCGTTGCTGTAAGTTACCAGGCCACTGTGGAAATAGTTCGAACTGCCTGCGGTGTCCGTCAGCACCTTGGCAATCCATCCCCCGGTACAGGATTCGGCGGTGGCCATCATCAACTGCTGTTCACGCAGGATCACACCCAGCGCATCGGCCGCTTCCACCAGTTGACTGTCACCCGTTTCATTCATGCGGATACCTCCGTTTCATTCCAATGCATGAGTGTCTAAAATCGGCTCTCTCAAGCCTCAGTCTGGAAAAAGCACATCATGTCCGCTGCCGAACCCGATCTCAATCACCACACGCCCATGATGCGCCAATACCTGCAGCTCAAGGCGGATCATCCCAACGAGCTGTTATTCTACCGCATGGGCGATTTCTACGAGCTGTTCTACGACGACGCCCGAAAAGCGGCGGAGCTGCTCGACATCACCCTGACCGCGCGCGGTCAGTCCGGCGGCCAGCCCATCCCCATGGCCGGTGTGCCCTACCACTCGGCGGAGAACTACATTGCCCGCTTGGTGCGTTCGGGCCACGCCATTGCCATCTGTGAGCAGATCGGCGATCCCAGCACCGCCAAGGGCCCGGTGGAGCGCAGGGTGGTGCGCATTGTCACCCCGGGCACGCTCAGCGACGAGGCGCTGCTGGAGGAGCGCCAGGACAATCTGCTTCTGGCCATTCACAGCCGAGGGCAGGCCTTCGGGGTCGCCACCCTGGACATTTCCTCCGGTCATTTCGCGGTCCAGGAGCTCGACGGCGAGGAGGCACTCTCCGGCGAGCTGCAGCGCCTGCGCCCGGCCGAGATCCTGATCAGCGAGGACTTTCCCTACAGCCAGCTGCTGGAAGGCTACACCGGGATACGCCGCCAGGGACCCTGGCTGTTTGAGGCGGACAGCGCCCACCGGTTGCTCACCCAGCAGCTGCAGGTGCGGGATCTGCGCGGTTTTGGCTGTGAGGATCTGACCCTGGCCATCCAGGCCGCAGGCTGTCTGCTGCAGTACGCCCGGGACACCCAACGCAACCAGCTGCCCCACATCCGCAGACTCGCTCGCGAGCGGCGTGAGGAAAGCATCATTCTGGATGCGGCCAGTCGGCGCAATCTGGAGATTGATACCAATCTCAGCGGCGGCCAGCAACACACCCTGGCCTGGATCATGGACCGCACCGCCACGGCCATGGGCGGACGCCTGCTGCGGCGCTGGCTGAACCGCCCCCTGCGTGACCCGGACGTAGTTAATCAGCGCCAGCAGGCCGTAAGCGCCTTGCTTGAGCAGTTTCACTATGAACCCGTGCACGAGATTCTGCGTGGCATTGGTGACATCGAACGGATCCTCTCGCGGGTGGGTCTGCGCTCGGCCCGCCCCCGGGACCTGGCGCGGCTGCGCGATGCACTGGGGCAGCTCCCGGAGCTTCAGAGCGCGCTGGAGGCAATCCCCTCCGAACACGTACGCACCCTGGCCGGGACCATCAGCACCTACCCGGAACTCAGCGACCTGCTGGAGCGCCCCATTGTCGATAACCCGCCGGTGGTGGTGCGCGACGGCGGCGTGCTGCGCCCCGGTTACGACGAAACCCTGGACGAGCTGACCGGCCTGAGCGAGAACGCCGGGGATTATCTGATGCAGGTGGAGGAGCGTGAGCGCGAACGCACCGGCATCACCACGCTCAAGGTGGGCTACAACCGGGTCCATGGCTATTACATCGAGATCAGCCGCGCCCAGTCCCAGCACGCCCCCACCGACTACATACGCCGCCAGACCCTGAAGAACGCGGAGCGCTTCATCACGCCCGAACTCAAAGAGTTCGAGGACAAGGCCCTGAGTGCGAAAAGCCGCGCCCTCGCCCGGGAAAAGGCGCTTTACGATGAACTGGTGGAAACAATGGCCGGCCACCTGGCCCCGTTGCAGGACACCGCCCGGGCCCTGTGTGAACTGGATGCACTGAGCAACTTCGCCGAACGGGCCCAGACGCTTCGCTTCAATCCACCGGAATTCACGGAAAGCCCCGGCTTGGAGATCGCCCAGGGACGCCATCCGGTGGTGGAAGCGCTGCAGGATGCACCCTTCGTGCCCAACGATGTGCACATGGACGATGAGCGGCGCATGCTGGTCATTACCGGCCCCAACATGGGCGGTAAATCCACCTACATGCGCCAGACGGCGCTCATTGCCCTGCTGGCCTACACCGGCAGCTTCGTGCCGGCTGAAAAGGCCCGACTGGGACCGCTGGATCGCATCTTCACCCGTATGGGCGCCTCGGATGACATCGCCAGTGGCCGCTCCACCTTCATGGTGGAAATGACCGAGACCGCCAACATCCTGCACAACGCCACCCCGGAGAGTCTGGTGCTGATGGACGAGGTAGGGCGCGGCACCAGCACCTTCGACGGGCTCTCTCTGGCCTGGGCGGCAGCGGAGCGACTGGCCCGGACAGTGCGCAGCTATACCCTCTTTGCCACCCATTATTTTGAGCTCACGGCCCTTCCGGAGCAGGTGGGCACGGCGCGCAACATTCACCTGACGGCGACCGAGCACGACGACAGCATCGTCTTCCTGCACAGTGTCCATGAAGGACCGGCCAGCCAATCCTACGGACTGCAGGTGGCCAAGCTGGCCGGGGTGCCCAACGATGTCATCGACAACGCGCGGCGCAAGCTGGCCGATCTGGAATCCGCCGAGGCCCCGGCCATCACAGCAGGTCCCGCGCCATCCGCCCAGAGCACACTCCAGGCCGACATGTTTGCCAGCCTGGAGCCCTCACCGCAAGAGCAGGCCGTGCTGGATCTTGCTCTGGATGAACTCACGCCTCGCGAAGCGCTCAACCAGCTTTACGAACTCCAGGGGCAATTAAAGCGACGACTGGACCAGGAAAAGAACAACTGAAGGCGCAGAATGGTAAACGGTTTTACCGATTAACGAATCCCGCATAAATCACTTTACCAACTATGCAGCCAGGCTTAGCATGATTGCATAGCGGGGTGCTTGCACCCCCCGGGCGGCGCCCCTACAATTACCGGCGTTTATCCATCAGGCCCGTTTTTCCCATCGGCTGAAACGAATCAGGATTCGAACATGACCTTTGTTGTTACCGAAAACTGCATCAAGTGCAAATACACGGATTGTGTGGAAGTCTGCCCGGTCGACTGCTTCTACGAAGGTCCGAACATGCTGGTCATTGACCCGGATGAGTGCATCGAC
>LKMJ01000300.1_pt1 | contig 35203 bp, 33 predicted proteins | sample 643391 | NCBI WGS metagenome assembly LKMJ01 (sample SAMN04112250, study PRJNA286221) | soda lake metagenome | biome: soda lake; feature: Kulunda Steppe; material: water; isolation source: sample PL-Br10 brine of Picturesque Lake | place: Russia: Kulunda steppe | collected 2010-07 | reverse complement strand
GTGTGTGTGTGTGTGTGTGTGTGTGTGTGTGTGTGTGTGTGTCTGTGTCTGTGTGTGCATACGCGCACGTGCATGTGCGTTTGTGTGCATCTTTGCACTTTCTGGGAATAGTACATAATGTGCTGTACACACAATGTACTGTACACTGCGGTGCTTACGGCAACATTTTGTGCATGATCCATGTCATCTCCTTGTACAGTTGAGTAGAGTCAAAACTTTTTGTTGCCATTCAGCTTGTTCTTGTTGCCCTTACAAATAAGCTCACAATGCTCTGGCTCCTGCAGGCCCTACCCAAGGAGGCTGAGGTGGTGGTGGTTGGAGCCGGCGTTGCTGGCCTGGCTTGCTGCTTGCGACTTGCCAAGGCTGGGGTAAAACCTCTTCTGCTTGAAGCAGGAGATGGCGTGGGGGGGCGCGTCCGGACTGATGAGGTGGGGCTTGCTTTCAGTCCCATCATGTTAAACGAGCTTGCATTGTCATGGTAACACCACAGAATGTCAGAGGCGGCTTGCAGGTTGCTATTGCAGGGCATGAAGCTGCTCCCCGCAAGGAAAGAGCGCTATCAAAATTTGATATTACATTCTTGTCCTCTTCAATCTTGCCCCCTGTTAAGCGTACGACGAACAATCATTGAAAAACAGCAGTAGCAGCAGCAGCAGACACCCCATAGCTTGGAATGAAAAGCTGGGCCCTCAGGACAGTACTGGATGGAGCGGACGTGCTCCTAGTTTTCTAAGAGCTTTTTAAGCCTGTAGCAACAAATGTAGATGATTTGGAGCAGATGGCACTGTCAGCCTGGAGGGGTGTCCAGGATGACAGAAAATTGACCCAGGAATGTTCACCATTCCACGAAGCCCCTGATCACAACTTCCAGACATAACTGATCCTGCTGCCCAATCTCGCCATTTTCCTGCAATCCTGTACGCCAATTGTCTACAAAAGGGGCCCTGAAAAGTGACAGGCTGGCCAGATTGGTTGAGTGATCTGTCAGGGAGGTTGAGCCAAAAGAATGGATTCATTCTAATTAATCCATTGCCCTACCAACAACACAATTGCGTCAGGCTCATTTTAAAGGAGCTGGTCTGAAGGAGCTGGTCTGAAGAGTACAGACCTTGAGCAATGCATGTCATGTGTCACAGCCTGAGCTTAAGATACACATGAGACAGGAACTGAGTGTGCAATGCGCTGGTAAAAGCAAGCCATTGGCCTGGGTGAGCAAGTTTATTTTCCGCTCCTGCGCTGTCCACAAGAGGCTGTCTTGCTGGTGGTTGGTATGTCTGAGACAGAGCTGACCCTTAAGTTGCCCCAGCATGTGGCTGTTCTTGCCCTGCTTTTCTGTGCAGGTGGATGGCTTCTTGCTTGACAGGGGCTTCCAAATCTTCCTCACTGGGTACCCAGAGCAGCAGGTATGCATGCAAAAGCACTTGCCTGGCACGGCCTTTGAGCTGAGAAAATCACAGCTGCCTCAAACGTGTTGCCTAGTGCTTGAGCCTACAACTTCCATGAGGTGTTAATGTGCTCCTCTAGTTGAGGATTCCTACTAATTAAATCTAGGATGTGGTCCTGTTGCTGTACCCTCAGCCTGTGGCTGAGCCGTATGCTTTTAAGATTTAAGTGTGCCATCAACGCAATGGTCGTTTGGGGTCTGTTTACATAATTATTAGTTGTAAGCAAGTGCCTCCTGCATGCGACCACACTCTCTGAACAACTTATAGAGCAAGTAAGTTCCCCTCCCTCGCTCTGCTTCACGCATCCCGACCAGGCAACGCTTGACTATGCTGCACTTGAGCTCCAGCCCTTCTACGCGGGTGCTGCAGTGCGCTTGGGCTCGCAGTTCCACAGAGTGGCAGATCCCTTGAGGTGAGCTTGGGCTTGCAAGAAAAGAGATGGAGATCAGAAATAATACGCAAGGGCGGGGCAGAGCTCAGTGGAGCAAGCCATGCTCCAACAGGCAATCATGAAAGGCTTATAGAGGAAGCCCCAAGCCCAGTGTCCTGACTGCCGTTAGAGTCATAATTTGTGACTCTTGCAAGTGAACATTTGCCACATGACAGCCCCCAAGCCAAACGTTTCTTCTTCTCTTTTTTTAGCTGCTTAACTCTGTATGTACACTGTCTCTTATACAAGTTGCATGCTCACTGAACTTTTTGGCCAGGGCCCTGTTTTGCCTCTAGGCCACCCACGGTAATGAGGACTTCAGGGACCTTGATAACATGCTTCTCTTGGTAGCTGCGTCCCCCTGGAGCCGTGTCTCCTCGAAAGACACACCACAGTCCTGGATGAGCATGAATCATTGCTCTGCCCATAAGCTCTCAGCCCAGTGCAACATAATCTTACTCCTTCATGCACAGGCATCCTATCGACGGGCTGCTTACTCTGAACCCTGCACATCCAATTGGCAGTCCAATAGACAAAATTCTTGTCGGCTTGGTCAGGTAGGAATGGGGGTGCTATCTGAATCCTAAATAACCAATGTTTATTTTGTCTTAGTTGTCCGCACAAAATAATGCGCCACACCACCTTGTAGGAGTCTCTGTGCGGTGCGCACACCTGTTAGCATTGTGCTCCAGGGTACTCACTGCGCAGGGGCAGAATCCGGTATTGAGTTGCCAGAAAAAGGGAGGGCTTTCGCAGCTTTTATCCGCCTTCCAGCCGTGCTTGGATTTTATTTGCTATGACTTACGGCAACTTATTAGCTAAGACCTGCGGCGACATTGTATGCAATTAATGCCAATGCACAACTGTGGCAGTATTGTTCCTGACTTGCTTTTACCCGCTTGCTTACCTGTCAGGTTCAAAAGCCTCATTGGGAGCATTCCAGACATCTTGGCTGCACCAGAGACCTCTATTGAGGAAAGGCTAAAAGTGAGCTATGGACCTCGAAAGCATGGCGCAGCAGCACCTGCGAATTGATTGTTGTTGGAGTCTTCAAGTGTTCTGCTTGTCTTTTTCAAATTTTCAACGCTTGGTAAGGTTAGGATGTACGATGAAGTCTCTTGATTTGAATTAAATCAGAATAAGATAAATCTAAGCCTCAAATTGCACGGCCACCTGCATGGCATGGCCTTGGTGTGAACATGTATGCATGCTGAACTGTAGTATGCTCAGGTTATTCTGCACATTGTAGCCTTACTGCTGTAACATAAAACATGGATGACACATACCCTTAGCTTCCCTCCTAGCCATTTGTCACACGGTTTATGTCCCTGCAGTGCAAATATCTACTTCAGCCTTCAGCTCCCTTACCAGCACAGACCAATATGAAATGATATGGACCAACACTCATAATTGCTGCCATCTTTGGCTGACCTAGAAGCCCCCTGCATTCCTCCTCCATGGTCAACCTGCAGGCAGAAGGCTTCTCACCCACCATTATTGATACGTTCTTCAGACCATTCTTGGGAGGCATATTTTTTGACAACTCCCTGGGTACATCAAGCCGCTTGTTTCAATTTGTGATGCGGATGCTTGCAACAGGCTCCAATTGCTTACCTAAGGTTTGTGAGGAAGCCAAAAAAGCACCAAATGCAAAATTACCTGCCACCAGCTTGTGCATCAGCAAACTTGGTCATTCCCTTGTGAAGGAAATTTGCTGTCTCACGGCTTTGGATTTGCTTCCGCTTTGTGGTGGGCCTCACTTGCTTTGTGCTGGGTTCTTTTCCATAAGCATAGGAATGGTTGCAAATCTAAGGGTCCTTAGTACCCGTACCTGTAAAATTTTGTGCCTTGACCACACTTGCATGAGTGAGTAAACAACACAGCTGCCTAGCTAAGATTTGGCTCATGGCTTTCCATGCGTCTTTTATTAAGGGAGGTATCGGGGCAGTGGCAATTCAGATGGCAAGTCGTTTACCACCAGGCTGTGTGGAGCTTCAGAGAAAGGTCGAAAAGGTGTGTGCTTGACCCTGTGCAATGAACCCTGAATTTGATTCCAACCTTCTCCTGCTCTGTACATGCTGAGCATGATCACACAAGAGATAGCTCACTCTGGGCGTCTGTTTCACCCGCACCTGTGAAATTTGTCTGCTTCATTATCTTGTGTCCAGCAGCAAGGCTCGCACACCTAGACACCCAGGACCACTTCAAATATGAAGCATACAAGCAGCGTTTGGCTGAACTCCCAATGCAACTTACCTACTAGCTGCCAGCCATGCTGCCCACTTATGAACTTTGCCTTACTTCAGGTCGAGAGAATTGGCCAGGGAGGGCCTGTGCGTGTCACGCTGGCAGATGGCAGCGTCGTGACCGCACAGCGTGGAGTGGTGGTGGCAGTGGAGGGGCCAGAAGCGTCGCGTTTGCTGGGGAGTGAGCTTCAGGTGCGTCACAGGCCAGCTTGTAGATCAGCCTGCTAGGCAAGCCTGCTGGCGCGACGTTGGAGAGCGACCCAGCACAACCAGTCACTGGATTGTGTCCAGCACAGTCCGCAGGGTGAATTGCAGCTTGGAATGTTATTCTGTACGCATGGCTTGGAAGGTTAGAAGGGGAGGTCCTGTTTCTGGCGGCAACCACCAGCCCATGCCTGTGATTCAGTGGCATGTAACTTGTGCTAGAAGCCTGCCTGCCAAAAGTGTGGCCAACTATTCTTATTGGCTGGCTCAGCACTTGAAGCTGCGCCATGCATGGCCGCTTGTGCAATGGCTCAGCATGGTAACAGGACGGCCGCACCATACCTGAACACAGGGGCCACTACCACCTTGCTGATGCGTGGTTCCCTGACTGTGGCTGTATCCTTGCAGGGGGCGCCTTCAAAAGTTGAGTCTGGTGTGGGCACATGCTGCCTGTACTTCTCAGCACCCAACCCACCCACACCCCAAGGCGCCCCAGGCAACATCCTGTACCTGAATGGCGAGGGCAAGGGCATCGTGAACAACATGTGCATACCCTCTGAGGTGTCCCCCACCTATGCGCCACCGGGGCGCTCATTGATCTCCATCTCAACCGTCGGTAAGGCACTAAGGGGCGTGACGCACGTGCTGTGTGCGCTTGCTCTGCATGCTTGTTTCCCGCTGTCCTGCACTGCTTGGCCTGGTTGCTGGGATGCACACGTTGCAGCAGATCCAGGGCTCTAGATCCAAGCAGGGCATGGCTTCATGCTCGTGCTCTTTTATTCAGTGCCAGGCTTGCTGCTCGCCATCAGTCGCCATGCTGTGCACCTGTCAAGTGCAGCACAAACAAAGGCCGCGTGGACAGCCTGACCGCACTGCCATTGCTTGTGGGAAATGTGCCCAAACACCTCAGGCACCTTCCCTGAGCTCACCGAGTCCGAGCTTGAGCAAAAAGTGCGAGAGCACCTCAGCCAGTGGTGGGGCCCAGGCGAGGTTCAGAAGTGGCAGCATCTGCGCACGTACCGGATTCCATTTGCTCAACCCAATCAGGTCAGTGCAGTTAACCCAGAATTGGAAGCAACTCCTGGCTCACGTGTGATGTATGCCAAACGTTATATGAGGTTGCATCAAGCGAAGACCTTGTTCCGCTGGGGGGAGCGTCCTGCCATGTTACCTTGTTACACAGTGTACACCGGCCTCCGTGCATTTGTATGGTCCAGCAATTTCATTGTGCCTCACTCCTGCAATGTATGCTGCAGGATGAAAAAAGATGCCCATGCACTGATCCCATGCAGCTTTGCGAATGCTCACTGTTTTTATATGTCTTGCTGCACGTTTGGTTTTCCCAAGAAAAAAATTGAAATGTTTCCTTTTTGGTCCTTTCCGTGACCTTGTTTGAGTCAAAATTTATGCCAGCCAGACGAAAAGCAGCATATCATACAGAAACGTACACAGTGGCCTTGTTCTACAGCAAATAAAGAGGCACTGTCTTGCATTAGGACGTAGCTCACCGAGTTTGACGCCTTACACCAGCACAATTTGTTACATACTCATTACTGCCAATGAGGGACGCATGAGCCCTCGCTCACCCTACATCAACACTCAGCTTCATGCAAATTGTGTGACTGCTTGCTTTGCACAAGGCTGACGCTTTCACCCATGGCGGATTTTCCTGCAGGCCCCACCCACCAACTTCTCAAGGCCTGTATCTTTAGGTGGCGGCTTGTTTGTCTGCGGAGACCACCGAGACAGTGCAACCTTAGATGGTGCCCTCATATCTGGGCGAAGAGCGGCCGAGGCTCTGCTCGCAAGCTGAGCAGCATATGCTGGATTTCAAGAGGCGCGCTGGCAGTTGGCAGGGCAAGTGTTCTACAGGTAGCTCTGTAATCAATGCATGAAGCTGTGACAGAATGTAATGTAATCCGACATGTGGTCGGAGCTTAGCCACTGCTTCGTTGTGTCTATGGCTTCTGTGTTGAGGCCTTGCAATATTAAGCATGCAATTTTGACGCAAGCTCCAGGTCGCATTTTAAAAGTGTGTGTGAACCAAGTAACCATGCTACATTGCTAGTAATTGTGATTGGAGTCTCTGTCATCTTTCTGATGTTGAACTACGAGTTGAGTGTAAGGGAAGTGTGAAAACAAGATGAAACAAGACCTGTCATATTGGTGTTTTTCTTGCTCAACACGTGACATGCTATGCGCTTCACCATCAGGCTTTTTAAGTTCAAGCAGGAGACATTTATGTAAGAACAGGAGACATTTGGGTACGAACAGGAGAAATGTGTGGATTGTGCAAAAAAAAGGGTTGCTTCTGCAACTTGCCAAAATAAGAGTTCAACCCATCATGGGGTTGAGGAGGCATGATTCCTCCTTCATTAAGGAGCTTGGCAGGCATGGCCCATGGCCAAGCGGCTAAAACCTTCTAGGTTTGCTAGTTTGTTTGTTACAAGACGCGAGCGGACACAGCAATGTCCTTAAGGCAGGCAAGGCAGAAGGCTAGTAGCACCTGACTATTAACTACTTGTGTTCCGAAACTCTCTAAACCCTGGGATCTGAAGTTAGCAAGTCCGTTGTGTGGCGTGTGTGTAGTGCTTATCTCAGAAGGGGATTTGCTTCTCAGGCTAAGGCAGCATATTGGAAACCTCTGGGCCAGCAATTTTTAAGTACTGTTGCTAAGTACATGAAGAGGGAAAGGCTGATGTGCTGACACCGTGTCAGCGCATCAGTGACTAGGCACAGAACAACAAGCATCATGGATTAGGTAAGGTAAGGTAAGGTTTCAAGGCTGTATCTGCCGAACGAGGGCAGCTTAGCCGGTTGTGGCCTCCAGTGAGGTTCGAACCCCGAACCCACAGGTTGCGAGGGCATCATGGATTAGCCTTCGTGCCTGTATGTAAGCTTACCCAGTCACAAAGGTTTACCCTGTTGCCTGTACATAAATATACTTTAGGTTTGTGCTTTCTGCAGGTTTCTTGCACGTGACAAACTCGCAAGTCTACTAGACCCAAGTATGGTTGACATACTAGTTCCTTAATTTGGTTTAAAACATAAATTGTGACTACTTGCAGTCATCACTAGCCAATAATTGATCCATGATGTCTGCCAATTAAATGGCAAAGTTTGTCGCAAAGTGAGAAAGGAAACCATAGGCTCTTGTCGGACTGTCTGGTCGGACAGCTCCAACTTCAGTGTTTTTTCTCAGACCCTCCAAAAGCTAAGTCGCTTTTGGTGTTGATGCATTCTCCTGAAATTCTTTTTTTGATATGACCTTGCCTCATGTCACAGTGAGTCATGTGTAATTCAGTTCCCTATGAGCTGAGAGTATACACCAAATGCACTGCACAAGCTGGCAGCTGCCAATGTCCAAGATAGAGAGCGTGTCCTCCTAGACTGCTCAAGCCCACATATTGCATGACTGCGCACTGATATTTCTTCTGCACCCTTAACAGTGGCCCTAGCACTGGCAGGCTTGCCCAATCAGACTGTCTTCTTAATTTCCTTTCTCAGCGGCTCAACAAACTTTGCCTTTTCATATCAGACATTATGGACTACTTTTTGACCGAGAATGACCAGCAGGCCTTTACCAAATAGCCCAACTGCCAGGCTGACGGTTAATCTGAATTGTGTTGTAGATCTATCAGGCTGATTGCGTTCCCATGCGCTGCGAGTCGAGACAAGAAGCTGGGAACATCATGATGGTACCTGTGATAAGTGTGGCTTGCAGGCAATTAAGATGAAAAACACGCTCTTTTCCTGTGCCCTTGCATGCGAATGTGTTCATTAAGGCTTCAATTTGCATTTCCGGCTAAGCTGCCCTCGTTCGGCGGATACAGCTTTGAACTTTGATTGAAACCTTACCTTACCTTACTTTAAGGCTTCAATTTGCAGACTTGTTTCACGATTTACCAAAGGCACACAAAATTACTGTCAATCAGACTGGAGCTTTTTATTTCTCCCAAGCTTGTTCTGAAGATGTCTTCAACTTTTCCAGGAGCATGCTAATGATTCCTATCGCTTTATTTCAGAGCTCATGGATGTTTTGATGGCTGGTGTTCACCAGCAACCTGAACAGTCAGATCACCTGGCTGAAGGTCAGTCTTAAGCTTGTAAACTGTCAGGCTGATTGAGTTCTTCACTCAACTGTCAACTACTAGACGCGCTCTTCAAAAATCTAGTTGCCCTCAAGGTCTTGGTCTGGAGCAGGGGGCGGCTTGTCACCCTCCAGATCCTCACCGGTTTTGCCATCTCCCTGGTGGAGGAGACTCATGGCTCTTCGGGCCAACGTTTCTCATTTACCTTGTGATGTAGGAGTGATTCCACTGCCTGCGTAGTTTTTCTTTTCTTCAGCCAATCAGACGCAAAAGGAGGCTTTTTTGCGCAAAAGTGGCAGTTGTCCCCTGCTTGCTCAAATACAGCTATAGCTGAACTGAGCAAGGGATCAAATACTCCTCCAACTAACTCAACCAACCTCCGGCTCACAATGCAGCATAAATCTGGCACTGCATAAATCTGGCGTGACACAGTGCCTGAATTGCTGTGCAAAAGTTTTGGAACACCACCTTGCTTTGGTGCCTTTCATATGAGTTATGGTTGCAGGGCCAATTGGCTCTAGCTGAACCGCCCTTCTTCAGCAGGTACAGCAATGCAACCTTACTTACAGTTGACTATGACTTTCTTGAGAACAAACTGGCTGACATCATGATGGTCAATTACAGTGGAACTCGTATCTTAGAGCACTCAACAGGTAGGAGGGTTGCGCACTGCAGCAGCACACCCCTCAGAGTAGAGTACAATCATATACATAAAAAACTTGCAAAACTGATGTCCATGTATGGAACACATGTCTGAGATGCCTTCGGCCACATGACTCAAGCACATTAAAGACCATTTGAGCAGAGGTCTTCAATTACCGGGGGAACGCATCAATGCCTGCAATGTTCAGGACACAAATTATCTAGGTCAGGGTGGCACAGCGGGTACCATGGAACAACAGAAGGGTCATTTTACCTTCCGTCTAGTCAATATGCCTGAGGGCTTCCATGATTACTTTCAAAGGTCAAGAAGGCAGCTCACTCACCAGCATCCTGCAGGCTAGATGCGGCCAGCAGGAAGTAGCCAAAGACATGGCCCAGTGCACCCCTGTATGCAAGCGGTGCAGAACAAAAATAATGCTTGCCATAGTTCGTCATTGCAGGCAAGCAGGTACAGAGCAACACAGATTAGATTTGCAATTGCTCTCTGTATCTGCCATGCCCCCAAGGCAGGACTTTGTGGCAGGCAGACGTCAGGTACACCATTTTGACAACTCTAGACAAGGCAGGTACAAGACAGGAACATGTTTTCTTGTGACCCCTTCCCCACCCTCGTCGCCGTTTGGAACCTCCAATGTAGAGCTCACAAAATACCAGCCGCACTGCTGACTCACCAGCCCAAAACATCGATAATTCCTGCAGCAAGGACAAAATTAAATCAAGTGAGTTGATGTTCATTAATGCCATAGATAGTCATGAGCATCCTTCAGACACCCCTTGACATTGCGGCACTTGCTATTAGCAGGCAGAGTCTCAAATCCAGCAGCCATAATGTTGGGTTTGCCGGAGAAAAAACTAGAGCCTGCTAATTCTTTTTAAAAGGAGTCAGGGGGCAAAGCATGAGCTTTTAGCAGTGTACCTAGTCCAACTTGTTGCGGCCTAGAGTCAGTCAGTCGACTGCTGGGCCTAAGCAGAACTCACCAAAGCCAGAGGGGTCCTTGCTCTTGGTCTCCACAAAAGAGGCAGGCTTTTGAAGGCGATCAAAGAAGGTGTCGCCTGTGGTCTTGGGGCCAAGCTTGCCTGCAAGGCCAATTGAGCATTCGCATGAGAATTGGAAGTTCCCACCTGACGGCTCATGGCTACATCTACTTGCTGGCAACAAGGAATTCAGTGCCAGTTGGGTGCTAGGGCAAAGATAGGCACTCACCAGGGCCAACCTCCATCTCAGTGCGCCTGCGCTGGTAGGGCTGCAAGAAAGTGCAGAACACGTGTGTGTGTGTGTAAGTGTAAGTGTATGTGAGCATGTGTGTGTGTTAGTTTGTGTGTGTGTGTGTGTGTGTGTGTGTGTGTGTGTGTGTGTGTGTGCGCACGCACGCGCCCTGTCGCCTTTAACCAGCATGTGTTTGCTGGCATTACTGCTTAAGCTAAGCTAGCCGCTGCGCTGATCAACTCTCCGTCAAGGTTTGAAAAGTTGAAGCAACGCAATATTCCCGACAGGTTAGCTGCTTTGTTCTTCCAAAGATCGCGTTGCAGTGAGCACTCACCAGGAACACAAAGCGGCCCTGCAAGCGTAAAGTGGACAGAGGATACAGGATCTTAGCACAGGGTGAGATTTCTGAAAAGGATGGGGCAGGATACAAGGAACAATCGGAGAGCTGTTGTGTGCCCTCTGGTGAATCTCTCATTGACACAGGCACATCTCATTGGACTCGGGTAAAGATTGTCTTCCTCATTCCTTCCTGGAGCGCACGCCTTGCACTGATGAGCGTATCACTATGCATCGATGCAGATGCAAGCAAAATCGCGGGGGGTGCAGACGCGCGCAAGCGACCAATTCGGGTGAGACGAAGAGCAGCATCGTCCGGAAGCAGCACAGTGGCAGGCCTCCTTCGCACACGGAACGAGACCAAGGCAGGCCAGAAGGGGCACATTGACAGACCTGCACACGCTGTGCACCAGCATTGAACTGCCGAGAGAGAGCGGCAGTGCGTAGCGCACCCGATTGGGGCTTCCGGGCGCTGAGGAGGACACTCTCACTTACAAGGACCAGCAGCGAGAGCGTAGATCCACTGATGGCGACTGGTGCCTCCAGCATGGCCTTGGTGGACACGCAGCTGGCCCTGGAGGGCTTGGCCAAGGCACTCATGCCCCGCCTGGTGCTGAGCTGCCTGGATGCCTGCTGCATGGAAGCCTTGCTGGAGAGGGCCATTCTTGAAAGATAAAACTAATTAATATTTTGACCTTTCTCTGTTTGATGGCTCTGCCAGATAAAATTCTGATCTGAGCTGCTTGCATGCTTGCACGCTTCCACCCACAAGAATTTATTAGTAATTAGAAATGCAAAGTTACGCTTGCCAGGTGACCTTAAGTGGCAATGTAGGTAGTAGTAGGGCAAGTTTAACAGCGCACGGGAATGGGCTGCTGGCTCAGGCATCGATACATTACAGTGCACCTGCAAGTTTTCCAAGATTTTGTAGCCACCTCAAAAGGAGATCAGTGTGCACTGCAGCAGTGGGTCCCCTTGATGAATGCTCTGTGAGAAGAAGAGCTTTTGCCTTGGGTGTCCTTGCCGCCCCTATTTTGGAGAGCTTTCAATTTCCCATACAGCCAGCTTGTGCAGCAGGCGAGCCGCCTGACACAACGATCACCAACAAGGTAATCAAGGTTGGGGGGCAGAGCATTTAATTGCTGCGACGCCATGCCGCGCGGCCCTCTTAATCTTCGTGGCTTGCATCCAGGGGCCTGCTGCTCCCAGATAGCACTCTCATGTGTTGTAGGCTAGGTTAGCCAGCACTCAATGAATGATCAAGTCGCGCCAAAACCGATCATGCGCTCTGGGCTCAGGCCCGCCTGCGCACTTGCACACTTGCATGCTTGCGTGGTGTTCATGTGCGTCTTTGTATGTGCACGCATGTGCATTTGCGTGTCTTGGTGTCTGTTTGCATCATCGTGTCCAATCGAGCCCATTTGCAGCGGCTTGAAAGGAGGTGGAGACACTCGCGCTTGCTTGCTTCAGAGGGCTGCATCGGATCTGGCCTGAGCAGCATTCTGTGGCATCGTATGTTTAAGAGTTTGCCAACTTTCGATTGTGGACGTGCATGCCAGGTCGCCCTTGACATAAGTATCGCCCCGAGATCTTTCAAAACACCCAATGAAAGAACGCTGGGCGACAAGTGAGGGGGCTTTGGGGTGCTCAACTGCCATGCTGCCTACTCCCTGACTTTGCTACCAATTGAATCCCTGGAGTGTGTGATGCAGCTGTCCGGTAGAACCAATGAACATTCTCACGGTGATTGTGCCATTTTCCTGGATGCACAGAACCGTCCTTCCCCTTGATTCTGCCGAACCTGCAGGGCGCATTGTGTTAGGTGAGCTGCACCTTTCAAACCAACTGTTGAGGACTTGACAAGAGTGGTATTTTGTTGAATCCATAAGTTTGTCAGTCAGTCACAGATGCGGCGCCCCAAGGTTTCCCTTCCTTGTGCAATACTTAGATTGCTCTTGTTTTTCAGCCTTGCCACCCTGGAGCAGCTCCATACCCACATCAGCGTGCCTTTTTTCAATCTCGCACTCCCCTGAGTTGGCCAGGGCTAGTCCTGCCTGCCACTCATGCATTCAATTCATGCGTTGCTTGTCACCATGCGCTACAGGCTTATACGGCAACACAGCACCCGGCACAGTCGGGAACTTTATGAGACTTGTAAGGAGCGGCGCCTTGGAGCAGACTACCTTCTCAAAGGCAAGTAAGCTTGTATGTAGGGAAGGGAGGGTTCACTCATCCATAGATGGTGCCTTTTTTCTGGTGGACAACGACATTGGCACAGGGAAATTGTGGGTGCTGTGTGGGACTAACTCTACAGTGTGCATGCTGGGCTTGCAACCTTTTGCCCCCTCCCCACTGACCTCTGTCCTCCTCCTGTGCTGGTGATTGAGCACCAAAGTGTGCGCCACGCTTTAAGTGCAGGACGCGCTGGCTGCAAGGCTGCAACACTTCCTGCAGGTTGCATCGCGGAAAAAAGTCACTTGACATACCAGCCACCCTCCACAGGGTCTGAAGCCACTGTGTACTGGCCTGGGTTGTTTCCAATCAGAAGCATGCAGGATTAGACCTTGCTGCCATGCTACTTGTCGCGCAGGTGCTGCCGGGGGAGTACATCCAGGCTGGGCAGCAAGGATCATTCCGCTTGGGGGGACTGCAAATCGAGACCTCTGACCTCCAGGTGTGGGCAAAGCAAGCTCCCATGCACCCGAGATCGTTCACATGCCTGCCTTGGGCTCTAAGCATGGAAAAAGCTTGGTTAGGTGGTGTGTCTGAGCTTGAGAGAGGGATTGAGGACCCGATCGCACTCACGCTCATCTTGTTTAGTCCAAGAGTGGCCAGTCCTCTCTCTCAAGTCCATGTCCTTCTCAACCAGAGTCAGCAGGGGCGTCTCCGTCCATCCAGTATTGTGCTGTCTTTACGTGTGCCCGCGCTTGCAGCCCAACCCGGACTTGTCCTCCAGCCAAGCGTTCAAGCTGCAGCACCTGCGCCCGGGCACGCTTAGCCTTAGCTTGACAGAGAATGACGAGGATCCTAATGTGCAGGCTGTGGCAGGATACAGAAATGTCCAATTTCTCATAACCACTGGGCCAGGTGGGAGCGTACAATGTGCACATGCAGGCCATCATCGGGTGCACGTTTGTCTTGGAATGAAGCAGAAGGTGCACTTAACGGCTGAAGGAACAGATCTGGGTATTGTAGTGTGGCTGCGTGGGACAATATTGATTTAAGATTTGGGGTCAGTTAGTATGCTAATGAACAGCAGGAATTTCTACCTCTTACCTGAGGCACCCAGGTTGGAGGTGGCCGCACTTAGATGGTTATCAGGCTGTCCTTCCTGCTGAAGTACTTGGTGCAGGTCCTCACTTCATACCACGATACTGCATGCGGTGTTGTCTGCTGCAGCTTGGGCCGCTCGCGGCAAGTCTACTGGCTCCCAGAGGGCTTTGGGGCCCATGCTTGCTTGCACTTGGAGCAGGGGCAGGTAGGGTAGCCTCGCCACCTTAGGTCTCCAATCATCCTCAGGCATCATTGGCACCTTTCCTGAACAAATGCAGGCCCTGTTCCACGCCTAGATGGGCAAAACATAGTTTTTGGCAGGGTCTTGGAGGGGCTGGGGGTAGTCAACACCATCGCTCAGGTGAGGCGCCTGCGGTCAGAGACAGAGCCCGGGATGGCACTGAAGTGGCCTAATTGTCCCACTGATTTGCTCTGGACCTCACCCTGGATGCCTAGAGTCCAGGACTAAGTTTGTGGCTTGCACTCCGTGTCCTGCAAAAGGACGTCCGAGTCTGACCCAGCCTAGCCTGATTTCTTGCAGGTGCCCACATTCAAGCCCAGCGACAATGCACGGCAGCTCAACGTGTTTGCACAGAGGTATAGTAGGGTCAGAGTATGCGTGGGCCATGCTGATGCCAACCTGCTTGTTGCATGGTGTTTGAGCCTGGCTCTGCCCCGCTTGCCTCAGCCCTGCCTCAAATTGCAGGTAAAACAACATGCTAACATTGCTGCTCCTTCGCTTGTACTTTTCTTTTTTCGCAGCATTGGAGATGACCGCGCTCTCAGGGTCAGGCGAAAGTACGGCAAGCCCTTGAAGGCAGTTATAATTATGCAGGTGTGTAATGAACGAGCGGCCCTCAGGGACTTGACTGCACCTGTGCACTGGGATGTGAGTAAAGGCTTCCAAAAGTATATTATCATGCAATCTGCCTGCGGCTGTTGAGTCTAGGTTGCTGCTGCAGCAGCTTTAGTGATGGGCAGGCAGTGCCAAGCACTTAATTGTTAATGGAAGGTGTTGCCTGGTTTGGTTGCGTGGCATGTTGATGGGGCAGTTCATAATTGCACTCCTCCAACGCAATGTTTATCATTTTCTTTGTGATTTCAGGCTACAGAGCTGCCATTGGAAAGCACTGCGTAGGCCGGACTCCTGCAGTCATCTGTCTGGGTACGAGAGCAAGGCATTGGATCTTCACAAAAATTGATGCAATCTTTGACTGGCGTGTCACCCCACCATGTTTTATAAATGTAGAAATAGCCGAAGTCTGCATATCATGCCATTAAACGTTGAAATGTTTCTTTGTTGTACAGCTTTAAAGTCTACACATACAAGTCAACACAAACCAAAAATGGCAGCATGCATCAAGGTTACAAGGGTTACAAGATAAGGCCTTCAGTCAAGAAGTGCGACTGCTAGCCTGCTCATAAAAACTATCAGTGCATGAAGGAAGAAATAAACACATGCGTGAAGGACCAGCCAATGATGAGGACCCAGTCACAAATTAAAATCTGGCCACATGTATGAGGTGCCACCTAAGTAATAGCAAGAATCATATGGTGATTTGATGTTTTGTTCAATTGTAGCCCATACAACACTCCGTCACGGTGCTTAAGCTCCATTGTCCATACAACCAGCAATCAACCCTACCTCCCAGGGATGGAGCATTCGTGCATGTCAAATCATTCACAAATTCGATATCTATTGGTACAAAACAGCAATAAATCTCCCAGGGATGGAGCATTTGGGTGTGTCAAGTCATTTGCGATTTCGAAATTTGTTGATTCACTGTAGAATGAGTCTAGAACATCAGTTCGCGGATTTTGAAGACCATCCCCAAAATGGGCCCTGCGATGCACCTACTTTGCTCCGTTTTGCACCTTATAGTGGGCCCACTTTTACAAGGTTACAAGGATAAGGCCTCAGTCAAGGGCCTGCTTGTTAAAAAACAGTAAAGGAATCATTTGAACAAGTCCAAAAAAAGGACAGCCTGTAGAAGTTCAAGAACAGTAAAGCAACACCACTGGCAGACTGCCCGACAATACAGTACAATTGAGGTCCGAAGATAATTATAGATACTTAATCAATGATAGACAACTATTCCATGGAAGGTTTACAACTTAGGCTTAAGCATCATTGTTTGTAAAACATTTATATGTGGAGTCAGGGGGTGAAGGGGGAGAGTGAACTGTCAGCTAGCATGAGTTTGTACCTTTCCGCCTGCTCTCGAAGCTCACAGGCAAACGTTCTATTGAATCACTCGGCGTATTTCAAAATTTACCAGACCATTCGCGCATTACAAATCCAAAACAGGCGAACGCTCCCTGCTACCTCCATATTTCTAAGTGTGTATGCTGAAGTCAAAGGCAGGAGAAGAAAATTGTATGACCAACTGAACTGTGACAGCATGGATGATCATGATCATGATGTGATTGGGGGGGGAGGGGGGGAGGGTTTACAAGGGTTAATAAAGAGGGCCTTCAGTCAAGAAGTGCGACTGCTAGCCTGCTCATAAAGAAAATAATATCATAAAGGAAAGAATAAAGCTTATTGCTGTTCTGCCTCAGAGGACACATTATAGAAACCTGACACATAATGGAAACCTGTGGGAGGAGGCAGATGAGCCTGCAAAGAGAAAGCACTGCAAGTGGCACATGAGGATGAGTGCAGTGAAGGACCGTCCTTCACTGCACTCACGTGACATGCTGCTTGTCGGGGGGGGGTATACACCCAACAAAAGCAGTGCACAAGTTTCCAAAACAAGTACTAGATATTTTCTTCTAGGCTGGATATCTTGACAATAAAGAAGATTATGCAGTACTGCTACGGTACAATTCAGACAAGAAACACTTCAGAGAAACAACCAAATGAAGGGAGATGGCATGGACAGGTGAAGTGGTCACCACGGTGCTTTACTTTTTTAATTATCTATAGTATTGATGCGGTTGAAGACAGCGTCTAGTTATTGCAATGATAAGAAGAAGAAATTTGTAGGCCTCTGAGGCCCTCGGCTAGAAAAAGCAGAGAAATTGAAGCCTTCAATTTTCCTTTCACCATTCCTTCAAGTGTTTCCCCCTCGGTTGAAATGCGGTTGAAGCGGCTGAATCAACCGCTCGGTTGATTTCAACCGCGCTCGGTTGAAGTGCGGTTGAAAAATTCTCAGCCGCATTTCAACCGCTTCAACCGCATTTTAACCGAGCCAGGAAATTTCTGACGAGGTTTGGGAAGGAAGAGATACGATGATGGATCCCATCAAAGTCCTTGTGCCATGACGATGCAAACTGTCACACTGTGACCATTACTTTGAACTGTGCATGGTCAGTCGGCAAGGTCTTGTCTGCTCTTCACAACCGTCGTGACACATCTGGAGCTGATGCACACCTCTGCTATCACAAGCTATTCAAAAATCAACATAGGTAACTTTGAACCGTTACTGCGCGAGCAAATCATACGGGAATGGAGACCTTGATCAGATGCATCCACATGACGTGCATGCTTCTAGCAGGGTCATGAGAACATACCACAAACATTTTGGTGTGCTCATAGGGAGTCAGACCGACCTACCGTGGTTGTGACAACAAAAATTCCATAGTCCTCTTGCGCGCTATCTCCAGACTCAGACTTTCCAGTCACATCCTGAATGTCGAGCTGCTTTAACAACAACACCACAGAGTCCCTTACAAGCTTAGAATGTGCACTTAAGCTACTGGCCTTGTGTGCAAGAATAAGAGCATGTGCTTTTGAACTGCTCAAGTGCAGACTTGATAAATTTGCTCATCAAGCACCATCACCCCATCTGCTCCCTCGCTCGTGGCACAAAGAGGCTCAGAGACTTTGCTAGCCAAGCAGACGCCAAAGGGCTGGCTTTATTTATGCATGAATGCCTGGATTGCTGTGCTTAGTGGTTCAGAACACCACCTTGCTTGCTCTTCGAGTTGATTTTGGTTACAGGCATCATTGGCTTCAGCTAAGCTGCCCTTGTTCTGCAGGTACATCTATGTGACCTATCCTAATCTTACCTCTTATAAAGTGAAAATAAGGGGGACATAGCTGTCTTCTCATAATTATGACAGCCTGAGGTTTTCATGTGCCTTAAGATTGTATGCCATTCAAGTAAACAAGTTGTTTGGGCAACTGTGTGTTACGCAAGAATTTGGTGGCAAAATATGTCAGAGCAAATGCGGCGCACACTTTCAAAGACACAAACTTTGCCAGATACAAGGCTCGTGAATGCTTTGACACCAAAAATATGAAACGTTCTTGCTTATAAGGTTCTCGGCAAGCTTAACACAAAGCAACCTCCTGGACAAACAAATTGATCTTCAATACCTAGATCTAGATACAATTTTCATGTGTATTTTTGAAACGAGTAAAGTTCTACATCTTTTGAGGTCTTCGAGTTTGACAGACTCACAATCCCTGTTAGCATGGCAGCAAAACATTTCCAACGCGCTTCAATGTGAAACAGATTGTTTGCAGACCCTGATCAATGAACTACTTCACATCAAATGGCATGTATTTCCATTGTCTGTGCATGTATGTGCTAAGCATGCTAGCATCCTAAAACACTGCAAATTGATCGTGAACATGTCAACCTTAAGCTTCGTGCATGCATACCGCAAAGATTTGGCATTTTGGCTCGAAATCCCTGGATGTTCCTGGTGTGTGTGCAACCTTTGATTTTGAGTCGTGCCGTTGCTGATGATGGGCTTATGCGCTGCAGACACTTTATAAAACTGTAATGGCAGGCACGCTTGCATAGCATGTTTTAAAATGCACAAGAAATTCTAGGTGAGTGCATCTGCCGCAATGTTCTGTATCAGGCTAGGCCATGAGGACAGTAATGTGCTTGCCAGTTTCAACTTAGAGATGATTGTCCTCCTGATTATCATTGGCAAATGGAGAGAGAGCTGGCCATTTCTTCTGACGCTGGGGTGCAATGGCTGTCGGGCTCAGAGGCAAGGTGGGTGAATTTGTGAAAGGTGACTTAAAAGGGTGTGCATTTTTGCATTCTGGGACCCCATCTTCATCCCTGCCTGAACCTGTACTGCTAGAATCTGAATGTATCCTGCTGCCTGGGAGGGCATGTGAACCACTGATGTGCGCCTCCTCGCTGATACGTGAGAGCTGGGAAGGCGGCCTTGTTTGCCCCAGTTGCCGCTCCTCTTCCTCCTGCACCTGCTCCTGCTCAATTTCTTTAGCCTTGAGGTGCACCACAGGCTCCGCATGCACTAAGTCAGCTGAGGGTGAGCACGGGAGTGCGGGCACGGGTGCCTGGGCACGTGTGGGGGGTGGGGGCCGAGCTGCAAATGCGGCATCATGCTGCAGCTGGTGCAGCTGGTCTCGGGTCTTGTCAATCTCTGTGGCTGTGTGCTTTTGGCTGCCGAGCTGAGGGTGAGGCCTGCTGGCTATCTGATTGTGGGCAGGCTTCAAGAAGTTTTTGCTGCTTTCCATGACACATGTCGCGCTCTCTGAGCGGGAGAGGGCTGCGATGAACACATGGAGACGAATTGTTGCTTAAGGTGGTATTGCACAAACAAAGGTAAAGGTTCACATGGGACAAGCAGCTGGTGTGAGGAATTTGCTGTGCATATTGCCGCCTGGAAAGGGTGCTAAAGAGAAGCAACAAAGTTTGTGGTAGGCGCAAACAGCTTTCACCTAATGAATACCACACTTCTACACTTACACCATAAGCAGCCCTGAAAGCACCATTGTACTGGCTAGCACTCCACATCTTAGAGTAGAGAGTCATGAACACTTTGTCCAACCCAACTTTTGCAAACCTGTTTCTTGCATGACATGCGTACCTGAAGAACGACCTCGTGCTACTTTGTACTCCAGATGTAGATGGTGAAGGATATCACGGAAAGAAGGTCGGTTTCCGGGCAGCCATGACAAGCATCTGAAATCAGAGTGAGGGGTGTGACTTACTGGGTAGATCCTTAATACACGCAGCTCATGATTTGGTTAGTAAGGATGCTTTCTTTCTCGACTTTTGATATGATTAAAGCTTACTGTGTTCAAAACACAAGGGAGAGAGCTTCCCAGTGCAAACAAGGGCTTTGTGCACGTGTATCCTCAGCAGAGAATCTGGGTCACACTTGTCACAACCTCATTAAGACCAGAAGATGACGTGATTCCATATCGTTTCAGCAAGGATGTACACATATTTAACGATATGCATGTGTTAAAGGACAGGGGCCTTTTTGAGGGCAAACACACGACGTCCATCTTAGCCCTAGCAAGCCCACCTTGCAACTAGGCGCCTTAACCCAGGTGTGGCACATTGCTCTGGCACGGGAGGCAGACAAAGACTGCCGTCACCAATTTTTAGCATCAGTAAGAAGACAGAGCAGCATTCTGTGTCACAGAAGGGCCTGGCGCATGTGAGGAGCTCATGCAGTACCACCCCGTACGACCTGGCAGAGCATAGGCGTGTTTGCATTGTTGGGTACGCGGCATGGGCGCACTAGATCAGACTGGAGAGATCATGTTTGCAGGTGAAATGGATTGTCCGAGGTGGCAAAAGGTGGCAAGGTGGTTGTTTTGGAAATGACGCCAGATGAAGAGACAACCCAATTTAGATGGGGCGCTTGCCAAAATTGTCTGGCATCAACTACTGTACGAGCAGGGATGGATCATTGCTGATAGAGCTACAATCTTTAAACTTTTGTTCATTGACATGATTTGCAACGTGAATTTTGAGAATTCAACACTACAAATGAGCATTTAATATTGTCAAAAATTCCTGGTTTTTTATTTTTTAGCCATCAACTCTGCAAAAAGGGCCAATTTCTTGCGCAACACCCCCCCAGTCTTGCGACCTACCACACATCACATTTCTCTGTGTACGGCTCGCCTCGCAAGACCTGGAAGTAAAGCCAGTCAACGATTCAACTTTTCTTATTAATTCCTTCTTAGGATAACAACAGGCTGCACTCAATTCTTCATGCTATCACACATCCAATTTTGATGAGTAGACAAGGTGTGCTCCACTTTAATAACCCAGCTCTTTCACAGCTACCATAAAGCTTACATCCCTTTTTAAACTTACACATTAAGGTAGCATATGCCTGTGTGGTATCACGCATCTATGAGCAAGGGGGGACAGAAAGAGGCTATACCTCTAGGGCGCTGTACTCTACAGTTCCCTCAAAGCAGGATTTGCCTCCAGTTTGTCCATGGTCCATGAGACGCGATAGGCCAAGATCGGCGATCTTCACCTCAAACCTGATGCCACAAAAGCGCCCACCAAATTTAGAGCATGAATTGAGCAACTCTCAATGTTTACTAGCCAGCATTCTCAAAGCCGTGCAATCTGTCTTGCAAGACTTGCAACAATACGGGAGATTTGGGCCCTCAGAGTTGTTGCTTGCTGTGGAACTTGTTGGGAACACTGACAAGGCTAGCCCTGACACTGGCAGAGTTGAAACTAGCAGAAATCTTCATCAGCATGCTCCCATTGTTGGCTGTGCCTGCTCATGCCTGGGAAAACATTATAGCACTACATTGAGTAGCTCTCGTCCTGTTACATCCATCCTGATGCACTCACCTGGCGCAAACTAACACATTTGCTGTTTTGAGGTCCCGGTGGATGATGGCTGGACAACAAGTAGCATACCACCAGAATCAGGCACCAATCCATGAACAGTCGTTTTGGCATGGGAGTGATGTTTTGGGATATTTCCAAAATTATTTCACCTTCTTACGTGAGGGTGTCTAGCTTGAGTTCCTCATAGTGCTGGTCTCTCCTATGAATTATACAAGGGTATACTGCTCCTGTTCTTACCTGGTCGCTGCTCATGTAAACAATTGATGCCTCTGGCTATGTCCACTGCAAACTCAATCTTCCTGACAAGGCTCAGTTCCAGGCCTGCAGAAATTGGTGCTTCAAGTTGGCACGGCATCCTTCTGCATTGAGCTCAATGAGCCACCCCCGTAGACCACAAAGCAGCAGAGTATCCCAGCTTTGCCAGTACATCATGCGGTTTGCTGCTACATGCCTGCACTGGTAGCACGTGCTCCTGACCTGAGGAGTACAGAAGTCTGTCGAGGCTGCCTCTAGCACAGTGCTCCGCCACAAGGCACAGGTGTGGAGGGGTGTGGCACACGCCGTAGAAGTTGACAACTGCACAAAGTGGAGCACGCGCAATTGGCGGACAAGGAGCACCACCTTAGGTGCCTTAGGTGCTGCTGCAGGGGGGAATAGGGGCAGTGTTAAGCTCACATATACCTGATGAATTTTGCTCACTCACTGAACAATTTTCATGCAAGTGTGCTGCCGCATGCCATAATGGGGGGCCATGAAGTGCAACTGATATCCTCATGGCGTGAATTCTGTCTCTACCTCCTTTCCTCATGAACAACATGCACCTAAGTACTGATAACATGCCCAAAGCAGAACTGATCAATGATTGCTTACCATTAGGGTGGCGAATACTGGCAAGGGTTTCAATCTCTTTGCCAAAAAGCTGCATGCACAGCTCAGTGGGGAAGAACATGTTGCATGTTTTCTATGACTATGAATGTTTGTAGGGTTGAGCTTGATATGCCAATCACTATCAGCTAGCACGGGAGCACCGCGGGCTCACCTGGGCAACTGCAGCAGTAGGAACGGCATGAAGCCTCTTGATGGCCACCTTGGTGCCTCGGTAATTGCCTAGTAGAACCTCTCCAAAGGTGCCTTTGCCCAGCCGGTGGCAAATCTCAACCTGCAGTGAAACCCATCAATAAGTTGGATCCGGCCACAGTGCTGTGGCGGTGCTGATGCTGCCAGCAGGAAGTGGTTGCCTTGGATTGCAACAAGGGTCTGAACACAGAATCTTAAGTTGACATCAAGAGCTGGCACACAAGGCTGTGCACCGGCATTGTCTGTGCTACGACAACCAATGCACTTGCAATGTACAAGCCTCCTGGGTGCAATGGTAGATCATTTGGTTACTAATAAGTGCACTGCATTTCATCTCCCAGCCATCAAGAGAAACTGACTGCCTAACACAGGAAGTACATGACAAAAAAAACCCTCAGATTCTCAGTTATGCAGCAGACAGGATCGCAGAGGGTTCGTTCTTGCCCGGGCCAGCGATGCAAAGGAGTTCGTCCAGATACTTGACCAATGTGAAGTGCCAAAGTCCCTGCCAAGGGATAGAAGCATGTATGAACTGGTTGCGTAATGCAATTGCTCAAAAAGCCTCACCGCACATGGGTTCAGCTCCCACAAAGCGGCAGCTGCCTTTCGCCTATCTTGCATGCTGCCTACCACCTGTCGAGTACACAGCCAGAAAGGAAGCTCTCAATGGGTCAGCAAACTGGCTCTGTCTCCAGGAATTGCTTTGGCAATGCACACTGTAAGCAAGTGCTTGGAATGCAGACCACGCCTGCATAGCACAGCATTTGCTGGAAGCTTGCTTCACATGGTGTGTGTATGTGTGTGTGTGTGTGTGCATGCATGTGTGTGTATGTGCGCATGCATGTGTGTGTATACGTACACATGCGTGCATGTGTTTCTCTGTCTAGGAGCACGAACCTGTGTGGCAAGGGAACTGACCGGTGTGGTCAAGGACATGCTTGTGGAAGCCTCTTGGGTGCTGCTGTCTGTGTGGTCTGATGCGCCTGTGCAAAAGCAAGTTAGGCAGAGGCTTACATGAGCAAGGTTACCAGGCATAGCAGCATCGCCACCTTTGTGCTTGAGACATAGCTGTCTCATTTGGATATGAGGCTACGCACAGGCATATGGAGCAGGAGCAGCACTGAGGGCTTGAGGGATGCAACTGGAGCTGTCAACTGGCTTGGCAGAGGGGCCAAGCAAGTGGCTGGATAGGGTGGTGGTGAGAGATCTCGTGCGCTGGGTGGACATGCAAACAAGCTCCTGCTGCTCCTGCTCCTGCCGCGTTTTGTCTTCCTGTTACGGCCGTTGAGTCTGCCCACCTCCTCCTGACAAAGCTTCCGCTTGTGCCCAAGGCCCCCCACGCTCGCTGCGCCTTGCTTTTGTAGTAAGAGGGGCCATGGCCGGCACCAGCTGTGCAATCTTGCAGCGCCGAGGCATTGGCTCCCTGCTAGTGGGCGATGGAGACCCACTTCCCTTCAGAGCTTGCTCCAGCACGTGTGCCAGGCTGTGACAGGCTTCCCTCTGAAGGCTCCTCCCAGCTCCATCATTGACCAGGAAGTGAGCTCTGTGATCGCACCGTATTTTCCATTTGAGCAGACCCAACTTATCAGATCAGTTAAACATTGTGCTTGTGCGCATATGCAAGCATGTGTGTATGTGTGTGCATGTGAGTAATTGTGGGTGCGTGTGTGTATTTGTGTGTGTGTGTTTGTGCATGTGGGTGTGAATGTGTGTGTGTGTGCGTGTGTGTGTGTGTGTGTGTTTGTGTGCGCTTGTGTGTGCAAAGGACAGATTATTGCATCATTGAAAATAATGACAACTACCGGTATTTACGATCAATCTCATTTCTCCTGCAATGTTTCCAGATCAGGTCTGGATGAAGAGATCGCTTGATTTGCCAAGTTTGGTCAGCTATAAACCGTGTATGCGTTGCATATGTGCGACATACGTATGGTATACCTGCATGCTCTGTCACATGACGTGGCGTGACCTGCCAGGTCCATCCTGTCAATGCCACAGCTCAAAACACATACCCCTGATCAGGGTCATGGGTGGCAGGACACAACATCAATTTGACAATGGGAAACCATGAGGCAAAAATATTCGATCTTTACACCAATAGCTGCAGCACGACAATGCTGCATAAGAACATGCCAACTAGCTTTTTGACGTGCCTGCAGCCTCGGCAGCCGCTGCAGCCTCTGCAGAGGCAGTGGCAGCAGATGATGTTGAGCTCGGACGCGGGGATGAGATGTTGTACCATGTGCCACCTGGGTGCTGAAAATACTCGGCAGGCATATCTGACGTTCAATATTCATCAGCACTGACCATTCCTCCGTGGCTGCCACAAACCGTGTTGTAATGATTGAATTCACTTGAGCAATCGATGAATGTTAACATGATATTATGTTTATCATCATCAGCATTGTCATCGGACCATTGAAAGCAGGTGGCGTTATCAAGGCATCTTGGCGTTTGCAGCTATCCGACATACTTTCTGAGATAAAAAAATTTGAGACGAATTGATCACCCTGGCTGAGCTTTCGGCTTTAGAATTGAGAACCATGCCCCGAAAAAGATGAGAGAAAGGCCTACAATTGTTGCAAGCACCAGGCATACTTTCTCCATCAAACTTGGAAGAGGGTCTTTATTGAGGGTCAGGAGTTCTGGATTGAACCGTGTGCTCTTTCTATGCCATCTCCAGCCAGAGATGTAGATCATCATGATACTGGTGTTTGTGATTTTTGTTACATTGAATTGAATATGTGTTCAGGTCTGCTGCAAGTTTTTTGCTTTACTGAGGTTTATACGTCATTTGCCTAATACGTCATTTATAGATTGTCCCTTTCAATTCAACCAGGAGAGTATGTCGGATCCCTTTGTGGCATCTCTGTGCAAGTGTAAGTTTTAATCCACGCTGTACATTTGCTCTTGCTAGTGTTACTCTGGTCGTATGTCATCACAATACTCGACTTCAACGAGGTGTACATTCCAGCGCAAAGGGTGTAAAGGGCCTGGATGTCACATTGATGGCCATTCTGCTGTCCAGCTGGCAGTGCAGAAGTAGCATCTGGTCTAGAACTAGACCGAATTTCATCTGGTTAAAGGCTTGGTAGAGGCCATCGGGGAGAGGTCCTTTGGCTAAATGTGTGAACAAGACCAGGCTTTGCTGAGCCATCCAGGCTTCAATTCCAAAACCTGTGAAAATGATGTTTCCTTTAAAATCACCTTTGCTCAAAGTTTGGATGATAAACCTGGAAGCAACGTTACGACTTTCAGTCACCAGATTTCCAATTAAAGATTTCTGACATCCAGAAATCCTGGTTTATGGATTTGGCTATCTGGCTGATGACAAAGCAAGCACGATGAGCTAGTGGCTCTGCCATAGAGGCGGGCCTGTTCCTTGGTGTAAAGAGTGCCTGTTCTGAATTGAATGACGTTTTCATGCAAGATTGGTGCAGTTCCTGTTTTGTGCTGCATTGTGACCCAGAGGGTAGTTAAACCAGTTGGTGGAGTAAATGATCCTGTCGTCGGTTCACATACAGCTGTATGGTCTTATTCTATGGCCATGTCGTGAGTCTGGCTTAAATGCAGCAGTCTCTCAGCATGACAACATTCCTTCTTTGTGGTTATTTTTACAAACGACTTGGGCAGCTTCTTGAGCACGTTACCATGGGGCAATGACAGTTTTGCATGCAACAAAGTGTCCCACACTGAACATATGCTGACGACATTGCACTACCAGCCAAAACTGCCCCTCACCTCCAGCTGTAGTTGTCCAGACAACTACACAGATTCCATGCTAAGAATTGCTGACTCTGAATACACACAAAATGAAATGTGACTTTAAAGTCATGGCTTTCTTCTTCTCCAACCCTCCAATGTTTCATTACAATGGCACTGCGCTTGAGAGCCTGCAGGCACTAAATACTTGGGCATTACCCTCAGCCATTATGGGAAGGAGACAAATGCCCCGAAACCAGATGGCACCCAGTTTGACAGGCGCCGTGGCCAGAATTTTGACGGTTTGTACTAAGCTAGCTGGGTATCAAAACAGGAAACATGCCGTGCTCTGGATTTTCCAAGTCTTGGCATTGACTGCTGGCCTATTTGGGTGTGAGGTTTGGGCTACAATTAATCTGACGTTCACACTTCTGCCAAAACTAGAGCCTGCGTCCATTGTGTATGCTTTCTGAAGCCATTGGATGTAAATATATATAATATAAACTAACACAAACTGCTTACTGCGTGAGACAGGACAGATGCCTCTTTATTTCTTCTTGTTCTGTTGTTTTGTCCGTGTTTGGAACAGTCTTAGGACGAATGACAACACCCGTGACGTTGTTGAGCAAAATCAATCCAGCTGACCTGCTGCTTGCACACAAGGTAGGGAGCTGGTCATTTGAGGTCGCAGCTTACCTAAAGCTGATACACACATCTCAGCTATCACGAGCCGGTCAAAGATGAACACGAATGACTTTGAATCTCTGCTAAGTAAACACAAACAAGTCATTAAAGACAGGAGAGATGTTGACCAGATTCATCCACATGACTTTCATCTTGTTATCTCTGTCTCCAGCAGAGTCATGAGGACGCACCACACACATTAAGTTGTCCCCATAGGGAGACAGACCAGCTAGTGGGATGATCAAAAATAAACCAATTTCCCCCTCATACCTGCAACTAGATAACCCCAACCATCTCTCACGCACCCATTCCAGTGATCAGACTGTCTTTATAACCTAAATCATGCGAGAATGTGGTCTGGAGCCCCTGCAATTCAATTTATTTCGAGCAGCAGTACAGTTTTACAACTCCTTGACCTTGTGGTGCAACAGCAATGGAAAAGATTTTGCATGCTGACGTGCGGTTCCACTCGGGATCTGCTGATTGTTGGTCCTCCCATATTCGTTCAGCAATGGAGGGCCTGGCACATTCCCACACTTCCAAACAAAACCTGCAGAACTGTGAACCCATTGACCTTAATTGTTTTGTTGTGGACCTCAGAACCAGGCATCTGCTTTACTGGGATCCTTTCTCCAGCACACGTCTGAGGTAGCGCAATAGTGAACGGTTAACTTACCACCAGAGGTGCGCTCAACCTACAAACAGGGCCCTGGCTATACGTTCTCCTTACCCACTTCCCAAATACATGCTCCTTGACCTCCCCCTTGATGTCATTCGCAGCGGTACCCAATTCAGACTCCATGTTCAAACCCTTTGCTATGAGACAGTTACTTGGAACCACCCACATGTCTTCCACAACGTGCGACGGCTGTGATGAGGCTAATGATGATATTCTGAATATCATATTCAGGATGAGCAACATGTTATCTTCCAGTGTACTCATCCTCAGGTGGTCTCTCCCCACAGGAAATCTGCTCCTCTATTCACTTAGAGAGGGTCTCATGATGTGTTTACTTTCTAAATCCATATGGCCTGCAATTTTGCTGGTGCTATAGCCAGAGTGCGGAGGATTTGTTCAGAGTTGGGTATCAAGAACAGGAAGCATGCCATGCTCCGGATTTTGTAAGTCTTCGCACTCTCTGCAGGCCTTTATGGATCATCATGATGTCAAGTTTGGGCTACAAAGGCTCTCACCTTCAAATCATCTGCTACAACCAAAACCCACATCCACCACGTTTCCTTTCTAAAAATGCTGTTGGGTGTGAAACAAAGCACAAACACATTGCCTACTTAGAGAGACAGACCAGCTGCCCCTGTGCTTCTACTGGTTCCGCTGTGTTGCTCGCCTCTGGAACAGCTTTTTGACAAGCAACAATGCCTTGCTGAGCAAGATCAATGAGGCTGATTTAAGGCTGGCTCACCGAAAAAGACGCTGGATACTTGAAGTCTTATCTGCTCTTCACGAAATACCAGGGACTGATGAGCACGCCTCCGCTATCATGAGCCGTTCCAATATCAATATGAGTGACTTAGAACTGTTGTTGCGTGAGCAAATGATCCAAGAATGGAAAGATCTGGACCAGATTCACCCACATGACGCACATGTTTCCAGCAGAGTCATGAGGACTTATCACACCCATTTTGGAGTGCCAATAGGGTGTCAGATTGGCTATTGGGATGATTGGAAACACGCAGCAAAATTGACTCTGCCTTCATACCTACGACACAATATCCCAAACCATTTGTCACGCGCTCTCTCCAGACTAAGACTCTGGTCACAACTTGAATATTGAGCACCTCCGACAACAACAGCACAGAGTTCATTATGAGCTTATAATCCGACTATATATGCAGAGTTTGCACTAAATGCTACTGGCACTGTGTGCAAAATGAAGAGCATGTCCTCTTAGATTGCCCAAGTGATTGATGTGAGGAAGAGGTTGAGGAGTATCTGGGGCCAGGCAAATCAGCTAGGCAATGAAGATCAGACGGACAAGGCTGCAAAATACCATAATTAGGTTGCTCTGCCTCTTAGGTCGGTGACTGTTGATGGACCGCCTTTTTCTGTTCCTAGGTATCTGCATCTGGATTTGGGCAAGCAAACACAGCGCAACGTGGCACGTTTCAGGTTACATTCCCATGCACTGCGTGTTGAGACAAGAAGCTGGGAACATCATGATGGTACCTGTGATAAGTGTGGCTTGCAGGCAATTCAAGATTGAAAACACACTCTTTTCTTGTGTCCTTGCATGCAAATGTGTTCGTTGAGGCTTCATTTTGTAGACTTGTTTCACGATTTACCACTGGCATACAAAATTACTGTCAATTAGACTGGAGCTTTTTATTTCTCCCAAGCTTGTTCTGAGGATATCTTCAATTTTTTCCAAAAACAAACTAATGATTCCTATCGTTTTATCTCTCCAGTTGTCATCCTCTGCTGTGATCTTGCCCTTGCGTGCTCGTGAACTGCCTTCAAAATTTTTCTGGTTTTCAGTTTTGCTTTACACCGTGACCAGAACATCTGGCTTCCAGACACTACCTTTCTTCAGATTTGAGCGCTTTTAGTTTTGGTTTGGGGGTGCAGGCCTTTCAGGCTTCAGCTAAGCTGCCCTCGTTCGGTGGATACAGCTATGTAACCTAACCTAACCCATCGTTATATCTCAGAGCTTTTGGATGTTTTCTGTGTGGCTGGTCTTCACCAGCAACCTGAACAGTCAAACAACCTGGCTGAAGGTCAAGCTTAAACTTGTAACTTAGATTGCCCAAGTGCTGACCAAAGCCCACATCCACCACGTTTCCTTTCTAAAAATGCTGCTGGGTATGAAACGAAGCACGAACACATATTGCCTTCTTAGAGAGACAGGTCAGCTGCCCCTATACTTCTACTGGTTCTGCTGTGTTGCTCGCTTTTGGAATAGCCTTTTGACAAGCAACAATGCCTTGCTGAGCAAGATCAATGAAGCTGATTTGACTCAAATTTTGAAGGCTGGCTCACCGAAAAGGAAGTTGGACATATGAAGTCTTGTCTGCTCTTCACGAAACACCAGGGACTGAAACGCACGCCTCCGCTATCATGAGCTGTTCCAAAATCAACATGAGTGACTTTGAACTACTGTTGCGTGAGCAAACAATCCAAGAATGGAAAGATCTGGGTCAGATTCGCCCACATGATGCACGTGCATCCAGCAGAATCATGAGGACTTATCACACCCATTTTGGACATGCTCATAGGGAGTCAGCCTGGCTGGTGGGACAATCTGAAACGCGCATCCAAACCAACTCTGCCTACATATCTTCGACACAATATTCTTAACCATCTTTCGCGTGCTCTTTCCAGACTCAGACTCTCTGGTCACAACTTGAATGTCGAGCGTCTCCGGCAACAACAACACAGAGTACCTTACGAGCTTAGAATCTGCACTAAATGCAACTGGCACTGTGTGCAGGATGAAGAGCATGTCCTCTTAGACTGCCCAAGTGCTGATTTGGCAAACTTGCGCGTCAAACACCGTCAACTGTTTCGCTCCCCCTCTAGAAACTCAAACAGGCTAAGAGACTTTATGAGCCAAGCAGACACCAAACTTTGAAGGCCTGGCCTTGTAAGTGCATGAGTGCCTGGAATGCTATGCCTAGATTTCAGGACACAACCTAGCTTGCCTTTTTCGGTTGCAGGCCTGTTTGGCTTCAGCTAAGCTGCCCTCGTTTGGTAGGTACAGCTTTGTAACCTAACCTAACCTAACCAAGTGCTGACTTGGCAAACTTGCGGGTCAAGCACCACCAACTCTTCTGCTCCCCCTGGTGGCTCAAACAGGCTAAGAGACTGTATTAGCCAAGCAGACACCAAAGGCCTGGCCTTGTTTGTGTATGTGCCTAGGCATGCTGTGCCTAGATTTCAGATCACAACCTTGCCTGTCTTTTGTTGGTTTTGGTTGCAGGCCCGTTGGCTTCAGCTAAGCTGACCTCGTTCGGCAGGTAGAGCTTTGTAACCTAACCTGGACCAGAACAACAAGAAACTTCCTTTTTTCCATGAATTACCAGCTTTTTATGAGCTGTCTAGCAGTCGCACTTCCTGACTGAAGCCTGAAGTGAAGGCCATATTCTTGCAAACCTTGTAACTTTATCTAATCAGACTGTCTTTGATTCGCTTTATTAGCTGCACACCTCAGTATGCCATTCCATTTCACACATCATGGATTCTTCGTTTGGCTGGCAATGGCCAACTACAGCAAATCGTAGCAATGCCGACTGACAACCAGGTTGGCAGTTCCCCCACCTTGCTGGGCCATTTTTGTTTGGCTGTTCCGCCTGTATACCCCTTACCTGACTCACATCCACAAGCTGTGGCTGTAAGCTCAGCAGTGCAATTACAGCGTGCATGGCCAGCCAAGGGAGCAACCACATGCACATGCTGTCCAGTGGCCCGAAACAATGTTTCTCAGCGGTCCTTATCAAGCACATTGTGAGGTACGAGCAACACGCCGGACCAGCCTGCACCACCTGACTAATGCGCGCTGCTCAAAGCAGGAGTACAGGTTCGTGTTGCTGCTGGCCTGGTCAAAAATTGCTTTTCCTGCAAGCGTCGCTTTAGTCGACGTTGGACATGGCCTTGACCTCCTGCTCCGAGAACTTGCCCTTGCCCTTGTCACCCTTGGCGCTCTGTTTCACAGGCAGCAGAAACATGGTACAAAGCACAATTAGCCAGGCACATGGGACTGAACAGGAGGCCTGGAACTAAACAAGTGCATGACAGGCGGTGGCATTGTTGTGTTAGCTGGGTACAGCAGAGAGACAACAATTAAGCTCAGGTAACTAGTCAGTCTACCTTGCATGTTTTTACCTTCAAAAGCCTAACTACATAGAGTCACACAACCCTGCACTCTCTTAGAAAGTGGCATGGTGCATTCATTGGCTTGACATGCCTTCTCTCTCAGAAAGTGGCGTGGTGCATTCATTGGCTTGACATGCCTTCCATGCCTTTGGAGTGCCCTTACCAGACGCTACACAGCCAACGTGAGACATATGCCGGGCCTGGCCTCCACACCTTTTTAAGACAATTCAGCTTGCGACCCACACCCACCTGCTTCCTCTCCAAAATCTTCTTGCGATCCTTGTCCATCTTCAGCTTGCTGATGACAACCTTGCTTGGGTCAATACCAACATTGACGGTCGCACCTGCAGACCCGCAACCAAGGTGCTAAAACATCACCACCCAGAATGCCATGTTCAGTTTTTTGACAAACGTGTGCTAACATCCCCAGCATGGAATTCATGTTCTTTCAAATCCTAAATTTCAACCGCTTCCTCGTAATTTTTCCCATACTAGGAAGTGGCTGTGCGCTCAAGCCATTCCCTTGACAATCTAAATCACGCAACTGCAGCAGGGTTATGGCCGGTTTCTCTATCATGCCCTGTGAGCGTTTCTCGCAACAATGGACTGCAGCAGTCATGCCCCATGCCTATGCCGCATGCCATGTGCCGTGCTGCATGCCATGATGTGATAAACAATGGCATCCTACCACCTCATGTCCTAGTCATAATGATGTATAGCAAAACATTTCCAACAAAGCAAGATGATGCCTGAATGCCTAAACTTGGCTGGTGCATGCCCCCACAAGGTGCGTGCAAGCCCTTTCATGCTGCAGACGCTGTGTGCCTGTCCCTGCAGCAGATGTGCTTCGCTTTCTTGCCCCTCAACTCACCGTTGACCTTCTCCCTGGTGATGCGCTCAATGTGGATGACCCACTTCCGGCGGTACACCTGGGTCACCTTGCCCTCACGGCCCTGCACGCAATGAAGCGAGCCGTGGTGTGTTGGCACGGCACATAACACCGGATTATATTGAGCAGGTTTGAACTGCGTAGAAAGGCAAGGCGCGAGGGCAGGCAGGCACACACAAATATGCACATCCGCCTCCTTCGCTTCTTCACTAGCTTGCGGCGCGCGCCCACCTTGTAAGTGCCGCGCACAACAGTCACTTCGTCGTCCTTGCGCACGGGGATGGCGCGCACCTGCGTGGTGCGACGCGGGGCGGGACAGAGGTGAGCAGCCACCCCCATTGCTGCAGCAGCAGCGCACAGCCAGCAGCACCACAGTCCATCAACATGACTGCACGCTGCTTGAAACATGCCCAGAGATCTGCCCACAAAATAAGTGTCACTCTTGGCAGCTGGGCCTACCCAGCTGCATGCTGCGCACGCATGCGTGACCCACCCCAGGGTGCTTCTGCTTCAGCTCAGCGGACAGGGGAGCGCTCATGAGCTTCCTGCGCTCGCTGGATGGAGCTGTGAAGTGAGCCTGCGATGTGCAAAAGAAGGATGGAGGGGAAGCAGCACAAAAATGAATCCAGGGGCAGGGATGTGAGCATGCATGTTCACTGAGCCCAGGGGCTGCCACGGTCCAGCGCCTAGATCACCCTTGGCGTCCGTGCTTGTGCCTCAAGCTAAGGAATTGATACTTTGCTACAGCCTCGGCTCTCCCTTGACCCCGGGTGCGAAAGTACCCGAGTCTTTCTTCTGCAGCAGGCCCACCTTACGGCTCTTTCTCCTGGAGTTCGACACATTAGGAGAGAACTTCATGGCGCCTTTTGCTCTTTATAAAAAAAGGAACGAAAGTGTGCATGACTTCATTATTGACTCGGTTTGTCTTGTTTTTTTGTAGAGATAAAAAGAAAGGGATGCATATATGCAGTTTGGAAGGCCTCCAAGTAAGCACATAGTGGCCCTGCAGCTGACTGGAGGCAAACTATTGACGCGGAGGCTCGGTCCCTGGTGCCTGCGGGCCTCACTGGTACCAGCCAGCAGGACTACACCCTGTTCGGCAACAGGCAGAAGAGAAGCACGCACAGCTTCCACTTCTCCCTCCACAGCAAGAGCTGGCAAGGCTGCGGGCATGGAGCACTACACGTGCTACTTGCAGGTCTGCGGCTTGTGCCTGCACAGCTGTGCACACTTCCCACAGCCAGTGAGCTGCAGCATGTTTGCAGGCACAGTGATCTGCACCAGTGGGCTTCAGCGTGCCTGTCTCAGCTCGCGATCCGCGGTCCCGCACTCTCTGCAGCCAGCTCGCATGCCCGGCTGCTGCGCTGCTTGAGGTGCCTGCATGCCTGTGGCTCGCAGGTGCTTGCCACAGACGTGGAGCACAACAGCCCCTCCCTCATGCTCTTCCTTGACAAGGAGGGGCGCATGCTGTTCAATGCTGGGGAGGGCCTGCAGCGCATGTTCCGCGAGAACAAGATCAAGATGCAGAAGGTGACCGGACATGCTGGAGGATGGGCTTGCTGCGCCTGCTGGTGGAATCGTGCTCTTGCCACTACGCCTGTTGCATGTGCCATGCATGCAAGGATGCATGCTTGACAGCCCTCATGTTTGGGCATGGGCGCCACGTAACCTGGAGGGCGAACGTGTGCTTGCAGAGAAGAGATTGCGAGGAGAGACGCAAATGCTGCTGCGCAAGGGCCTGCCTGTTTGTTACCTTGATGCCTTTCTTTTCAGGTGTACACTGCTATTGCTGTGATGTGTAGACGCATCACACACGCTCGCATTCACTCTCGACCGCGCGTGTGGCCAACCCTGCCTCTGATGCGCAGCTCGAGACCTACTTCTTCACCCGCGCCTCAACAGAGACCATGTCAGGCCTTCCAGGTGAGGCTACCCTCTGTGGCCCCCTGGCAGCAACAGCTGGCACACCGCCAGCCAGAGCTCACGGACACGCGCACACACAGCAGGCCAGGCACACAGGGAGTGGCTGCGCGCCGCTCATGCGCGCTGTGCGCAGTGTGCGGACCCGGCAGGGTGCCAACCATCAACGCGAGCTTTGGATCAGAGGGACTTCCGGAGTCATCTTGTTGCACTGTGGCCATGTGGGCAGCTCGGTGGCCTTTGAGGCCATGCATCGGGCTGGCTAGGCCATGGAAGCCGCGGGCCCCTTTCGGGCCTGGTGGTGTGGCTGTGCTCCTGCAGTGTGGCACGTGCACCGCGCTTGGAGCCTCTTGCGTGTGCGGCATCGCTTGCTGGGAGCCTTCAGCTCTCCGTGCCTGCTTGCACGAGGCAGGGGCGCTGCTTAAAGCACAGGGCTCATGCTCATGAGGGAGTGGGTGCACCCGCCTGGAGCACACACACGCTGCTGTTCCCTGGTGCATCCACCCACAGCGCACACATGCTGCGCGCGCCCTGGTGCACCCACCCAAAGTGCACACGTGCTGCATGCGCCCTGGTGCACCCACCCAAAGTGCACACATGCTGCATGCGCCCTTGTGCACCCACCCAAAGTGCACACGTGCTGCATGCGCCCTGGTGCACC
>LKMJ01000299.1_pt1 | contig 35294 bp, 37 predicted proteins | sample 643391 | NCBI WGS metagenome assembly LKMJ01 (sample SAMN04112250, study PRJNA286221) | soda lake metagenome | biome: soda lake; feature: Kulunda Steppe; material: water; isolation source: sample PL-Br10 brine of Picturesque Lake | place: Russia: Kulunda steppe | collected 2010-07 | reverse complement strand
CGCTCAGTATATCAGTCTGGAGTTCGTCACCGGGTGTCAATCTCTGGAGTCAGTCGCCATGCCTGGCTTGGCCACAGCCCCGTCACTACAGCGTAGCCCGTACCGCCCTAAAGTGGTTTCGATTCGGCACTATATCGTTCATTCATTTGCGGGACAGGGTCGCATCGACGGCCGAGCAACCGATCGTCACAGCCAGGGTTCGCGTCGTTCGCTCGCCGACTCATCATCGCTCTCCTCGTCGGCGTCCCAGACTGGCTCAGGACCCCCGTCGGTCAGGTGTGCCTGTGCTGCTGCGCCCGAATCGGATGGCGTCGTCGGTGCATCTCCGAGGGTGTTCGAGGCGTTTGGGTCGAGGGCGAACACGGCCGTCAAGACGAGCACGGCCAGCGGTGCCAGATCGCCAAGCGGCAGGTCGAGCAGCGAGAGCGGGAGCAGACCGAGCGCGACAGCGCTGCCGAAGCGGAACCGGTCGAGGTCGACCATCGAGCGGAGCATTGGCCCGAAGAGCGCGACCAGGAGCGCGAAGCCAACGCCGACGCCAGCGGCGGCGACACCGCGAGCGACCAGTTCGGGGTCAGAGACAAACACGAGTTCGGCTCCCGAGGGGTCGAGACTGGCGAACAGACCGAGTCCGACGATAACTGCCGGGCGGGGCATGTACTCGCCGACGGTCGCACTCGCGGTCTTGGCAGCAATCGCGAGGATCACGAGGGCCGCGAACCGCTCGAAGATCACCAGATCGACGAGCTCGGCGATCGAGGGGGCGAGCGCCGCCTCGATTCCGGCGACGATGATCAACGGGATACCGACGAGCAGGACCGTCTTCGCCTGACTGCGCGGCGTACCGTCCATCTCGGCGAGGATAACGGCGACGGTTGCACTGCCGCCGAACACCAGTAACCCGACCTGCAGGATGCCTGCGGTAGTATCCAGTGCGCCTGCGAGAACGAGCGCCGGGAAGATCCCGTCGAGCAGCGGGAGGAACATTACGGTCGCAAGGAGCTTGGTCGCGCCGCCGACGCGTCGCTCTAGCTCCAGTGCGACCGGATGTTGGGAGGTACTCATCGCTCAGCCGGGACGGCCGTACCCCGTGGCCGATGGGTGGTGTATCCCGCGATGTACGCCGTCGCCGCCGTGGGACAGCCAGTCGATCGCGGTGGAGTTGTCCACCAGTTTTGTGCCCATCCAGAAAAATGTAAAGCGGTTGCCGGAATCGAGGGTCGACTGACCGGCGTTGCTCTGGACGATGGGACTGGTAGACTCCATATATCATCATTGTTCAGATTGAGTGATAAACGTTGCGTGAGGACCGTACACACATGTCGAATTCGGCAGTATATGACACTCAAGTCATCGATGTAGCTGGCTGTGTGTGCAAATAGTAGACGATCGGTCACATCGTCTCCCACACTCGATGGGGACTCATCGACGATCGAGTGGTATGTTCACCCAGACGAGGGGCATCTCGCAACGTTTTTGGGCGGCCAAATCGCACCATCAACATGGCGAACGACACGAATGGACACTTCTCTTCGAAGTTGGATGTTCCAGAGGCGTTGACGTTTGACGACGTATTGCTCCGGCCGAAAGAAAGCACAGTTGAACCGGACGAAGCCGACCTCTCGACGCGGGTCTCGCGTAACGTCGATCTGAACGTACCGATCCTCTCGGCAGCGATGGATACGGTGACGACGAGCGAACTGGCGATCGAGATGGCTCGACAGGGCGGCCTCGGTGTCATCCACCGGAACATGGACGACGACCGGATGGTCCACGAGATCACGCAAGTGAAGCGGGCCGACGAACTGATCATTCGTGATGTCGTCACCGCAGAACCGGAGCAGACCGTCCGGGACGTCGACGCGCTGATGGAAGCCGAAGGAGTCAGCGGCGCGCCGGTCGTCGACGACGACGACGAGGTGCTTGGAATCATCAGTGGAACCGACATTCGCCCGTATCTCGAAGTCGGGGAGCGCGACGAGGTCCGGGAGGCGATGACCGACGAGGTCATCACTGCGCCGGAAGACGTCACCGCCCGTGAAGCCCTGGAACTGATGTACGAACACAAAATCGAGCGCGTGCCGGTCGTCGACGAGCAGAACCGGCTTACCGGTCTCGTCACGATGCAGGGAATCCTCCAGCGCCGCGAATACAACAACGCGGCACGTGACGACGACGGTCGCCTGCTCTGTGGCGTCGCGGTGGGTCCGTTCAGCACGGAGCGAGCAATCAAGGCCGACGAGGCAGGAGCGAACGTACTCTTTATCGACTGTGCTCACGCGCACAACCGGAACGTCGTCGAGGGGGCAAAAGAGATCAAAGAGAGCGTCGATTCGGACGTCGTCGTGGGGAACATCGGTACTCGTGAAGCCGCCGAGGATCTCGTCGGCTTCGCTGACGGTCTCAAGGTCGGGATCGGTCCCGGTAGCATCTGTACCACCCGCGTCGTGAGCGGTGCGGGAATGCCCCAGATCACTGCCGTCTCACAGGTTGCAGATGTCGCCAGCCAGTACGACGTGCCGGTCATCGCGGACGGCGGGATTCGGTACTCCGGCGATGCGATCAAGGCCATCGCTGCAGGAGCGGACGCCGTGATGCTCGGATCCTACTTCGCGGGAACCGACGAGGCCCCGGGTCGAGTCATCACGATGAACGGCAAGAAGTACAAGCAGTATCGCGGGATGGGCAGCGTCGGTGCGATGAAAGGCGGCGACACCGAAGACAACCGGTATCTCAAAGAAGAACCTGACGAGGAGGAGTACGTCCCTGAGGGTGTCGAGGCGGCCAAACCGTACAAGGGAAGCCTCGCCAGCGAACTCCACCAGCTGACCGGTGGGATGCAAAGCGGGATGGGATACGTGGGTGCGGAGGCCATCCCCGAGTTCAAAGAGCGCGCCGAGTTCGTCCGTGTGTCCAGCGCCGGGCAGGCAGAGAGCCACGCACACGACGTCGTCATTACCGACGAAGCGCCGAACTACAGCCCCGAAGAGTAAGGATCACAGTCACTGTTTGATAGTTGCGAGCAGTCGTCTAACTCGGCTGTCATCGCCGAGTCGGACTGTCCCTCGATCGGGGTCGTACTGGAGCACATCTGCCTCATCGAGCGCCGGGAGGTGGTTATGGTGTAGATCGATCTCGACACGTTGGACGGCGTTGTCCCCGGGAATATCCATGCCGCTTTCTGTCGCTGCGAGCGCGCGGGCGAGGACGTGGCGGTCGATCGTCCTCGGTCGCTCCTCGAGCATCGCGACGATTCTTTGTCGTCGCTTCGGTGCGAGCAGGCGCATGATTTCGTCCACGCGCTCACCCGACCATGATTCCGGCGAGTTACTACTCTTCGGGACCTGTTGGCGAGGTGTTTCCATGGGCAACAGTCGATAACAGCATCCAAGTATATAATGATTGTATATTAACTACTTCCCTATATGGGGGATGTCAATTGGAGTGTATGTTCCAGTTCAAATGACTTGTTGCCGTTTTGCCACTCACGATTGTTCGTGGCAAGAGCGGGCCGGACGCGATTTGAACGCGCGACCGTCTGATTAAGAGTCAGACGCTCTGCCGGACTGAGCTACCGGCCCAACGTATCACGACGTTGCCGGGGTATAGTGAAATACGTTACGTTTAGCGGTCAGTATCGTGGGAGGTGTCAGCAAGCGATCCGTGACCGTGGCCTCAATTTCACTCCGTAGTACCGACACGGAGATAACAACTACAGTAGACCGTGATGCTGACAATCGGGGCGTATTCTCTCGATTTGAGACACTCATATGGATCTAATCCGAACGTTCGGATTTGGTCTTTGAATTGGTAGCATGACACAAGAATGGTCAATAGACAGCGCGCGGGGGCGCTACTGGTCGCCGTGATCATGGTAATGGGAACCGCCTCCGGCGGGGCGTTCGTCGGGCTACAACCCGACGATCCGGCAGCGGGACCGACACCTGATGTCGACGAGGAGAACCGGCAGATCGACTACGATCGAGGGGCGTATCAGCTAACCCTCACACCGGCGATAAACGACAGTATCGACTACGAACTCGTTGTTCTCGGAGCGGCCGAACCTGCCAATGATACGGCGAGTGACATCGAGTGTGTCGACGAACTCTGTACGCTCGATGGCGACCTCGATGAGGGTGAAACCGCGGCGTACAACGTTAGCGGCGCTATCCTTTCGGTAACTCCCGAGACCGATCTCGACGTCGGCATCGAGGGGACGTTCGACGGTGACGCCGCTGTCGGTGTCGGGTGGGGACAGATCAACGCCTCCGAGGACGTCGACGACGACCTTGGAGACGTCGCCGACGCGGTAGAGGGCGCCAAAGAGGATCCCCCGGTCGATGATCCCGTGGACACAGATCCTGTCGAAGAGCCCGGTGAAGACCCCGTTACGGATCCCCCCGTTGATCCCGACCCCGAGTGGGATCTCTCTTTCGAGGAGTGCACTGTGGTGACGATTTCGAGTGACAGCGACGACGAGTACGAGTACGAGGTCGACACGGTGTTCCTGGACGACGACGGTGAGGAGGATACGTTCACGATCAGCGACAGCGGTAGCGGCGACACGACGGTCGACACTGCCGACCACGACACTGGCGCGAACGCGACTGACGCGATGATTCGGTCAGTGAACGTACGCGACGCGGACGGCGACGTCGTTCTTGCGGAGGACCATCCTGACTGGGATGATTGTGAAGAGGAGCTGTACGAGCAGTGGGAGAACGGCAATAACGATGTTATTACCGACAGCGAAATCATCGTCGATGTCCTCAATGTCAGCGAGATAAACGTCGACGTCGGTCACAATTACGACGAGGAGTACATCACCCTTGAAAACACCGCCGACGACCCGATCGATCTCTCAGGGTGGGAGGTTCGAGACAGAGATGATGGCGGTGCTGTATCCGGCATTGATGAACTCGACCCGTTCGTGTTTTCTGACGGATTCATACTCGGGGCTGGCGAAGAGGTGACCATTTGGACAGGTGAAGGAACCGATAACGGTTCAGATCTCTACTGGGGCTACTGGAACAACCTCTGGCATGCGGATGGCGATACGATCATCATCGAGGCCCCTGACGGAAACCAGTTCATATACGAATACGAGGGTGGTGCGCCCGATAACGGAAACGGTGACGAAACTCCCAATGGTGACGAGAACGGAGAGGATGATCCGAATGGGGCTGATGAGGTGCCAGCAGAAGCGTTCTCGTTTGAGTGGGAAAACTGTCACACCGTCCATATTGATGTCGACGACGAGTACGAGGACGGCGGCGACTGGGAAGTTTGGGAGGTCACGACCTCGTTCTACGCGGAGGATGACGGATACGATACGATGGTGCTAGAGACGGGCGATGAGCTACCCACAACCATCGACGCTAACGAACATATCGACGAGGCGGTGACGGATGTTCATATCCGTCATATAATGGTCGCGATCGACGACCCCGACGAATTCGAGGTGGTGGGTGAAAGCAACCCCGACGGCGACGAGTGCGGTGAGCAGGTCCAACAGCAGTGGGAAGAGTACCAGAACGCCGACGACGATGAGAACGGAGATGAAGAGGCCAACGGCGACGAAGAGGCTAATGGTGAGGAGACCGGAGACGACGAGAATGGGGACGAAGAAGCCAATGGCGAGGAGACCGGAGACGACGAGAATGGTGACGAAGTGACCAACGGCAACGATGAGAACGGGGACGAAGCAAACGGCGATGGCGAAAACGGCGTCGAGGAAGCCAATGGGGACGAAGCAAACGACGATGACGAAGGGAATGGTGAGGAAGAAGCCAATGGAGAGGAGAACGGCGACGACGAGAATGGGGCTGACACGAATGGTGACGAGGAAGCCAACGGTGAGGAGAACGGTGGGGACGAAACTGCCGAAAACGGCGACGACTCGGAGGACGACTCTGCGGTCGGATTGATCGGTAATTTCGGAACGGCGCTGTTGTTCGCGGCCTACTCGGTATCTATATTTGCCTTCACAGTTATTCTGGCTCGCGGATTCTGGCGTGGTGGCGACGATCCGATGACCGGCCGATCGGCCTGAACGTCACTTCGGTTCTCTCGATTCTATAGACCGTGACGTTTCAGGGGTGTGCGTAGTAGACGACCGATTCTTCGCCGTCGGTTCCATCCTGGTCGATCCGGACGAAGCCGATGCGCTCGAACTGGAGCACGTCGTCGGCATCGTACTCCGCGAAACCGGGTTCGGCGTGGCCGGTGACGTCGCCGTCCATCGTACGCATCCGGACCGGGACGGAGGCGTCGGCGGGGACCCAGTGGATCACGTCGACACCCTCCTCGCGGACCGCGTCGATGTCGTCGCCGGTAAACTGGAACGTATCGCGGGTGTATTTCACGCAGCCCAGTCCCTTCAGCCAGACGCGTTCCTCGTGGTTCGGTCGGTCCTCTGGTTCGATCAGGACGGCCTGCCCTACCGGGATCTCGCGGGTGCCCCGGTCCTCGTGGTCGGGGTGCAGCGGCGGCGTCGCCTCGTCCGGGCCCGAGCCGGTGAGTGGGACTTCGATGCCGTCCCGGACGAAGAAGGCTCGATCCGACTCGTCGTCGATCAGGTCGCGGTTGTTGGAGTAGATGCTGGACATCGCCAGATCGACGTTGCTCGTCGACGTGCCGAGTCCGACCATCGCGTCGGTGATCGCCTCGCCGCGGATACCCCGGCGGCGGACGCTGGCGATCGTCGGTGCCCGGGGGTCCGCCCAGCCGTCGAGCTCGCCTTCGTCGATCAGTTCTTTGATCGATGACGTCGACATCGGGACGTCGTAGGCGTCGATCTGGACGTGGCCCCAGTGGACGACTTCGGGGTACTCCCAGTCGAAGTAGTCGTAGACGAACCGCTGACGCTTGGCGGAGTCCTGCAGGTCGATCCCGCGGATAATGTGGGTAATCCCGAGCAGGTGGTCGTCGATTCCGCTCTGGAAATCCAGCATCGGCCAGCAGCGGTACTCGCTGGCTTCCTCGCGTGGGTGTGGCGTATCGATCATCCGGAACGCGACGAAGTCCCGGAGTGCGGGGTTCTTGTGCTCGATGTCAGTCTTGACACGAAGTACCATCTCGCCGCTCTCGTACTCACCTGCGACCATCGTCTCGAACTCCTCGCGAACCGTCTCGACGTCCTTGTCCCGATGACGGCAGGCCTTTCCTGCGTTTTTCAGTTCGCTGAACTCCTCGCCGGAACACGAGCAGGTGTACGCGCCGCCTTTCTCGATCAACTTGCGGGCGTGCTCGTAGTAGGTCTCGACGCGGTCGCTGGCACGATAGACGGCGTCAGGCTCGAAGCCGAGATACTCGATCGCATCGAGGATCTCGTCGTATGCGCCGAGGTCGGGTCGCTTGGTTTCGGGGTCGGTGTCGTCGAAGCGGACGCAGAACCAGCCGTCGTAGAGGTCCTTGTACGTCCCGATCACGGCGGGCATCCGTGCGTGACCCATGTGCCACGGGCCGTTCGGGTTCGGCGCGACGCGCATCCGGATCTCGTCGTACTCATCGGGGGAGGGTAGGTCCGGCAGGACCTGGTCATCTTCCTCGTCTTCGCTTTCCAGTTCGTCGAGTTCGGCGGGAGCAACCTCGGCCAGTCGGTCCTGTCGTTCGTCCGCGGCGAGCCCGTTGATCTCGGCGATGACGCCGCCTGCGATGCCCGGGATCTCGTCGCCGTGCTCGCGGAACTCGGGATTCTCGCCCATCAGTGGCCCCATGATCGCGCCGACATCCGCGTCGCTGTCGTGTTTGACGGCGTTTATGAGTGCGTGTTTCTCGACCTCTCGTTCGATCCGTTCCCGAAGTTCGTCGTTCATTATCGCTCGGTACTCGGTGAGGCATCAAAACAGCCATGGATTGTGTTCGCCGGGTCTCCCCCGGATCGACTAGCTAATACCCAGTACAAACAGATAAATTTAAGCTGTACTATCGAGCTCCTCAAGTCATGGGTCTGATCGGATGGCTGGTGACGCTCGTTACCGCGCCGGGCGTCGTCGTGCACGAATTCGCACATGCCAAAGTCTGTCAGTGGGCGGATGTCCCGATTCTCGAGGTCTGTTACTTTCAGCTCGGCGATCCGCCCGGGTACGTGTTACACGCTGAACCGGAATCGTACCGCGATTCGTACTTGATCAGCGTCGCCCCGTTTCTGGTCAACACCATCGTCGCGGCCCTCCTGTTCGTGGCAATCCCCCTTCTGGCGACCGGTGCCGGGGGCGTCGGCGAGGCGGGAACGGTGGGCTGGATCGTGTTCTGGCTTGGAATCAGTGTCGCTGCACACGCCTTCCCGAGTACCGGCGACGCAAAATCGGTCTGGACGGACACGAAAGCGCACTACAGATCGTCCCCGCTGGCGCTTGTCGGCCTTCCTATCGTCGTCCTAATCTACATCGCGAACCTCCTGAGTATCGTCTGGTTCGACTTCATCTACGCGCTCCTGTTGTACGTCGCCGTCGCAATGGTACTCCCCGGCATGCTGATATGATCCCGAACGGGCCCCTTTTATTCTCGAACCCGCTACCGGCGCTCAGTGAGCCCCGCCGACCAGAGTCAGACCGACGCCGTGAACACGCTCGTTGATCCCTCGCTCGATACCGCCGTCCGGACCGTAGACGCCGGATTCGAGGGCGATCGCCTCGTCACGGTCTTCGGCCGATGTACGGTGGATTACGACGGGCGCGCGTCCTCGACGCTCGGGCTGGGCGACCGTCACGTCATGTGCAAGCCGGACGGTTCGATCCTCGTCCACACCGACGAGGGCCAGCAGCCGGTCAACTGGCAACCGCCGGGGTGTACGCACGGAGTCAGCAGGGAGGACGACAGTCTGGTCCTCGAAAGCGAGCGTTCGACACCCAACGAGCGCCTCACAGTAGCCTTCGAACAGGTCGGACAGGTCTCGACGTTCGCCGTAGACGACGCCACTGAACTCTCGCTCGATGGGACTGAAGAGGACCTCCGAAATCGCATCCTCGACGATCCCGAACTCGTCGAACCGGGCTTTACCCCGCTTGCGACGGAGCGTGACACCGCAGCAGGCGCGATCGATATCTTCGGCGAGGACGACGACGGCCGGACGGTCGCCGTCGAACTCAAGCGAAAACGAGTCGGTCCGGACGCGGTCGGCCAGCTCGACCGGTACGTCGACGCGCTTCGCCGGGATCTGCACGACAACGCGGAGATCCGTGGAATCCTCGTTTCGCCCTCGGTCACGGATCGGGCCGCGGAACTACTGGAGCGAAACGGACTGGAGTTCGTCTCGCTCACACCGCGCAAGTGAGTCCGCTACCGGCCCTCACTACGTGCTCTCCGTGTCTCGACGACCGCCAGATAGCCGACGTAGATCAGCGCGGCGACGACGATGGCGACGGCGAACACGGTGACCCCAGCGTAGCCTTCGAGCGCGACGGACGGATCGTCCCAGATGTACTGCCCGCCTTCGACGGCAAGGACGAACAGCCCGCCGTAGATCGCCGCGAACGCGATGGCACGCAGAAAGCCCAGCGATCCGAGGTGGCGGCTGTTCAGCAACTCGATGACGAACAGTAACGCAACCGCGAGAACGTAGAACGGCTCCGGGAGCGCCTCGCCGATGGTCTGGCCGCCCTGAATCGCGACGACACCGTAGTAACCGAGCGCCAGCAGGAGTCCGCCGAGGACCGTCATCGTGATCCCGTACCCGCTGGTGTCAGCAGCGGTCGGCGGCCGAGCAGTGGTCGCTTCGCTGGCGGACTCCTCGTCAGACATACGTGGCGGGTGGCGATCCCTGCGTATAGTTAGAAACGACCTGTCGTCCGGATCACGAGGATAAGTGGATCGTACTCGACGCCCCCGTCGCTCAAATTGTCGGGCAGTCGAGCGATTCAAGGCCCTGCCGTCCTGTCTCCCAGTGATGACTGAAGGGGCGGCACGACAGGGGTTCGAGGAGTTCGTCGATGATGCAATCGAGATCACCAGGGATCAGTTCAGCATCTCACGGGCACTGACTGGGGGTCGCGGGGTCCCGGGATCCGTGATGGACCATGCCGTACAGAACTCGGAGACGGTCGATCGTCGCGTCGTCGGTCCGGAGCTCGACGCCTATCGTGATCGGATCCTCGGACAGTTCGAGGTCGTTCTGGAGTACGCGGCGGATCCGGACGCGACTGGGGCGGGCTATCGAGATCGAATACTCGACCGCGACGCCTACCTCGATGCACTCTGCGAGGACGTCCCCGAGAGTCGACAGGCGGAGATCGCGGAGGGGTTACTGGCACGCCAGCTACGCCTCGGCGATGCGATCCGCCCCCTGGTCAAGAGCGATCGGGCGGAGTTCTGGCCTGCCGTCCGTGACGCGTTCGACCACGAGGAGGCGACACGATTCGTCGACGATCAGTTCCGGTTCGCCGGGCCGCTCCGGACCGACGCGGACGCGTTCCGGTTCACTGCGACGTTCGACCCCGACACCGTCGTCGACGGCGCACTGGCGAGTGCACTGACCAGCGGGATGCCGAGCGTCACCGTCGAGTTCACCGACGAGGCCGTCCGCTCGATCACTCGGGCGGAGACGGCAGTCGTCGAGCGGGCAAAACGTACCGTCGATCGGCAGTTCTAGAGATCGTCCCGAACCGCTCGCAAGGCGTCCTCCCGTGTGACGATACCGACGATCCGACCGTCCTCGACGACCGGCAGGCGGTTGATATCGCGCTCCTCGTCGGTAAGCAGACCGATTACTTCGTCGAGGGGAGTGTCACGGGTGACCGTAAGGACGTCCGTGGTCATGATCTCGTGAATCGGCTTGCGCGCGGCTTTCGCCGCGTCGATCCCGATATCGAGTTCGTCGAGCGAAAGGTCGAAGCCGTACGTCAGCGTCTCGCTAAAGGGAGGAACGCCGATCGGGATCCAGACGATCCGGTCTTTCTTGCGGAACAGTCGGACCAGATCGCGCTGTGTGACGATCCCGACGACCTGCTCGTCGTCGTCGACGACCGGGAACCCCTCGAAGTCGGCTTTCGCGAGGCGTTCGAGCACCTCGTCGACTCGATCGTTCCGGTGGACGGTCTCGACCGGTTCCGTCATGAAGGCGGCTGTTCGCACCATAGCGGAGTATCAGAGCGGCAGCGTGTAGATGTTGTGGTGGGTGCGGGAGTTAGTCGTCCGCCGCGACCTCCGGTCGATACGCCTCGCTAATCCCCTTCCACTTGCCGGTCTGGAACCGCCAGTAGTTGATCGCCGCGGGAACCGAGGTCTCCGCGAGGAAGGCCAGATACAGCCCCCAGTAGCCGAGCGGCGTGGTCGCGCCGAGATACGCAAGCGGAATGGAGACACAGAACATCCCGAGGAACTGGCTGATAAAGGGGACACGCGTATCGCCGCTCGCGTCGAGCGGCCCTGCTGCGGCGCTGGAAACACCGGAGAACACGACCGCGACGCAGGCCGCGTAGACGAGGTTGATCGCGATCGGTATCTCGCCGCTTCCCGGATCATCCGAGAAGAGGACGACCAGATCCTCGGCGAAGAACGCAATGATGAGCGCCGATAACACGTACGTTGCGACCGAGAAGATGATGATATCGTAGCCGTAGGCGGTCGCGGTCGGCTCATCGTTCTTGCCGAGCGCCTGCCCGACGAGGCTCGACGAGGCGAGTCCGAAACCCCACCCCGGCGCGTTCATGATGCCCCAGATCCGACGGGCGATGACGAACGCGGCGACCGTGTTCTCGCCGAAGATGTCGAGGATGCCGAGCATCGGGAACTCGGCGACGGTCCAGACGAGGTTGCGCGCCCCTACCGGCAGGCCGATCTCAACGAGGTCGTGGAGCGTACCGGGATCGACGTACGTTCCGACCGGATCGATCTGTACGGGGAACTCTCCAATCGTCGGGAACCGCCCCCAGACGAGGCCCATCGCGAAGGTGACGGTGACAGCGATGTTCGCGAGCACGGTCCCCCATGCCGCGCCGACAACGCCCATATCCAGCCAGAATATCAGGACGACGCTCAGAACGATGTTCGCGATTGCCCCGCCCGCCCGGACCAGCATCGCGGTATACGCGTCGTCGGCCCCAACGAGCGTTCGGCTTCCGACCAGGTTAAGCGCCGCAAACGGAACGCCAAGCCCGACGTACTGGAGATACAGAGCGCCGTACTCAATCGCAGCCTGATTGCTGGAGATAATCGAGATGAGTTCGTGGGGGACGACCCAGAACACGACGGTGACCGGAATCGTGATCACGACCGTGAGCAGGGTGCTCGACCGGACTGCGAGACCGAGTTCGTCGTAGGCGTCTGCCCCGTATCGCTGGGAGACGAGCGCGATCGTTCCGCCAGCGACGCCACCGCCGAGCGCGAACGCGAGGCCCCAGAACGGACCGGCAAAGCCGACACCCGCGACTGCCGAGGTGCCGACAGCGACGCCGACCAGCGCGACGTCGACCGCACCTTTCGACATCCGCGCGATCCCCGTCACAATCCGGGGCCACGCGAGTTCTGTCGTCTGGATGGCCCGCTCCCGGTCGATCAGACCGGCACGGGCAAGCGCCAGCCCGATCCAGAGAATGAGGAGCCGGATCGGGTTTGGAGGCCGATACACAGGTGACTGACTAGTCAGTCAGCCGTAAAAACGGCTTTGTTTTTCGATGGGCACACCCTTGGGACAGGTGGGAACACCATCGCCATACACTTTTCCACGTCGACCCAACCCACCCATATGGGCTTTCATACGTTCCCGGTCGAACGCGCCGACAGGCTGGATGACCCCTCGCGATATCGCTTCTGCTCCCGCGAGGAACTGATCGAGATGCTGAATCCGAGTCCCGACGCCACGGTCGCCGACCTGGGCTCCGGAACGGGCTTTTACACCGAGGAAGTCGCGCCGTTCGCCGAGACGGTTTACGCCGTCGACGTCCAGTCGGAGATGCACGACCACCACCGCGAGAAGGGTGTCGCCAAGAACGTCGAACTGGTGGAGGCGGATGTCACCGCTCTGCCCTTCGACGATGGGGAACTCGACGCCGCTTTCTCGACGATGACTCACCACGAGTACGCAACCGGCGAGGCGATCCAGGAACTCGCACGCACCATCGGCTCCGGCGGTCGGCTGGTGACAGTGGACTGGTCCGCGACGGGAACCGGTGAGGACGGCCCGCCGATCGACGAGCGGTTCGCTCCCGAAGAAGTGGTCGAACAACTCGAGGCGACTGGGTTTACAGTCGAGCGCGTCCACGACAGACCGGAGACGCTAGCCGTTGTCGCTCATATCCCCTGATAGGGCGACCCTTCACTCATTCCGTAGCAGCCCGCCAACGATTATCCGTCTGGTTGTGGATACCGAACCTGTGACTGCACAACCGAACATCCTTCTGATTCACTGCCACGATCTCGGTCGGTATCTGGGATGTTACGGCCTCGATATCCAGACACCGAATATCGATGCACTGGCCACCGAGGGCGTACTGTTCGAGAATCACTTCACGACTGCCCCGCAGTGTTCGCCGAGTCGTGGAAGCCTCATGACTGGCCGATATCCTCACGTCAACGGGCTCATGGGGTTAGCACACGGCGACTGGGAGCTCAGCGACGACGAACGAATCCTTCCACAGTATCTCAGCGACGCTGACTACGAGACGCATCTGTTCGGGCTCCAGCACATCTCACAGGATACCGATCGACTGGGATACGATTACGTTCACTCCGAGGGAAACCTATATCCAGGGGTCTCGCCAGCGGTTCATCAGGCAAACCGCGCTCGTAACGTCGCGTCGGTCGTGTCGAGGTTTCTCGAGAGCGACCTCGACGATCGACCGTTCTTCGCCTCCGTCGGCTTCTTCGAGCTCCATCGCGTCGAGGAGGAGAACGGCCGCTTCGGCTTCGATCCCAACCACTACGAGCCGGATGATCCCGACGAGATCCGACCGCTGCCGTATCTACCGGATCGCCGCGGAATCCGACAGGATCTCGCCGAGATGCGCGGGATGGTGTACGCGCTCGACGATGCTGTCGGTACCCTTCTCGATACGCTGGACGATGCTGGCCTCTCCGAGGAAACAGTAGTTCTGTTCACGACGGAACATGGGATCGCGTTTCCACGAGCGAAAGGGTGCTGTTACGACGCCGGAACGGAAGCGGTGTTGCTTGTCCGCTATCCCGGTCTCGCTGACGGCGGGCAGCGCTACGACGAACTCGTGAGCAACGTCGACGTCTTGCCGACGATTCTGGACCTCGTCGATGCGGAGATACCCGACAGGCTCGACGGGCGGAGTTTCCTCCCTCTGCTGGCAGATGGCGACGACGAGGCACGCGAGCGGCTCTTTATGGAGATAACCCACCACGATATGTACAACCCCATTCGAGCGATCCGGACGGACCGGTACAAGTACATCCGCAACTTCTGGCACCTACCGAACGTCTACCTCACGAGGGATATTTTCGCAAGCGAAGCAGGACGGGAAGTCCGGGAGAAATACGGTGTACCGCCCCGGCCGTACGAGGAGCTATACGATCTCGAACAGACGCCTCAAGAAGACGACAACGTCGTGAAAGAGCCGCGGTATCAGGACGTCCGAACCGATCTATCGCGGCAGCTTCAGGACTGGATGATCGAGACGGACGATCCGTTACTGAATGGTCCGATCCCGCCGGGGGATTACGACGAGATCACGTCCTGGGCTCACGAAGAGTGATACTCGACAGCGGCTATCGACCAGTCCAAGAAACTTTTAGATTGATTCGTGCGTAACGTCATAGCATGTCAATTGATAACTCACATGAGTTCGAGTACGCTTGCGATCTCGACGACGTGAAAGAACAGGGGCAGTTGCTCGTCAGTACGGAACACCGACCGCTCGCAGTTATCTACCACGAAACAAAGGTCCACGCGGTCGACAACCGCTGCCCTCACATGGGATTTCCGCTTTCGGAAGGCTCAGTAGACGACGGTATCCTCACCTGTCCATGGCATCACGCGCGCTTCGAGGTCTCCTGTGGCGACACGTTTGACCCCTTCGCCGACGACGTACAGACCTATCCGGTCGAGTTGCGAGACGGGGAGGTCTACGTCGATCCGAATCCCGACCGTGACGTAGACCCCGAGGAACGCTGGAGCGATCGGCTCGACCACGGACTACAGGAGAATCTGAGCCTCGTCATCGCCAAATCCGTGATCGGTCTGGACGACGCCGAGGTCCCCTACACGACACCGGTCGCTATCGGGGTCGAGTTCGGCACCCACTACCGGCAAGCGGGCTGGGGGCGAGGGTTGACGACCCTCGGCGTGATGACGAATCTGCTAGACGATCTGCGTACCGAAGACCGCCGCCGAGCACTCTATACGGGGCTGACGGACGTGGCCAACGAGTGTTCCGGTGAGCCGCCGCTTTTCGTCCAGGAGCCGCTGTCGGCTACCGACGTCTCTCCCGACCGGCTGAAATCCTGGTTCCGCGAGAACATCGAAGTGCGTGACTCCGACGGCGCGGAGCGAGTCCTTCGGTCGGCGATCACTGCAGGACTCGATGAGGATATCACCGCTGGAATACTCGTAGCCGCCGCGACAGACCACATCTATCTCGATGCTGGCCATCGACTGGACTTCATCAACAAGGCCTTCGAGACGCTCGATCACGTCGGGTGGGACCGCGCTGACGACGTCCTGCCCAGTCTCGTCCCCGCGCTCGCCAGCGCGGACCGTGCCGAGGAGACCTCGACCTGGCGACAGCCGATCGACGTGGCTCAACTCCGAATCGACGCCGCCGACGAGTTGCCGACCCTGGTGGCGGCAGGGGAAAGCGAATCCTGGACGGAACCGAACGACTTCGTCGCGACGCTACTGGGCGACGATCCACGAGCGATCGCCGACGCGCTGACGGGCGCCATTGAGAACGGTGCGACAGTGACGGAACTCGCCCGGGTGGTAACCTACGCCGCAGCCCGGCGAATCGCCCAGTTCGGGACGGCAAACGAGTTCAGGGACTGGAACACCGTCCACCACACGTACACGTACAGCAACGCCGTCTACTCACTCTCCCGGCGTACGACCGCTCCGGAGCTGTACCGCGCCGTCTTTGACGCCGCCTTCGCCGTCTACTTCGACCGGTTCCTCAACACGCCGCCGATCCCGCTACCGGAGCCGGACGGCAACCGCGAACCCGATGCCGTCCTCGACGACCTCCTTGAGACCTTCGAGATCGAGTCGGACGAAGAAGTCACGCGTGCAGGAAATCTGGCAGCCGAATACCTCGAAGGTGGCGGCGACGCCGACGAACTGAAACGAGCGCTCGGCGAGGCCCTTCTGCGCGAAGACGTCGGCTTTCACACGCGTCAGAACGTCGAAGCGGCGTTCAACCAGTACGATGCTACCGACAAGGAGACGCGATCCAGGGTTCATCTCGTCGCTACCGCACGCTATCTCGCCGCACACACGCCGACACGACGTTCAGGCGAGCAGACGTTCAGGATCGCAGAGCGGCTCAACCGTGGCGAGGAGATTCACGAAGGATAACCGACGGCTGCTCGGATCGATCCTGGCTACTCGTCGCTCATACCGCCGAACACTGCCTCGGCGTCCGCGGGCACGTCGAAGTCGTGGTAGTGCTCGCCGTTCTCCTTCGAGAGGATATTGAGCGCCGCTGCTGCACCGTCACCGACCGAGATTGTCGCCTGCCACTCCTCGGCACGGGGCATCGCGCCGGTTGCATACGCGTCGTCGATACTGGTCTCCATCGTAATGTCGACCGCAACTGTCTCGTCGTCGTCGAACTCACAGCCGAGATCCTCGGCGAGGTCGCGGTTTGCACCGGTTGCGAGTACGACGTAGTCCGCCTGGATCTCGTCGTCCTCGGTCGTTACAGTGAACCCGTCCCCGTTCTCGGAGACGTCTGTCACTTCTTCGCCCTGTCGGCGGTCGACACCGAAGTCGTCAACCTGTTGTCGGGCCGTCCCCATGAACTCGCTGCCGCCGACCGACCCGATGCCGAGGTAGTTGAACAGATGCGCCTTGTGCATCCACGTCTTGTCCGTATCGAAGACGACGGCGTCCAGTCCGTTCTTCTGTACGAAGAGGGCCGCGCTGAGTCCCGCTGGTCCACCGCCGACGATTGCTACGTTCGTCATACCGTATTTATGGAAGTTACAAGGCTAAAACCCCGCCCTTCAGGGCGGGGAGGATGTCAAGGCAGATACCTACTTTAACGTGGCAGTAACACTCACCGTACCGGAGTGGTGCGATCATCAGAAGCGAAGCAGTGGTGGTGACACGAATTCGACAGTCCTTTTCCCGCAAGATACGTACGAATGGTTCCGTCAATCACAACGGGAGCCGACACGTAGTGAATCGCCAGTAGTAAAACCGCGTGGTACGTACGGCGAGGCGTACAATGACCGTCACCCTCGACACCTATCTCGTGACACAGGAAGACCTCTCGGAGGGCCGAAGCACGGCCGAAATCGTCGATGCCGCGATTGCTGGCGGCATCGATGTCGTTCAGGTCCGGGAGAAACACCGGAGTGCGGCCGATCAGCTCGCGATCAGCCGGGAGCTTCGAAAACCGACGGCCGACGCGGGCGTGACACTGGTCGTCAACGATCGTGTCGACGTGGCTGTCGCCGCGGAGGCGGACGGCGTCCACCTCGGCGATGACGATCTTCCTGTGGCCGCGGCCCGTGACCAGCTAGGCGAGGACGCGATTATCGGTCGCTCCGTCTCGACCGTCGCCGCCGCCGTAACAGCCGAGGAGAACGGCGCGGACTACCTCGGCGTCGGCGCAGTCTATGCGACGAGTTCAAAGAACGTCGACGCGGACCAGCAGGCAATCGGCCTCGACACACTCACGGAGATCACCGAGGCAGTCGATATCCCGATCGTCGGAATCGGCGGCGTCACGCCCGATCGCGCCGCGGACGTGGTCGAAGCAGGTGCAGATGGTGTCGCCGTCATTTCGGCGATCACCGCGGCCGACGATCCGGAGGATGCGACCCGAGGGCTTGTGGAAGCCGTACAGGATGGAAAACATCGACGTACTGATAACCCTGCCGTGGAGGGGTCGGCATGACGATCGACCTCGAGGACGCGCTCGCCACGGTCGCGGACGGATCACCGCTCGTCAACGCCGTCACGAACAACGTCACCGTCAACGATGTCGCCCAGATAATCCTCCACTGGGGTGGGCTTCCGGTGATGTCCGACGATGAACGCGAGGTCGGCGACATGGTCGCCGCCGCACAGGGCTGTCTGCTCAACATGGGGACCGTCAGCGAGGAGGGCGAGGCAACGATGATCGAGGCGGGCGAGTCGGCCAACGAGCACGGCGTTCCGGTCGTTCTCGATCCCGTCGGTGTCGGCGCGACCCCTACTCGTGACCGGGTGGCGGAGCGACTTGCAAACGAACTGGATATCGCCGCGATCAAGGGCAACTACGGCGAGATCACAGCTCTCACGGGCGAGGATGCCGACGTGCGGGGTGTCGAGTCCGTCGGCGAGTACAGCGATATCGCGACGACCGCGATCGCCTGCGCCCAACAGTACGATACCGTCGTCGTCGCGTCGGGCGAAACGGATGTCGTCGCGACCGAGGATCGGGCGTACGAGGTCACGGCGGGCCATCCAGATATGGGCACTGTCGTCGGTACCGGCTGTATGCTCGGCGCGTCCGTGGCGACGTTTACGGGGGCAATCGAGGACGCCGAGGCGGCGGCGCTGGCCGCGACCACGGCGTTCGGGCTGGCTGGCGAAGCCGCTGCAGAGGGCGCGTTCGGCGACGTGTACGGGCCAGGGAGCTACAACGTCGCGTTCAAGGACGCCGTCGCCGGGCTTCGCGACACCGAGTACGATCCGGCGGTCGAACGCATCGAGCAGGTGCTGTCCGTCGACAACTGATGACGACGGATCGGGAGGGGTCGACAGCGGGTGGGGAGTGCAACCCTGTTGCGCTCGTCACCGGAGCCAGCCGCGGTATCGGAGCGGCGACGGCCTCACGACTCGCGGACGAGGGATACGACCTCGTGCTCGCCGCCAGAACCGAGAGCGATCTCCGGGAGGTTGCAGACGAGATCGCAGCCGACTGCGGGGTAGAAACGCGAGTCGTGCCGACCGACGTGACCGATCCACACGCCGTCCAGTCGCTCGTCTACGCCACCGTCGAGCGGTTCGGCCGCCTCGACGTCACCGTCGTCAACGCGGGGACCGGCGAGCGACGGAACCGTCCGATCGACGAGATTCCCCTTGAGGAGTATCGTGCAGTCCGGGCGACCAACGTCGATGGTGCCTTCTACACCGCGCGCGCCGCACTCGACCCGCTCCGGAAATCCGGCGGAACGCTCGTATTCGTCGGCAGCTTCAAAGCCAAGTATCCCAGCACGTCGACGCCGATCTACGCCGCCTCGAAGTGGTGGCTCCGCGGGTTCGCTCACAGCCTTGCCGGACGCGTCGGGCCGGAGGGGGTGGCTGTCTCGCTGATCAATCCCTCGGGCGTCCCGACCGAGTTCGCACGCGAGCGCCGGGAGCGGACCAACGCCGAGCGGCTCGATCCGGACGATGAACTCGCCGCTGCGGACGTCGCGGACGCTATCGCCACGGCTGTCTGTCAGGAGTCGCCCGGAGCGGTTACCGAACTCGATTTGTTTCGGCGGGACATCTTCGAGCGGTTCTGATCAGTCGGTCCTACCCCGTTTGCCCGCTTGCCAAAGCCTGATTACGAGCCGGTGACGAGTAGCGTGTAATGGAGACACGTCATCGCGTCGTCGTGGGTGACTCCCGTGAGCTGTCCGAACTCGACGACGATTCGGTCGAACTCGTCGTCACGTCGCCGCCGTATCCGATGGTGGAGATGTGGGACGATCTGTTCGCCGAGTTGCAGTCCGACGTTGGCGACCGCCTCGACGCGGGCGACGGGCAGGCGGCGTTCGAGGCGATGCACGCGATGCTCGACGAGGTCTGGGCGGAACTCCGGCGGGTGCTCGTCGACGGGGGGATCGCCTGTATCAACGTCGGCGACGCGACACGCAAGGTCGATAGCAGCTTTCGCGTCTACCCGAACCACTCGCGGATCGTCGACGCCTTTGAGGGGCTGGGTTTCGAGCCGCTCCCTGAGTTGCTCTGGCGCAAGCCGGTCAATTCGGGGACGAAGTTCATGGGCAGCGGAATGGTGCCGCCGAACGCCTACGTCACGCTCGAACACGAGTACGTACTCGTCTTTCGCAACGGCGAGGACAGCCGGTCGTTCGAGCCCGGCGCGGATCGTCGGTACGAGGCAGCGTACTTCTGGGAGGAGCGCAACCGCTGGTTTTCGGATGTCTGGACGGAGATCACCGGTCGTGGGCAGGCACTTGAGGACGACGAACTCCGGGATCGGTCGGCGGCGTATCCCTTCGAGATCCCGTATCGGCTGATCTCGATGTACAGCGTCTACGGCGACACCGTGCTGGATCCGTTCTGGGGGACGGGGACGACGAGTCTCGCCGCGATGGTCGCCGGTCGGGACTCGGTTGGGTACGAACTCGACCAGGAGTTCGTCCGTCTGTTCGACGAACAGGTCGATCGAGTGCCGGAGCTCTCCAAAACGATCGGCCGAGAGCGTCTCGACGACCACCGCCAGTTCGTCGTGGATCGACGGGCAAACGGTGAGAACTTCGAGTATGAGGCCGACCACTACGAGTTCCCGGTGACGACGAAACAGGAACAGAAGCTCCGTCTCTACCGGGTAACGGACGTGGCGGAAACCGACGGTACGTACCGTGCCATGCATCAACCACTGGACGACCGATCCTGACACGATCCTCTGCAGACCGTATTACGGAAATCCCGATCCTGTAGTAACAACCGGCTTAAAGGGGTAGAATTGACAGTCCAGTATGGAACTGGGGCTGGTAGCCGGCGTGATCGGCCTGGGCATCGTCCACGGCGTGTTACCGGACCACGGCTGGCCGATCGCGGCGACGTATGCGCTCGACAAGCGACGGAAGTGGGTCCATGGGGTCGCTGCGGGACTGATTCTCGGGATCGGTCACCTTGTCAGCAGCGTCGCGCTCGTGCTCGCGTACTTCTGGCTCAGCAGGTTCGCGGAGTTCGCCGAAGGGCCGTGGATGGGTGTCGTCGCCGGGTCCCTGCTGATCCTGCTTGGCGTCAACGAGTACGTCAATGGGGGACACGGCGGCGATCTCGACCACGGTGACGCACACGGCGACCACGACCACCACAGTGACGCACACGACGACCATGACGGCCACGATGATCATCACCACGAGCACGGCCACGACCACCACGAAGCTGACCACGGTCATACCCACCACAACCACGGAGCCGACGATGGGATCGTCGGACGGCTCCGCTCGTACCTACCCGGCGGTGGTGGACACCAGCATCTCGACGAGAGACACGCCCAACAGGGGCTGTTCACGCTCGGCTCGACGGCGCTGTTGCTCGGCTTCGCCCACGAGGAGCCGATCCAGATCCTCGCGATCTGTGCGGGGACGACGTTCTGCCTCGAACTGATGCTCATCTATTCGCTGGCCGTCATCGCAGCGATTCTCGCCCCGACGCTGCTGCTCATCGCGGGCTACGAACACTACCGAGAAACGGTCGAGCGCTACACGCCATACCTGCCGACAATTACGGCGATCGTGCTGGTGGCGATGGGGCTTGCGTTCGTGTTCGGGTTCGTCTGACCGGGGAGTTCGGAATATGTAGGCCCTCTACCACATTTACCAACAGCTCCAAAAGATATTTTTGTGGGGTGAACTAATAAACAAATAAGATGGATCGTCCGTACACCGTCCTCGATCTCGATCCCGGCGCCGATCAAGACACCGTCAGATCGGCGTACCGCTCGCTGTTAAAAGAGCATCATCCGGATCAGGGTGGATCGATGGACGCGTTTCTGCGCGTCAAGCGTGCCTACGAGGCGATTCAGAGTCAAGAGAAGCGGGTAACTGCAGCACGGCCAGCATCCTCGAAGACCGCGACGACGGATGGCGGAGCGACGACCCGGACGCAGAACGTCAACTGGCGGCTCGCGAACGACGAAGGGGACCAGAGAGACTCCCGTGCGGAGTCGACACCATGCTGTGCAGGTGTCGGACTCGAAATCGACGGCGAGCATCTCACCCTCACCCTCGTCTCGCTGGTGATGGAGGCGTCCCTCAGCGGAATCACTTGGAATATGGACGACACCGATCCCTGTCGACCGCTCGCCTGGTTCACCGTCGAGAACACGAGCGACCGACCACTGCGCTGGCGAGGAAGTCAGCGAACGGAGTTCGTCGGCACGGACGGCGAGCGATACAGGCCATCCGGAACGTATCGGGCATCAGATACCGTGCTTCCGGAGAACTGGAAAGGCTCTATCGCCGAACTCGATCCCGGTGGGGCGGTCAGAGCAGTCGTGGTGGCCGAAGATATCCCAGATGGCGTCGATGCCAACCGGATCACGTACTCTCAACCACTCCGGACACATGCCACGAGCGCTACCCGGACGGAAGACGAACGGTTCGTCTTCGAGATCGACAGTGTCACCCGGGCACAGCTCTCCGAACGACCGTTTTGAGTACGTCACAGACTGGAGCGTCAGTTCTTTTCGAACACTGCGCGTCTTCGTGGCTCAGCTATACGTAACGCTAAAGAGTCGAACGAACCTTTGTGATAGTAACATGACCAACGGACTTGACGTTTCGAGGTGGTTCTGTGGGGGTTGAAATCAAGGAGTCCCGCGTCTCCGAAGAGGAGTTCGCGGAGATGGCCGATTTCGTCTTCGAGTATCTCTCGGCGAGCGTTCAAAACGAGGACGAAGGAGGACGGATGCGGTGGTATCCGTGGCACAGCGCGGAGTATCGCCACAACCATATCCTGAACGTCGTGGAGCTGTCGACCGAAATAGCGCGCAAGGAGGGAGCAGATGTCGACATCGCCCGCGTCGCGGCACTCTTTCACGACATCGCGAAGCTCGACGCCGAGCAGGACGTCCACGCCGAGGAAGGCGCGAGAGTTGCACGCAAGTATCTGGAATCTCACGGGGATTATCCCGAATCCTTCGTCGAGAGCGTCTGTCGAGCCGTTCGGGACCACTCCTATCAGGGACCACTGGATGACTTGCCCCTGGAGACCCAGAGCCTGATCGAGGCCGACCTGCTCGACAAGATCGGCGCGAACGGGACGGCGCTGATGCTGTTGCGGATGGGCTATGAGGCCCGCACGCACATGGACACCGCCGAGATGGTCGAGCGCGTGCTCGAACGTGGTCAGAGCGCCGCCGACCGGGTCGAAAGCGAGACGGCACAGGATATCGCCCATCGGCGACTCAAACGGGTTCGCTGGTTCAGCGAGTGGCTCGACGACGAGGTCGCCGCGATCGATCTCGACGAGATCGATCCCTAGATCCCCTGTCCCATCAGGTGGCTCCGGAGCACGTCGTCGTCTTTGCTCCCGGCCCCGGTGTTGAGAACGACTACACAGTCGTCCTCACCCAACACGTCCCGCTCGGCGAGTCGCCACGTTCCGCCGAGCGCCGCGCCCGTACTCGTTCCTACTTCGAGGCCTTCGCTCGACGCCGCCGTGACGGCGCTTTCGAGTATCTCAGGGTCCTCGACGGAGACGGCACCGCCGTCGGTCGCCGCCAGTGCGTCGAGGACGTGTGCCGAGCCGTTCGGGTCCGGGATTTCGAGCTCGCCACAGATCGTATCGGGGAGCTCGATCGGAGTGATCTCCGACTCCTCCGCGCCCCACGCCTCGACGAAGGGTGCACAGCCTGCGGCCTGCGCGGCGTACAGCGCGGGCAGGTCGTCGACGAGTTCCAGTTCGCGCAGTTCGCGGGCAGCCTTGTGTAACCCGACGATCGAGAGGCCCGTCCCAGTCGGCGCAACGATCGCATCCGGCAGCGTCCAGTCGAGCTGTTCGATGATCTCGAACAGCGTCGTCTTTTGGCCCTCGTGCCGATACGGTGTGTCGAAGGCCGCCAGCGAGTGCCAGGATTCTTCAGCAATAGCGTCCTCGAACGCCTCAACCGCGTCGCCAAAGCGCCCGCCGATCACGTTCATGTCGCCGCCGTGGACGTTGATCATCGCCTTGTTGGTAAAGGGCGTCCGCGAGGGGACGAACGAGTGTGAGTCAAGCCCCGCTCGCGCCGCGTACGCTGCCGCAGACTGCGCGCTCGCCCCCGGAGAGGGAAGTGCAACGTCAGTTTCGCCGTGTTCCACCGCGGCGGTCAGTGCGAGGGACTGGCCCCGATCCGCGGTCGAGCCCGTCGGAAGCCGCCCGTCGTCTTTGACAAGCACGCGTCCGACGTCGAGTTCGTCGGCGAGTCGCGGACACTCGACCAGCGGCGTCCCGCCCTCGTCGAGACTGATCGCGCTCTCAGGCGTGAACGGCAGCAGCTCGCGGTAGCGCCACTGGGTGCGATCAGTACGGTTGTCGAGCGTTTCCCGATCGAGATCGATCTCGTCGTACTCGTACTGTGGATCGAGGACGCCGCCGCAATCGGAACAGCGTCCCGCCGCCTCGTTGGCCGGGAACGTCGCGTCGCAGCCGAGACACCGTAGACCGTCGAACGCGTGGCTGATTTCCATACCCACGACTTGCGACGGCACGGCTTAATCCCTGTCCATCCCGGCACACGAGGGGGCAGTATCGCTCTAGCTCGTCGAACCGATACGTGTGGAATTTTGACCCGGGGGTCCCAACGGAGATGTATGTCAGACACGAAGCGCGTGCTCGTCGCCGGGGGCGGGCTCGCGGGACTCGTCGCGGCGCGCCATCTCGCCGATACCGGCGTCGACGTCGAACTGCTAGAGCGACGCGACGGGGTCGGTGGGCGGGTTCGAACGGTCCACGAAGACGGCTACACGTTTGACCGGGGCTTTCAGGTGCTCTTTACTGCGTATCCGGCGGCGCAGCGCGAGCTCGACCTCGACGCGCTCGATCTACGGCACTTCACGCCGGGAGCCTGTATCGCCCGGGAAGGGCAGCGTTCGATCCTCTCGGATCCGTTCCGCGATCCGGGGGCGTTCACCGACTCGCTGTTCAACCGTGAGGTGACCACACGGGACAAGCTCCGCGTCCTCAAACTCCGCCGCGAACTCGCTGACAAGTCCCATACTGCCATCTTCAGCGGCTCCGATCGGTCTATCCGCGAGTATCTCGACGATCGAGGTTTCTCGGAGGGCTTTATCGAGAATTTTGCCGCACCGTTTTACGGTGGTATCACGCTCGATCGGTCGCTCTCGAACTCCGCGCGCGTGTTCGAGTACACCTTCAAGATGCTAACCGAGGGGCTGATCGCGGTCCCCGCGGCGGGGATGGGCGCGATTCCGGAGCAGCTGGCCGATAACGCGCGAGAAGCGGGCGCAACGATCACGCTCGACGCCGAAGTCGAGGCCATAGAGGCGGATGACGACGGTGCGACCGTCACTGTCGACGGGGACGATCGCGAAGCCGACGCCGTCATCGTCGCGACCGATCCGCCGACCGCACGAGAGCTAACTGGGATCGGATCCATCCCAACCGCCGGGCGTGGCTGTGTCACGCAGTACTACTCGATGCCAGCGGGCAAGGATCTCGGTGCGGGCAAACGGCTCATCCTGAACGCCGAGAGCGACGCGCCGAATCAGGTGCTCGTCAACTCGGAGGTCGCCCCCGAGCACGCACCCGACGACCGACAGCTGGTCAGTGCGACCTTTCTCGGTGACCGAGAGGAAGCCGACGCACGCCTCGACGACATGACGCGCCGGGCGCTGGCGTCGTGGTACCCCGAACAGAACTTCCCCGACTTCCAGTTGCTCCGGACCGAGCGGATTCCCTTCGCACAGTTCGAGCAACCCCCTGGATCGCTCTCGGAACTGCCGGGTGTCGACGCGCCCGAGGGCCGATGTTACCTCGCGGGCGAGTACACCCGCTGGTCCTCGATTAACGGCGCGATGGAAAGCGGCAAAGATGCTGCGCAGGCGGTGCTGAGCGAACTGTAGCGTTCTCTTTCACAACAGCTGGCGGAACTCAGAGAGTGGCGGGAACCGGTACGTTTCCCCCGCGTCGGCGTCCCGGACGATCGGCCGAAATTCGCCTGGATCGTCGGCGAGCGGGGACTCCAGCGCCCGCGTCCGATTGAGGAGGACGCCGGGTGCGAGTCTGTTGAACGCGGGCAGGACGAACACGTCACTGCCGTGGTAGACTCCCTCACCGACGAGATGACACGGCCGACGCTGTCCCTCTATTTCGATCGCCGGATGATCGTGACCGATCACGTACCGGTCGGCGTCGACGGTCGGCGGCTCGTGGCCGTGGAGGACGACGGTCCGCTCGTCGTCGAGTCGGTGCTCCTCGACGGCCTCTCCGTCCCACACGTCGTCGAGTAGCCGGTCGTGGTTTCCGGCCACGGCCATCGGCGACGCCGCGGCGTCCTCGACGGTTTCGACGAGTGCCGTCAGCGTTCGGCTGGCCTGCAGGGGCACCGTATCGAACGCGTGCAGGATATCGCCAGCGAAGACGACCGTTTCAGGCTGGAAGCGGTCGAGCAACTGCCCCAATCTGTCGAGCAGGTCCCCACGCTCGCCCAGCGGCAACTCGACGTTCGAGGCGGCGTCCCGCCCAACGTGCAGGTCGGCGAGAACGAGGGCGTCGGCATGGGGGAAATAGAGGGAGCGCCGACCGATCCGCGGGTCAGTCGTCCCCGCCATCCGTCATGACCGGCTCCATCCCGAGGTCGGCGCGGAGGTCGTATTCGTCGCCGGTCAGGATATAGAGTAGATCATCGAGCACGTCGAACAGTTCGGGGACGATCCGGACGACGAGCAGGGTGATCCCGACGAGTGCGACGATCGAGAGCGTCTGGGAGATCAGGTGATGGGAGACAAAAAAGGAGGTCCGCATCCCTTCGCCCGCGAGCGTCCCCGTGATCGTGTTGAAGACGCCGTAGTCGAACCAGCCGAGCGGGGCGGCGAGGCCGACGAAGACGTTCCGTGCGAGGTTGAGGATCCAGATCACGCCGACGGCGACCGCGAACGCGGCGAGCTTTCGGCGGAGCGGCGCGCGGACTGCGGCGATCAGTCCGCCGAAGATCGAGATGCTCCCGATCCCGGTACACGCCAGCACGATGTACGTCGAGTACCCCTCGAACGCAAAGCGGCTCTGGTAGCCGTTCATTCCCTCCTCGATCCCCGGCGAGTAGCCGAGCAACTGCATCCCCATGTGGGACTGGATCGTCACGGTCTCGATCAGCCACATCTTCAGCGGCTCGATCGTCGTGAAGGGGAGGTAGATGATCCCCATTAGCCCGACCGCGCGAGTTAGAGTCAACAGCGAATCGCGCCCGCCGTACAGCAGATAGCCGGTGTAGGCACACAGCGGCAGTCCAGCGATACTGAGGATCGTCTGGAGGGGGCTCTGTGCGTCGTAGTAGAAGTACGGCACCATCGTCAGCCAGAAGACGCCGAACAGCACCCATGCGGCACTGCCGACGTATCGGGCCTGCGTCCTGTTACCCGCCAGGTCGAGCGCGGCCGTCAGGAGGAACGCGCCGATGGCGACCCAGACGAAGTGGGCCGTCGGATCGAACGAGGTGAACCCGTCGATCACGAGCGGGGTACTCGAAGATACTGTCACTGGTCCCGGGTAGTCTCCGCTTAAACATATGCCTATCGGGACTATGTCCGCCCGACACACGACCGATCGTCCGGGTGTGACGCCGACACCGTGGTGTTTTTTTACCGCTGCGCGGCAACCGTGTTAGTATGTCAGACGTCCTCGAAAACAAACGGTCCGCAACACGGTTTCGCATCCTCGTCGAAATAGCGGATCGACAACCCGCGGTAAGTCAGGGCGAGATCGCCGACGCCGTTGGCGTCACGAGTCAGGCGGTCAGCGAGTACATTCGTGAACTCGTCGACGACGACCTCGTCGAGAAGGAGGGACGGTCGCGCTACCGGATCACGAAGGAGGGCGTCGACTGGCTCCTCTCCGAGGCGGCCGACGTACGCCGCTTTGCCGATCACGTCACCGAGGATATCCTCGGGAACGTACAGGAAGACGCCGCGATCGCTGCCGACGAGATCGAGGCGGGAGAGAACGTGACCCTGACAGTCGAGGAAGGGTTGCTCCGCGCAATCCCGGGGGAGTTGGGGCCAGCCACCGGCGTCGCGACGACGGACGCGGACGCGGGCGAGGACGTTGGCGTCACCGGCTTCGAGGGGATTATCGATCTCGATCCGGGCGACGTAACCGTCCTCCAGATCCCGCCGGTCCGGTCAGGGGGGAGTCGTGCCGTCGATTCGGACGCACTCGCGGAGCGCTCGTCGAGCACGGATATCGTTACTGCAGCGGGCGTCGAGGCGGTCGTCGCACTGCGCGCTGCAGACGTCGATATCGACACGCGGTTCGCCGCCGGCGAGGTTGCAGTCGATGCTGCAAGTCGCGGGCTGGACGTTCTCGTGGCATCGACCACCGACAACGTCGGGCGCGTGACGGACGCGCTGCGGGATGCGGAAGTCGGGTACGAAGTGTCGGAGCTGTAGGGTCAACTCGCGTGTTCTTTCGCGGCGTCGTATGCTTCCTGTAGTCGTCTGAACTCCTCCCTGTCGCCGCCGTGGTCGGGATGGACATCGATCACCCGGTCCCGGTACGCCCGCTCGATCTCTCCGACCTCCGCGTCCGTCGATAGCCCCAGTTCCGTGAATGCCCCGGTTGGGACGCCCTCGGACCGATCAATCGTCACAGTTGGCGTCTCGAAAGGGAGCCTGCTCCCGAGCGCAATGCCCGGCAGCTCGTGCTCGACCAGCACCGCTTCGACGTCGTTCGACCGGAGCTGGAAGTAGACGTGCGCGTCGAACGTCACCGCAACCTCCCGTCTCGGCAGGTAGAAATCGACGTGCTGATCGCCGATCGTCCGCCCCTCCTCGTAGCGCTCGTCGATGGCGTGGAAGTAGTGTCTGATCTCGGCGCGTCGACGTGCCATCCCGTCACCGCTCCCGTCGGCCCTTCGCGTTCGCTGGCCCGGCGACGATGGTATTAGACGCTGTCCGGCGAGGAAGATACCGGCCACGATCACCGAAAATACGCCGCCGAGGGCGACGCCAGCGACGAGCCAGTCGGGGAGCGCAGCGAGTGTCTGCCAGACCACGGCGTAAGTAAGCGTTGGATACTAATGAACGTCTCGGGCGCGGCAACGATACCAGCTCTGAGACGCGGTCGGATGCATTCGACAGTTCCTATACTACAATTTCCAATTATATCGCTTCGAAATTTGTAGTATAATACTTCGAAAATCATAGTGTATTACTTCGAATTCAATAGTACAGTACCGGCGTCGATATTCGGGCGAACAGACCGGCCGCAACACTCAATTATCCCCTCGCAAAGTTCTAGCAGCCACCGTGAACCGCCGAACACTACTGCTCTCCGTCGGCGCTGTCTGTGCTGGGGCCGCTGGCTGCACCGAACTCGAAGAGGCTGGCGACCGCATCTCCGCGGCGACAGGACCCGACCGGCCCTGGGCCGACCTACCGGTATCCGTTACTCTCGACGATCAGACCGAGGACGGCCGGGAGGGGTTCGAGGAGCTGCTCCTCGACGGAATGGCCTACTGGGAGGATCACAGCGAGGAGTACGCGGGCTACGAGATCGAGTACACCTTCGAACCGACGCTCGACGATCACGAGGACGCTGACATCGTGGTCGAACTGGTCGAGGACGTTCGGACCTGCTCTGTCGAGGGCCACGACCAGGAGGCGGTCGGCTGTGCGCCAGTCATCACCGGCAGCGCTCCAGATACGGCCACTGTCGAGATCAAGGACGGATTCTCGGACGACCTCACACTCGTCACGATCAAACACGAGTTCGGCCACACGCTCGGACTGGGTCACGACGACGAGCCCCAGGAGATCATGTCCGCGGATCCGGCCGACCGGATCCCTGACTACGAGACGCGCGTCGACATCCACGAGCGATATCGTGAGACGGTTGGGCGGATCAACGAGGGGACGAACCGGTTTAACGAGGGCCGGGAACTGCTCGATGAAGAAGAGTGGGCGGCTGCCGTCGACCCCTTCGAGGACGCTGCCAGCCAGTACGACCGGGCAAACGAGGAGCTAGTCGAGATGCAAACAGACGCCGAGTCGATCGAAGCCGAACAGGCCGTCAAGCTACTCGGCGAAGCCGAAGGGTTCACTCGTCTCTACAGCGACGCTGCCTCGGCGTTCTCACAAATGGCGCAAGCCCGGGCGGATGGCGACTTCGATGCGGCGCGCGAGTACAACGAGGAAGCTAACGAAGCAATCGAGGCCGCACAGGAGTACGATGTCGAGGTAGGGTTATCGCTCGCCGAGGCGCTCGGTCTGCAGTGACTACTCCTCCCACTGAGGTCGTGGAGGTTCTCCTCGAATCAGTATAACACGATAGGCATTCCGCAACCATTGTAATACCGGCACACGGAGAACAGGTCATGACGACTTCGAGCGCCCCCGGGAAGATCTACCTGTTCGGGGAACACGCCGTTGTGTACGGCGAACCCGCGGTGCCGTGTGCGATCGAGCGCCGGGCGCGGGTGACGGTCGAACAGCGCGAGGATAGCCATCTCCGCGTCCACGCCGACGATCTGAGTCTGGACGGCTTCACGGTCGAGTATAGTGGCGCGACTGACGAAGCGCCAGATATCGACGTCTCCGAGTCATTGATCCAGGCAGCGATGGGCTACGTCGACGCTGCCGTCCGACAGGCCAGAGACGCGGCGGATGCTCCGGACGCTGGCTTCGATATTACTATCGAGAGCGACATCCCGCTGGGTGCCGGACTCGGCTCCTCGGCAGCCGTGACGGTGGCCGGAATCGACGCCGCGACGCGCGAACTCGGCGTCGAGCTGGAGGCCGAAGAGATCGCCGACCGGGCGTTCCAGGCCGAGTACGAGGTACAGGAGGGGCAGGCCTCGCGTGCGGACACGTTCTGCTCGGCGATGGGCGGCGCGGTCCGTGTGGAGGGCAACGACTGTCGCGCGATCGACGCGCCCGACCTGCCGATCGTCGTCGGCTTTGACGGCGGCGCGGGCGACACCGGCGAACTCGTTGCGGGCGTCCGCGAACTGAGGGACACCTACGGCTTCGCTGCGGATACGGTCGCAGCCATCGGCGATATCGTGCGCGAGGGCGAGCGCTCGCTGGCGGAGGATGACGTCGAACGACTCGGCGAACTGATGGACTTCAACCATGGCCTGCTCGAAGCGCTCGGCGTCTCCTCCCGATCACTCGACAACATGGTGTGGGCCGCCCGCGACGCGGGGGCCTACGGCGCGAAACTCACCGGGGCGGGCGGCGGTGGCTGTATCGTCGCCCTCGACGACAGCGAGGAGACCGAAACGGCACTGCGGTTCACGCCGGGCTGTGAGGAGACGTTCCGGGCCGGGCTCGATCGTGAGGGCGTCCGTCTGGAGGAACAATGACGGCCGTCCTGAAACTGGGGGGAAGCGTCGTCACCGAGAAGGACCGCGATGAGACGGTCGACGGCGAGTCACTCGACGCCGCAGCGGCCGCCATCGGCGATGCCGTCGACGATCTCGACGGGCTGGTCGTCGTCCACGGCGGCGGAAGCTTCGGCCACCCGAACGCCGCGTCGTACGGCGTCTCGACAACCGAGGGCACACACGACACCGAGGGCGTGCTGGCAATCCACGGTGCGATGAAGACCCTCAACAAGTTCGTCCTGCGACGGCTTCGCGAGCACGATGTCCCCGCAGTGCCTGTCCATCCGCTTTCGGTTGCGAGCCGTGATGTCGACGGGGCGCTGAGCCTGCCAACCCAGCAGGTCCGTACCCTGCTCGACGAGGGCTTCGTGCCCGTACTCCACGGCGACGTGATCGCGCACGCTGGCGAGGGGGTTACCGTCGTCAGCGGCGACGAACTGGTCGTTGAACTGGCACAGAGTGTCGACGCCGACCGGGTTGGGCTCTGTTCCGCCGTCCCGGGCGTGCTGGATGAAGACGATGACGTCATTCCACGGATCGATGCGTACGAGGACGTCGCAAACGTGCTCGGTGCGAGCGACGCGACTGACGTGACTGGTGGCATGGCTGGCAAAGTGCGTGCACTGCTCGACCTCGACGTCGAGGCCTCTATTTTTAATCTCGATTCGATCGGCCCGTTCCTGTCGGGCGAACCGGTCGGGACGACAATCAATTAATTATAGCTCTTTGATGATCTGTGCCGGATTACCTGCTAGCACCACGCCATCGGGCACGTCCTCGGTCACGACAGCACCGGAGCCGATTACCACGCCGTCGCCGATCGTGACGCCTGGATTGATGACCGCGTTGCCGCCGATCCAGGCCTTGTCGCCGACGGTTACGGGCTTGCCGTATTCGAGCCCCTGCGTTCGCTCCTCGGCGTCGACCGGATGCGTGGCCGTGTAGACCTGGACGGCGGGTCCGAGCATGCAGTCGTCCCCGAACTCGATCGGACAGACGTCCAGAAAGACGCAGTTGGCGTTCGCAAAGAAGTCGTCGCCGACGTCGATGTTAAAGCCGTAGTCACAGCGGAGGTCGGGTTCGATATAGGGATCCTGGCCGGTCGAGCCGAACAGCTCGGTCAGTAGCTCCACGGCCCGCTCCTCGTCGTCGATGATCGTCCGGTTGTACTCGTCGGCGAGTCGTCGGGCACGCCTGTGTGCATCCCTGAGATCGGGATCCTCGGGGTCGTACATCTCGCCTGCGACCATCTTCTCGCGTTCGCTCGGCATGACCGGAGTTCGCGTTGCCAGTCGAATAGGTGTTCCCGTCTCGCGGTGTGGGTCGCGGGCTGATCACTCCGTGTATCGATCGGGCACGTACTCCTCGATTGGCTCGGGTACCTTCGAGAACACCGCGGGTGCCAGATCCGCGAGCCACCGTCGAAGGACGACGTAGACGAACGAGATGCCGAGCAACAGCGCGACGAGGACGACGACAGGACCGTCGAGTAGCAGGACGGTCGGCACGGCAAACCCGCCAGCAAGCAGGAGATCCTCGGGCGAACCGTCGTATCGGATCAGTCGCCGTGGGGTGACCCAGCGGTCGTGGTAGTGGTCGTACACTGCCCTGTTGGACTGCCCTTCCCACGGGCGCAGTTCGAGGCCGCCACCGTAGACATCCATCAGACAGTGCTGCGCTGCGGCGGCGAGGCCGACTGCCACGGCAGCTGTCAGGGCTGTCGGTACGAAGAGCGCCAGCGCGATGGCCGGAACGGCCAGAGCCGAGTAGTACACGGGGAAATGTAGCGTCTTCCGATGCCCGGCGTACATGTCGAAGTCCGGAACTGCTCCACCGAGCGCACCGGCGATGACCGCTGCAGGAGTGAGTTCCGGAGCGAGCACCACGACTGGGAGCGCAAGCGTGAGGCCAGCCAGCACGTGGGTAGTCAACATCATCGTGTCAACAGAAGGCATCTCGACATGATAAGTATGCTGTGGGTAGCAGAGCCACAGCTATTAAGAGGCATGGCCGTCCAGTCGCGGTCGATGGAACAACAGGAGGATATCCTCGAAAGCCTGTTCAACGACAACCGTCTGAACGCGATCATCGGGTGGACCTTCGTCGCAATTCTCGGCATCGTCTTGCTCGAAAGCGTGCTGGATTTCGACCTGCAATGGATCGCCTTTACCGCCGCAACGGCGGCGATCGTTCTCGTCCCGCCGGTAGTCCATCGCTCGCCGTACGTCATGTTACCCTGGGAACTACTGCTGCTCGCGACGCTTCCGATCGTGGTACGCGCGCTCGAACTCTCCGCGCTCTCGAACACCTTCGCGACGTACCTCTCGATCGCGGCGCTGGCGTTGATCGTCACCGTCGAACTCCACCTGCTCACGTGGATGCGGATCACCGACTGGTTCGCCGTCGTCCTCACCGTCACGTCGACGCTCGCGGCGGCGGGCCTGTGGACGATCCTGCGGTACAACATGGACATCTATCTCGGGACCGAGTTTCTCACGACTAACGAGGCACTCATGATCGAATGGATCTGGGTCACGCTCGCCGGGATCGTCGCAGGCGTCATGTTCAACCTGTATTTCCGGCCGCGATCGCGCCGACTTCGACGACGGTTTGGGCGGGTGATACGCCGATGATCGACAGAATCCGGCGTGCCGTCCCGCCGCGCCAGCAACGGCGGTTCTCGCGTGCGATGCAGTTGATTCTGGTCGGCATCGTCGCGTTCGGCCTCGTCAACGGCAACCCGAAAGCGATCATCAACGGCGGGGCCGCGCTCGCGATCACCTTCCTGCCCGCAGTGCTCGAACGCAACTACAGACTGCCGCTCGATCCATGGCTGGCGCTCTGGGTTACCGCTGCCGTCTTTCTCCACACGCTCGGATCGGCGGGCCTGTACGGTCACTTCCACTGGTGGGACCATCTCACGCACGCGCTGTCAGCGTCGCTCGTGGCAGGCATCGGCTATGTCACGGTTCGGGCGCTCGACCTGCACAGCGACGAGATCGAGCTTCCCGACCGGTTTTATTTCTTCTACATCCTGATCTTCGTCATCGCCTTTGGCGTCCTCTGGGAGCTGTTCGAGTTCGGCCTCGACATCTTCGCCGCGCAGACGGGGATCACGATGCCGCTCTCCCAGCACGGCCTCGACGACACCGTCGTCGACCTGATGTTCAATACCGGAGGAGCGCTCATCGTCGCGCTCTGGGGACAGGCCCACCTGCTGGGTGTCGCCGAGCAGCTCAAAGAACGACTTCAGAACGCCGTCGAGGCATCGCCGTAACACCACCCCTATTTCAGTGACCGGCAAGCCGCGCCTTTTTAGTATAGGGACTCGTAGGACCGAGTAACACGACCCGCGGGTAGTGGGGTCCGTCGTGACGGCGGATCCTGCAGGCGGGTGCGCGGCCGACGTGCTGTAAGACGCCGGGGTCTCGTTCCCGTTCTCCGCGGACGTTTCAGTGAGCGGACGCGCCACGTATGTGGCTTTGAATGCTCGGACCAACTATGGAAATCGAAATTGCAACAATCGGCGGCTACGAGGAAGTCGGACGGCAGATGACTGCTGTCCGTGCAGGTGACGATATCGTCATCTTCGACATGGGACTGAACCTCTCGCAGGTTCTGATCCACGACAACGTCGAAACCGAACGAATGCACAGTCTCGATCTGATCGACATGGGTGCGATCCCGGACGATCGGATCATGAGCCAGCTCGAAGGCGACGTACAGGCAATCGTCCCGACGCACGGTCACCTCGACCACATCGGCGCGATCAGCAAGCTCGCCCACCGGTACGACGCACCGATCGTCGCGTCGCCCTTTACGATCGAGCTGGTCAAACAGCAGACCGAGAGCGAACAGAAGTTCGGCGTCGACAACGATCTGGTGAAGATGGAAGCGGGT
>LKMJ01000298.1_pt1 | contig 35304 bp, 52 predicted proteins | sample 643391 | NCBI WGS metagenome assembly LKMJ01 (sample SAMN04112250, study PRJNA286221) | soda lake metagenome | biome: soda lake; feature: Kulunda Steppe; material: water; isolation source: sample PL-Br10 brine of Picturesque Lake | place: Russia: Kulunda steppe | collected 2010-07 | reverse complement strand
ACACACACACACACACACACACAAGCAGCCTGGCATAATTTCATGGAATCCGGGTCGTGCTTGCATGGCACGAAGGTCGCTTTGCCGTGCCAGCGTTTGACTTTCGCGCTTGCACACACGCCTGAGTGCACACCCGCCTCTGTTTGCTGCGATGGTGTCAAGCATGCACAACATCTATACTTACATACACCTGCAATTCGCAGCTGCCCTGCTCCCCCGCGCTAGCACACGGTGCCAGCTCAGCACTCAGGCGCTCAACGACTCAGCAGCTCAGTGCAGTCAGGGCTCCTGGTGGGTGTCAGGGCTCCTCGTCGGTGTCCGCCGGCGCGTGAAGTTACAATCCGGCCCACTCCCACTCCCACTTCTATGCCCACCTGTCCAGCATGGGCCGCATAATCTCCAAGAAGGCCTCCTCGTTGAGGGCAGCACCCTCAGGGTCCCTCCACGGCCGAGGAGCGGCGCCCTCAAAGTTCATGTGCAGCTGGGGGTCGTGCTCCATCTGTGATCCAGTGGGATGGGGCAGCATGCATGCTGTGCAACACAGGCTTGTATGCAGCTTTGGGTCATCCGCAAAGCTTTGGCGACCAGAGAAAGCACGCTCCACCACATTGTCGTGCACCCAGTGAGTCACAACATGATTCAAACACTTCAATACTTGGAAAATCAAGCAGGCTGACCTCCGGTTGCTTAATAATTACGTTAGTGGTAATACCTTCACCAATGATCTCAGCCATGCGTGGAAATAGGGACTTACATGTTGGTAAGGTACATATGGTGCCGTCAGTGAACACTAAGCACTTACCGTGAGGTAACGCTCAATGTCCATGTCGAGGTGCTGCGCAGCCAAGAGCTCGTAGGGCTGCACGTACATGTGCGTGCGCATGTGTGTGCGTATGCGTGTGTGCGCGTGTGTGCATTCAAGGCGTGGGCTTGTGTATGTGTAAATGTGCTTAGTTGTTGCGTATGCCCATAGTATGTGGATGTGGGTGTGTAAAAGAGGAGATGTATGAGCCATGAGTGGATGCATGCAGCGGGACCTGATGGATGCAGGTGCTGCCAGGGGGGCTATACATGGCAAGAAAGTCAGCAAGCTGCTTGGCAAGTCCCTTACACCAATCCTCATGAAATGGACGAGGGCGCAAGGGGGCAGGCAAAGTACAATGCGTAAGCAGTGCCCTGGTCAACAGACAGGAGGGAGCTTCCAGCCCCAGCGTGCTGCTAGAGTGGAGTAAAGAGTGTATGTTTTGCAGTGCAGGTCACGACCACAAACCTATGAACAGGCGCACAAGGCAGGGCATGCACACCTGTAGGACGCGCCCCTGAATGTGCTCTGCCATGAAAAGGCATTTGCTCTGCGTGGGAGGGTGCGTGCTCTGCATAGAAAGGCATGCACTCTGCATGGGAGCGCGTGCGCCCCCATGAGGCGCCCTCCTGCTTATGTTGAGGCATGCACCTCTGTTGGACTGCTCGTGTTGAGGCATGCACACCTGTTGGACTGCTTGTGTTGAGGCATGCACACCTGTTGGACTGCTCGTATTGGGGCATGCGCACCTGTTGGACTGCTTGTGTTGAGGCATGCACACCTGTTGGACTGCTTGTGTTGAGGCATGCGCACCTGTTGGACTGCTTGTGTTGAGGCATGCACACCTGTTGGATTGCTGTGGTAGGGCATGCGCACCTGTTGGACGCCCTCCTGCTTGCGCTGCATCGCCCCAGCCTCGGCACCTAGCAGCGCCTCTGACCTGAGCCACGCCTCAAACTCGGCAGCCTCCCCCTGCAAGGGGCGCGGCTGCACTGCTCTACGCGGCTGCACTGTTCTATGCGAGTGCACGTCCATGTGCACTGCTCTGTATGTGCACGTCTATATGCACTGTTCTATGCGTGTGCGCTGTTCTATGCGTGTGCGCGTCTATATGCACTGTTCTATGCGTGTGCACTGTTCTATGCGTGTGCACGTCTATGTGCACTGTTCAACGCGTGTGCGCGGATGGTGCGCGTGTGATCCTTGCGCATCGGATCCAACTCGTCAGCCCCAAATTGGGAAAAGGGCCCACTCAGGGCTCTGTGGATCCGCACAGCCCTGCCCATATGGCCCACAGCCTACAGCCTGCACAACACCGTACATGCCTCACAGCCCACAATACAACGCACATGGCACACGGCCCACAGCCAACAACACACCCCACTTGGCACATGGCACTCGAGCTGGCTTGGCACAGCCTTGCTCACAGCCACAGCCCACGGCACGCAGTCAAGTAAGAGCGGCCGTGCGCGGATGATGCAACAATCCAAGGGGCATGGCCAACAATACCCTGCCAAGGACGGCAGCGCCTGTGCCCTCGCGCTTGGACGTGCGTGCATGGGGTGCTTAAAGAGGGAGCGGCTGCGCATGTGCGGGCGCCCATTGGGTTCCCGCGCACAGCGCCACTTGCTTTACAGGAGTACAAACCGTGAGAGCGGCTGGATTTTCAAGGCGCTCACACAGACATGTGACAGCAGAGGGGTTCTCCGACGCTCATACAGGCATGTGAGAGCAGAGGGGCTCTCAAGACGCTCACACAGACACGCAGGTAGAGGTGCAGGCGCCAGAGGCACGGGCCCTCGCTTTGCAGCCCCCCACTCCCCCTGCTGCTGCTGTGGCTACACCTTCCCCCACCCACACCCCACCCACACCCCTCTCGCACCTCTGCGCTGCCAAAGCCGTCTCCGCCCCCCCCCAGTAGCGCACGCACATCCTCAGGGCTGGGCAGCATCCTCATGTATTGGTCCCCTGGTGCTGACTGGCCTTGCCTGCAGGGGGTCCAAATGCAAAGGTGGCAGGGGTGGGGTGGGTGTGGGGGGGGGGCAATAGCACACAATTCCAAGTTGTGCGACCCCAAAGCCAACCCCCGCAAGAGCCCAAATCCCCTGGTGCTGGCTGGCCTTGGCTGCTGCGAGTTCAACCCCGCAAGGGGGAAGGCGTGGCACGGGACTCATGCGGTGTCAGGCAGCTTGCAGGGAGCCACATTGCCTGTAGTGCTGAGCGCCCGTGGCTGCAGCAAGTTCAATCACGCAAGGGGGGAAAGGCACACATCCGTTGTGCCTGGCATTCACGTATCCATCTTTTTGCCCTTGCCTGTGGTCACTACCTCTGTCTGCCAAGCAACCACATGCCCATCACGCCCTTCATGCCTCAGCAGTCTACTTCTTGTCTGCCAGGGAACGCCTCAGCAGCCCCGCCACCCGTCTGCCAGGCACTCCCTGCGTGCACCCTGCTGTGTGCCCACTGTGCAGCTCCTCTGTGTGGAACTTACTGTGGGGCATCTGCGGATGCCCAGTATGGGTTGACAGAGCTGCTAGGGGCAGATGGCAGGCCTGCGCCAGGTTTTGGTGCTGTACCTGGAGGATGGGAGGGAAGCCGAGGGGGAAGGGGATTGAAGAGACCAACTGGTGGGTGGGACAACACAGCTGTGGCAACAGAGATAGGGGTAGGTAACGGGCTCTGTCTTGATTTTGGCGCTGGACCTATGGAGGTACATGGAGGAGGGAAGGGGAAGAGGGGGCAAAAAGAGGGCCAGAGTTGGCAATAAATGAAGGCAAATGGGCAAGACGGCAGGGGCGGACGGCTGGCGGGGCTGCTTGCTTGTTCGTGAAAGTGTGCGGATGATGGACAAGGAAGAAATGCAGCCAAAAGCACCTGGGATGGGGAAGCTCATGCCAGAGCACACACACACATCACACATACATGCATGCGCACATACACACACACACAACGCCACGACAGGAGCGCATGCATGAGCACACTGGTGAACATGGACTCACACACGCGCATGCATACACGTACACACATGCGCGCACACACACAAAGCCATGACAGGAGCGCATGCATGAGCACACTGGTGAGCATGGACTGTTCAGCAAAAGGAAGCACTGCACACACAGACCGACACGGAAGGGCACACACGTGCCAACCATGTATTAGAGAGGATGCAAGCTGTTGCTTGAACTCACAGGCTCCGCTCAAGGAGGGGATGCATTTGCACACTCATGCATGAGAGGAGACGCACGCGCGTGAGCACCAGTGATGATGCACTGGCAAGCTCTGCTTGGGGAGGGCATGCATGTGCACGCTCATGTCAGTGCCGATGCTTGCGCTCAAGCCTCACACGGCCATGAATGGTGCGAGGGCAGACCCGCAGGCGGGGCTATCTTGTGAGTCGCACTCAACTGTGTCTTAGGTGGGGGACAGTGCATCTTTGCTTATTGCCACGCACGTGACCTTCCCTCCTTTCCACCAGCTACACTCTCCAGGCACTTAATTAGTGCTTTGGCACACCCAACTGCGTGCGCTGACAGGCACAAAGCGCATTGGGTCCTGCACATCCCAGACACCAGGCAAGCCTGTACTCAACACAAAGTCATGCGTGCACACACACCCCTGCACACACACACACGCATACGCACACATACACACGCGCGCTTGTACGCACGCACACACACACGTACGCACGCACACTCGCACACGAGCGCGCGCACCTCTCAAACCCTCAGCCCGCTCCAGCGCTGCCCCCACTTCGCGCGCCAGCAGACGCAACCGCCCCGCCGCCTCCGACGCGTCCTCCCGCCGCCGTCCCAGCCTCAGGTCCAGGAACTTGGACAGCAGGGCCAGCGCAGGCGCGCTCAGACCAAGCAGCCGCTGCTTGGCATCTTGAGCCCACGCGGCGTATGAGGCCGGGAGGTCCATCTGTGGTGCACAAAGGGAGGGCTTTTGGTGTCAGGGGAGCAATGGGCGCAGCTGCGTCTGTGCTGCTCTACTAACTGCAGCCGCTGCTTAGGCCCCTGAGCCCGCGCGGCGTATGAGGCCCGGAGATCCATCTTTAAAGAGAACCTGAACTTCAAAAGAAACGATGAGAATTGTAGGGGATGAGCGTGCAGACGTAGCCATGTAGCACGTCAGCAGCGGCAGCAAGAAGTCGTAGGGGGAAAGATTCAATAAGGTGGTGGAATACCTTAATAAATTGAATGACACGAAAGTTGGTTGCGCCAGGTGGCCCCACACAGCTACAGGTGGGCGCACAAGCCGAGGGGAAGCAGCCCTTCACCTCGACCAGGCCCCACCAGGTCATTGCACCTCAACTGCACCCACCATCTCAGCTTTGAGCCTGCACCTCAAACGCGCCCACCCAGATCAACTTTTCCACACGCGCCGGGGCAGGGCCTTCCCCTTCCATATGTGTGCAAGCCCAACTCCCTTCGCACAGTCGCATTTGTGACACATCTCTTGCTTGACCACACGCTTATGCTGTCCACGCACGAGACCTTTGTGCCAAACATGCAGGGCTCAGCCAGGAGAGCAGCACCATCTTCAACACAGCTGAGGAGGCCGCACCCGGCACACGGCCCGGTGTGGCGGACTCGCAAAGACAAAGCAGCGCAGCCTCCACATCCCCAACCCCACAACACGCACCTCCTCCAGCTTCAGCTGCTGCGGCCCCTGTGCCTCCTTGTGCAGCGCCTCAAACGCCAAGCGCACGTGCAGCTCGGTGGCTGCGCCCGCGCCCGCCGCCGCATCCCCCAGGAGGTCGAACAGCAGCAGCTGCGATGACGGCAGCGATGCGCGCGCGCGGGCGAGCTCCTCTGGGGGCGGCAGAGAGGCTGGCGCGGGGAGGAGGTTGGCAGGGTCTGGGAAGCCGCCGCTGCCTCTGCTACTCAGCAGCGTCAGGAAGGGGGGCGGCCTGCAGGCGGGCACGCGCAGACAAAGGGCCAAGTTTGTTGTTTTGCAAGGTACATGTGAAAGGCAGACACGTCCACACACGCGCACACACAAACAAACGCACGCACACACGCATGTGTGCACGCGCGCACACATGCACACAAGATGCTGCCTGGTGCAGGGCCTGCTGCCTGCTGCCTGGAGATGCTCTGCATTTCTTGTCCACATGCTCAGCTACAGCCTGCACACCTCTCATCCACGTAATTCACTTCAGCGAGGTCGTACTCCAGCTGCGCTGCCCGGGCCAGGTCTGCTGCCGCCTGCGCAGGCAGAGATTGCCAAGGGAGACGCGACAAGTGAAGAGTCTGACTGGGGCCACAGAGACACGGCCACAGAGACAAGTGAAGAGGCTGACTGGGGCCACAGAGACAAGTGAAGAGTCTGACTGGGGCTACAGAGACACGGCCAGGTCCTCGGCCAAACCGAGCTCCAAACATGCCACGTCCACTCCATATGCCCCCTGTGTCACGTCCATGCAGTGCATCACAATCCTCTACCAACAAGAGCATCCTTTGCTGTCTGTGGTGGCGGGAAAGGTACAAGCGTTCTCACACCGCGCACGCATGGCCGCGCCCTCGTAGGCCACGCAACCCTCCGCAGAAGCAGCAAACACGCCATAAGCTTGCAAGTGACACCACAGCACAAAGCTCACACGTGTCAAATCAGCATATCAACGCTCACATATGTGACGACATGTTCTCACCAGACACACCTAGCCACAGCGTTTGTTTACGCTCATACTAACCAACCCCCAAAGGCACACCCACGCACGCGCCCACACGCGCACCTGCACCCACACACCCATACACACGCATGCGTGGTCACACCTGTGCGGCGGCGGCCTGGTCTTGGTATGCAGCAACAGCACGTGCTTCAAAGCCCTTGTACAGCAGCTCCAAGGCCTGCCGCGCCTGACTCTCCCCGGCGTGCGCGCCCAGGCCCCCTCGCTGCTGCTGCTGCCGCTGCCGCTGCTGCTTGTCTGAGGGCGGCTGCGCAGGTGGGGAGCCACGTGCGTCCTGTTGCGGCCTGCCTGCCACCGGCACTGAGCCCCGCAGCAGGACCCAGGCCAAGGCGGAACGGTCGGCGGCTGGCAGGGACCAAATGAGGCCCAGCTCCACAGGCCTGCCGCTCCTGCTGTTGCCCTGCAACCTCGCACCACTCCCGCCGCCGCCGCCGCCGGCACTGCTGGTGCTGGTGCTGGTGCTGGTGCTGGTGCTGTGAGGTGGCATGACTGTGGAGGGCTGCAGCAGGGCCCGGGCCAGCGCGCTGCCCACAGGGTCTGCGCGCCTGCGGGCGACAGTGGCGGCATGTGCGCACGCGCAGAGCTGGGCTCAAGGTGTACATGCCTTGGGCGCACAGGCTCAGGCAAAATGTCAATACATGTGCCTGTGCACGCAGAGCTGGGTCAACATGCGCACGAGCAGGCTTGGGCAACGCATCAAAATGTGCTCGCACAACAAGGCTCGAGGTGCACAGGCTAGGGCACTCTGTGCTGGGCGATGCACACATGGATACACTGCACAGCATCGGGCACCCTGTCCGCGGTCAGAGGCGCAAGGTGCGCATATTTCCTGTGCACACATGAGCATTTGCTGCACCGGCGTGTGCACCCTACGCCTCTGATACGGTGTCAAGTGCAGCGACTGCGGCATTTGGAGCTGACGCTGTCAGGTTCAGATGGCGATGAGGAGCACTCAGGAAAGCCCAACCAAGACCACTCACCTGCTTGCCTTGTCCAGGCCCCACAACTTGCAGGGCTGCAGGACTCCAGAACGGCATTGCCTCCCCCCACCCAGGCACCATTCATCTGCTTGCCCTGTCCAGGCCCCACAGCTTGCAGGGATGCAGGGCTCAAGAATGGCATTGCCTCACCCCACCCGGGACCCACTCACTTGCTTGCACTGTACAGGCCCCAGAACTCATGGGGCTCTAGCGCCGAGATGTCACTCGCGGTCGCTGAGACGAGCGTGGGCACATCCCCTGCCAGCAGCAGCTGCCTCCGCAGGTCCTGATTGCAAGGAAGGGCAAGGCAGTGATCAGGTGCAAATGCTTCCGCAGGTCCTGATTGGAAAAGGAAGGGCAAGGCAGTGATCAGGTGCAAATGCTTCCGCAGGTCCTGATTGGAAAAGGAAGGGCAAGGCAGTGATCAGGTGCAAATGCTTCCGCAGGTCCTGATTGCAAAAGGAAGGGCAAGGCAGTGATCAGGTGCAAATGCTTCCGCAGGTCCTGATTGCAAGGAAGGGCAAGGCAGTGATCAGGTGCAAATGGCCACCTGGGGTACACACAGCAGAGGGTGCATGGGGCCTGCTGCTAGTGGCTGCTGGTGTTTGGCTCCTCAGGTGTGGGTCCGTGCATTCCGCATGCAAACCTACATGCATCGCCGCCAAATGCTCAGCGCCAAGCGCGTGCAGCACACGCACACCCAAATGCACACACATGCGTGCACAGCCATAAAATGACGACATACGCACGACTGTGTGTACGCAGACGCGCAGACAGCGACCGCAAACCACAACTGCGCACCTGCAGCTGGGCCACGAGTCTTGCGCCTGGCTCGTCAGCTCCCCGCGCCACAAGCTTTGCCAGCGCCGCTTGCACCTGCGTGCGTTTGACGCCAGTGGCTATGGTACATGACGCTATGGCGCATGACGCTGTGGTGCGTGACCAAAGTGAGGACGATCTCCGCGTGTTGGCAATCACCAGGTCTAACCTGTTGATAGTTCCATCACATCCTTTTGATGAGGGGACTAGGGTGGCCATTTTGATGAGGGGATAGGGTGGACATTTTGATGAGGGGACTAGGGTGGCCATCCGAGGACCTCATTCCATAAATTGTCACACAGGTCAAGGGCAGTCTCGGTGCGATGGCCAACCTACGCAGGTGTGGCACTGCACAGCCGCCCCGGCACGGGAGACCCGACCAGCTAGTGCAGGTGTGGCACTGCATTAGTGCCCCAGCACAGGGTACGAATGCTGGCACGTCCCACACCACAGCACCCAGGGCAACCCACGCGGGCACATCCCCCACCACAGCACCCAGGCCATGCCCCAGGGGCAGCAAGCAAGCAGCAGCACAGCACGGGCAGCATGTCGGAGCACCGGCTGACCTGCACATGCGTGGCACTAGTGAGCCGCTCCGCGCCCACGCCCTCCCCCACAGCCCCGGCAAGCTGCGCAGCAACCCGTTGCACAAGCTCCGCAAGTCCATGGGGAGGGCACAGCGCCACTGGCGGCCCTGGAAAGAGGGCCTCCGCCACTCTCACGCTTGCCCGACCCCCAGCCCCTGCGTCACCTCCACCGCTGCTTCTGCTGCCACCACTGCTACTGCCACTGCTGTTTGAGCTGCTTGCTGCGCCATGCTGATGGGGACCCTTCTGCGAGGCAGCGGTGCCGTCAGGGGGGGGCACCTCCCCTTGCAGCGGTTGCTGCTGCTGCTGCCGCTGCTCTCCTTGGGGAGCTCCCGGCTGAGCGGGCTGCTGATGTGGATGCGGGTGTGCCTGGACAGGGCGGCTCACACGCAGGAGGCGCATGAGCGCTGCGGCCTGCTGGGCTGGCGCGTCAGCGCCGGATCCGAGGCCTAGCTCATCTTCGATGAAGCGACACAGCCGCGCGGTGATGGCCTCTTGCAGTGCGGCAGGGCCGGCCTGCGGGCGCGCCACCATGATAGCTGAGATCAGTGCGTGGGACAGGCCAAGTCTCGCTGTGATAGCTGAGATCGGTGTATGGGACAGGCTATAGACTTGCTGTGATTGTTGAGATCAGTGCGTGGGACAGGCCACGGCTTGCTGTGATAGCTGAGATCAGTGTATGGGACAGGCTACAGGCTTACTGTGATAGCTGAGATCAGTGTGAGGGATAGGCCAAGGCTCGCTGTGATGGCTGAGATCAGTTTATGAGACAGGCTCCAGGCTTGCTGTGATGACTTAGATCAGTGTATGGGACAGGCTACAGGCTTACTCTGATTGTTGAGATCAGTGCGTGGGACAGGGCACGGCTTGCTGTGATAGCTGAGATCAGTGTATGGGACAGGCTCCAGACTTGCTGTGATTGTTGAGATCCATGCGTGGGACAGGCCACAGGCTTGCTGTAATAGCCGAGATCAGTGTATGGGACAGACCACGGGCTTGCTGTGATGCTTGAGTGTGTGAGACAGGCTCAAGGCTTGCCTGATTGTTAAATCAGTGTGTGGGACAGGCCACAGGCTTGCTGTGATTGTTGCCATAAACATTGATAGCCATGGGCAGAGACAGTTTAACTCATGATTGCAGGCCGGGCTGTGGGGTGAAAGGGTCAGTGCCCAGTGGCAGCTTGCGCACTTTGTACAGCATGATCATTGGTGACTTGTGCACTTTTTTACAGAATGCCGGTGTAAGGGTGCATGAAGGAGAGTCCTTCCATGAAAAAACCCTTGAAAAATCAGGCTATGGTTGCACAGCACTTGCGCAAGTAGCACTCCGATGGAGGGGAGCATTGCCATCACCACCCACAGCCCACAAAGAAACAAGCAATTTATGCTGATACACACAATGTGCATCACACATACACACACCCGCACTAACACGAGCTACTTTCAAAGAAAGAACACATGAACAGCGATCCACCCCACCCTGCCATCCTCCCAAGGTAACCTGTGCCCACCTGTTAGGCAAACACACACCTTAGCCACAAACCACTCTCTCTGAACAAATCAAGGAATAACACACCCAGGCAAACGCACACTTTTACCACAAATAACTCTCTCCGAGCATTTTGAGGGGTAGTGCAACTCCGACCCCAGCTCGTGACCCCTGCCATTGTCCATTTTGATGCTCATCACTTTGCTGGGGTCTGCTGTGCCTTGTGAAACCACAAACCACACTGCAATGCAAACTGCCTTGTGAAACCACACTGCCTTGTGAAACCTCACTGCCTTGTGAAACCACACTGCAATTCAAAAAGACCTTTGCAGTCTTAAGGACTTCCATGCCTTGTGAAACCACACTGCAATGCAAAAAGACTTTTGCAGTCTTAAGGACTTCCATGCCTTGTGAAACCTCACTGCAATGCAAAAAGACTTTTGCAGTCTTAAGGACTTCCATGCCTTGTGAAACCACACTGCAATGCAAAAAGACTTATGCAGTCTTAAGGACTTCCATGCCTTTGCCACTGGCTGCAGTCCTGCGCACCTGTGCCGCCAGCCGCTGCTCTGCGCCCCTGCGCAGCACCCACAGCTCCTGCTCCAGAGGTGATGGATGAGGGGAAATTGCCTGCCGTAGAGCAAGAGCAGCAGCAGCAGCAGAAGCAGCACAGTGAGTGCCACTTTTCCCGCACACCGCATGAGGATGCGCGGTTGTTGAGCTGCGTATGGGCAGTGTGCACGCAGAGGGAGTGTGCCAAATGTCGGGTGTTGTGCTGGAACATGGCTGCATGATAGCAGGGCAGGCAGCAGAGGAGTTGATATGGGCGTGTGCGTGTGTGAGCATCCGGATTCACACGCGCAGGTATGCGCAGGCATGAGCTTGGGTGCGCGCATATTTTGGTGCGGCTGCTTGCCACACAGCTTCACATCAACTACTTTATGCATAAGCTCCTCAAGAGCATGCCTTGGCGCACCCTGGAACCTTTGCCATTACTGAGCTTGCACCTGAGTGCCATGCACACACACCCGAGTAAGCTGGACTTTGTGCCATTGCTGTGCTCGCACCTGAGTGTCAAGCAGCCCCAGCAGCTGCAGCATCGAGCCCAGCATCGCGTCTGATGCAGACACCTGCAAGAACACCGGCCAGGGATCCCAAAAGGCAGCGCCAAAAAAGTGAGCAGTGCCCGTGCATGGGTTTCCCACACACAAGGCGAGGCAAGGCTCCCAGCTCGAGCATCCATCCAACAGACAACCAGCCCCTTGAACATCCATCCAAGCCTGAGCATCCATCCAACAGACGACCAGCCTCCTGAGCATCCATCCAAGCCTGAGCATCCATCCAACAGACGTAGCACATGTTCGTGTTCAGTCACAAGGAGACCTGTCTGTTGTACCTGCGTGCCTTGTCAGGCCCAGGCGAAGCATAGTGATTTACAGTGAGGCCAGTCACCAGACACCCCTCCTGCTGCAGACCCCTTATGCAGGTGAAGGTAGCATGCAGCGGCACCATGCGGCGGGACCGCGCAGCAGCACTATGCAGCGCAGCCTCCATGCGAGCTACCGTGCATGCAAGCGCATCCCCTCACCAGCCTTACACAGGTGCAACAGGCATGACAGCTCTGCGTGCACACGCACATATGCACATGGGACTTGGGAGCATACAATGAGCAATGCATGCTCACAGGTCCTGGGGCTTGCTCGAAGAATGCGAAATCACATGCCTGCAATGCACACAGAGCATTCTATGAACGCAGGCCTACAGGCCCTGGGGCCTGTTTGAGGAGTGCAGGCCCACAGGCCCCGGGGAGCCCACTTGCCTTAGCGAGCATCCATCCCAAGTGGGGCGTGTGTGTGGGCAACAAGCCAGTGAGGCGGCGGCGGCGGCGGCAGCGGCGTGCATGCGTGCATGAGCATGCAACTGGGAAGCATGCAGGCTTACCTCCGCAAGCATCTGCTCCAGGTGGGGCATCCCCAGCAGTGCACGCCAGCTGAGGGCGGTCGCGGAGGCCAGGTATTCCCCCAAGGCTGCCTGCTCGCTCTGGCCCTGCCTCTGGTGGCCTGCGGGCACTGGGCAGAGGGCGCTGCTGAGCCCATAGCTCCTGGTGGGCTGGGGGGCATTGGAGCTGTGTGTGTGTGTGTGACACACACACAAGTACACGCATGCACACGCGCACGCACACACAGGCACACTCCAGACACACACACAAGCCTGCATGCATTCTCTGCCCAGCCTCACAAGGACACCCACCGGCGGCACGCGCCAGCTCAAGCAGGTCTCCATAATACAACGGCAGGCTGCTGCCACCGCTTGGGCCGCCTGCTGCTGCGGCCCGGGCAGCCAGGGCATCCAGGCTGCTTGCCAAGTGGTGCTTGATGCTTGCAGATGACCATGCAAGTAAGGGTGCCATGGACTCCAGACCCGCAAGGGCAGCCACCTTCTGGACCAGCAGGGCCTTACGGTCGTCAGTGACTTTTTCCTGTGATCACATGGAAGCACATGCGCTTTGTGAGCAGACCCATGTACCCATGTGCTGTTTTGCAAGTGTGCACATGCAATACACACACCGTACACAACAATTATGCTTGTGCGTTTCAGTGTGGGCGGGAAGTGTGCTTTGAAGGGTGGACTGGTATGCGTGGGCAGCCACAAGCAGCTGTGTTGATGGTGAGCAGAGGCGTTGCTGCGAGGGACCTAGGCTTGATGATAAGCTACAAATTTGAGTCCAATACAAAACTTTCTAGGGTCTCAGGAGGATAGGCAAAATGGGTGTTTGCCTGCTGAGTGCAGCCATTTTCTAGTAGTGCATCCCCTATTTGGTCTGTGTTTTGGTAAATCAGGCTGTTATCTCACCTATTTTGATAGGAAGAAACATATTCAAGTGCACAAACAGACACAAGCGCCCTCATGCTCAAGCGCAGGAACTCGTTTACAATCATGCTGATGATAACTACTGAATCAAATGGCTAGTCATACACGAGCTGTCCGCAAATTTCAGTGAGTATACATTTGCAGAAAAGATGCTGATAGAAGCTTGAATAGCACATCAAGGAATCAATCACGTCTCATTGTGTTTTGAGCAAACATTCTCTCGCAAACTGATTCGGTTTACTGCGCAGATGCTCCCTATGCAGATGTTTCCTCCCTGTCGCCAATCTGTTATTGCAGTTGTGTATCACACTTACAAATTGGCTTTGAAATGCCTTGGCTATCTCATCAGGGGCCCTGGTGTCTCCTGGTCTATGTACCATGAGCATGAGAGCCTGCAGGGGTGCAAAACAAGTTGCTAACTTTTGTTTGTGCAGCACTTTGTGTGCAGAGCTTAAGCACAAAAGATGGAGAGCATACCTATTTGAAAGGGCTTGCTGTCTAATATGTATGGACGAGCTTGTATGCAAGCAATCTGCGCACCTCCATCTGGTCTTGGCTGAGTTTGGTGGCATCAAAATCACGCCACTGCTCCAATAGCCTGGACTGTGCATCTGAGCTGCTGCTGCGGAAACTTGATGACGAAGTGCTGCCAAGTGACTGCAGAAGCGCTGCACGGAGCCGCTGGTGGCTCAGGAGCCTCCTGCGGCCCAGCATCTTCTCCTTCAAATAATTTTAAATAACATGATAGGTTTTTGGAACGTCAAGTTCCAAATGCATCCGATGTCCTGATCCAGATGATAAATAATATCGAAGGGAATACTGCGGCTATCAAAAGCACTTGTTGGTTTGACATTCCAACAGCACTACCCGCACTTCCTGGTTACAAAACTGTCTATTTTTGATTGGCAGGCACCCGCCGGCCTCATCTTCTTGTGTGTCTGTTGTGGCAGCTTGGCCCCAACAAAAGACGATGGGGTCCTATGCGCTGCAGCCTGCAAGTACGTGCAGGTCATGTGTTCAGGCAGGCGGCCAGTTCAGCAAAACAGGCAGCACTCTGATTATGATTGCTAGGTGCTCGCGTACTTGTTGCGACTTGTACTGCTATCGCGCATTGCTGTTGTCGGCCAAGATGCTAGACAAGAGAAGGAGCTTAATGCGAAGGCAGGAGCTCAAGGCAACAATTTACTTGATTGCAGGTTGATCTCCTTGATCTCCTGCAATCCTTTGACATCGCTCCTCCATTTTCCTTCAAGCAAAACACGCTCTCCCTGACCTGGTTGACGTGGTTGATTCCTCTGCTGTTGAGACAGCACTCGGGGGCGCACAACTACCTACCATGTCAGCCGCCGCGAGATGGCGCTTCATGCCACCCATGCCATCTGGCCCCACACGCACTAGGGAGCCGGCGCTTGAGGGCAGGTGGCTGCGCCCATGGTTTGCTCTACGTGTGCCATTGACCTGCAGCAAAGCATGCAACCAGCGTGCTGATCTCTGCCAACAGACAGAGACACCTACACCAAAGGGAAGGGCGTGCCAATCGTCAGCTCAGGCAACCCTTAGCTCGCTTTTGCACACAACAAAACAGCAAGGCTGTGACAGAGGTACAAACAATCAAGTGCGAAAGGGTGGGGTTGCCCTCTGCCCCTTGCAGCCCACAAACAAACTTGTGCACGCTCGCACATGCACTCGTGCAAAGCGCGGCCACCCTGCGCAGCTGCGCTCACTCACGCTGCTGCCAGCGAATGAGGGGGTGCGGGTGTGTGGGCCCATCAGTGGCCCGCCGGCAGAGGCGCAGGGTATGGCGCCACGCGGCTGTAAGAGCCCAGCACCGTTCTTGCCAGCGCTGGGGCCGAGGCAGATGTTGGGCAGCGCAGGCTGTTGGGGCCCTGTGATGGTGTTGGTCACCTCCTGCAGTCAAAGGGCGCAGCAGGGTGGGCAGGCGATGGGCAGGTGTTGTGGGTCGCCCACACTTGCACGTGGGATGGGGACGTGGGGTCGCTGGGAGAGAGAGGACGCAATGCACAGGCCAACCCAGAACACTTCCCCAGGCACTGCGCCCAAATCACTGTTGTACAGTCTTCTGCACAGCCTAGTCAGCCTTCGTTGGGAGCGCATGAAGCCCTCACTCTTGCCCTCACCCAGCCTTGCTCGTCTTAACCCCTTGCTCTTGCTCTCACCCAGCCGGCATAGCACCCTCGCAGCAGCTTGTCACTCAACCACCCATCTAAGCCTAGATGGCCCCCTCTAGTACATCTCAACTAGTTTGCCGACAAACAGGTGCTAGAACCGACTAGCCGCGCACCTCATTACCAGAGATTCAGATGGCCAATATCCACCTCCCTCCCCCCTTTTTCAGCACTTAAAAGTACTATCCTGCCGGCGCCCACCCTCCCGTGATGCAATACACTCAGTGCCCTCCTGCATGCATTACCCCTCCCCTGATGCAATACTCACGGCGCTCGAGCCCAAGCGTGCCCCCCTCTCCCTCTCACGGTGCACAATACACCGGATGCTCACCTGCAGGCACCCTTGCTCAGGAGAGCCGCCAGCTGCAGGCGCGCCCGCGCTGCGCGGTCGCTGCGTCCGCTGGGCTGAGCCCAGCCGTGCAGCACCAGGGCGCAGGCGGCCCGGCACCTCGGGCACAGCAAACACTCCCCCGTCATCGTCGAAGCAGCCCAGCACCTCCACCTCCACCTCCAGCCCCTGTCCCTGCCCAGATCCAGCAGCAGCTGCAGCCGGGGGGGAGGCCAAAGACCCAGCAGCAGCTGCAGCTGGGGGGGAGGCCAAAGACCCAGCCCGCCCCTCGCTCCTGCTGCTGGTGCACTCGCCCTGTGTGGAGCGGCCGCCGCTCCCATCCTCGCATATGGCTCCCTCCCCCTGGGTGCACACGTCCCCCGCACCTCTGCTCCCGAGCCCCTCTGCGCCCCCGCCAAGGCTGCTGCCCAAGCCTTGTGACAGCGGGCGCCACCGCTGCGCAGGGCATCCGTCCATCCCTTCGTTGTCGTCCTCACCTCCATTGTCCGCATCATCCACCGCCAGTAAGCTGTCGAGCCCTGCTATGCGGTCCTCTGCGTCATCCCCCTCCACCACGCCCTGAGGGGGCATGCCTTTGCGCAGACCATGCTGGGCCCCTGAGTGGAGGGGTCTAGAGCCCTCCAGCTCTGTATGCAGCCGCCGAAGCTGCTGCTGCTGCTGCTGCTGCTGCAACTGTTCCCTGCTGCTGGGCTGCATCTCCATCAGCGTCCGCTGCCGGCCACGGGGCGGTGGAGGCAGCAGGATGCCCTGGCCAGCCGTCTGCAGCGCGTCCTCCAGCACCTGGCCCTACGCACCATGGGACGAGCAAGAACGCAATCAACATAAGCATGTGTGCATGTGCGCGCGCATGTATTTTTGTGTGTGTACGTGCATGCATGCGCGTGTGCATGCAGGATACCCTTCCGAGTTGTCTGCAGCGCATTCACCAGCACCTGCCCCCCACATGCAAAGCAGTGCACCACCGCCGCACCCAATGCATGCAGTATTGGCAGCAGCAGCAGCAACAGCAGCTGTAAGCTGAGGTAGCTACAAGCTGAGGTGCAAGGACCCATAGGCCAAAAGATTTAATGCATCAGCAAAACCAGGAGACAGCAATACGTACAAAACAAGCCCTTGCTCACAACAGGCCGCTGGATACAACCAGCTGCATTATGCAGGTGGTAAATGCTGAAAGCGCGGAACACGAAAGCTTGCAGGCGGCATGCATTGAGCACACATCGTCGCCTCTGCAATAGCGGTTGGCCAACCTTGCATTGGCATGCATTAAGCAGTTCCTTTAGACTGTGCAGAGATAGCCTGAGGCAGGAGGCTTGGCTGCTTCAGCAGATACTTTTTGTGTAATGGTATCGTTTGAAGAGGCAGTACTGAAACTTTTTATTGGAACTTTCATTGAAAGCAGGCAGCAAAGGGCAAAAGTTGACTCCCCCTCTCCCGCCTTACCTGCGCCTCCAGCTGCCTCTTTGCGGCGCCCAGCTGCTCCTGCGCACCGCCCAGCTGCTCCTGAAGCGAGCTCACTTGCGACTGCTCACAGACAAAGGCCAGCACCGGAAGTGAGTGAAAGGCTTGGTGCAGGGAGCAGGTAGGACTGCAAGGCTATGCGCGGGGAGGATTTGCTGTGAGGGTCGCACAAGTGAGAGCTTGTTGGATGGGCAGTATGGGAGGTGGGGAGGCTGAAACGTGGGGGTGCCTGGGAAATGTGGGGCTGTATGACTATTTTTGAAAGCTCCATTGGGACGCTCAACGGCTGCTTGAGAGTGCGTGCAAGATTTGCACACATAAATACTGTCTGTTGACCTGATGGCTGGAGCTGTTTGGGAGGTGCAGGACATGGCGGCATTACACACACATGCACATGCACAGAGCGTGCACAACAGAAACACACATATTCGCGTACCTGCACACACACGCACATACACATACACACACAGGCGTGCACACACACACACAGGCAAACGGGTATGCTTCTACTCAGGGAAACTTGACAAGAACCAATACAAGCACATCCGCATGAGTCTTTGACTGGCGAGCACAGAGGGCGAGCACGTAACATCCGCGTCACTGAACGTGCACAAAATGTTCTGCAGATCAAATTGTTGCATGAGGTGCAGGTCTCCACGCACGAGGTGTAAGACGGAGCAGCAGGGCCGTGCTCACCTCAAGCGTATTAACCACGAGGCGCTCGCCATCGCGCTCCCTCCGCGCCTGCTCAATCTGGGCATGCATACTGCGCCGCAAGTCGGCCTCCCTCAGTGCCGCGTCTTCTTCCGCCTGCATCCGCAGCAGTCCCTCAATTGCTCTGCTTGCGCTCAGCCAGGCAGACCTCAGGTGGAGAGAGGGGCAGGCTGAAGGAGTGGTGGAGTGGTTTCCTGCGAAGACTGGCTGACCACCTGCCAGGTGTTTGTATTGGTGGCTGCTGCCCCTTCCTACAGTCTGTATGCTTGGATTGCAGGAGGGCCTAATCTGGTTACATCCTTTGACACCCCCCCCCTATCCATGAAAATTGCTATGGAACTGCTACTGGTGATGCAAAACCTGAGCGAGCTCTCTTTGTCTGAACAGGTTGGCAAGACAGGCAGGACCTAGCAAGACAAACAGGACTTGGTGCAAGGTTCTAGGCTGCTACTCTTCTACCACTTTGCTGCTACTTTGATTCCCCATTGCTGCTACTCTTCTGCCACTTTGCTGCTACTTTGATTCCCATTGCTGCTACTCTTCTGCCACTTTGCTGCTACTTTGATTCCCCATTGCTGCTACTCTTCTGCCACTTTGCTGCTACTTTGATTCCCCATTACTGCTACTCTTCTGCCGCTTTGCTGCTACTTTGATTCCCCATTGCTGCTACTCTTCTGCCACTTTGCTGCTACTTTGATTCCCCATTGCTGCTGCTCTTCTGCCACTTTGCTGCTACTTTGATTCCCCATAGCTGCTACTCTTCTGCCACTTTGCTGCTACTTTGATTCCCCATTGCTGCTACTCTGGTGCCACTTTGCTGCTACTTTGATTCCCCATTGCTGCCACTCTTCTGCCACTTTGCTGCCACCTTGCTGTCGCCTTGCTGCCACTTTTTGCTGCCCCACCTTCACAAGGGCCCTCTGTGCCACCACAACTTATGGACCAGGGCTCACAGCAACTGCATCACGAGCAGGGGGAAGAACAACAAAGCCATGCAGCACTTGCTTGGGTTTTACCGGCGGAGGCAGAGGCATATGGTGCCCGCAAACTCCTCAGAACACCGCGGCAGGACCAAGCGCAAACACACATACAAGGGCGCGCACACACCTGCAGCTTGGCATCCTTAAGCGCCCAGATCTCTTCCTTGAGTTCCAGGAGCTCTTTGTTCCTTTCTGCCAGCACGAGGGCTAAGCTGTTCTTCTCTGCCTGCACTCATTTGAAGCAGGGATAAGGGGGCGGGTTCAGGTGTGTGTCAATGGGAACAAGGGACAGCTGTCGGACATCGGGTACGCTTAGGTATGCTCAGGGCCTTGAGTTTCCCACCCTGCAATGTCACCCGTGGACTGCACTCTGCAAACAAATTGAGAGGTTGGTGTTGCGTAGCTATTGGGCTTGGACTACAGGAAGACCGGCTCCTGGCTGCAGAATTGAGCAACATCTTGTGCAACCAAGCCTGTGCTGCTCCCCTGCCCAACCTCCAAGTGGGACTCCAGCACAGATTAATGAGCGCTGGGAGGACTGCCTGCCAAAACAGCTTTAATCACAAAAGCTGCTGCTCTATTCCTATGTGTATTTATAAAGCTCATCTTGTGTACAGTTTTTTCTTTGAGGTCCTTGCAAACCTTCAATTCATGCACGTAAGTTAGCTTGCTGTCTTGGTCTGTCATGAGCAGTATGTAGTGAACTGCCTGGCCTTGTGCTGCCACACACGGAGGTCAGGGGGCATGAAGGCAAAGACACTCTCTGAAGAGTAAGTTGAGTAGTCCCAAAAGAAGAGCAGGGTCGTCACAGGCACGGAGCGCACAGGGGTATCGAGGCAAAGAGATTCTCTGCTGAAGGAGTGGGCCCCCAAAATGGGCAGTCATGTCACGGGCACGGAGCGCACAGGCGCTTGCGCTTAGCTCTGGTGAGGCGCACCTCCACAGGGCCAGCAGGGCCACCATGCACAACACAAAAAAGCACAGGCAACCCCAGGAGGGGGTAGCAAATCATTGAAAATTGCCCAGAGAAGAGCGGAAAAAACTCAAGGGTTAAGCATGTGTCAAGGAGCACGCTCAAAACTTCCACTGTAAGTGGCCCCCTCTCAACGCAGCACATGGAACACTCCCAAAAAGGGCCCCCCACCACACTGCTGCTAGCCCCAGAGCACGTGCACGCCATGGGCCACTCCTTCTACACTCACCAGCAGCAGCGGCTCCCTCCGCACTCACCAGCAGCTGCGTCTCCCTCCGCACTCACCAGCAGCCGTGGCTCCATCAGCACTCACCAGCAGCAGCGACTCCTGCTCCTCGGAGCCGCCGGTCATCTCCATGATCTCCTCAAACGTCAGCTGCTTGTTGCCCGCCACGGCTGACCAGATGCCCTGTTTCTTGGAGAGGCTCTTCAGCCTCAAGACCTCGCTCTCCTTCCGGTCCAGGCTGTCTGTCAGCCGGTCCTGTGTGGTGTAAGCACAGCACATGCGTGCGCTGTGCATGCATGGTCAATGCCATCAGTCAGGTCCTCACGCCTCCCGGTCAGTCAGTCTTGTGATGGACCAAGGTATGTGTGTGCATGTGTGTGTGAGCACATGTGTGTGCACGTGTGCACATGTGTTTGTGTGTGCGTGTGTGCTGCGCATGATGGACATGGTCAGTAAGCCCTAGGCTGGGGATAAGGACCTGCAACAAAGACGGGAACAACCTTGCCATGCGCTCTTTGTCGCTCATTTTCTGTTGGACTGCTCTCCGCCCGCAGTGACCTTGTTGGAGCTAAGAGGCAGAGTCCAGCTCCCGTTTGTATTTTTGTAGGCTTATGTATGTGCCTAGGCTGCGGGGCACACCTTTCCAGACCCTGCTGCCTGGACCCAATGTCCACTAGCAGCAAAGCATCCTTGCATAGCTCCTGTGACGGCCGGTGCCCCTGATGGCCGGTGCCCCTGATAGCCGGTGCCCCTGATGGCCGGTGCCCCTGACGGCCGATGCCCTGGGGGCTCCTGTGACGGTTGGTGCTCTGATGGCCGGTGCCCCTGATGGCCGGTGCCCCTGATGGCCGGTGCCCCTGACGGCCAGTGCCCCTGACGGCCGATGCCCTGGGGGCTCCTGTGACGGTTGGTGCCCTGATGGCCGGTGCCCCTGATGGCCGGTGCCCCTGATGGCCGGTGCCCCTGATGGCCGGTGCCCCTGACGGCCGATGCCCTGGGGGCTCCTGTGACGGTTGGTGCCCTGACCGGGGCCCCGCGGACCTGTGCCCTGTGAGACCACCCCATGTCTCAACGCACAAGACAGCAATCAAGACACAGGCGCGAGGTTCTGCAGACCAAGGCCTCACGGCGGCAGCAGGCAGCGCTGCCTCAACCCTGTCCTGTGGCCCCTGCTTTGAAGGCGCAGAGGCAAACTTTGTTCGCGTTGAAACCTGGCTGCATCATTCTTAAGGTCACAGCAAAACTGTGCGACGTGTGGCACTTCCACCCTCTAATTGCCTGAGCGCAGCATACGCAGGCGCCCTGGCGGAATGGTGTGAAAGGCCCTAAGAACTGTGACGCGTAGCACGATCACTCTCTCACTACCATGGCTCCCCGTGCCCCGACCTAGCCAGCAACTTACCACCACTTCCTTCATCTTCAGCTTGCTGGACTTCTCCCGGTCCAGGGCCTGCAGCAGCTCCTCTTCCTTGGCTGCGTTTCGCTTGCACCTGTGTGCGCATGGCAAGGAGGGCGCTCATGGGCAGGCATCCACATGCAGAGGCAAGCGCGCTTGCTGCTGAAGGCGGAAGAGCACAGCAGGCAACCCAGCACAGGCGCAAAGCAAAGGCATGCCTTGAGGTGCAGTTGTGTGCGCCCTGAGCGGCGGCATGACCTTGACAGGCTCCAAATGTGGGAGGAAACTGTTTGTGCACGCGTGGTATGCGCTTGTGGCATGTGCATATGGTGTGGGTGTGTGGGTGTGGTGTGTGTGTGTGCCTGTGGTGCTGGTGGGTGCGTGTTATGTGGGTGCGTGCGTGGTGTGCATGTGTGCATGTGGTGTGGGTGCTCTTCCTCCCTCACACAGTCCAAGCGCGTACGGCGCGCCCATCTGACCAGAATCACAGCATCACAAGCATTTAAGAGACTGCTCCCATAGGAACAGCCGGAGGTTGAGCAGTCAGTGGGAGGCGAGCAGAGCAGTTGCCATGACATAGTGGGTCAGTCATGTCTCATAGATTAGGTCATTCATGGCTAGGTTGCCTGCGTCCATTCCATTGTTTAGGAGGATGCATCCATTGCTTGTCTGATGGATGGGGTGTGCTTATGCAGAGGCAAGGGTCTCCCCAGAAGGCTCACAAGTTTCCTGGGGACTTGGGAAACTGATGCCTTGTCCGCATGTTGGAGACAGGACAACTTCCGGACCCCACCCACCTGTCCTCAAGGGCCATGTTGTGTAGGTGCAGCTCCTTGTTCTTGATGTCCATCTTGGAGGCTTTCTTCTCCCTGTCCTGCGGGTCCAGGGATGGCGCGCCATGCAGGTGCGCGTTGTAAGCAAGCAAGCTGGTGCATGTTGTAAGCAAGAGAGCAGGTGCGTGTTGTAAGCGAGCAGGTGGGTGTTGTAAGTAAGCGAGCAGGTGCGTGTTGTAAGCAAGCGAGCAGGCGCGTGTTGTAAGCAAGAGAGCAGGTGCCTGTTGTAAGCAAGCGAGCTGGTGCATATTGTAAGCAAGAGAGCAGGTGGGTGTTGTAAGTAAGCGAGCAGGTGCGTGTTGTAAGTAAGCGAGCAGGTGCGTGTTGTAAGCGAGCAGGTGCGTGTAAGTAAGCGAGCAGGTAGGTGTTGTAAGTAAGCGAGCAGGTGGGTGTTGCAAGCAAGAGAGCAGGTGCATGTTGTAAGCAAGAGGGCTGGTGCATGTTGTAAGCAAGAGAGCAGGTGTGTGTTGTAAGCGAGCAGGTGGGTGTTGTAAGTAAGCGAGCAGGTGTGTGTTGTAAGCAAGCGAGCAGGCGCGTGTTGTAAGCAAGAGAGCAGGTGCGTGTTGTTAGCAAGAGAGCAGGCAGGTGTTTTCAGTAAGCAAGCAGGTGCGTGTCGTAAGCAAGCGAGCAGGCGGGTGTTGTAATCAAGAGAGCAGGTGCATCATGAGTGCTCCAGGTGTGCTCTGTTGCTTAATGGGCATCAGCTTTCGTGAGGAAGCAGGTGCTTCTGGTGAGAAAGCGAGCCGATGGGCCATTCTGCTCGCACTGATGGCCCACAGTGGCTCAGCCCCGAGGCCGAGAGGCGCTGCAATGGCCGCAGGGGGGGCCCAAGCAGGCTACAGAAGCGCGCCATGCAGCCAGGCTCTTTGGGTCATGCCCCCACGCCCCTTCAGCCATGCACCCATGCTCTGCAAGCTGGGGGCCCCTGTCAAAACCCCCTGTCTAGAAAGGCCCAAGTCCCCTGTGAGCCCCCCCTGTGAGGGCCCCCTGTCCAAAAAGTGTCCAAAAGAGCAACCCATGCAGCGCCCTTGGCCCTGACATGCTGCCAGTGTGGCATCACGCTACCTAATAACCTGCCCTCATAACATCACACACGCCTGCAGAAAACAGCACCCCTTTTGACACTACGCTATTAGACGCCCCGCCTTCATAACATTACACACGCCTTAAGAAAACAGCGTCCCTTTGACACTATGCTATAAGACGCCCCGCCTTCATTACATCACACATGCCTTAAGAAAACAGCGTCCCTTTGACACTATGCTGTTGACAGCAAGACACTGCCCTGACCACCCTACAGATCAAGCACTGCTGGAGGCAATGCATCCTGAGCTCAACCCACTGGAAGAACCCATCTGCGGCGCGCAGCATTACTGGGCGAACAATAGTGGTGCATGCAGCACTACAATCAAAAGCGCGCAGCACTACTGGGCAAATAAAAGCAGTGCTTGCAGCGCGACCAAATTGCCGCCAAATTGAGTGCCACGCAGCTGGCGCGCACGCCCTTGACCTGGCAGTGCAGGACCTTCCAGAGTCCTGTTGCCAACAAGCAACCTCAACTCCCCTGTACCTGGAGCTGCTTTTGCAGCTCTTCCTCCTTGGCCGAGAGCTCTGTGATAAGCTCCTGGTCCTTCATCACCTGAGACAGCAGAAGACACAATAACAGGAAGCATAGGAGGCGCCATAGGTTGTGCAGTGGGGAGCAGAGAGAGAAGCACCATGGGATACTTGTTGGATGAACAAGCAGCATCTTCAAGATGATCTATCCAGCATCAATCCTCTAAGGATCCCTTGACAATAATGCAGATGACTGCTCAGTGCTACTTGCTGCATGCACACAGTGGGCGTGCTTCCGGCTTGAAAGCCCCGGCGGATGGAACGAGGAGTGGCAGTGCAGGGTCTGGGTCTGCTGGGTGGTGGATGCTGCACTTATGCATCACGTGTGGAAAAAAAGCCTTGCTCCTTGGCACTGCATGCGCCATCCTGAGGCCCCAATTTTGATCTGAGAGCATGGACCTACATATCTGATCTGGGAAGCCCCGCCATCCATGCTGGCCTGACAGACGCCACCTGCCATGCTGGCACAAGAGGCTCCACGCTCGCGCAGCATGTGTGTGTGTGCATGTGTGCGTGTGCGTGTGTGCGCGCGCACCTGCAGGTTTGCAGGTCCGCGCAACGCAGAGCCTCCGGTGCACACTTATTCGGGCCTATGAAGGTCAACCCTTAACCCTGACCCTAAATCCCAACCCTAACCCTTATTAGGTGCACACTCACCCGGGCCTTCAGCTTCCTCCGCTCCTCCAAGAGCTCCAGGTCAGAGGTAAGCTGCTGAGTGTCTGCACCGCTGGATGTGCCCGGGGGCGCACACAACTCGTTGGTGACGCCGAAAAGCTCCAGCGGCTGCCGCTTGGCCTTCTTCTGCAGGTGCCGAGCGGCAGGGCGTAGCTGCTCGCACGGGCGGCTGGCACGCAGGCTGGCACAGGCTGTGCTCGGAGGCAGCTCAGACGGCAAGGCATGTGGATGCACATGTGTGCACATGTGTGGTGCGTGCAAGGGAGGCTGAGGGCGGGCGGGCGGACAAAGCGCATGCAGAAGGCTTGTTCTTTGCAAGGGTACCCGCACAGTCGTGTGCAAGGCCTGATCTTTGACTTTCAAGGGGAAGAGAGGCAGTTGGATTGAGAGCAGGGACGAGGGGACAGTAGGCATGGGCATCGCACACTATTGCAGCTAGGCTCTGTCCATACAGTGAAGCAGGGCAGGGCTGCATGGCAGGTGCTCAATGGGAAAATTGTGTTCAAGCTCCTGCCAGTCGTCTACATACCAGTCGCAGGAGGAGCATTGTGAGTGAAAGATGTGTGCAACGGATTGACCAGGCCTCAGATGGAAAAAGGAATACTGCCAGGGGAGAGTTTGCACCAGGATAGTATGTCAAAGTCCTGGAAAGGCTTCTGGAGAGCCTGACAAAGAAGTACCTCATCAGCAAATCAGCATTTTAGAAGCTTTTTTTCATGCTTTTGAGTGCAAAAATAGAACCATTGAAATGACAGACCATGTCTCTGCACGTGTATGTGCGCACGCCAATTGACTACGCCTGGGGCATGATGAACAAGCTTACATGCACAATAAATAAACATGTAGTTCATGAACATACTCCCAAGTTAGTGTTTGTCTTTCTTGCTTACTCTGCACGCCGGGCATGTTCCGCAACCCGGTCCACTGCGTAGGGCCTGAGCAAGGCATGCCTCATGGAAGACATGCCCGCATTCTAGCGCCATCCACGAGGCATCTTTGCCCCCATGACAGTCCAGGCTGCATGCAGGAGTGAGGGAGTTTGTTGGAGGGCAGGCAGACTGTGTTGCACACGCAGGTCCAGAGCGGTCAAACGACACAAGCAAGCAGGCAGCACGTTTACCACAATACCATTTCACCCACCAGATGCAGCAAGATAATTTGCCTTTCCACTCCCTGTCCTCAGCCCCCTCATCCATGCTTTTCTGATCTAGCGACGCTAAAAGCTGGTACTCGACCTACAGCATAATCATTAAATTGTTCCAAAAATTCCAGCATATATAATCAAATTGTGGTTCTATGAGCAAGTAAATGCCAGTCATTGCTCAATCGCAAGCTGGTGTTTCTTAAAAGGAATAATAATTAAAGATATAAGAGGTGAAATGCTCCTCCAGAGAACAACCCAGTGCTTGGGCTCCTGCAGGGGCGTCCCCGTTCCACGCCACGCCCTTACTTCATACATGAGAAAACCACTTAAGAGCATTCTGTACCCTTGGTGAGGCATGCTTTCAAGGCTGTGTTGAATCCTCACTGAGTGTGAGTTCACCCTCCCAGTTACCCCAAGTTTGCCCGAAAGCTCATCAGTTGTGAACGTGTGTATACAACTGTACAGACTTCAACTGCCTTTTCACACCTAGTCATGCTTAAGCGCATGCTTAAGTGCCTTAGGTGACAGTGAGCACGTCAACAGCACATGCACTGGTAGCTAGAAAACCTTGTAAGACACAAGCACATGCACGCACATGCACACATGCACACATGCACACATACGCACATGCAGCCACGCACATTTGCACACGTGCACGCAGCTCCAGCAGCAGCAGCAGCAGTGGCAGTGAAGCCGGAACATCTAGCCCTGTCCAAGAAAAAAACAAAGAGCAGAAGCCTTTAGAAACTGAGGAAGTCCAGCCAACTGGATCATCACCTCAAGAAGCCGAGGCTGACTACTTCGCCTCAGAAGAATTGATCAGCGAGCTGAAGACGGACTTTGGTAAAAGGGGAGGTGAGGAACAATGCAAGCCTTTATTTCAACAACAGGATTACCTCGTGCCTCAAAGGGCGTCACGTCTATCACACCTTCAATGCCTCAGAAATGCAGCCTGAGGGCGTGTTGGGAAAGACATGCTGAAACATCTAAAAGAGTCAATTATTGGTTGAAATTTGTAAGTGGCCTTCCCAGTATTACCTCACTCTCTCTCCCAGCAGCATGCTGCCCTATTGCACATGACACGCTTACCCCAGCACCACCTTATACAACCGATGCATGTGCTGTTTCCACTCTCCTGGCACTCCACAAGCAGGAGGAGCTTCTTGCCTCTGCTTGCTCAGCATCAGCACGCACCTTACCTGACTCTCCAGCTCTGCCTGCAATGTCCTAATGCACAGTGCTGCCTCCTCATTCGCAGAGGTGTTCTTCTTTGCACAGGCTGCAGCAATGGTGCTCATCATCGTGTGTCCCTTCCAACTCCAGGTAGAATCCAACGACTTGTCACTGCCAGGCCCTCACCTAGTAGGCACAGAGATGTACTCAGTCGTAGTATTGAAACTTTGGAGGAAGTGCTTGTTCCTTTGTTGGGCAGGTTCAATTACCTGACGGCTACCCGTTTCCCTCTTGTGTCCATAAGCGTGTACGCTGATGGTGGCCACATGCATACAAAAACACGTATGGCCTCATTATGATTGTGCTAACGCAGCAGGTGTGTACGCACCTGTGCAAACGCAGGGCCTGTTGGACCTGCTTGCTACGCTGGCGCTTACAACAGGCCTGGTGTTCATGTGGGTGGACAAGGAAGAGGCAAACCTGAACTTGCGAGCGTGGTCCTCAAATTTATTATGGAGGCAATGCACAAGCTTCTTAAGAAGCGTGACTGCAACCAAATGCGCACAAGTTCGCACTGCTTGACCACCTCGCACGTTGTCGCTAGCGATAGGCAAATGCTGCAGGCGGTTGGTGGCAGTACATGTCCTGCTGCATTTACTGCCTGATGAGCAATGCTCATGATGATGACATACAGGAGAGCAGGAGCCACTTGGTTGTTGAGCCGACAGAGATCAGAGCTTAGCTACAGCACTATGGACCAATGGCATGCAGCTGCAGTGATGCATGCTACCTGTTCAATTGTGTGTGTGGGAATAGATGGGCCAGCCATCTGCAGGGTGTCATGGACACAAAGCCATGGTGTGTGTGTGTTTGCCGCAGTAAGGAGCCTTGTTGAGTGCCTAGCCCATCCAGCATGGCCCCTAGGGATTCACAGCCCGCTCCTCTCAAACCTTGAGATGCCCAATTGTTTTGCAACAGCCCATTCAATGCACCCCTTCACCGCCAAGCTTATCTGCCATAGCCCGACTGCCCAGCGCGCGTGTGCCATGTCTGTCCCTACCATGACAAAATTCTTCAATCCCTTCAGTCTGTCCCTACCATGACATCAGTCTGTCCCTACCATGACATCAGTCTGTCCCTACCATGACAAAATTCTTCAATCCCTTGCTCGATTTCTGTTCTGGCCTGTGCAGAGCCTATGGCGTGCTCAGCTTGGGCAGGAACCTCAGCCCCATGCCTCAACCAAGGCAGAAGCATGCGCTGGTGACAACAGGTGAGAGGCCAGGCATGCTGGCTGGAGTTTGGCAATTGGAGCGCATTGATCAAAGTGGATGCAGATGCCGTTCGCTGTTTACCTACAAGCTTCATTCAACTGGCGGAGCTTCCAGAGCGAGCAGGATTTGGTGGAGGGGCACTGACACTGCCGTTGACAACCTTGCCTTGCACCTTTTATTATATTTATTTTATTATACCTTTTATTATATAACCATGAGGGCAAGCATGTCTTTGCCACAAGGTACATCCCCACATAGAGTGGAAGCATGTTCAAGCCATGGCTTTCACATTGAGCTTGGGCAAGTTCCTGGCTGTCAGATGCTGATGCCTGTGTTGCTTTCACATCAGCGATTTCTGCTTTAAGTTGGGAATGAGTGCAAAAGAGCGCTCCGCCTTCCGGTGCTGAATGGCCTTTTGGTCACTGGCTGAAATCGGGTGCTGCATTTACGTTGTATGCCTCATGCATGTTTTTGAGTCCTGCATTCGCTGCTGAATTGCTGCTACCTGCGCCTGCTTGCCTTCCCTAAACCTAAGTTCAAGCAGCGCCTGCATCATGAGTGCAAACATGTGTGAGCAGGCAACATATGCATGACGTTGAGCATGCCTTATGTGCAATTTCGCGCTGTGTTACCGACTGGGATGTACTCTTATTTGCGGCACCCAATGTATGCTGCAAAGTATGTGCCGCAATGTATGCTGCAATGTATGTGCTGCAATGCATGTGCAGCAATGTATGCTGCACCGACCGGGATGTACTCTTACTTGAGGCACCCAATGTATGCTGCAATGTATGCTGCAAAGTATGCTGTAATGTATGTGCTGCAATGTATGTGCTGCAATGTATGTGCTGCAATGTATGCCGCACCGACAGGGATGTACTCTTACGTGAGGCACCCAATGTATGCTGGCCTGCTCTTGACTTCCCTGGGACTAGCTGCTATCACGCGCAATGAGACACGCCTGGCTTTGGCCGTTGGTCTCTGGTTCATCTTGGAGAAGAAGGTGTGCAGGCTTGTGAGAGAGTCGAAGGAATAAAAGATTGGATTTGAGGCTCAAACCTTGAGCAGATGGTGTGTTGGATTGATATCGTCATGCGCGAGTGCTGGCAGCAACTAGCACAGCATGCTTCTTGTTTTTCCCCACTAATGTCATGAAAGTGTGTAAGGCTGTGAAGGCCAGCAAGCCCTGCAGTTACATTTGGCTGAATAATTAACTCCAATGTATAGTAATATTAGGCCCTGCATTTCCATTTGGCTGAACATTTCAATCTGGCGTATGATTATATTAGGAGGTATTCTGTGTGGGTGCCCAACTTTCTGATTTGAGGTATGTATGGTGTTTGTTTGAATCCTTGAATCACACCACAGTGTCCCAAAAATGCTCACTTTGATAGGCAGGGTCAGTCGATGTGAGGTCATAATGATCTACAGGTAGGAGCTGGTTGTGGGTGCCGAGGACATCAGATGTTAATGGACTTCCCTTGCGCCATGCTGCCTGCAGGTGGCAGTGGAGGAGGACTTTTTGAGCAAACGCTACCCAAACGAGTACGCGCAGTACATGCGCCAGGTCAAGAAGTTCATCCCCTTCTTGTATTAGCAGAATGAGGGTCACCAAGTAGGAAGTCTAGACCGCCTTCGTTGCTCCTGGCTGGGCTTGGTGCTGAAGATCCGAAGGGAAATATGGCCAAGGTGGTTACTAGTTTGGTGAAGAGTTGAGGGAAGTGCATTGTTTCCCTTTCTGTGGATGGATATCCTTCTACTTTTCTGGATATCATAGACTGGTTTCAGGCCAGAGATGGGCAAGCTCAGTATTCAACCCATTTAGCTAACGGACAGTCTGAATGCCTGCCCTGGCTTTGGCATTTCAGAGAAGTGCTTAGTCTTTTACACTTCTGTAAACTTCCATCCACAAGGCAAACTTCACGGGAACTTCCCTTGAAGTACAGTAAATCTTGCATCTGGCTGTGCCTACATCATAAATTCTGTTTGTTTTGCAGTACCACCTTTTTCATTGCCTGCTTTTTGATTAAATTTGTGATTACCATCGGCCTGGTAATCGGCTTATATTACCATTTTGGTAATCATGATCGGCTCAGAATCAGGACAAAATTAGCCCCCTCGGTTACCAAAGTAGTAACTGGGCTTGAAAAATCTGGACTACCATTACCAGAATGGTAATTGTTGGACATCAGACCAATTGCAAATGGTTTCCTTAATTACCAGACTAGTAATTGAGCCAGATACATTACTAGATGGTAATTGTTGTAAATCAGGTCAGAAATGGTTCCTTTAATTACAAGTTGTTGTTCTGGCTCAGCAAAGTAGGTTTAAAGGTTTAAGTTTCACTGAAAGCTTTTCAGCTAAGCAGACAAACCTTGGGAACCTGTGGGAGGAATCAAAGACGCGTAAACCCTGCCGAGAGAGACAACATGGGATGGATGCAGTGGGAAAGGACATGCTGCTCATCTTGTATATCATGAGCATTGCACAAGTTGTAGGAAGGAAAGGTGTTGCGGCTCCGAACCTGGAGTCCAGGTCATTATTTCAACTCGTAGGATTTGGGCACTAAGTCTAAAGGATGCCGCGCTGCAAATAACAGCACAAGGAAGGTCAAAATCTTAGAGTCATGCACTTGGGAAGGATGAATGGCAAATGCTTGACCAGGGCCCTCTTTGTAGGGAGGGCACACCATTGATGATAAGTGAAGCGTTTGCTGTTGTGCTCTCTTTAAATCGCTTCGGAATAAGGTGCCCAATTCTCCATGTGCCTCTCATGACTCAGGAGGTCCACGACAAAAAGACTGAGATCAATGGGCTCACACTTCAGCAGCATTTCTTTGAACTTAAAGATTGTGCCATACCATCCATGGCAGATAGAATAAGGGACCCTTATCAAGGGCTGTCCAGCAATCGTCGCACCGTGAGTTCTATTGCATGTCAGCTTCAAGTTACATGTTGCGAAAAGGGTAAAGAAAAAGCAAAGCAAAGAAAAGGAATATGCCAACAGGGAAACCCTTGTCTACGTGAATTAAGGAAGAGGCTTACATCTGGTGCATGTAAAGAAAGAAGAAAAGAAAAACTATGTAGCTAGCGAACACTCCCTACATCAATGAAGGAAGAGGGACCATAGGCACCCCGCTAGCAAAATAAAGACAACAGACAACAGGGATGAAAAGGGTAACTTGCATTACCCCACTCCTGGCCTTGCCAATGTGATGCTGAGATGTGGCATTCGTTTCTCAAGAGCATGTCTGGTACTGACAAGTTCACCAGCATACTGAATTGAATGAGCATGAAGCTGCATAGCAAGCTTGCTGAGGATCAAGACCAAGCTTTTTGAGAGGCTCCATGCTGTAAGGGCTGTAAATGGTGCCACCCAATCTGAGGAGGATAGTATGGAGGCAAACGTTGGCGGCAGCTTGGCAGAGATGCTGACAACGCGCACTGTGTTGTTGGTTGGCGGCCTCAAGGTGGCTTTTAGGCCTGTTATCTTTACACTACATGACTTTAACGAGATGGATGCAACGCTGATTGGGTTTGAGCTAACTTAGGGCTCCGTACCCTGGATAAAGGCTGGTACTAACAGTAGGCAGGTGCTGTTGTTGAGATTCCCCTGTCCCCTCTACACCCTGCCCTACTTCTTAGTGCATACCGAGGATAGGCAACTGGTACATTTCTTCTATTGGTAGGTATTTCTATTACTAGTACAGCGTCTAGCGACTGGCAGTGAGTTTTTTGCTTAGTAGGGATGCTGCTATGGAAAAGTAATTCAGGGATACTTCTATTTGTTGATCCTTCAGGGATGTGTTAGTTTTGTAATGCCAGGCGGTCTTTGCTACCAAAACAGCCCCCCAGAGAGCCTGCTTCAATAGCTTTCATGGTTAGTCTACAAGCAATGTTGTGGCGCTAAGTAATCATACCTGAGATGGTCTGATGTTGACAACCTGAAAGAATGTGCAGGGCACTGTCTGAATGATGTCAAAGGGGGCATTGAAGACTGGTCGAGGTCAAAGGGAACAGCGTGTTTCTATCACATGTTTTCCTTGATGAATCTGACATGTGCCATTTATGTATGCCCACTCCTTCCAATCAGGCACCTTTTTTGGCTGAGTGCGGGCTAGATTGTGTAGGGAAAGTGATCATTGAGAAGTTGTTCGAAGTTTGTAAAGCCAGTTTCAATTCTTGGATGGTGTTCGTTGAGGATCGGGTCGTCACTAATGTTTTTGTGTTTCCAATAGCTTCAGGAATTTCACAAGCCAGGTTCCTGGTCCAGGTGGGATTACTGTTATTCAGAGGCAGGAGTGCTGCTGTGTTCCAAACAGCAACTATGTGCAAATTCCAGCTGTGGTAGGGGAGCAGGATTTCTTTTGCTAACCCAAAAGGAGAGGTTGGCATAGTTGAGGTCAGCAGATGATATAGTGTATAGAGTGCAGCACAAGCGGGGGTAGGCGTTGAGGAGTTTGGAGTATGGGTTGGTGCTCATTCTTCCTCCCCGACATGGAAGGAATGCGAAGGTGGCTGTTTCAGCATTGTTTGCTAAAGCTGAATGAATAGCATGTATTAGGGTACAGTACATGAATTGATCGTCATGTATAGGATGGCAGACAGAGAAGCCAGAAATTATGGATGAGAAAGGGAGTGGCTCCAAACACTCTGCCGCAAGGGGCATTGCTCCAGTAATTGAGGTATTTGGGGTTGTGGTCTTTTTTCCTTTGGTCACCAATGCCCAGGTAGAGCACGCATGAAGTATAACTTGATCTTGGTATTCCTGGGTGTCTTGTTTTCGTGCAAGGTAGAATGAGAGAGGAGGTCTAAAAGCACAGAAGTAAAGAAAATGTTAACAATAATGATACAATTGTAGCATGTTAACAATAATGATGCAATTGTAGTATTTGGATTGAAGACAAAGCTATTAGGGGTGGGCATGATGCTATCATTGATTCCAGCAATTTTGGCATCATTGAATGCTTTGTTAAAATATTCTGGGGTGAGCATGTCTTTGCATTTTCCTGTCACATCATAGATGCATGGCATCTTCGATGCGTATTTTTTGGGGAGTAACAGGGGTGGGGGCGTTGTTGTGGGGAGTGATGAGTCTCTTTGGGTAGGGGTCCATGTTAGGGGGGTGTTTAAAGCTTTTGATTTGACCAGGTCATACATTTACGACAAAAAATTGCAGCAGTCTGTGGCCATGATGTCTGCTTGCGGGATTGTGGGATTGATGTTAAAATTGACCTTGATTCTGAGTCGTGTGTCAGGTTTTTATTTCCAGGTGATTCCTACAATATTTCTGTAGCAAAGCCTTGTTGCTCGAGGTTGCTCATGGTTTTAAAGGCTGTGGGCAAAGTGAGGTCAGGTTCCTTACGTGCCTCAAAATACATGATGTGTCTCAGGAATGTGGACCATTTCTCATTACTTCTGGTTCCTGCTTTCACGTTTTTAGCTCATGCTCCGCGGTTGGGTCAGCAGGAACTGGGCAGGCTCAATTATCAGTTTCCTTAACCTCCTCTCTCTGTCTTTCTGTATAGCAGACGGTGTTCATGAGGCGTACCCAGTGGTAAGTTCTTTTGCCAAAGTCACAGGTGTGCATACCACCAAAGGGTGGCTCAATAATTTCCAGGCGCAAGGCCATAGAAGAGGTAGCAAACCTCACAGCATGAACATTCAATGGCAGAGCAAGCTATTGGATGGGTGCTCTTAGGCTTGAAAACAGCTTTTTTGAAGATGGGGAGTGCCTGTATGTACTAGATCTGGTTTTCTATAGAACCAAATGTGTGCAAATGATTCTGCTTTATGAAAGAGAGCAGTTCGGTCACAGGACTTTGGGCTGGTCTGACGCAGAGCGGAGTTCTTGCCTGACCGTGGAGAGGTGTGTTTATGACATGGTATAGTTGTTGCATGTCGACAAGGTATATTAAGCAAACACGGAAGCAGCAGAGGTTCAAGGCAAACATAAAGTAAAGACTGGATAACTATTGATGACACAACTCGCAATATATACCAATCCTAGTCAGTAATAGCCACACAATCCTATTCAGTAATAGCCACACATAGCCATTAATAGCCACACAAGTGTGCATATGGTCAGCAGCATGACAAGTGGCTTCAGTCTCAGCCACATGATCAACAAATGGTTTAAGTTAGAACCTTTCACAACGTGAGGCTCTCAAGCAGTGTAACATAGCCACACAACATTGATTAACATTAAATGGCACCATCTTCCAAAAGAACACAACACAGAGTCTTCTCATATGTTCAGCATAACGGGATACTACAAGTCTTGCATACAGTCTGCTCAAAGTATGACCTCAACAGCTCAAACAATTGCCAATTTAGGCACTTCAACTCAAGGTATCAATTCATAGCTTATAAGTGTACAATTGTCATAAAGTAGACTATAATGCAATTGTCATAAAGTAGACTATAACACTTTCTTAGTGCACATGCAGGCGCATTTATATACATGGTACAATATAGTTCAACCGGGGGCAAGCTCAAGTAGCAATAGCATAGTAACCTTTTGACTTTAGGCCTCCTCAATGCAAATACGTGCATTAGAAGGCAGGCGCTTTGTAATATCTTGCTAGACATGATACTTAGATGCTATCCAGAGGGTGCAAGCCAGTTATGACCTCTCTTGACCTCTTTCGGTCTAAAAAACTGGCTATTTATCATGCATGATTGGCCTTGCCTCTCAAACCAAGCAATGTACGGGGCCCTCCCCATTTGTTGCCTAGGTACCTGGAGCTGGAACGAAGTAGGCATGTGCTTCGGAACGTTGCTCGTTTTCGTTTGAGAGCTCATACCCTAAGAGTTGAAACCAGCTGTTGGCAAATCCACAGTGGGCTCTGTGACAAATGTGACTTGCATGTCCAGGACGAAAAACATGTCTTTTTTCTTGTGCCCTTGCTTAGAAATGTGCTATTTGAGAAGGAGATTCAAAGAACAATTTGCTGATTTTGCTGGTAGGACTTACATTGGAGACACAGGCGCTTTTTATTTTGACAACATTGGAGCTGAGGATGTGAAATTGTTTCTCTTGAAGCAGACATACAAATCATTCCTTTT
>LKMJ01000297.1_pt1 | contig 35337 bp, 40 predicted proteins | sample 643391 | NCBI WGS metagenome assembly LKMJ01 (sample SAMN04112250, study PRJNA286221) | soda lake metagenome | biome: soda lake; feature: Kulunda Steppe; material: water; isolation source: sample PL-Br10 brine of Picturesque Lake | place: Russia: Kulunda steppe | collected 2010-07 | reverse complement strand
TACACGCAATAACCCTTAGTGGCGAAGTGTGTAAAAATAAGATAAAAACTATGAAACTAAACGAACTATTCGGGGACGATGCTGGTGTATCACCCGTCATTGGCGTGATTCTTATGGTAGCAATCACAGTCATTTTGGCGGCTGTCATCGGCACATTCGTTCTCAGCGGCGACTTGCTAGGAGAACCGGCACCACAAGTGAATTGGGACTACGATTATAATGGAGATGATGAAGTGACTGTGACACATGATGGTGGTGATAGTGTTGCAGCAAATACACTTACACCAACTGGCGATAATGTTGATGCTGACACAATTGATGATGAGCTATCTGCTGGAGATAACTTTGTCGTTGAAGCAGATGACGAGGATGGATTTGAAAACGATACAATCCGACTTGTTTGGGAAAGTGACGATGGCAGTAGTTCCACCATCGGAACATACACTACTCCGTAAGTAGTTCAATTAATTTTCTTTATTTATTTTCATTGAGTAGTTACGTCTTTATCTCAATTATTTGAGTAATATTTAAACTGGTGTTTTTATATTTATTATATATGCACATTGGGTTGTAGTGATGATGTGTGTAAAGAATAAATTATGATATTGAAAGAAATATTTGAGGATGAATCTGGTGTTTCGCCGGTTATTGCTGTGGTTCTTATGGTAGCGATCACAGTCATTTTGGCGGCTGTTATTGGTGGATTTGTCCTTACTGATAACCCGTTAGGCGACCCGACACCGCAAGTGAGTTGGAGTTATGATTATGATAGCAGTACTGATACTGTGACTGTTCTTCATGAAGATGGTGATGAAATTAGAGATAATAAACTTGTGGTTCGTGTTGATGGAGAAAATGAAGAAGATGTTGATGTACCATTGAGTGTTGGTGATGAATTTGAGGTTGATGATGTTGAGAGTGGTGAAGAAGTGACGCTTGTGTGGCAGAATGATGAAAGGACTACTTCAACGATTGGTTCATATACTGCACCGTAAATTGAAAGGGTTGTAGTATATTTTTTGAAGAATGGTAGTGTGTTGTAGTTGTGGGTGTTATTTTTGTTGGCAGTTTGTTTGTGCGTAGTGTTGTTTTTTGTGTGCGGTGAGTCCACATTGTGTGCATTGTAGTGTGATGTGGTTTTTGGGTGTGTTTACGGTGTGTCCTCTGAGTGTGAATGGTGTGTTGATGGTGATGTTTTTGTAGAATTGTGTGGTGAGTTTTTCTTTGTTCCATGCGAGTTGGGTTCGTATGTGCATGGTGTTGATTTGTTCTGTTGTGTATTGTGGGTTTGTGTGGGCTTTTTCTTTGTTGGTGATTGCGATGTAGGCTGTGACGATTTCTGTTTTGTGGTCGGATATTATGGCGGTGTATTGGAGTCCTGATATTGTTGCGGTTACTTTCCAGTTTCTTTCTTCGTGTTTCCATGTTCCGTTTCGGATTATTTGGTTGACTTCATTTCGTGTGATGTATCGTCCTTGTTGTTTGAGTCTTTGGTTGAAGTGGTCGCTATTAGTATATTTTTCAGGGTCGGTGGTTGGTTTTGGTGGTGATTGTGCTGTTGATTGTGCTTGTGGTGGCATTTATTGTATTTGTTTCTTGGATGTACTATTGCTTATCTTTTTATTGATGTATGTGTAAGTGTTTGTTATATGAACGTGTTGAATCTGTCTGCTCGGATTGTGTTTGTTATGATGATTTTTAGTGCTATTGTTGGTGTTGTGTTGTTTGGTAGTAGTATTTTGTTGATGGGATATGATATTGCAAATAGTGAGGCTGAAACGGATTATGAGTATGGTGTTGTTGAGGTTGGTGTTACTGAGGTTAGTGGTGAGTATATTCCGTATGATTCGTTGGATGATGGTGAGAAGGAGTTAGTTGATGATGTTGTGTCGTCTCGTGGAAGTGTTTCAATTGATTCGTTAGATGATGTTCCGGTTGATGAAGAGGGGGAGCATACTATTGTAATGAATGATAGTGGGTATGTTTTGGAAGTTGGTGGTGATCCTGTGAATGATAATGAGTATGAAGGGACTGTGATTCGTTTGTTGATTAGTTCGTTGATTGCTTTTGGTGTTGCATTTTTGTTGTCATTGTTTCGTGAGTGATTATTATGAATGTTGATTCTGTTGTTCGTTCGTTGTATGTAACGTTTGTAACAATTGCAATTGTTTGTGGAATTTTGTTAATTATAGGTGGGGGTGGAGTGTTTATTATAGATGGGTTGTTGGATAATGAGCCTGATGATTATGAACAAACGTATGATTATACGTTGGTTGGTGGTTCTGATAATGTTGAGCATATTCCGTATAGTTCGTTGGATGATGGGGAGAAGGAGTTGGTTGATGAAGTTATTTCGTCGGGTGGGAGTGTTACTATTGATTCATTTGAGAATGTTCCTGTGAATGGTTATCGACAGCATACTGTTATAATGGATGATAGAACGTCGTATACGTTGGCTGTTGAGTATCCGGGTCGGTATCGTTCGTATGGTGATGTTCCGCTTCGGTTTATGATGTATGGGTTTGGGTTGTTTGGGTTGGTGTTCGGTGTTTCTCGGTTGAAGAGTTGGATGCGTTAATTGTTTATTTGTGTAGTTTTTGTGTATAAGTATGAGAGTGTATTCATTTGGTGAGGGGAGTCCTGAAGTGTCTGTTGTGTTTGGTATTCATGGTGATGAAGTGTCTGGCATTGATAGTGGGTTAGATATTGTTAGTGATATTGATGATGGGGTGATTGATGTGTTACGTCCTGTTCAGTTTGTGTTTGTGAATGAGGAAGCGTATGATAGGGGTAGTCGGTTTTGTAACGTTGATTTGAATAGGGTTTTTCCGGGTAGTTTGGATTCTGATGTGTTTGAGGAGCGGTTGGCGTCAGAATTGCTTGATGTTGTTGAGGGGACGGTTGTTCTTGATGTTCATTCTACGGTTTCATATAGTGGTGTGTTTTCGTGTGTGTCGTCTCGTGATATGTTGGTGGAAAATAGTGAGTTGATTCGGTGTATGGGTATTGATACGTGTGCTGTGTTGTCAGATTTTGATGGTGAGTTTATGCAGTATTTTGATGAAGGGTTGTGTGTGGAGGTTGGTGTTATGCATTCAGAGCGGGCGTTTAAGTTAGCTAGGTTGTCTATGATGCAATTTTTGTCGTGTACTGGTGTGATTGGTGATGATTATGGATTTGATGCTGTGAGTGAAGAAATTGATGTGTTTGAGACGGCTGGTTGTATTGAGGGAGAAGGTGTTCGGTTTGTTGGTGATAATTTTTCTAAGGTAGGTAGTGGTGAGGTATTTGGTGTTCGTGATGATGAAGAAATAGTTGCGGAGGAATTGTTTTATCCAATTTTGATGTCTACAGATGGGTATTCTGAAATTGTTGGGTATCGTGGTGAGTATTTGGGTGTGTTAGATGATGTTGTTGGTAGTTGTGAGTAGTGGTTAGAGTTTTTCAAGGTCTTCTTCGGTAATTTCGTCTGTGAGTAATCCTTTTCGTTCAAGGGATGCTGCAATGTTTGATGCAGTTCTTGGGTCGATGTTTCGTGTTCGTTCTAGTCTGAGTTTTACGTATCTTCGTGGGTCATATCTTCGTTCGTTTCTGCGTTGTTGTTTCTTCATTTCACTTAGATGTTTTACTGCAAGTTTGTGTGCGACTTGCCATCCGTGCCCATGGAGTTTTACATTTTCTTCAATTTGTTTTCGTAATTCTTTGATTGTGGCTTGTTGGTCGTTGTTATATTGTTCCATCCATTGGTCAAAGTTTTCGTGGGTTAGTTTTTCTAAGTCTGTGATGTAGCTTCCGTATGTGTTTTTTGTGTCGTAGTATTTCCACGTTGTATTTTCATTTTCATCAGTGTAGTATAGTCCACTTTTAACAGTGGTTTCATTGCTTCCATATTTGTTTGCTCGTTCTGTGATGATTTCAAGTACTTCACCTAACGTGTTGTAGATGCTATAGTCATCTTTTTCTTGTTCGATTAGTCGTTGACTGAAAACTGGTTGGTTTCTTTCAAATTCAATGGTGATTTTGTCTTCGTTTTCGTGTTGTTCGATTGTGAGGTCTTTTGTGATGATATTGAGATGTTCAACAGTGGTTTCACAGTATTTGTATGGTGGGGTTGGGTCGTTCTTTGTCATGTATTTTTCTTTTAGTTGTATTGTAAAGTATGTTTGTGTTGGTGTATGTTTTATTATAATGTGTGAGTGTTATTATGTATGCCTGATACAGATGTTTCGCCGGTTGATGTGTTGTATAACCCTGAGTTGGGTGAGTGTAGTAATGAATTATGCACTACATTTAAAAATCCAAATGGGTCTGGTCAGTTGTGTCCTGTTTGTGTGATTGAGGGTGTTGATCGTGAGGGGTTAGGTAAAACTCCTGAAGATTATGCAGATGATTTTATGGAGCAAACGTCATTCGTTCCTGAGTATGTTGATAGTGATTTTTGTGATGTTGAAATTTTAAAGAGTGAATTTAACTTTTTGTTGAGTTGTTTTGATTGTGGTACTGAATGGAGACATACGAATCATCCTGATTGTGATACTCCTATGGTTGTTCCTGATGAGTATTTAGTATGTCCTGATTGTAGTTCTGAAGGTGTTATGTGTTATGAGGAAGTGGTTGAGGATGAGTGAGGATGATGTAGTGTTTGAAACTGTTAGTGGTTCTGTTTTTCATGATGATGTTTCTATTGAGTATTCTATTGAGCCGTCTATGAAAAGTAAGTTTTGTTATATTGTTTCTATTAGTGGTGATGAGATTACTGATGAGGAATTTGCAATGTGGTGTGATAGGATTAATTCGTTGGTGAATGAGGTGGGTGTCGATGATGGTGATTATTTGTTGTATGTTTTGACGAATGAATTGTTTGTTGCTGAAGAAATTGCTCGAACTGCTGCACATGATTTGTGTATTGTTTTGTCGTGATTGTATTTTTGCGTGAAACCCAAATTGATTAAAGTGATTATTTCTAAGGTGTGTTTGTTATGCAGGAGTATCATGAGACGGTGAAGGAAGCGTTAGTCAATGGGTCGTATAAGTCAAATAGGACTGGTGTTGATACTATTGCTACGTTTGGTCATTCGTATAAGGTTGATTTGAGTGATGGGTTTCCGTTGTTGACGACAAAGAAGATGGATGGTTTTCGTTGGAATTCAATGATGCATGAGATTGAATGGTATTTTTCGGGTGATGAGCATATTCGGCAATTGCGTGAGCAGACTGGTATTTGGGATGAGTGGGCTGATGAGGATGGGTTATTGGAGACTGCGTATGGTCGTTTTTGGCGTCGTTTTCCGATTCCTGATGGGGGCTTGGATGGGGAAGCGTGGGCTGTTGATGGTGTAGATTCGACTGTTGGAAGTGATGATTATAGTCGGTGGGTTAATGATGAGGGAACGTTTGATCAAATTCAGTATGTATTGGATACACTTTCTGAGAATCCACATTCACGACGAATGGTTGTAAGTGCATGGCATCCGGGTAATGCAACGGTTAGTTTGCTTCCACCGTGTCATTTTACATTTGTTGTAAATATTCAGGGTGATGATACGCTGAATGTTCATTTGACACAGCGTTCTGGTGATATTGCTTTGGGTGTTCCATTTAATATTGCGACGTATGCATTGTTAGCTCATATTTTTGCTGGCCAAACTGACTATGACGTTGGTGAATTTTCGCATACAATTGTTGATTCTCACATTTATTGTGGGAAAGGTGAACGTGGTGAGTGGTATGGTGAGAATTTAGAATTAGTTCAAGACCGTATCTCTGATGTTATTGAGTCTGGTGATCGTGATGGATTTAAAGATGTTCGTGAATGGATTTTGAGTGAGGCACCAGATGAAGATTCTGATGGGTATGACCATATTCCGAATTTGTTGTTGCAGTTATCGCGTGAACCGCGTGACTTGCCTTCAATTGATGTTGATCAAGTTCACCCTGATGAGTTTTCAAAGGAGAATGTAGAACTTGTTGATTATAATCCTCATGATGGGTTATCGTTTTCGGTAGCTGAATAGAAGGTATCAAGTGGTTTGATGTTCTTTTGTTTTGTATGAATGTTAAATTGATTGCTGGTGTTGCTTCAAATGGTGTTATTGGTTCAGAAGGGTCTTTGCCGTGGCATTATCCCGAAGATTTGAAGCATTTTAAAGAGACGACTGAAGGGTGTCCTGTTATTATGGGGAGAGTAACATATGAGGATATTGTGACGAACAACGGTTCTCCACTTCCAAGTAGAGATTCTATTGTGCTTACTTCTAAACAAACAGTTATGTTTGATGATATGGATACTGTTCATGTTGTGTCTTCTATTGATGAAGCTCATGATTTGGCTTTTGATTTGGCTGATTCGTCGGTATTTGTTGCTGGTGGTGAGTCAGTTTATAGACAGTTTATGGAATATGCGGATGAATTGGTTTTAACGGAGATTGAACAGGAGTTTGATGGGGATGCTCATTTTCCTGATATTGGCGATGAGTGGGACGTTGTAAAAAGAATTGAGAAAGAAGGTTTTGATATTTGTTGGTATAAATAGTTTTATTCTTTAATTTATTCCGTATAGTTTATGCGGCATGAAAATAAATTATTGATATATGAAATCAAATCGTCGTAATGTCCTCCGTAAGATTGGAGCATTTTCAGGGGTTGGGCTTACAACATCAATTGCAGGATGTACGAATCCATTTGGTGATGAAGATGAGGAAACAGATTCATCTGATGAATCGAGCAGTGATGATGATGATTCCGGTAGTGGTGAGGTTGATGAAGATGGTGATAATACTGATAGGACACTTCAAAGTGTTTCAGTCAATATTGATAGATACTTTAATACATTTTCATCTGCAAATGATGTGGTTGAAAATGATGAAATTCCAGATAATAATTGGGAGCAAATTAAAGAAGATATTGATGATAAGAAAAATCAAATTGATGAATTAGGTGATGATGCACCAGACATTTTTGATGATGTACTTGAGTATTGTCGTTTGACTGCTCAGTTCTTTGAAGAACTTCGACCAGCAATTCATGAATATGATGTAATGGTGGAAGAACTTGAAGAAAGTGAGTTTGATGATGCACGTAGAACAGGATACTCATTGATTAATACGTATGAAGGTGTTAAGTTAAATTCTCACCGTGCAAGGCAAGTGTTAAATTCAGTTGAGAGAGACGAAATGGATGATGTTGATTCTGTTTCATATGATCGTTTTTCTTCTCTTTCATCATCTACACATAGAAATGCAAATACGTATGAAGCTAGCATTGATACAATCACTAATATCAGTGATGCGTTGTACTATTACCGTGGTGCAGATAGTGATATTAACAATAATCATTTTGAACGGGCTGTTGATCGGTATAATGAAGCAGAGACACGATTTAGCCGTGCAAATAGTGCAGTGAGTGATTTGCAAACATGGAGTCGTGAAATTCAACGGTTTGAGTGGTCACGGCGCGGAACACAGTGTGAAACACGTATTATGCGTGAGGTGACTGAAGATTGGATTATTAGTGCAACGGAATCTGCACAGAGTCAGTTTGAACGTAGTGGTTCTGATGCAGAATATAGTAATGAAAATGAAGAAGTACGGGAAGGACAATCGTATTATAATGAGCGGTGTTCATCAAGTAACCTTGATATTGTTTGGCCTACGTTCTAAGGATTGTATCGTTTAGCATAATTCTGTTTTAAATTATATGTAGTGGAGGCAAACTATTTTATTCTATAGTTTATTATAGTTGTAATATGGATAATGAATGGGAAGGATGGGTTTTGTGTGCTTTTAGTGGTATAGTATTTTTCAGTGGTCTGGTTGGATGGATGATGACATATAATATGCCATTTGTACAATACTTTTTCATTCTTGTATTTTTGTTTGGTGGGTTGACCATGGGAACTTTTTCAAAATTACTTTTCAAGCCTGAATTATATAGGAAAATAAAACATTCGTATGAAGTCCGTGTTGAAGTAGAGACAATAAATTCTATTGATGAAGTGTATCTTCATGATAGCAATTTACATGCTCCATTGATTAATGTAAAAGATGTAATGGAAGGAATGGATTCTGTTACATTTCTTAATAAATATATTTGTCAACCAGCTAAAAAAGGAACTGTAAGTGGTTCTGCTGAAATCTGTGTTGAAATTTGTGTTGATGACCATGATGAAATGAAACATGTTCGTAATGTTATCATTGAGTGTGTATCTAATCATTCTGATAGTCATGAAGGGATCATTAGTTGTAGTGCAAATTTGTATGGTGTTCCAAATTATGATTTGAGACTTTCTAATGAAAGCAATGACACATATTGTCCTATTCCTGAGTCAAATTATGAATCTATTGAAGAAGAAAACGAATGCAATTATAATGTAGAATTATGTTAATAATAACGGCAAGATTAATGTATTGATTATACATAATACCACATATGAGCGATAAAGATAAATCAAGTGTGGGTAAATTTTTATTATCCCCTCTTCAAAGTGGTGTTAGTCTTGAGAAGAAAACAAATAACATAGCCACTGAAGGTCAAATTCGTGGTATCACAGAAGGATTACTAATTTCATTAACGTTTATCGGACTTATTCTTGGCATTCATGTAGGAATGGCTGGATTTATATTTTCTGCGGTAGCATTTGGTTTATTGTTTAGTTTTGGTATTGGTATTTTATTGTCGGGTGATAAAACAGAAGTTCCGTATCAATGGCAATCATATGGTAAACGAAACCGTGTCATTAGAAAGACTGTTGATTTAAAAGATAAAGAAGAAGAATGTATGGAGTGTGGTCATGATGTTGGTATTGGAGTAGAAAGAGAAGCAAGAAGCGAATATGTTGTAGGAGGGTTTGTCTTTAAGCATGATTCTGAAGGACAGACATATAATTGTGCATGTTGTTCAACATATTTGAATGAAGAAGAAGTTAGAACTGAAGAATTAAAAGAGGAAGAAGAACAAGAGATTGAAGTGAAAGAAGAAGCGGAACTAATGAATGAAGAGGAAGAAGACGTTACTGTTTGGGATGATCTTGATAAAATAGCTAAAGAAAATAATCGTGATAAAGGCGAGCATATTTTGAAAAGTAAAAACAACATTTATGAATCACACAACAAAAACCAAACACTGTTCTTTGAAAATGATGAAGAAACTGAAAATGATGAAGAAAATAAAGACACGTCTGAATTAGAATTAGAACCAGTATAGAATACTATATTTATACATTCGATTATATAAGACTAAATTTTCTTCAGAATACTTGTTTCTTTTAGAATTTTTTGACCTGTATTAACAATTAAAACTGCCAATTCTTTTCTATGTATAATATTGTCTTGGTACTTGTTGGATAATTTTGCATAATCTCCAATTTGTGTCACTGTATATTTTATTTTTCTACGTTCTGAAAAATCATTTGAAAAAATAAATTCATATATATTTTGTACAACATTTTGATTTAACTTATTAATAGATTCAATCATCATTCCTTGACACTTCTTTCCATACTTTCTATTCCATTCTTTAACTAAAGAATTATATTCTTTAACATAATGATTCAATTCACTCATTTATTATTTATATATTAATTATAGTATTATTAAAAAGTTATCTACAATTTTTACACTTACTATAGATGCTTGGGTTAAACCATTTTTCGTCACATTCTTCACATTTCTTTAAATTCTTTTCTTCAACAATACAATCCCAACACATATCATATTTTGATGAATGCCATGCAGAATTACATTTTTCACAAAATGTTCTACCACGTTTATGATGCTGGAAATGACAGCCACGGCAAATAGTTACTGTATCTTTCAAACTTTTATATTCATTCCACTTTTCAGTAACTAACTCATCAAACTTCTTTTGTGACGCTTCAATATTTTTATTTTTCTTTAACCATGATAATTTATTGGGTTTGTATGTATCTTTTTTATAATAATCAACACGTTGTTCAGATGAATTAGCTAACTCTTTAGGGCCAAGTCTGATTGGTTCATCGAACTTAGTTTTACAATTATTACATCTATATTCCGGTGTTTTTGTTTTTCGTGAATAAAAATTAGTCAGTGAACATGATACACATTCAAACCGTGGTGTAACAAGTTCTTCATCGAAATCATTACTATGTACGAAACAATGATCGGTTGCATCGACCCATAAAACATCATAATTAGGTTTTGTGAAGTTATCATGATGTAATTGGAATACAGTATCAGGATCATCGTCACCACACCATTCACATTCTTCTCCAATTAACTGTTTTCGCTTTTCTTTCCATTCACTTGTTTGCCACACTTTACTTTTTGATGTATCAAGGTTGTCAAAATATATTGATAATTGTTTGTCCCGTATTGTTGATAACTCCTTTTGAACATTCATTAGTATAATTATTTAAACGCAGAGTAATATACGTGTGGTAATTTAGTTTATCACAATCTATTCTGGATAACATTCATTACTCTTCATTTCTTATAGTTATATATGAGCGAAATAACTGAACGTGATGTTGCTGGTGATATTATTCCATCAATTGCAATTGGTGGTGTTGTGGCATTACTTGCAGGTGCAATTTTTACATCAATTATGTATCCAGTTGCACTATTATTGTTCATGTTATCAATCACATTAATGTATTCATATGATTGGGAAGAAGAATCATTTGCACCTGAATATGAATGGAAAACTATTGGAAATCGTGACCGTGTTGTTGAAAAACCATGTAAATTAGAAGAAGCAGAAAATGTCTGCATTGAGTGTGGAGAAACACATGGACATGGGATGGAAATTAAGAACCGACATGAATTGGTTCTTCTTGGTATTCCATTGTCAACTGATAAAATTAGTACAACATACAAATGTGAAGAGTGTATTCTTAAAGAACCTGAAGAAGATGTTGAAATTGAATCAATGACTGATGCAGACAAAGAATTAGAAGCATTACTTGATAAAAAAGAAGAACGAGAGAAGTCAATCGTGTTTGAAAAATAGGCGATGATTTAAGTTTATTTGATTATAACCCATTGGTATGAAAGATCGGATTTTTAAATACATCCCATTAGCTCTTAAGTATGCAAAAGTTGTTGGATTTATTTGCCTTGCAATAGCTATTGCAGTTCCATTTCTATATTTAGGTTCAGTGACAATGGATAATTGGAATGAATTGCAAGAGTTTGATTATGACGAAGAAGATGAAACTAAAACTGAATACACTATTTCATTTTCTGGTGTTTCTACAGACTTTAATGAAAATATTGATAGATTGTACGAAGAAAATCAACTAACAGATAAAGAAAAAAGTGTATTGAAAGAAACACAAACACATAAAGAGTACAATTTCACCAAAGAAAATACGACATTTAATACACTCTCAGTAGAAGATATTTCATCGTTTGGTGTAGAGAGTGATGATAAATTATATTTATACGAAGTGAATACAGAAACTATTGGAGATTATCCAGACTTGCCACATTTCAATTTCGTATTTTACGTAATGATTACAATCTTGGTAGGACTTGTTACAATACCATTTGAAATGTCAGTTTTAGTTAGCATGTTAGAATCATTTGAATAAATAATTCTGTTGTTAATTATTTATTTGTATTTTATATTTGTATTCAGTTATCAAAGAATAATTTATTATTAGTTAAAATTATGATTGAATTGTAAATCCGAAGTATTTTACTTATCAATTGTCTATTATTGATTGATGACACTCGGAAATAGACTTGATGATGCAAACCATACAGAGAAAGGGAGACTAAAGTTCTTCACCCGTGTAATGCCAATCTTCGCCCTAATGTTAGCTATTACAGGGCTTGTTACAGGCGCAATGATTGAATTGGGATATGCTTCAACTATTGCTCAATGGGGGATGTTAGGCATTATTGGATTGTTTATTGTTCAAATAATTGTGTATATCAGTGCAGAAGCATTCAGAGATGCATGGCCACTAAACATCATTTTTGCAATTGTATTTGCAACATTTGAAGGAATTATGATTACGCCAATTATAGCATTATACCTCAGTGCTGGATTTGGGTATATCATCATGCAGGCACTATTACTGACTTCAGTGATCTTTTTCACCTTTGCAGCAATTCCATTAGTAACAAAGAAAGATTTCTCATTCCTTGGTGGATTCCTTATCATAATGGTTATTGCACTTATTGCAATTTCACTGTTCCAAATGCTCATTGGATTCCCAACAATCATTTCACTTGCAGTAAGTGTAGTGAGTATCATTGTATTCTCACTATTCATCCTGTATGACATGACCAAAATTCTTCAAGAAGATTGGGGAGCAGTTAGTGGTGCAATCAGCCTCTACATTGACTTCATGGTCATTTTCCTCAACTTACTCCAAATCCTAGCGTCAACATCAGAATAAAACTGAAATACAATTCAGTATTTTAAATAAATAATATACATCTAACACCATCCGTATTAATATTGTTAGATAATACTAATTCAGCCATATCATCAAAAACATTTTCAATTTTATACAGTATATCACACGCACGGATATAATTCAAATATACATCATTCGGAGATATACCTGCTTCATCTAATCTTTCATCAATAAACATATTACCACCATGGTACTGAACCCACTTCCCATTAGACATTCGTTCTTTCTCCAATTCTGTAAATGAAAAACTATATTCAGCCAGATGCGGAAGGTATGTATATTCATCAGTGTTTTTGATATAATATTTTATACACCTTCGTTCACTTGGAATAGTAAAGTCCATATTAATATATTCATTAAGATAAATAGTACACAGTCTATGTGTTTCCGCAAGAGATTTTCTGCGAGTTGCTTGCTCAATGAATGATTTAGTATTCTTAGTACAATCTTCTGGAACATGGTATATTTCATCAGACAATACATTCTGAAAGCTATATTCAGAATCAATATTATTATCAAAAAATAATCCTAATTCATTAGTAGATATTTCAGTTATTTTATTAGTTGAATAATTTTTCCACTGTTGTCCATTTATTGATTGAAACTTATGTTCAATTGAACAAAATGCACTTGTCATATTTATTTATTCTCTCTACTATGTTCATTCCCTTTCAGCTTTTCACAAAACGCACATGATGAGTATTTTCCATCAAAATCTGAACACGTACCATCAAACTCAGTTACTATATTATCAATTTCATCAGCATCAATCACGTACCGTTTATTTGAATGTTTTTCCTCATGATAGTTTACATACGGAAATACCAAATGGCTCAACAATTGATAATCAAACTTGTACACTGAGTGTAGCTCAAATGAAATACTATCACTATATTCTTCTACTGAAACAGAAGATAAAATTCCTATTTGATTCATCTTTTCTTTGAACAATCTTCCATGTTGAGTCTCTGCTTCAATTTTAATTTTATTATCTTTTACATCTTCGTCATTACTTATTTTTTCAATTCTTCCCCAATTTTTATCTTTTTTATCTTGGCCATTTCTCTCATTATGTTCATCATCACTATCACCATTTTCAAATGGTGTATAAAAAATGCTATTCTTGACAACTTTGTTGATACAGTTAAAAAACGATGTTATTCTACAATTACTTTGAGAGGATGTCATAGTAATTATTAGTATTACAACGGGTATAAAACTTGATTAGAGAATAGCTTTATACATGTGGGGGTTATTATTTTTTTATACATGCCACAACTTATTGAATTCCATGCATCATGGTGCGGCCCGTGTAAAACACAAGAACCTATTGTTGATGAACTTAATCAAGATAGAGATGATTTTGAGCTTGAAAAAGTAGACATTGAAGAAAATAAAGACAAAACGAATGCATATGGTGTTCGTTCTATTCCAACCATTGTTATTGAAAATGATGATGGCGATGTTGTGAAACAATTTACTGGTGTAACACAACGAAAAGATATTGAATCTGCTCTTGATAAAGCGTAGTTACGGTAATATAATCTAAATATTTTTCTATTTGTGTTATTTACATATATGTTTGATGTGCTGCTCAAATTAATCAAAGTGGCATTTTGTCCCATATGATACCATAAGCTTTATAATGGTGGGGGTACAATAGTATGGTATGAAAGTTACTGTCGCTCCACTGGAAAAGAAAGATGCTGGTCGTGGGATTGCCGCATTGAATAAAGCCGATATGTTTGACCTTGGTCTTGATAAAGGAGACTACGTTCAAATTGTTGGTGATGATGGAAGTATTGCAGTTGGTACTGTTTACCCTTCGGATAGTCGGTATGATTCTTCTGCTGGTGTTATTCATATTGATGGAGCCATTCGTGAACAGGCTAATGTTTCTATTGATGATACTGTGAGTATTGAGACAGTTGACTTGGATGTAGCTGATGAAATTAAGGTTACAGTCCCAACTGAGCTTAATATTGACCATGACAATGTAGAGTCGTATATTTTGAATAAGTTGGAGGGGAAAGCTGTTCAGTCGAAGAAGACTATTCGTCTTGCAAGTAGTATTGGTAATGATACAAGCAAATTCCCTGTTTATATTCGCAATACTTCTTCGAGTGGTATTTCTGAAGTTGGTAGCTCTACTGACATTGATGTTGAGTTTGAAACATTGAAATCAATGACTGGTGGTGATAAAGTGAATTATGAGGATTTGGGTGGTGTTGATGAAGAATTAGAAAAGGTTCGTGAGATGATTGAATTGCCAATGCGTCATCCTGAACTGTTTGAACAGATTGGGGTTGATGCTCCGCGTGGTGTGCTTCTTGAGGGGCCACCGGGCACTGGTAAGACGATGATTGCCCGTGCAGTTGCTAATGAGACTGATGTGAATTTCTTGAGTGTTTCTGGCCCTGAGATTATGGGTCAGTATCAGGGTCAGAGTGAGGAACGGATTCGTAAAGTATTTGAATCCGCCGCTGAGAAATCCCCATCTCTCATTTTCTTCGATGAGATTGATGCCATTGCTGGTAAGCGTGATGATAGTGATGGTGATGCTGAACAACGTGTTGTTGCTCAATTGCTGACTGAAATGGATGGTATTGATGACCGTGGTCAGATTATGGTCATTGCGGCTACTAACCGCGCAGATACGCTTGACCCTGCTCTACGTCGTGGTGGTCGGTTTGATCGTGAAATTGAGATTGGTGTCCCTGACAAGGACGGTCGAAAAGAGATAATGGAGATTCACACCCGCGACATGCCACTTGCAGATGATGTTGACCTTGACATGTATGCTGATAATACTCAAGGTTTTGTTGGTGCAGATATTGCTTCGCTATCTAAGGAAGCGGCAATGATTGCCCTTCGCCGTCTGCGTCCAAAGGTTGACATTGACCAGCTAACACTAACTACACAAGCGTTGGAGCAGATTGATGTTCGTGATGAAGATTTCCGCGAAGCACTGAAGGAGGTTGAGCCAAGTGCGATGCGTGAAGTCTTTTCGGAAGTCCCTGATGTTAATTGGGATGATATTGGTGGCCTTCAAGAGACAAAGAACCAGATTCGTGAAATGATTCAGTGGCCACTTGACCACCCACATGCATTTGAAGAAATGGGTATTGAAGCTGGTAAAGGTGTTCTTCTGTACGGGCCACCGGGCACTGGTAAGACAATGCTAGCAAAAGCAGTGGCCAATGAGACGAACACAAACTTCATTTCAGTCAAAGGGCCAGAACTGATGAACAAGTTTGTGGGTGAATCTGCAAAAGGTGTTCGTGAAGTATTCCGTAAAGCTCGCGAGAATGCCCCAACAGTCATTTTCTTTGATGAAATTGATTCAATGGCTGGTGAACGAAGTAATAGTGAGTTTGAAGCCTCATCGTCAGAACGTGTTGTGTCTCAATTGCTGACTGAAATGGATGGGCTTGATGATCTGGAAGATGTTGTAGTTGTAGCCGCAACGAACCGACCAGATATGATTGATTCTGCACTAATGCGAACTGGTCGTTTTGATCGAAAGATTCACGTTCCAGTTCCAGACATTGAAGCACGAAAGGCAGTCTTTGATGTTCACACAGATGATACGCCACTTGCAGATGATGTATCGCTCCAATGGTTGGCGAATCAGACTGAGGGGTATGTTGGGGCAGATGTTGAAGGAATTTGCCGTCAAGCCGCAATGAAGGCCCTTCGTGAGTACCGTACCAGTGGGGGAGACATGGACAACATTGACAAAAATGTTGTTGTTACACGAGAACACTTCACTGACACAATTGATGAAACAGCAAAAAGTGTTAGTGAAGATGCCAAGAACAAATACAAAAACTTTGAAGAAGACTATGAAGGCAACCAGACAATGGGGGGAGATGATGGAGGTATTTATAGTTCAGTATGAATTAGTTCCGGTATAGATTATCTACTAACTGTTCTTCTTTTGTAGTTAAGGGGACTGTAAAAAATTCATCACCATCTGTTTCTACATTGTTTTCAACTAAAGATTTTATTTCTGGATATTCACTATACAACACTATAAATACATTTTCAGGAATAGTTCTCATCACGGTAAGTTCAGTATTTGGATGTGATAGTTCTCTTAATGTAATTTCTTTTTCAACAGTTTCTAAAATATCAAGTGAAGAACTAGCGATATTTTGTCGTTGTTTTCGTTTACAAAAATACCGATACATTTCTAACACACGGGAATCTGAAATGTTTGAAATGATTTCTGTGTGTACTTGTTCGCTTGGTTCACATTGTGGACACACATAATGAAGTTTCTTCCCATCCACACGTAATGGGTATCCAAGAACTTGATGATAGTTTGGGCACAATAAATCATCACTATCTGTACAAATAATAGTGTCGCATGTGGTCATTGATTACTTAATCGGGCAAGAATGAATATAAAACTACGTGTACGTGTTAATTATAATACCATATTATTCTTCAGTTTCTTCAGATTGAAGTAGTGTTTCTTCTAATGCATTTCGTGCTACTTCATGAACTGATGTTGATTGTTCTTCTGCGGCTTTTTCTACTTCTTCCGCTAATTCACCATTAACTGTATAATGAATACGTGTTGACGGCCCACTTTGATTGTTTTGTTCAGCTACATCATTAATAGCTTCAGTTACATCATCACCATTGTTTACTCGTTGTTCTACTTCACGAACTTTGTCATTTGATAGTTCTTTTTCATGAATTAATTCAAGTGCTTTAATACCTTCGTCACCACCGCCGGTCATACGACGGACACAACTAATCTTTACAGGTGATAAATCATCTAGTTCCGGGCGGAGATTCGTTAACACATCTTCATCATCTTCATCATCTTCATCATCTTCATCATCTTCACCACCTTCAGTTTCTTCTTCATCAATACTTTCAATAGTATCATCTACTTCATCATCATTTTCTACTTCTTCGTCAGTGGTTTCTTCAGTGTCAATGTCTTCTGGTTCTGGAACTTCAGTTTCTCTTTCGACAGGGTCTTCAAGGTTCCCACTTTCAGTATCGTCATTGTTCAGACCGGGTTTTGATTCAGCCCCATCAGTGTATGGGTCAATTCCATCATAGTCATTATTTTCATCATCATCTTCTTCTGCTGGTCGTTCTTCATCTACATGAATGTCTCCAACTTGGTCGATTGGATCATCATCAAATTCATTTGCATCATCAGGACGCTTTTCAGGATTTGGTGTTACCTCTTCATCGTCTTCTTCATCAACACTTTCATTCGTATCAGTTGGATCAAGCTCTGTCCCTTTCCATTCTTCACGGAGAGGTTCAAGCCATCTTGAAATAGTAGAGATTGATACTCCAAGCCTATCAGATAATTTGCTTGCTTGTGGCTCCCCTTCCACATCCATTTCTTCCCATAGTTTTGAAAGGGCTTCTGCTCTATCTTTAGTTGAAACATTTTGACTGAATGTTTCTACGTTCTCACTGATACTTGCTGCAAGTGCATCTTCATCATTCCAATCTGTAACAATTGCAGGAATTGAGAAAAGCTCTGCCTCTTTTGCCGCCGCAACACGGCGTTGACCAATGATAACTTCATATTCTTCATCGTATTCTTCATCATCAAAATCACGAAGAATGACTGGTGTTGCGACACCAACTTGTTTTACACTTTCAATCAGTGTTTCAAGTCGATCTTCATCAACTTCTTCTTGCCGCTCATTAAATTCACTGACTACAATATTTTTAGGTTGTACAGTTTTAGTTTCCATAGTACTATTTATTATTTTTTGCTGATGCATTACTGTAGTGGGTTTATGGAATTTTTATTCTATGAACAAAACTTATACGATAGAAACAATAATTACTAGATATGGATAACGAAAAAAGTAGTTCGTGGATTAATTTCAAATGGATTAGTTCGGGAATCCTTGTGTGCTTTGCATTGTCAATTCTATCCTATATTTCAGGAATTGGAATTATCGGTGGATTCCTTGGATTTGGACTTATGGGAATGATTATTGGATATGCCTCTCCGGGCAATGCAGTCAAAGAAGCTGGAATTGCAGCATTTATTGTAGCAAGTATTGGATTCATCATCAATAACTTGCTACTTTCACTTTTCGGAGTTGGAGTTGTAATCGCAATGTTTTATGGAATCGCCGCGCTGTTCCTTGCAGTCATTGGCGGTTACATTGGCGAAAAGATTTAAACTAAAACTGATTTTTAAAATATTTTAATTACGACGCTGGAAGGTCAGCATTGTCTGACTGGTTCATATACATAGACTTAACCATTGTTGCGGCAATGTCAGCACCAACTTCTTTTGCTTCATCCGACTCAAATGGTCGTTTACCATCTTCAATCATATTTTGATGTACGTCTAATGTAAACGATGTATGTCCGATTGGCCCCGAAATGATGATTTGCATTTTTGTCCCTTCTGGTTCATCAAGAAGCATACTCGAAACATTAAATTCACTAGTTAAACAATTAGCAATCATTGAACTGACTTCACTAAGGGAATCACGCATCAATTCAATTTCTTCGTCAGTAGGTTCAATGACTGGTAGTGGACTATTGAAACTCTGTGAATGGGGATCATTTCCATACATATATTATTATATGTTCTCAATCATTATAAGTTTCAGCTATATCATCGGGTGTAATCTTTGTTTCTACATCAGAAACCATATCAACATACATTTGATGTAATTCATTTTCTTGCGTAGTTAATTCATCAGCATGTACATCGAGTTCAATTTTTCCGGTGTCCATTATTGTAAGATGATCTAACACGTCAGCAAACTTTTCTACGTTATGTGTTGAAATTAAAACTGTATTTCCATCATTTGTATATTCTTTTAAGAAATGAACTAGCTCTGTACGTGATACATCATCAAGGTCTGCTAATGGTTCATCTAGTAAAAACAAATCAGGCTTATTTATCATACCAAGAGCAATATCTAATTTCTTAGAGTATCCACCAGAAATGTTTGATGCTTTCCGTGATGATACACGGTTAAGTCCAAGTTTCTCAATCATATAACCAATCCATTCTGGATCGTTTGCACCAGTTATTGACTTGAATACATTAATATTTTCTTGAACACTTAATTCTGGATAAAAACATGGTTCTTGAAAAGCACACCCTATAGTCATATTGTCAGAAAAAATCACTTCACCACTTGATTTATTTGTAAGATCAAGAAGAATACGGAAAAGGGTTGACTTGCCTGAACCATTTGGCCCAACAATGCAATAAAATGTACTATTGCTAACTGTAAGAGAGATGTTATCAAGAGCAGTTGTATTTTTGTATTCTTTACAAAGATTTTTAATTTCAACTGCAACATCATCATTTTGTTTCATAGTCATTGTTTATACTCATAATATTTTATACTTACTTGCAACATCACAATTGTCAATAATGTGAATAAGATGAGATTTCCTATCCAATCATAAAATAGTGATATTTGAACATCTTTTAACACTTCACTTCTCACAATGATTGTTGAATAGTGGAGTGGAATTGTTCGTGCAATCTCTCTATGCAATTGAGAGAAGAATCCAGCAGGGTACATCATTGATCCAAATACAATATGTCCAATGAAAATGATGATGTTCAAGAATTGTCCAGTAGTACTAAAATTAGTAAAGAACATTACTGAGGTGCTAATTGCACATAAGTAAATAAATGTTAATAGAAGAACACCAACCAAAGGTAAGCTGATTGATGAGATTCCATAGTCCATATATCGTGATACTAATGAAAATATAATAAATGGCAATAACATGAGTAATGAGAAAAATGTTATTTTTGTTGCAATTACCTTTTCTAATGATGATTCAACACGTAGTCGTTTGAGAACTTGCCTTTCATTAGCTAAATGATACGGTAGATATGCGAATGAAAAAATTAGTAATGTCATTATCATTCCGATTGGAACTAAATATTCAGAAAGTGTATTTTCACTTCCAACTACTTCATGTTCAACTGTAACTGATTGATCTAAATTTCTATCAAGATAAAAATTGAGAAGGTTGACCATAAATTCTGATGGTTCTTTGTATGGTACAATACTTCCATCAACAATCAGTGTGAATGTTTGGTGGGCTGATTCATCTGCACCAGCGATATTAGATGGTATTTCTACGATTGCATATACTTCTTCACGTTGTAATGCATCATGACCTTCTTCTGTACTTTCGTATGTAACTGGATCAGATATTACAGTTATAGCTCCACGCGCAATTGCAATATCATCCTCTGTTACATCATCTGATTCAGGCGTAACTGCTATCGGAGTATTGGTTGGTAATACATCACCAAATACAGTTGTGCCCATCATCATACCAGATGGAAGAAGGACAAATAAGAGTAATACTGCAAGAATATTTCTTCGCGTCCAATATACTTCTTTATGGAATAGCGATAGAATTGACATGGATGTAAATAATATGTGATTAAATAAAAAGCGTAGGTATTTTACACTACTTTAAAATTGATTTTGATTCTGACCGCCAAGTGATTCAATCATATCAACAATTTCTTGTGAATCAGAACGATATTCAATTGTTACTGTATTATCAGTCTGTTCAATTTCAACATTACTAATCAATGTATCAAGTTCTTCATTATTTGATGAACCACGAACCATTGAAACAGCCCCATTAGTAACATCGTACACATCTTGTGCTTCTGCATCTGTGTCAGTTGACATACTAATAGAAGTAGCAATTTCACTTCCGTCTGTGTAGTATGCTCCTGAAACGATGTTTACTTTTTCATAAACATTATAATCAACTGGTTGCTGTGATTGGCTGTCAGGGACAGTTTCCGATGGTACTTCTGCCGCAAACTTAATGTATCCATCTTGTTCGTTTTCATATGCATCACGAACATCACCACTAAGTGATGATGCATCTCCTACTTCTACATCAATTGCATCTTGAACTGCATCTTCTGATCCCATTACATAAATTCCATCATCAAGAACACCAATGGCAGTGTTATCTTCTTCAAATGTATAGATAGTATGTCCATTATATTCGTCTTCAGTTAGTGTTGTAAATTCACTTTCATCTTCAATTTCAGTAACAAATTCATCTTCTTCCCATTCTGTATCAAAAATTAACCCGCCATATTCTTCATTTTGAAGGGTTTCTGATGAAGCTGTCTCTTCATGATCATAAAACATGATAGCTGAATTGAATCCATCTGAATCTAATTCGGTTTCACCTGTAAATTCTTCTTCTAATTCAGAAATTGTTTGTGGATCATCATCTGAAAATGATATTGCTTCCAAATATGAATTGAAAATATCAGTAGTCGCTTCGTCGTCTTCTAATGCACTATTATAATACATAACACCAGATACGTCATCTGGTACTCTATCAATTTGGTCTGTATCAGAACCACCAATGTCAACTACTCCGAATGCCAATGCCCCTCCAACTCCAATCGTTACAACTCCGAGTAATACTGCAATTACTGTTACTACCTGTGTATTTTTTGTTGTCATAATTAATAGCAAATTTATGCTTTGACGTATTATATGATTTTGAACTGAATTGTTTAGTGTTTTTGATAATGAATACTGTTGGCACTATATATTACATTAAAATAGTAAACAATATTTCTTAATCAGTAGGAGCTATTTACCATCCAGCGAACTCAATTTCAGTGTCGCACATTTCTGCAATATCTTCAATGCGACTTTTCTTATCACGCTTACAATACTTCGTGTTCACGTAATGACCACTGTCAAGTTGGTGCCACGTACCGTAATCAATATTTTCGATGTTTTCTTCATCTGCAATGAGAGCATTGCGACAACGACCCGGTGCAAATGGCATTTCCATATCATCAATAATGTCATGGCTGTTTACCATTTCATTGATGAAATTGAACATTGCTTCAGACTGTTTAATGTCATCCGAAACTTCAATCGTAACTTTTGGTGGTTCAATATCCTTGAGTGAAATCATTTCATCACTTCGGTTTCGGATAGTGACTTCACAAACACCAACTGAGTTTGCCATCTGCTTTTGCGTGAGGTTATCTGGCTTTTGTCCGTCTTTTCCAAGGAATTGGTCAGCGGCATAGAGAGCGGAAGCCGCGAGTCCAGCAGGGTGTTTTCCGCTGTGGCAACCCGATTCAACAAGTTCCGTAAGTAGTTCTTCTGCAATTTGTCGGGTTTCTTTACTTGCTTCGACATCACTTGCAACTTGTGGAATGTATCCGGTTGGTTTTGGCGGGTCAATAGAAAGGGAAAGTTCGCGGCTGATGTACCGATATGCACGCGAAATCCGTTTCTTTTCAACTCGACTAACTCGTGCAACATCATCCATTGTTCGTGGAATACCAGCCTGCCTACATGCTCCGTGAATGGACGCAGACGCCATTGCCTCAATAGAGCGACCACGAATCATATCATCTTCAAGACACCGCTGATACACAACACTGGACATTTCACGGACGTTCTTCGGAATCCCAAGGGCCGAAGACATGCGGTCGATTTCTCCAAGAGCGTGTTTCAGGTTCCGCTCTTTGGAATCTTTTGCACGAGAGCGTTCATCCCATTGACGGAGACGACGCATTTTCTTTTTCTGTTTTCCAGAAATGCTTCGGCCATGTGCATCTCGGTCTTGCCAACTGATTTTTGTTGACAGACCTTTATCATGCATCATCTGAGTAGATGGTGCGCCAGTTCGTTCTTTTTCGTTTCGCTCTTGCTGATTGTATGCACGCCAATCAGGGCCATGGTCAATCTTCTGGTCATCAAGAACTAGTCCACAATCTTCACATGCAACTTCACCAATAGACGAATCATGAATAACATCACCACTACATTCTGGACACTCTTTAGTATCTTCTTCACTCTCTTTTTCTTCAGAATCTACGTTACTGATTCGCCCACGGCTGTATCCGCTGAAGTTGGTTGGTTTTGCACTACCCGACTGGTTAGACTGACTTTGGCTGACTTTTTCCATGTTGTATCCCACCTTTGAGGTGACTACCACCAAACGACCCTTTCAACTTAATAGAGCCAATTCACACCTGATTAGTGCTATTTGGTTCGTAGCTTCGTACATCTAAAATATAACCATAAGTACTTAAAACCTTTGATATAGGTCTAATAGTACGCATTCATTGTAAATTGGTAAGTAAATGGACTCTATTGGCGGTTTAGGACAAAATAGTACTGGAACAATGAATAAAAATTGTACAGCAGTCTCTTATTTTCACATTGATACGCTGTTAATTATTTGAATAATGCTGCATAATTTAGTTTTTGGCCGACTATTTTTCTACTGCGCGTTCTCATCTACATGTAAAACAGCACACCAAAAAGAAATACTGACCTAATTAATCACTTTGAATACGTGGTGCAAGCATGTATGTAACATCACATTCACCATCTGAAGTCGAATAGTACATTTTGACAGGGAACTCTTCACCTAATTCAATAGTTACTTCAGCATCTTTTGGGATTGCTTTATTCATATCCTTATAATAGTCAAGCGAAAACATAGATTTCGCTTCACCGGCAGTCATATCAATAACATCATCCTGATCTAAGGTGATTTCAACATCATCGGTATCACCTTGTGCTTCAACAAAGAACTCCTTATCAGATTCATTCACACCAAGTGTTAGATGATCTGAAACCATATCTGAAGCAGTTACAAACCTATTAAGTTGGTGTCCCTCAATAACTGTGCTTGATGGGAGATCAAGGTCTGGAATGTCTGGTTCTTGTCGAATTGAGTCAGGATCAATTAGAGACAGTGTATATTTCAACCCATCAAATTCAATGAGAAGTTTTCGCGTTTCTTCATCCAATGTGAGAGAAATAATATCACTGTCTTTTGCCATTCCCGCAATGTCTTCTAGTCGAAGAAGATCAACACCAATAACTCCTTCATTTGAATTGAACGTTTCGAATGCCGACTTTCCAAGTTTAGATTCAACCATTCCAACATTCGCTGGATCAACTGCACGGATACTGATACCGTTTGGTGAGAGTTGAATTTTACATTCATCCACAAGAACGGTCACGGAATCAATTAGTGAATTAAGTCGTTCACCTGTGATTGTTGCATTAAACATTTGTTGTTTTACCTCTATAGCCACGTTTGAATGAGATAGTTAAAAAAGTATGGGTAATACAAATGAAAAATACCATCACACACAAATAGTATTGCAATAAGTATATTGCCACTCATTGTGTTATTATTTACCATTCATAGTTTAAATACAAAAAAGCCTTTATAGTTGATGTTCTAATTATTTGTAAATGGTTTCTACATTATCAACCGGAATTGAGAAAATAGATAGAGAGCTTGAAGGTGGTGTTCATGAAGGAAGTATTATTAGTTTAAATACTCCACCCGATAGTCAGCATGAAGTTTTCTTGCAACACTTCATACGCGAGCGTGATACACTGTATATTAGTACAACACGTTCAGAGAAAAGTATCAAAAAACAACTTGAATTTAGAGACATTGATATGGCCAATGTTGGTGTGAAGTATGTTGACCCAACAGATTCTGTTATGGAAAATGTATTGGAATACACTAAATTTCCTCCAACTGGTTCTAATGTAATCATTGATATTGGAAATCCACTTGAAGAAAAAGATTTGGGTCGTGTTATTAACTTTTATCAAGAGTTAAAGACACATATTGTTGACAATGGAGGGATTGCAATTGTCGTTAACATTGATTCAAATCCAATGCCAAAACATCGTGCATACACAATGAAGATGGTTGACATTGTATTTAATATAGAACGAAACCACCAAGGTCATGAAACTGAGATTTTATTCAATGTTCCCAAATACCGAACTGGTACTACTATTAATGATTCAATGAAATTAGACATTAATGAATTATGTGAAGTAGATTCAACACGTCAAGTTGGATAAATTGTTTTATTTGGGAGGTGTCATGCGTTTTTATCTTCATCGGTAATCATATAAACCTATTTAAATAATAAAGTTTGGTCGGGTGGTTGAATAGCTGTAAACAAGTAACGATTATACGTATTGATAGTAAATTAACAATTAGTTACGTATCAAGTTGTATTATTGGTGTTAAAAATAATGACAGATAAACTAAGAAAATTAATGTATATGCAAAGAACTTTTGTTACATCTATGCAAACTGATTATTAACATGGCTGATGAAAACAACGATGATGTCTCCCTTTCAAACGTTGCAGGGATTGACATAGATGACGAAGACGATAACGTCAGTGTGTTTAATGAAGACACATCATCAGATGATGGTGGAGAGGTTGATTTCGATCTTGAATCCCTTCAAGAAGCCGCAGAAGGTATTACAGAAGGAAAGAAAGAACTAGGGCCAACGTCAAAGTTAATTGCACAACTTGCAAAAGACGGCCAAATTGACGTTGATTCGGATGTAGTAGAAAGTAGAAAAATTACTCCCGAATTTGTTTTCACCTCCCTCCCAATTGCAAACAAGATTGCCGAGCATGTTAATGATAAATATGATTACAAGAAATTACTAAATCCAAAACATGCGCCGGTCACGAAAGATTTCTACAGTTGGGAAAAGTTCAAAATTGAACATTATTACACAGATTACGATTATGAAAACTTAGAAGGTGAAGTTCCAACTGCTGGTTCTGGTAGATTTGATAGTGAAAAATCCACAGAAGAAGGAATCATCCAGTTTGATGAACGTGAATATCTTGATGGCAGTGATGTATTCGATATTCAGGAACAAATGTATGAAATCGGTGGACAAGCAGATAATTTAAATGAAAAAGTATCTGAGCGAACAGTTGATGTTCCAAATGATTATGATGAAGACGAATTCTTCTCAACATTCTCTGGAAATACAACTGTTGTAAATAGATACGACCTTGAAAAAGTTGTACCCTTCTCAAAGAAATCACACTTCAAAGAAGTGGAACGATATTGGGTCAATGAACCATTTGCGTTTATTGTAATCTATCGTTCCATTAAAGAAAATGAAACAAAATATTACGCTATTGAGCCGTATCTAACTCCGATTGAAGAAAACGTTGTAGATTTCCTTGTGGACAAACTTCGCAATGTGATTAAATATGCGGGTGAAGGTTCAGTTGGAGATAGTGAATTGAAACGTGCAAACGTTATTGAACGTGAAACATACAAACTGTTGGATAGGTACGGTATTTACAAGAAAAAAGGAGAAGCAAAACAGACAAAATCTTTCAAAGAGGAAATGAAAGAAAAGTTTGTTGATATGAGAAATACCAGCCTTGAAGAATACAAGGCGAAAATTTCTAACTTAATGGATAGTGATGATCCTCACAATCCATCAGAATCTGGTACAAATCCACAACGTGAAAATATCTACACATCACCAAGCGAATTGGCTGATTTAGATGGAATTGAAGTACGTCCAGAACAATCGCTTCTTGATGAAGATGGTGGACAACTTAATGAATATCAAGTAGAAAAAATTCTGTACTACCTCAAACGTGACTTCATTGGATATGAAGCAATTGATCCAATTAAACACGATATTAACGTTGAGGATATTTCGTGTGATGGATACAACTCACCAGTATTTGCATATCATACAGACTACGAACAATTAATCAGTAATATCTATCAAGGAAAAGAAGATTTAGATGAGTTTGTAGTCAAATTGGCCCAACGTTCAGGTAAAGGTATTTCAAAAAGACAGCCACAAGTTGACTGTACATTGCCTGATGGATCGCGTGCGCAACTAACACTTGGCCAAGAAGTTTCAGATAAAGGTACAAACTATACCATTCGACAATTCAAAGATGTACCATTCACACCTGTAGACCTTATCAATTGGCGCACATTCTCATTGGAACAAATGGCATACCTGTTCCTTGCCATTGAGAATCATAAAAGTCTCATTTTCGCTGGTGGTACTGCATCGGGGAAAACGACAAGCCTGAATGCAATTTCACTATTCATCCCATCGAAATCAAAGATTGTATCTATTGAAGATACAAGAGAGGTTGAACTTCCACAAAGAAATTGGATTGCAAGTGTTACACGACCATCATTCTCTGATGATGAAAAAGGTGATGTTGACGAGTTCGACTTGCTAGAAGCCGCCCTACGTCAACGGCCAGATTACATTGTCATGGGTGAAATTCGTGGTGAAGAAGGTCGTACACTGTTTCAGGTTATGTCTACTGGTCACACCACATATACGACGTTCCACGCCGACTCAGTGGAAGAAGTCATTAAACGATTTACGACAGAACCAATTAATGTTTCAAAAACAATGTTCACAGCCCTTGACCTTGTGAGTATTCAGACTCAAACACGGGTTGAAGGACAAAAAGTACGTCGTAGTAAAAGCATCACAGAGATTACTGACTTCAACTCTGAAAACAATGAAATTGAAGTTCAAGACGTTTTCCAATGGCAAGCAGAAACAGACCAAATGATGCGCCTTGCTGGTTCAAAAACACTTGAAGACATTAAATTTGACCGAGGATGGGGTCAAGACAAGCTTGATAAAGAAATCTTCAAGCGAAAAGTGATACTTGCATATCTAATTAAAAACAGACTCAGTGAGTACACACAAGTTGCGGCAACAATTCAGGCGTTTATTAATGACCCTGAAACAATCATTTCACTAATGGCAGATGGAAAACTTGAAGAACGTCTCAATGACCTTCGTGAAATGGAAAGTGTTCTCATTGATATTGATCAAGAAAAAGAAGACATGGTTCCAAGACCAACACCGGACAAAGATATGGAGCTAGAAGTTGATGAAGTTCTTGATGAAGCAAGAGACACTATCTTTGCAGATGCTCCACCTGCAAAAGAAATTAACTTGTCAGATGCACTCCAAGAACACCAAACAGAAGAAGAAACTGTTGTTGATAATGATGATGACATTGACATTGGAAACAATGAATTAAGCGGAAGTATGTTTGGTGAAGAAACTGACTTGTCAACAGACCTACCCGGAAACACAGACGGCGGAATGTTTGATTTCTCATCAGATGATGACACAGAAAATGAAGAAGATGAAGACCAACCAGATTGGCTCTCAGGAAACTAAAGGTGATAAAAAATGCCATCAGAATCAGAACTAACATTTGAAAGCGGAAACAAAGATAAAATCAGTTCCGACAAAATAGCTGATTTCTTCTTCCCACTATACAATAAATTGATTGACTCCGAAGGTGACTTCGTAGATACAATCGAAATAAAACTTGGGGAAGCTTGTAAAGATGTTCCCGTTGAACTGTACTTATCAAGAGCCATTGGGTTTGGAGCCATAACTGGTGGTTTACTATGGTTCTTAACAACATTCCTCATTGGGTTCTTTTTCCTCATAACAGGATTTGACATTGGAACACTAATCGGAATACCAGCCCCATCAGAAACAGTCCAAACAATCATGGTAGCCCTCAGAGTACCATTATTAGTAATCATCACAGGACTAGTGTTTGGTACTATTGGGGCACTCATTGGATTTTTCTCCCCAATTATGGGACTGTACTTTGAATCTGATGCAAGAGAACGTGAAATCAACATGCTTCTTCCCGATGCAGTAGCATTCATGTACGCACTGTCAGTTGGTGGAATGAACCAACTTGACATTCTTGAATCAGTTGCAAAAGCAGACGATGTGTACGGAGAAATTGCAACTGAATTTGAAATCATCCTTCAAGAAACAAGATACTTCGGTGTTGACTACAGAACAGCAATCCGAAACAGATCACTTGAAACACCGAGTAATGAATTTGGTCAATTCCTCACAGATATGCTTTCCATTCTTTCAAGTGGGGGAGACATGTCACAGTTCCTTGATGACCAGAAAGACAAATTCATCAGAACAGCGACAAAACAACAGAAAAAGACACTAGACTCACTAGAACTGTTCGGTGAAATGTACATGACACTCTCAGTGTTCCCAATTCTACTACTCATTCTATTGGTTGTTCTTCAAATGATGGGGAATAACACAGAAACACTCATTATGGGAACTGTATATTTCCTCATTCCAATCACGGGTCTTGTATTCCTCCTACTAATTTCGACAGTTAAACAAGACGATCCCGGTGATGGATACCTCATTCCAGAACAAGGCGATCCATATATTGACAGTGAAACATCAGCACTCGGAGTTGGTGTCATTGACACATTCACAGCCCCATACAGTATTCTTGACAACATCAGAGAAGGAGAAGAAACATACAAAACAAAAGAAATTCTGTACAAACCACACAGATTCCTACTCGAACACCCACCATACACATTCGCAATCACAATCCCATTAGTAATGGTATTGTTCGTTCTTGGAATTGTATACGGACTGTTGCCAACATCATACGAAGAATGGACAACTAATGTTGTCGGGTACACAGTAATGTTGATTTACTTACCAACATACATTCTTGCAATTCCATATGCAATTTCGTATGAACTTCAAGAAAGAAAACGAAACCAAGTCACTAAGAAGATTTCAGGAAACCTACGAAAACTTGCATCTGCAAATGACACAGGACAAACATTACTGAAATCATTCGAGACAGTTTCACAAACATCAAAAGGAAAACTTGCACACGAATTTGAAGTTATTCACAACAAAGTAAAATACGGAATTTCAATGAAACAAGCCCTCATTGAATTTAACAATAAATACCATCTTCCACGATTAGCAAGAACAATCAAGCTCATTGCAAAGGCACAAGAAACATCTAGTCAAATTACACCAGTTCTACAAACCGCCGCAGACGCAAGTGAACAACAAGACGACCTTGCAGAAGAACGTAAAAACCGAAGCCTCATGCAAATTGTCATTATTATCATGACATATCTAACACTCCTTGCTGTAATGGCCATTCTACAAGTTCAATTCATTGAAACAATGGCAGAAATGGCAGATGCAACTGGTGGTGGAGGAGACGAAGTCGAAGGTGCTGAAGGTGCTGGTGCCGCCGGAGGATTTGAAGGACTTGACGTAGATCAACTATCACTACTGTTCTTCCACGCAGTAACACTTCAAGCAATTGTCTCATCAATTGTTAGTGGTTATATGCGAACAGGAAAAATCAAAAGTGGTGTAAAATATCTAATTATCCTTCCATCAATTTCACTACTTGTGTGGATTGCAATAGCATAAAATAAAACAATGAAACGAAACAAAGAAAAAAACCGTTCACTCATGGATGATGAAAGAGGGCAAGTACTCCAAGATTTCGCTGTAGGAGTAAGCATTTTACTAGTAACACTTGCATTTGTTACACTATTCTTGCCTAACCTATTCGCCCCATTTGCAGGCGGAGATACGGGCGATTCAATCAAAACAGAAAGAGTTGCTGACAGTTTAATTGGAAATATCCTAAAAGACTCAAAACAATCAACAGACAAAGCAACAATTGATAGAGAAAAAACAATTGCTTTCTTTGGAACTGATGATGAAAGCATAACAGTTGATTCAAGCATTTATGATAATTCCCAATTCAATGAAGACGATGAAATTCATGAAATAGTTGGACTAAGAGAAATAAGAGATAATGTATTCATTCAAATAATTGAACCCGGAGAAACTGATACAAAAACCATGGAATTTTACTCTGAAGGTGATGATGTATCATCAGAACCACAAGAAATAAGTCTAGAAGCTGGTAATACACCACCAACAAACCAAAATGTTGCAGTAACAGAGCGTGTTGTGTACATAAATGGTGAGCCATATAATATGAAGGTGTACGTGTGGTAATTATGTTCGGAAAAATACTAAACAATACAAGAGGTCAGGTATTTACTCTTGAAGGAGTTGTTGGTTCAATCATAATTATATCAGCTATTGCATTCGCACTTCAAGCAACCGCATTAACACCATTATCATCAAGTACTGCAAATATTCAAGTTGAAGAACAAGGCAGAATACTTGCAGGAGATATGATTGATACAGCATCTGATGATGGTGCGGCTATAGATGCAATTTTGTACTATAATAGTGACGAAGAAACATATGGCGATGGAGTATTTGAGATAAGGGGACACCCATCTGCTGGCCCACCAAACACAGACTTCCAACAATATCAAGAAGACTTCTTAGTTTCTCAAGGATACACATTCAATATTGATATTGCTTATGAAAACGAAGACGGTGATACTGATACAGAATCAATGATAAACCAAGGTCGTCCATCAGGAAATGCAGTTACCGTAACTAGAACATTTATGTTATATGATGATATGGAAAACACACAAAATGGTGAAACATTAGCAGAGGACGACCAATTCTTTGCCCCAAACCAAGACCCTGACAGTGAACTGTATAATGTCGTAGAAGTAAAAATTACAATATGGAAAGTCTAAAAATGTTTACAAAAAATAAAGATTTCCAAAATGATGAAAAAGGACAACTACTACTAGTTAGTGCATTAGTTATAGCAGTAACATTTGTAGGACTCATTATAATCCTTAACAGTGTTTTACTAACCGATGTTATTGAATCAAAGGGAGTTGCACCAGAAATAGATGATTCACAAAAATTAACCAATTCATTAGAGAATGACTATGGACAAGGAATAGACAAACTAAATGTTGATGGTGCCTCAGAAGATGATGCTGAATCAATTGTGAATAGTGGAAATGAAATAATGACAAGACACTATGCTTCACAACGCGGCACAAGTCCATCAATTCGTGAAGTTGAGTCTGTTACGACAGGAGAATACATTATTGATAATGACCCAAATAGTGATCTAAGTTCAAATAGTCCAACTGGTAGTGATTGGGTAGTTGCAACAGGAACTGATGAATATAGACAGTTTGAAAAACGCATTGATGTAAGCAGTCTTCCAACACTTTCTGACAATCCATCAAGTAATGAACTTCACAACAATGCATTTTACGTTGTTGTAAATCCAGAATCAAACACAGATGTTCAATTAATATACGTATATAGAACCTCAAACGGAAATGTTCAAATTTCAGTCAATGATGGAGAAATTGAAGATGGATTAGGATTTACAGATATGAGTTTTGAACCTTCATCACAACCTACGACTGTCTATAATAATGACCACGATACCATTTCACTTGATACCACACAAGGAACTGTACAAGATTGGGACATATTCCAGTTTGCTAATGGTGAGGATGATACATATGGACTTGGGTTCGGAAATTCAGATGAGGCAGATGGGACATTTAGATTAACATCAAATGGTGCTTTCATGCCATCAGCCTCTTCAACAAACGGAATCTATTCAGTTGAAACCAGTCTTAATTACCATTCAAGTGATTATTCTCATGATAGAACTATAACCATCGCACCAGATAGAATTGATAACGAACAAAGTACTCACAGTCCAAACTTTGGTATCGAAACAGAAACACCAGAACCACCGTTAACATTTGAAGGGTATGAATAAAATGAAGAAAATGATTATGAACTTTAAAAATGATGAACGGGCAGTATCATCACAAATTTCGTATGCAATAATTGTATTTATGAGTGGTTTAATTCTCATTGGACTTGCAACAGGTGCTGGAACATTAGTCGACAGTCAAACAAGTACAGCCGCAGAGAATGAAATCGAAGTAACTGGAAATATAATTGCATCAGAAATGGTAAAAATAGACAATTTTGAATCCAGTGGAACAAATTCAGTTGAAATAGATTCATCAGCACCAGATAGAATTGTGGGGCAAACATACATTGTTGAATTAAACCAAGAAACAGAAAATAATGCAGTATTGAACATTATACACCCATCCACAGAACAAAATATTGAAATACCATTTGCAGTTGAAAGTGATGTTGAAGATGGTAAACGTGTAAGCAGTGGAAACATCTATGTTACTATTAATGAAGATGATGAACTAACATTGGTGAATAAATAATGAAACATAATAAAAAATATAACCGTGGACAAAGTGAAGTTCTTGGGTTTATATTCATATTTAGTATTGTTATTCTCTCAGTTGGACTTATTACAGTTTCAGGTGCGGGTAATTTAGAAGGTCTACAAGAAACTGCAAAAACAGATAATGCTGAAAACGCATTTGTGGTTGTTTCAGCAAATCTCAAAGAAATACATAAATACAATGCTCCAAGTCGTGAAACCGAACTTCAATTATCTGAAACTCAACTACAAACAGAAAATACAACAACAATACGTGTGAATGTCCAAGGCGAAGGAACTGTACAAGAAACTGAGATAGATACAATAACATATCAAACAGAACGCGGAGATATAAGCTATGACATAGGAACAACATTTAGAGAACACGAAGAAAATGCTATAATGTCAGACAAGCCCCCGTTCAAATTGTCAGACGACCATATTATGATTCACACCGTTAATACAAATGGAAACTTTAATATTGGGGGGAGTAGCAATATTTTACTCATTTCAGAAAAAAGAAGTGACACATTACATCACATGGATAACAGTGGATCAGATGTAGAAGTGGAAATAGAAACATCACAACAGAGAGCCGAAGAATGGGAAAATTACTTCGATGAGAATAATGCAAATACAGATTCATCAGATATAGATGATGGAATAGTACGCGCAGAAATGAGTCCAAATAATGATGCTACTGTTATAGTAAGAGAGACAAGCATTGATGTATCTATTAATTAATGTCAACATTGTGATTAATGATACACATTTATAGTTCCTCGAAAAGACGATATAAATAAACCAATGGTTAATAAATTAAACATTATGAATTTCACAAATCGTGGGCAAAGTGAAGTTGTCGGTGTTGTTCTTCTTCTTAGTGTAGTCTTTATTGCTTCAGGAGCAACGTTTCTAACAGGCGCAGCAATTGTACAAGAAACCCAAACAAATAGTAATACGCAAAGTGCAGAATACGCACTATCACAACTAAATTCTGAAATAAGTCTGGTTGCATTACAAGATAGTATAAACAGTAAAAATATAGAAATTCCAGACTCAGAAAGTGGACAGATGAATATTGAAGACGGAGGAACAGTTGGGATATACCTTCTTGACATGCAACAAACAGACGCTGACACATGCATACAAGAAAGAGAAAGTGAAGATGGATGTGATTTAGTTACTGAAGAAGACTTGAACAGCATCACATACGAAAGTGATAGTGGAGAAAAACTAGCATATGAAGCAGGTGGTGTATGGAAACAACATCAAAACGGTCACACATCAATGGTTTCACAACCAGAATTCAATTTCAACGGACAAACACTAACGTTCCCTATTATTGAAATTAACAGTGACTCAGATATTGGGAACAGTCGAATGTCTATTGATAATACTGACAACACACAAGTCTATCCAAACACTGACGAAAATCCAGACTTTGACAATCCGGTAACATCAGAACGAATCATCATCATTATTGAAAGTGACTACTACGAAGGATGGGAAGAGTTCTTCAGTGAACGTGTATCTGGATCATCTGTATCTGTATCAGATGAAGACCAACAAGTTTCAGCAATTCTAGGACAACCAACTGTACCAGAAGAAATCAATGACGGAATTATAGCAACAGCCGGAGATATTACTGAAGGTGGAGGTAGTTCAACAATAGATGGGGATGCTACTGCATCTGGTACAATTGAAGCAGATGTAACCGGCACTGAAAAAGAAAATACAGAAACAAACCTTGATCCACTAAACACAGTCATTCAACAAAAAATTTCATATGCAGAAGAAAATAGCGACACAGATGATGTAACTGTTATTGATGATCCTGACATATCAGGAGAAACATTCACAAATGGTGTGTACTATTTCCCCAATGGGATTGATATGAGCGGCGGTCAGGGTGGCGGTCAGAGTGATAGTACAACGGTTGAATTAGAAGATGGTGGTGTTGAATTCATTGTTGATGGTGATGTGAACATTGATGATGGAGAATTTAAAACAGATGCTACTGGTGTTACTGATCAAATAACTGCAACTAGAATATTCGCAAGTGGAGACTTCATAC
>LKMJ01000296.1_pt1 | contig 35340 bp, 18 predicted proteins | sample 643391 | NCBI WGS metagenome assembly LKMJ01 (sample SAMN04112250, study PRJNA286221) | soda lake metagenome | biome: soda lake; feature: Kulunda Steppe; material: water; isolation source: sample PL-Br10 brine of Picturesque Lake | place: Russia: Kulunda steppe | collected 2010-07 | reverse complement strand
TTAATTTTTGAATTACTTTATTTCCTTTTTTCGTTAAAAAGAAACGTGCTTCACGTGCAAGCTGTTTATAACGACGACGAATTGATTGACGTTTTTTAAGACGTTTTAAAATTAAACGTTGACGACGAATTTGACTTTTTGTTAATCGTGTAAATTTAGAACCTAATAAATTTTTCGAAGAAAAATTTATTTTTTTTCTAAAGGAATTCCCATCAGTTTTTGCTAAACGATCTCCTTTTGAAGTGCCTATAGCGCCCTGACGCTTATTATCCATAATTAAATCTTTATTTTCTTCGTTATTGATACCAGCTTCTAAGGTATTCCCTGTTGATGGATCGTACGATTCATTTAATTTGGAACGTAAATGTTGAAAATAACGACGTGTTTTTTGTAAATGACTTACAAAATCACGATTAACTTTTAAATTTTCAATTGATGATTTAATTAAATCACAATTTTCTGCATGGATTTGGACTCCAATTTCATATGGAATTAAACCTCTTTCAATTTTTATTTGTGTAATTCTTGGAGCAATAGAAGATTCATTATCACGCTGTTTTTTTAAAACCGGATTTAATAGTTGTGGAAATAATTGTGTTAATGTTTGTCGTAACATACGATCTTCTAAAACGCTTTGTGCATATTTGTTTTTATGAAAGCGTGCAAACCATTGCGATTGGTGTTTTTTTGTAATACCTACACGTAAACCCAAAGGATGTACTTTTTGACCCATATTATATGTTTTATGTTTATAAGCCTATTTCTCTTACCTTTTATAAGTATAATAAAAGACTTTCCACCCGAAGGTCCCCCCTTAAAAAGGGCAGGAGGACAGACGCTTTGTATGTCTTTTAACATCTTTCTTCGAAAGTGTTAAAAGACATATATCTTTTGGTGACAATATCATACTTCTAATACTCCGTTTTTTTTATTCGATTTAAAAATTATATTTCTTTTTCTCTCTTACGTGTTTTTTAGAAATATAATTATTATTTTATTCCTCCCGGAGATTTACCCCCTAAGGAAACCCCCGTAGGGTCCCCCTACGGGGGTTTCTAGACAGAGATTTTTGCAGTTGAAAGGATAATTTTATAGAGAAGACTTAACTAGAACCTTTTTCAGAATAAATCGCCTCGTCAATATTAAATCAATTTTATCTGTGTAACCGGTAAGGTAAAAGCTTCACCGAGGATCTTTTAATATTAATAATTAAAAATTTTTAATTTTTTTAATTGGTGCAAAGGGAGTTAATAAATCTTAGATTTATTAACAAATTTCTAACATTACCGGTCAGGTCGATTATACTATAATCGAAGAGGCTATCGAAGCTCTTATTTTAAACCACACATAATGTTATTTTTATTAATATTAACAATGTTTTTTCGTACGAAAAAACATCGGATTTTTTATTTCGAAGAAATAAAAAATTCTTAGAAAGGCTAATTTTTTCTATAGGTTCCATCTTTTTAATTTTTAAAAATTTATATAAATTATATAATATATAAACAAAAAATTTTTATACAAGTTTTTCCAGTACGAGTGACTTACGACTCGTTAGTATCACCGAAGGGGGAAGTCTAAGTCACTACCCTTCGGTTGTAGAGTACGAGTCGCCCTTTAAAAGACATCGGCTTTATACAAATAAAAGAAATTACTTTAAATTTAAACTAGTCTGGTTTCACCCGTACTCTAAAAGTCTACCTAAACTCGTCGTCTTTTAAAGACGATGTTTTTAAAAGAGCGACTCGTACAATAATTCATTTTTGTTTTTATTCTTTTATTTATTGTTTTAACTTAATAGTTAATTCTAAATTCCCACTAGAATAGGTGGAAAATTTTCATCTAAAATTTTCATTTTTTTTTTAGTGCTTTTTTAATGTTTAAGTTATTTCTATCTTTACGTATAGAAATGTTTCTAATTTATTTTGATTAAATTAATAATTTAGAAACTAGCTAAATCACCTCTACGATATTGTAAGTATGCCGTCACAAATAATCCAGCGATTGTAACAGGTACTAATCCTAAAACGATTCCTGATAATAAAGGTTCAACCATAATGTATTTATATTTATATTTTTTTGTATAGGAGTTTAAATGCTTTTTAATAACATTAAAATTATAATTTTAATTATGTGTGAAAAAAAAAATGATTATTAAATCTAATGTTCTCACATTGTATTGTGGTATTTTTATTATTTTTCTTACTTAATAAAAATCTAAACTCCTAAAAGATCTCCAAACTCTTTCGTTAATATAAACCACATCACATATTTTTTAGTATTTTAATTTTATTGATGAGATCCTGACCGCTTCGCTTTATTCTCTACTCCCGTTAATGGAGTCTAAAACTCCGACATATTAGCGTTCAACTAAAATTTTATTAAGGGAAGGGAAGGGAAGAAAATTCCCTTAGGGAATTTTCTAAATTACCTAAGGTAATTTTCTAAATTTTTTTTGTAAATTTCTAAATGAATTGTTGTTTAAAAGAGGAGTAATATCACTTCCATATTAAATAAATTATTATTTATTTTTCTAGTACCTAAACTAATTTTACTTTTCAAGTATTTATTTTAGACAAAGTTGAAAGGTTATAAAAACAATCTATTACAAATTTTTAATAACTTTGTTTTTTTAAAATTAAGCCTTAAAGGAGGCATCCCCTACTCCGAACCTACATTATAGAAGTACCGTCGAAACCTTCAAGCTTATGACTGGCTTTTACAGATGGCCGAGGCTTCAACAATGAAACTCCCTTTCCGTTGGGTTATTCGTTTTTCCAAAGGTTTCTAGGGAAAGATGATCGTAACCTCACAGCTACCTTAAGCAACGTCCTTATGGAAAAAACTTCCCCAGATAAAGAAGTTAAACCAAAAAGGGCTTCTTCAAAGGGGAGATACAAGGAGGTTAAACTTTGATCTCTAAATAGAAATGGATGTTTAGTATCTAAGTAAACCATCCGTGAGCCAATAGGCCGTCACATGAGTACCCCTACAAAATCAAACCAGACTCCATATCCAGAAGACTCTAACAATGAACAGAGTCACAAGTGAACTTGTGACCTCCACGGGTCACGAACGCAATCTTATAGCTTGTAAAAGCACCCTAGCCCTAGGCAATTAAGGGGGTAGTACATGTACTCCTTATTCCCCATTTACTCTCCACTTTCCAGTCTCTGACCTTTCGGAGTATACCTGGTAGTTTAGGCTCATCCCGACGGCAGGGAAGCGATAAGCAGATTGAAAGGAAGGATCTTTCCAATCCCGGCTACTTAGAGGTGCGGCGTGCTGCACTAGGGATTCACATAAAAAAAAAAACACAAATATATATTTACCAACCGTTAAATATTCAATTTTAATATTTGAGACTTTAAAAAAACGAAACAAAATTGCAACATATAAATCAAAAACAAATCAAAGAACATATATAAATATATATATTTTTAAAAAAATCAAAAAAGAAAAGATCAATTATTCATTTTGATATATATGTAGAATCTTTGTTTATTTAAAGAAACATAACTTAGTTATTTTTAGTAAAAAAAAAAAACAAATATATTCTAAATAAATCGATATAATTTTTCGTCTATTAACTTAGTGTTTTTTTATATAAAAAAACACTAAGTTAATAGACGAAGAAAGTTTAAGACTAAAACTTCTAAGATATGTTTTTTACAAAAACATCTTTTTTATTACAATATAGAAGATTGGTTCTTCCCTTAAAGGGAGGATAGAATCTCCTATATATAGGATCTCGAAGATTTTATAAGAAAATCTTCGAGATTCTGGGAATTTTCCATAAAAAGTCGAAGATTTGTGGTACAAATCTATTCCGAGTGAATAACAACTTGTAAGTCCAACCGAAGGAATATAAATATGTTAAATAACGTGCTAAGTTCATGAGAACTTAGCACGTAAGCAGACATTACGATTTTATTACTAGTAATAAATTTTCTTAGAATTTTTTATTTCGAAGAAATAAAAAATCCGATGTTTTTTCGTAAGAAAAAACATTGTAATAAATTTAATCGTAAAAAATTAAAACTAAAAAACTTTAATTAGTTGAAAATGTAACTTGAAAATAAAACGGCTAAAACGAAAATTAATAAAAGTCCCCAGTAAAGACTTGTACGGTTTAATTCAACTACTTGTTTATTTGGATTTGGTCTAGCCATAAAATAATAAATTATTTTTTTTTAAGGTCTAAAAACGCTTTGCTATAATTTCGCTTTGCGTATTAGCCTACTTTTTTTTACTTATCTAAATAATAAAGTTAATAAAGTAAAATTTATATTAGTTAACATTATTAACTAATTTTTATAAAATTTAGAAAATTACCTTAGGTAATTTTCTTCCCTTCCCTTCGAAAATTTTATTCCCTTTCTTCGAAAGAAAAATCCGCTGTTTTTTCGGCAGAAAAAACATTGTTAAAAACAAATAGAAAATTTGCGCGGTAAATTTTCTTTCAAAAAGATTTTTAACACTTTAAATTTGAACTCGTTAAGAACGAGTTCATTTGGTGTTAAAAATAAAAATTACGCGTTTATTAACGTTGGATAAATTGCATAGCTGTAATAGCTCCTAAGAAGAAAATAGTAGGAACTGCAATTGCGTGAATAGCTAACCAACGTACAGTAAAAATTGGATATGTAACAGTTTCAGCTGATTTTCTTGTAGTCATAAAAGAACAGTTTGTAAAACAAAGAGAATAAGAGAATAAAAAAAAAACGACCTAAACCCGTGTGTTTTTTTTTTTTAGAAGTTTTAACGCGGAGTAAAGTTTTTTTTTTAGGTTAAAATTTTAACAGAATATATAAAATAACCTTTTTCAAATTTTCTCTTATTCTAAACTTTAAAAACATTGATGTAAAGAGATTATATCTAATATTGTATATTTAAATAAATCCATAAGTTTTTCATCAATGTAGACCTAAAAGCAATGAATGAATTATTATAGTTTTAATGATTATAATATATATATATATATCTATATATATCTATATATATATTATATTTTCACAAATTACTCTTCACGTTTTTTTTTAAACGTGAAGCTAACTTTTCTATTTCAGATTAGTTCTTTGAGCAAAGCCGTTCAAACAAACCTCGTACTAAATTTTTACAAGAAAAATTAAAGACATCGAAAATAATAAATACATGTTAAATGTTTATTTTTCATGCTTAACCGTAAAATACGGACCCTTTTCGGGAGGATATTAATTTCTAAAATAAATAAAAAAAATTAAAAAGAAATATAGTTACTAAAAAAAAGAAAAAAAAAAAAATACAAATAAATAGTTATGTAGTTAATGAAAAGTCTTTTAACTAACTACATAACTATTTATTATTAAACGAGTAAATCCATAATTAAACAAACAAGTAAATCCATTCTTTTTTAAAAACATACTAAAAAAGATAAGGTTATAAAAACAATAACCTAGTATTAATAATCTTAACATAGATTAAAAAATAGGTTAAACCAGTTTGCTAAAAGTTTAAACTATCTTAGAATCATAAAAAATAATCCAAGAACTTAAAGAATAAGATAAAGTTCAACTATAAAAAAAAAATTTTTTATTTAATTAATTCACTTTAAATTAATTAATTTTCAATAAATAGTTTACATTAAAAAATCTTTTTTTTATAGTTTCTAAATTTTAAAGTAGGCGACTGTGCCACCCTTCGGTCAAAAAAAGAAAAGAGGAAAAAAAAAAACGACCGAAGGGTGGCACAGTCGCCTGCAAGGTTATTTAAAACTTCGACCAACAGGTAACAAAGGAAAAATGGTGACTCACTCGCCTCTTTTTAAATTAAACCGTCGACCGGACCTCCGTTATTTTTCCTAAATAACGGAAAAACACGGAGTAAATTTTTTTTTAGAGTCGAACAGTGCTACCCTATACTATGTTAAATTTAAAGTCTTTTTCGTTTAAAGTCTTTTTCTTTTTTTATAAAGTAAAGACAATGTCTTAAAAAAAACTTGTCTTGTACGCTACCCTTCGGTCGTAGAGTACAAAGCAGTCAGTATACGATCTAGAAGGTTCTCTCATTAGAATACAGTAGATTTTTTTAGAAAATCTCCTTCCATACATACATCTTTATTTACTCCCCTAAGGGGGGAACGCCTATATTAAAGTATTTAAAGTATTTAAAGTTTTTAAGGGGGGAACGTTCGGTGGGATTCGATTAAAAATTTCTTAGTTTTTTATAAACGCTAAAAAAAATTTTTGGTTATTAAAAAACTAAGATAATGGTAATAAAAAATGGTACTAATAAACTGAAAGCTTTTTAAAGTGGCGTCAGTAAAAACTTGGAATTTTTTTGTCTCCTTAGGTAGAATTTTTTATTCTATTAAAAACTAGAGTTTTTAAAGAAAAACCCAGAATAAAAGGAAAAATATAATAAATCTACATAGAAATTAAAAATTTAATAGAAATAATTTAAATATATATTAATATTTAGTTCTTAAATTAACAAGTAAATAATAAGTTTAAATAAACTGTATTTATGTAATAAACTTTACCAACCTTATTTTAGTTTTAGATAAATCTTAAAAAATAAAGTGTTAATAGAGCGTTAACATATAAAATATTTTTGTATATATTCAAAATATGTTGATGGAAAGAGTAGGTTTTTCAACGAAAAACGATGTTTTTTTCTTTAAAACATTCCCTCTTAATTTCCCCAAATTAAGAGGGAATCCCTAATAAGTTTTTAAATATATTCAGTATGTAAAGAAAAAATCCCTAATTGTCGAAGTTAACACTTCCCCCTGAAGGGGGAAGTGTTAATCTTCGACAATTCTCAATAGAGAAGATTTTCTTATAAAATCTTCTCTATTGAAATTGTATCAAATAGATTGATTGAAAAAAAAAATAAATATAAAGAAAAAAGTGATTATGCCAATTCATAGATATTTTCTGTCGGATTTTGTAACGATTCAAAGACAAAGTTTTTTTGATCTTTTAGAAAAAGGTTTAATTGAAGAATTTTCAAAGAGAAATCCAATAACCAATGGAAGAAAAGATTATTCTTTCTTTTTTTATCCGGAATATTATATATTAACACGCCCTGAATATAAGCCTTACGAAGCAATTATTAAAAATAAAAGTTATACAAGTAAATTATACGTACCCGTACAAATAACAAATAAAAAAGAAAAACAAATAATACTAAAATGGGTTTATATAGGTAATATACCCTTAATGACAAAACGAGGTCATTTTATTTTAAATGGTGCTGCGCGAGTTATTGTAAATCAAATATTACGTAGCCCAGGTATTTATTACCAACAGAAAATTTACGAAAATTATGAAGATCGTCAAGGTTCGAAGTCAAATAAAAAAGAAGAAGATTCTACCACAGGAGATGTTTCTTCTTTAAAACCAGTTAATACATATAAACGTTTTTATTGTGATTTAATTTGTATGCGTGGATCTTGGTTACGAATTGAAATGGATAAAGAAAAAAATATTTGGGCGCAAATGAAAAAAGGTCCTAAAATTCCTATATATTGGTTTTTATTAGCAATGGGATTATCAGAAAAAGTAATTATAAAATCTATATTGGATCCTCAGAAAGTCTTTGGTAATTTGGAAAAAAACCAAAGAAATCAAAAAGCGTCTAAATCCGCCAAAAAAAATTCTAAGGTAGAAAAAGAGAATTTGGATACTCAACATAATTTAGACATATATAATAGTACAGAACTCGATAAAAAACAGGGGAATATACTAGAAAAAAAACAAAATAACATTGATTCTATAGAAGAAGATAAACCTAAAAAAACAACAGCATCCACTATAGAAGTGGTGAACTTCACGGAAGGGAGTTCACAATCTTCGCAATTTCCGCGTCTCTTAAGAAACGCGGAGAATAGTTCAAAAAAACAAAATTATGCTTATTTAAAAAATACGGCAGAAGCGTGGGAAGCCATGTATAAATTACTACATTCAAAAACAAAAACTACAAATATAGAAGTGGCGAACTCCAAGGAAGAGAGTTCACAATCTTCTCGATTTCCGCGTTTCTTAAGAAACGCGGAGAATGGTTCAAAAGCAAAAGATAAAGATGAGTCAGTAGATAACGATAGTACTTATAGTAATCAAAATCGTACAACTAAAGATAATACACAGAGTAAAATATCTAAAGGACCAGTTAAAAATTTAACGGAATTGGGTCGTCAATGGTTATATAATCGTTTTATGAATCCTCGTTCATATGATTTAGGTAAACAAGGTAGAATAGCTTTTAATAAAAAATTGGGATTAACCATTGCATCTAAACAATTAACTTTAACAGGTCTTGATGTCTTATATGCGACGGATTATTTAATTAAAGTTGAAAAAGGTATTTTTAAAACAGATGATATTGATCATTTAAAAAATCGTAGAGTAAGAACTTCAGGTGAATTAATACAAATTCAAATAGGAGTTGGTCTTGTAAGATTAGAGAAATTTATACGTTACAATGAAAATATGCTAGAGAGTAAACGCAAAGAATTAATGAATATTGAGTTCCCTTCACGAGTTAATACTCGTTCAAAAGCGAATGGGCTTCGCACAAACCCGCAATCTAAAAATTTAGACAATGTGAAATCGAATTCTACGTCTCCGGAAAAATCTCTATCTCGCCACCGATTACTTGTATTCAATAAAAAACGTAATTTTCACTCTTCTACTTTGTTTAATAAAGACTTGCTGAGGGGTGAAGCTTATTTATCTTTAAAACGCCCAGTTCGTCAAAAAATGAAAAGTTTAACATCATCATCTATTATTAATAATAAAGCTTTTAATAGCGCTATTAGAGAATTTTTTGGGACAAGTCCTTTATCTCAATTTATGGATCAAATTAATCCTTTAGCCGAATTAACTCATAAACGTCGATTAAGTTCTATGGGACCTGGTGGAGTTACACGTGATAATGCCACTTTAGCTATTCGGGGTATTCATCCAACGCATTATGGTCGTATTTGTCCAATTGAAACACCTGAAGGTAAAAATACTGGCTTAGTTAATTCTATGACAACCTATGCTAGGGTTAATCCAGCAGGTATTCTTGAAAGTCCTTTTTATAAAGTTTATAAAGGTCAAGTTCAAAAAAATACAGGTATGTATTACTTAAATGCGGAACAAGAAGAAAGAATTAAATTAGCCGCACCTGATTTATTTGTTTCTCCTATTGGTTTTATACCTAAAGCTATGATTCCTGCACGTATTGCTGAAACTTTTACAAAAATTTCACGTTCATCTGTTCAATTTATTGGAGTTTCTCCTTTGCAAATGATTTCCATAGCTGCGTCTTTAATTCCTTTTTTAGAACATGATGATGCTAACCGTGCTTTAATGGGTTCAAATATGCAAAGACAAGCTGTACCTTTAATTCGTCATGAACGTCCTATTGTTGGTACTGGATTAGAAGGTAGAGCTGTTAGTGATTCTGGTCATGTTATTCAATCAAAATATAGTGGTTTAGTAACTTATGTTAGTTCTAAAAAAATTGTCGTGTCAACAAAATAAACAACAATGTTTTTTTTTCTTAGAAAAAAAAAACATCGGATTTATTCTTTCGAAGAAAGAATAAATTCAATGTTTTTCTCACGAAAAAATATTCCCGAATATTTTTTTAAATATATTATGTATTTGATTTTTATAAAATTTTCGAAGGGAAGAAAAGCTCCTAAGGAGCTTTTCTAAATTTTCTTCCCTTTCTTCTAAAGAAAAAATTCTTATACAAATTTAAACATACTCACTAAAGATACATATAAAATTTTTTTTTTATAGAATATAAATAATAGAATATAAATAATAGAATATAAATAATAGAATCTAGAATATTTATTTTAAACAGTAGAAATATATTCTATATAAAATAAGATTTTAGTCACAATACTCTGTGTTAATAAAAAAAAAAATATATATAAATGTTAATTTCCTTTATAAGAAATTTTATACGAGTAAGAGCTTACTGTCCTGCGGCGTTTAGCGAGTTTTTAAAACCTCCTAGGTTAAAATATATAGAAGCGGTCAGGTTTACCTGACCGCTTCGAAGGCTATTGTGTTACCCTTCGGTCTTTAACTTTTATTTAAAAAGGGCCCCCCCTCACCTCCGTTTTTTTTGTTTGAAAAACCCGCAGTATTTTTAATTTAAAGAGTAGGCCTAGACTTGTAGGTTATTAAATGGGGAAACCATACTCCTTTTTTGAAGTATTTTTCTTATTCTTATAAAGACGATGTATTTAATTTATTTAAAAGGACGCCTCGTACTGTATGGCCAAAGGGTAACACAGTAGTCTAGACTCTCACCTTAGATTGAACTAACGAGTCGTTAGTCACTCGGACTAGATATTAAAGAACCATGAAGGTTCTTTAATACTCGGACAAAAGATTTAACAAAATAAAATTCAGGTAAATTATAAAATTTAGAAAAGCTCCTTAGGAGCTTTTCTTCCCTTCGCAAATTTTATTCCGAGAATTTTATAACAAAAATTTTATTTAAAATCCCAAAGATTTTGAATACCTAATTTTTTTCTCACGCGGAAATTCTAAGAAAATCGTCGAGATCCGTTGTTTTTTTCTATATAAAAAAAAATGTAAAATTCTCCGTGTTTATTTAAATAAAAACGTAGGGTCCTTAAAAAATTAAAATTAACTACTAGTAATAATATTATTTGAAAATTTATAAACCGTATTAACTCGATAAATAATGAATAAAAAAGAATTTTTTCTCATGGAAGATAATTCGAAGAATTCACTTCTAGAAAAGAAAAACAAAAATGCAAAAAAACCCATATCTTTAAAAGAAGCTTTTAAAATTTTTCCGCCTCAAGTAAAAAATACGATTTCAACTACTAACTCATCTCGTCTAAAAACGAAAAAGCTAATGCAAGATTCAAATTTATGGGAAAAAGATGATGTACGAAGCCCTTCAGGGCTTCGTACATCACCGTCAATGAAAAAAACAGAATATAAATTAGAAACATTTCAACGTTCCAATCAAGACACATGTTTAACGCACAAACCCGCTGTATTTGAGGGGGATTGGGTTCAATCTGGAGACTTTTTAACAGATTGCGCAAATAGTGTAGGAGGAGAGTTATCATTAGGTCAAAATATTTTTATTGCTTATATGCCTTGGGAAGGTTATAATTTTGAAGATGCTATTTTAATAAGTGAACGTTTAGTAAGTGATGATGTATTTACATCTGTCCATATTGAGCGTTATGAAATGGAAAATATACAAAAAAATGATTTTTTTCCTAGGGAAAAAAGTCTTAGAAATTATAAACAACAAAGATTAACTAATAAAGAAATTGCGGAAAAAATGAAAAATAAGGATAAAAATAAAAAAGGTAATAAAGTTGAAGGTCTTAGCACATCAGGGCTTCGCACAACTAAAACTTCTCAAACCCCAACAACAAAAAAAGGGCAAACTCAACTTTCTATACCTCAAACACGTACTACTCTTTATGAAGAAATTACACGTGATATTCCAGATGTTTCCCCCGAAGAAATTTCTCACTTAGATTCTTTTGGTATTGTTAAAATAGGCTCTTTTATTGAAGAAGGTGATATTCTAGTTGGAAAAATAACTCCTATAAACAAAAAAGAATTCACACCGTATCAAAAATTATTATATACTATTTTAGATAAACAAATACGTCCTTATCGTGATAGTTCTCTACGTGCCCCAAAAGGGATCAAAGCAAAAGTTATGGATATAAAAATTTTTGTTAAGCCAGGTAGCGTAGTAAGAAGCCCATTGGCTATATCCCCTTATGCAGCAAAATACAACACGAAATTAAATTTTTTCCAAAATTTAGAAAATTCCCATAGGGAATTTTCTTCCCTTCAAAATTATTCTAAATTTCCGCGCGGTCAAGTCAGTTTTTATCCACCATTAAAAAAAAACAAAAAAACAAAAAAACTCCGCGTTTCTTTAAAGAAAAACGGAGGGCCCGAACCAACTAAAAAATTTCCCAAAAATTATTTATTTAGTAATAGCGCGAACCCGCGTTTCTTAAGAAACGCGGAGAATTTAAAAAGCCCTACATTAGCACAACAAAAACGTAAAACTTATTTACAATTCACAAAAAGAACGGATTTAAAACCAGGTGCTTTTAACGATCCTATACGTAACTTAACTAAAAGTTTTCTTAAAACAAAAAAAATGCGTAATATTCTTTTACAAGGTTGGAAACCACAACATTCGCTTTATTCTATTTTAGGAGAGGACGTACAAAGCACGAGTTACGCGTCTAATGCACCTTTAAGAAAATCAAAAAGAGAAAATAAAAATATTTTTCCTTCTCAATTTTCTCAAATCTCTTCTTACTCGAATAAATTCGCTAAAAGTCCCCGTGTTCTACGAACTCTTGATTCAATAGTGAAGGGACATTTTAAAAATCAGAAAATAAATAAACAATTAAAAAAAGAATTAAACAAAGAAGATTTTTTATCGGGATTTTCCACAAAAAATCGGATGTTTTTTCCTAGAAAAAACATTCAAAAATTTTCTAAATCCATTAAAGATATTGAAACTATTCACATTTATTTAGCCGAAAAACGTAAAATTCAAGTTGGGGATAAAATGTCCGGTCGACATGGTAATAAAGGTATTGTTTCGCAAATTTTACCCATGCAAGATATGCCTTTTTTACCAGATGGTACTCCTATTGATATGGTTCTAAATCCATTAGGTGTACCTTCACGTATGAATGTGGGACAAATTTATGAATGTTTATTAGGATTAGCTGGTAAATATTTAGGAGAACATTATAGAATATCTTCCTTTGATGAAATTTATGGTCCTGACGCTTCTAGAAGCTTTGTTTTTCATAAATTGTATGAAGCACGTTGTAAAACTGGTTTTAAATGGCTTTTTAATCCCCAATACCCTGGTAAAATACGTATTTATGATGGACGTACAGGGGACTGTTATCATCAACCTGTTACTGTTGGACAAGCTTATATGTTACGTTTAGTTCATATGGTGGATGATAAAATTCATATGCGTTCTACAGGTCCTTATTCTCTTGTAACCCAACAGCCTTTACGTGGTCGTTCAAAACAAGGTGGACAACGTTTAGGTGAAATGGAAGTTTGGGCTTTAGAAGGTTATGGTGCGGCTTTTACCTTATTAGAAATGTTAACTGTTAAATCAGATGATTTAACAGGACGAATGACTTTATGGTCAAATTTAATTTTAAATAAAGATCTTACCATCGGTACACCTGAAGCTTTTAAAGTATTAATTTGTGAACTTCAAGCTTTATGTCTTGATATTGGATTATTTCGTTATAATACAGTAAATTCTACAACTTCTCCGTTAAGAGAAGGTTCAGATAATAATCCATCTAACATTTCTTTACTAGACTCTTATAACAATAAATCAAATATTATTAAAGGTCCACATCAAAAGAAATCATTAACAGAAATGACTAGTTTAATGAGTTTTCCTTAACTAGTATCTTATAAAATCTTTACAAGATTTTTTAAGAATTTTATCTTTCGAAGAAAGATAAAATACGATGTTTTATCTTCGAAAAAACATTCCCGAGGAAAGATATTTTTCTTTCCTCATATATAAATACCGCATATTTTTTTTTATTAAAAGTGACGTAAAAAATACAAAGGATTCTTTCCTGAGCGCGCTAGCGAGCGAACATTTTCACGATAAGAAATCTATTCGATTTCTTATCGAGGAAAATCTCCTACACTAAGCCCGTGAGGGCTTAGTGGGTAACTCTTTGGGATTTAACCAAGATTTACCCAGACTATCCCCTTCGGTTGGACTAACTATTAGTTAGTCCAACCGAAGGGGAGCATCGACGTCACATCGAAAATAATTTTAGAGAAAATGTTAATAACTTTATATATTAGACTTTTTTATAATATATTTATTATATTATATTTAAAAATTTTTATGTTATTATTAATATTAATATTAATAATAATTATATTAAATAATTATTAAAATATTAATACCTGACCTCCTTGTTTTTTTCTAAATAAAGAAAAAACACAAAGAATTTAAAGAATTTTTCTTATAACAGAATTGTGCAGAATAAGAAAATAATTAAATTTATATTTTATAAACTCTACTTTCACTTTTAGATTTTTTATACATAATTTTATATTTAACATCTACTTTATGTCACTGACTTTAATCTTACAATTATTAGCTTTATTTACTATTGTTTTAGCTGGTCCAATGGTTGTTATTTTATTATCTCTTCGTGGTGGTAATCTTTAATAAAATAATTAAACTAGTTATTACTAGTTAATAAATTAGTAAAGTCTTAAAATTTGCCGACTTATACCAAAGAAAATTTTCAGGGAAAATTTTCTAAAGAAAATTTTCAGGGAAAATTTTCTAAAGAAAATTTTCCGAAGAGAAATTTCAAATCCCGAATAGTTTTTCTAAAGAAAAACTATTCGGGATTCTACGAAACATATAAAATGTTCTATTCTATATTTGGTACTTAGATTAGATTAATAATCTATTACATATACGAAATAAAAAAAAATTTTTTATGTAGGCGGTTCACCTTCAGTCTTTTTCCCCTCCTCTATTTAAATAGTATAAGGTAAAACTTTTTATATAGTATAAGGTAAAACTTTTTATCTAAAAATTTATCTTTCCTTTACGGAAGGATTAATCTTTGATATCTGGAAAATACTATGATATAATTTTATTTATAATTGAATCAATTATAATTTTTTTTATTATAAAAACAATAATTATAAGAATTTTTTCTTTAAAAACACGATGTTTTGTATCGTAAAAATAATCTATACTTTATAGTAGGTATCTCTTTGAACTTTTCATGAAATTTTTTAAAATTAATTCGCTAAGGGTTGCTAACTCAATGGTAGAGTACTCGGCTTTTAACCGATAAGTTCTGGGTTCGAGTCCCAGGTAACCCAAATAAAAGTTATTAAAATTAATAAGAGAACTACATAAATGTGATCTTTTTATAGAAATAAAACACAACAACTATACTTTATTTGTTTTAGAGTTTGTTTTGTTTAGAGGATGAGGTTTTTTTTAGTATAGTTTACCAAAGAACAAAAACACATAAATCTATATGAATTGTATTAGACATTAATCTTAAAAAAGTTAGATTTTTTAAAAATCTTTAAAAGCAACACATAATTATGTTATAATTATAATAAATTTCCAACTTGAATAATAAACTTTATTACAAAGAATTTAAGTAGAGCCTGCTTAGCTCAGTGGTTAGAGCGTCTGTTTCATAAGCTGAAGGTTCGCTAGTTCGAATCTAGCAGCAGGCAAAAAAAACTATGTATAAAAACGATGGATTATTCTTTGAATAATAATGTTAGGTTTTTTTTTAGTAGTAGGTTAGACGGTCGAAGGGTGATAAAGTAGTCTAGAGTCTTACCCTTTAGTTGTACTCACAAGTCGTTAGTCTATCATACGAAGCGGTCCGGATCCGATGTTTATTCTTAATATAACATAAAAAAATTTTATAAATTAAAAAAAGAAAATTTTTTAGGTTTTAGAGGAGAATTTACTAAAGTGCGAAGCTCTCACGGGCTTCGCACTTTAGTATGAGATATTCAAAGATTTTTAGAATACTTATTTTTTGATATTCTAAGCTTTTTAAATTATAAAGTAATCCTAAAGTTCTATAAAAATAGACGTCGCAAGATAAGGTATATAAAAATAGTATTTCATTTATACTTTATATACATAGTATATAATCAAATTATGAGTAAAATAACAGAAAAGAACCTAAACAACGGATATAAAAAAAATAAATAACTGAATTTTTTATATTAAAACTAAAAATAGAAGTTTTTACCTTTTATTTTAAAGGACACGGATATGTATTACCTAAAAAAAACAATAAAAATAAATTAATCTCGACGATTAAATAAGAAAATATCCGAAATAAGAAATTTTTATTTTTATATTGAATTTTTTATTTCGAAGAAATAAAAAATCCGATGTTTTTTCGTACGAAAAAACATCGTACCTAAAAAAAAAAATAAAAATATAAATATGTATTATATTTAATAAGGTAATATAAAACTAGAAAGAAAGAAAACATAAATAAAAGATGTTTATTACCCTGAAAGAATCCAGAATAGAAAGTAATAAAAGTTTTTATGGGAGCTTTTATTTAGGATCTTTTGATGCTGGACAAAGTATTACCGTAGCAAACGCGCTAAGACGATCTCTATTGTCTGATGGCACAGGATTAGCTATTATTTCGATAAAAATAGAAAATGTACAGCATGAATATTCAACATTGCCTGGTGTAAGAGATTCAGTTTTAGATATTCTTTTAAATTTTAAAGAAATTGTATTAAAAAAACTAAAAAATCCTTTTGGTGGTCCTACTGGATATAAAAACAAAGGATTTTCGGCTATTTATGATAAAATAGGTTCGACTTTTTTCAAACCGGTAGTAGGTTATCTAAAAGTTAAAGGTCCTGGTATTATTCGTGCTAAAGATCTTCGTTTGCCTCCTTTCATACAATGTGTTGATCCTAACCAATATATAGCCACGTTAGCAGAAGATGGTTGTATTAGTGCAAAATTCGTCATCATGGAAGGGAAAAGTTATTATATTGGAAAAACATCTTCTAAATCGAATACTTCAGTAAGTGATAAATCTAAGGCAAAATCTAAATCAAGTTTTTTCGACGGGAAGAGAAAAAATTTATTAAATTCTACGTCTAATACTGAATCAACCAGTGATTTAGGAGACAATTCGAATTACTGGACTATCATGAAAAAGCGTGAAAATTTATTAAAACAGTTAAAAGAAATAATGAGTAAAGATGAAAAAATGAAAGCTGACGGGGAAGAGTTTAATTCAGAAAAACAAACGCCTAATTTGTCCGTACCTCCAGACTTTAAAAAATCATCTCAACATATTAATCCTTTTATGCATAAAAAGAATAATTCAGAACTTTTTATTAATACTTTTAATGAAAATTCAAAACAATTAAATATAGATGCTGTTTTCAGTCCAGTAACTAAAGTAAATTATATTATAGAAGGATATGATAATTATATTATCCAATCCTTTAATGAAAAGTATAAGTTAATTGAAAGTTTCACTTCATTTTTGGACTCTGCCAAATTCCTACAAACAAATTTCCCATACTTTAGTGAAAAATGGAATCCAGAAGAAAGTGTTAACAACACAAGTTCTGATTACTTAGAAGCGAGAAAGCAAAACATCTCTAATGATTTTATGGAAAAAAATAACAATATCGAAGATTTCTCCTTCCGTAAAGGTCCCCCCGAAGGGTCTCCCTTTAAAAAAAGGGGAGGAGGACAGAATATAAAATCTTCGGGATTAAAAGAGGATCATCAAAAGAAAATTATTTCTAAAAATCTATTAGATTATATTACAAATTTATCAACATCAGATTTATCTATTTTATGTACTCCAGAAGGTTACAGTCATTACAAAGGTATTGGTATTCCTTCGTCTTTCACCGAATCTATCTTACCTTCTAAACTAAATACGGAATCTTTTGCAGGAGCTTTTGAATGGGGTTTAAATGTTAGTTCTAAACAAGTCGTTTTATTAGAAATCTGGACAAATGGTAGTGTACATCCAAGAGACGCGTTGTTAATGGCTTTTAAAAGTCTTAATAATACTTTTAGCCCGGAAAAGATAAAAATGACTAATCCGATTTTTTCTAACTCTTCATCTTACAAAAAAATACTAGAAAACCTTTAAGAGAAAAATATTTTCTCTTTTAGAGTTTTTTACTCTTTTTATTTATTTCTTAATAATCTCCTTGTGAGTTTTAAGAAGGAGATTATTAAGAAATAAGTAAAACTCCGCTAAAAATTTATCCATAAAAGTCGAAGATAATTTAAAAAATTTTCTCGGCTTTACCGGAGAGAGAGGGATTCGAACCCTCGGTACAAGTTTACCTTGTACAACGGATTAGCAATCAGCCGCTTTCGACCACTCAGCCATCTCTCCTTTTTTTGAGTTTGTGCATAAAAAATATATTTATATATAAATATATAAATATATTTATATATATTTATATATTATAAACCAAAAAAGATATTTTTAAAACAACAAAAAATTTTAAAGTATTGATTTAATTATTTAAATATCCATCGAAAATTTTAATCTAACAAATTTTGTTTGTATCAATGTTTTTTCTAAGAAAAAACCTCGGATTTTTATAAAATTTAGAAAAGCTCCTAAGGAGCTTTTCTAAATTTTATTCCCTTTAAATCCCTAATATTTTTAGTAATAAAAAATATTAGGGATTCCCGATGAATTTATAAAAATTTAGAGGGTTCGCAAGAAAAAATTAAAATTGTTTGTAATTCGACGGGAACATTATGCACTATTAAACCCTCCAGCTAACATGCTGGAGGGTTTATTATTAATTTTAATTAATGATTAATTACTATCATTTTCTTTCTCCTAATTTTTTACGAATATTTGATTTGTCATTCCGGCTTTATGAATTTCTAAGTTTTTATTACGTTTTAAAGGTTTAGCTATTAGGTCAAGAAGGTCTTTGGCATTAGTAAATCCATGAATTTGTGAAAACGTAAGTTCCACACTCCACTTAGTTGAAATACCTCTAGCTTCCAATGGATTTGCATGTGCCATACCCGTAATTACTAGGTCTGGTCTTAGGTCTTTAATACGTTGCATTTGGTAGTAATTATCAGGTTTTTCGACAATTCTAGGTAAAGGAACCCCCATTTTTTTACAAGTTTCTTGTAAAAGCATAAGCTCGCCTGATTGATAACGTTTATCTATGTAGGGACAACCTATTTCGTAAACAGTCATACCGCAACGAATTAGAAATCTCGCAAGCGAGATTTCTAGTAAGTTATCACCCATGAAAAAAACAGATTTACCTTTAATAAACTTAATTGATTCAGTTAAATTAGCCCAAATTGTTTTTTCACGTTCTTCTAATCCAGTAGGAACAATACCAAAAACACTACAAATTTTTTCCACCCAAGCTCTTGTACCATCTGGACCAATGGGAAAAGGAGCAGATATAAGTTTACATTTACGGCGACGCATTAACGAAGTCGCTGTACGACTTAAGAATGGGTTAATACCGCAAACATAAACCTCTTCACCTAAAGCTGGTAAATCAGAATAACGCGAAGAAGGTAACCAACCTGATACGTTAATACCTTGTCGTTTTAATTCTAATTGTAATTGATTAGCAATTGTAGTTGGTAACGAACCAAAAAGAACAAGTTCTTTTTCACGGTTTTGTTTCTTCGTTTCTGTTTCTTTTTGATGAGGTTGTAGCAAAAGATCTCCGCTTGAAGATGTTTTAGCCGAAGCGCGCTCCGAAGAAAAATCTTTAGATTTTTCTTCTCCTAATGCTTTAGAACGCTCTGGACATTTTTGTGCCATTGCCGCTAAAACAGTATCTTCACCTTGGGTAAAAGCATAATCAAGACCGTTAGCTCGAGCTACTACAATCGGAATACCAATCTCTGCTTCTAAGGTAGGTGCCATACCTTCTAAATCCATTTTAATAATTTCTGTTGTGCATGTACCAATCCAAACGATAACGCTAGGATTACGATCCTGTTTAATTTGTAAACAAAGTCTTTTTAATTCCTTATAATCATTTAATTGTGCAGAAATATCACTTTCTTCTAATTCCGCCATGGCATAACGTGGTTCTGCGAAAATCATTACACCTAAAGCGTTTTGTAAAAAGTAACCACAGGTTTTTGTACCAATAACTAAGAAGAAACTATCTTCAATTTTTTGATACAACCATGATACACAACTAATTGGACAAAATGTGTGGTAGTTACCTGTTTCACATTCAATTTGACCACTATAAGTAGTAGAAGTAGAATATACATTTTTTGATTCTACCGAAGCTGACGTGTGAAGCCCTTTAGAGCTTTCCTCGCTGTTTGTTTCTAATACAGAATGAGTGCAAATACTGTCATAGTTTCGTACATTTATAGAATTACGGCTTTTAACATATTTTAATCCTGTTAAAGGATACTCTTTTGTAAATTTTTTACTTACTACTGCGTGTTTCTTTAAAGATACAAGGGTATTAAAGTTTTCTTCTTTTAATCTTTTATTTCTCACCATAATTTTTTAGTTTTAATCCGCAAAATGCGGAACTCTTGCAATTAAAAAATTTTTAATAATTATGCACGACCCCTTCGGTGGGACTAACCGAGTCTTTAGTCCCACCGAAGGTTAGTAGCCCTACTACTTTAATTCCAAAATTGTATAAACAGAGAATTTTTTATTAAAAAAATTAAAATAATTAAACTATATAGTTATATAAATCTTTAATTTATTAATTATATAGAATTTTTTATTTCGAAGAAATAAAAAATCCGATGTTTTTTCGTACGAAAAAACATAGTAATTTAAAATATTAAATTTAAGGTCCTCCGCGTTTCTTTCAAGAAACGCGGAGTTTTTCTTTTTGTATTTTGATAAAATTCTGTTTTTCCATAGAACCACAAATTATAAATAATTTTACCTTATATTGTTAATTTTTGAAAGATAAATTAAAGATATAAAAATAAAATTTTTTTTTTATTCTAAATTCCTTTAAAAACTATATATTAGTATTTTAAGTGTCCTCCTCTTCCGAGGGGACCCTTTCGGGAGTTAAAAAACTTTCCCCCCGAAGGTCCCCCCTTAAAAAGGGCAGGAGGACAGACGCTTTGTATGTCTTTTAACATCTTTCTTCGAAAGTGTTAAAAGACATATATCTTTTCTTTTAGAAATCCTCGATTTCTAAAAGAAAAGATACTAGATTTATTAACGATGGAAATCTCATGCTAAATATCCTTTAAAAATTTATTATTTATATAGGTCTTTCTGTATGTCCTCCTCCCCTTTTTTTAAGGGGGACCTTTGAGTGGAAAAAATCTTCAAATTTTTTTAAACACGCAATTGTCGAATTTATCACCTTCCTTGACAGAAGGTTATAATCTGCGAGAAATTCTCGAAGATTAACACTTCCCCCTTCAGGGGGAAGTATTAATCTTCGAGAATTCTCCATAGAGAAGATTTTTTAAATCTTCTATATTGAAATTGTATTAAAAAATTAATAACATGATGGGGAAAACAGTTTTGGCTAGTATGTCCGAATTCGTACAAACACGTATAGCGTGGCAACGGGAGAGGGAGTATTACCGATACTTAGAGGATTTATATGGCGATTCCCCCTCTGAAATATTTTCCAAAATTATAAAATTTAGAAAAGCTCCTTAGGAGCTTTTCTTCCCTTCGGAAATTTTATTCTGAAAAATTCCATCTTTTTCTCGTTCAAATTCTAAAAAAATACGGTATATGGTTAAAATTATACAGAAAAATTTAGAACCTAAAAAATTTTCCCCGGATTATACTTAACTAGAACTTGATCACGATAATATAAATAGTCGTAAAAGATTAATGGATTTCCGTCTTTGAACTTACACGGATTTCGCTATTTTTTGTGGGCGGAACTCCGTGTTTTTCAAAGAAAAACACGGAGAGTTACGTTCAGGTGAACGATCTTATTTCTTTACCCAGGTAAGGCGACTTGGAGGTTTTTCTCAAAGAGATTTTTTATGGAGTAAATTACTCCGCGTTTTAAGGAAACGCGGAGTTTTGTTAATCTTTTAGATAAAAGTGTTTTTTATGACACATCAAACCCTATAAAGATGGACGGGTTAAAAATTCCATCAGTTTATGGAGAACTTCTTAAAAAGTTTATGGATGGGAGAATCTTCACGGTTAAAGATATTTTGTTTTCAAAGTTAGAGCCGGAAAAACTTTATAAAGACTTTTTATACCTTTTTTTATATCCGCCTAACTTCTCTAACTTCTTAAACGAAGTTTATTCGTAAGTAAACATTAATAAACAGAATATCCCTCTGTATATCTCTCGTCTTAATTATCCTTTGGAAGATATAGAAAATTTAGAAAATTCCCTTAGGGAATTTTCTACCCTTTCTTCGTATAATTATGTGAATTTTCTTAGAGATCCGATCTTAAGTAGTATTACATTTGATTTAGTCTAGGGTATAAATGGTCTTATACGTAATGTAGCTATTGGGAGATCAAGTCATTTATTAAGAATTCCTACTGTATATAAACCATATCAAGTGATGGATGCAGAAACATGTCTTAAAGGTTTTCTTTTACCAGAATTTGAACTTCTTAATGTTATACTGGCGGTAATTAATTTCGCCCCAATTCACCTATCAATTTCAATATAGAAGATTTAAAAAATCTTCTCTATGGAGAATTCTCGAAGATTAACACTTCCCCCTGAAGGAGGAAGTGTTAACTTCGACAATTGGTACACCTGTGGGCGAGAATATTATTTTACGTACTACTAGCGATAAGACATCTCTGCAGAAAGAAAAAGCGGCAGGCGTTTTACCACAAGAGTCAGACGTGTAAAGTTTATTCGTACCCTTCGATCAAGCTGTGCAAGTATCGCTAGGACTCGGTAATCCCAGCGATGGGCACAAATACTTAGCGGATTCTTTAAGGACTTTCGCAACGTTTTTACCAAAGGATAGTCCGGCTGTTTTAAAATTTGCTGTATCCTTCGTTAATCATTTAGCATTTAACCTTCAGTAGACAAAAAACGATTATATTGAGACGGTAAAAAACATTTTCAAATCAAAATATACTCCATTTCATCAATGTAATGTTTGGGTGTTGATTTTAATCTAGTCTTTAACAAGAGTTTAAATATAATATTTGTAATAAAAACCCGTCATCAAAATTTCAAAAAGATAAAAAAAGAAAAAAAGAAGAACTTTGTAAACAAACAAGGAAAGTTATCGTCAAGATTTAGAGGCTATTAATGAAAAAAAATTCTGGTTAGAAAATTCCCTAAGGGAATTTTCAACGTGCTGAAGGGTTTTACCCATACGTTGAAGAGTTCTACGGTGATAGCAAACAAGAAATCTTTAACAAAATTTGTGCTAGTCAAGGGTTTCCACGCGAGGCTAAAAAAAGAAAAGCTTCTTATTCTAAAATCATTTAAACCGGATTGCCTAACAAAAGGTATTTTTCGGATGTTACAACAATTATCCCATTTGATCGTTATTCGGTAGGTACAAGAAAAAGATTAATGGGATTGGGTATTTTAAGTTATACTGACTTAGCTTATTATGTCGCGCAGTTAACGTCTGGTGAACGTAGTTACTTTGTTGACAAATAATGCGTATTATTGATCCTACGGCCTGCAAGTATTTATGGAAAATGTTAAGAAAATTTTTGAATAGAGAAGTGTTTTGGAAGGAGAAAAACCCGATTTCGTTGGACGGGTGGAAATGTCCAAGCATTAATGCTTGAATTCGCGGTTTTTTCTTCGATTGGGGGATTTTAACCGTGTAAAATATTTTAGAAACCCAATTAATAAAAAAGGTTAACCATTGTCGAAGTTAACACTTCCCCCTTCAGGGGGAAGTGTTAATCTTCGAGAATTCTCCATAGAGAAGATTTAGAAAATTCCCTAAGGGAATTTTCTTCCCTAAATCTTCTATATTGAAATTGTATGTAGCTGGATTAACTACATCTTCTTCAACGGCGTCTCCTATTAAATTTTTTAGACTTTTTAATTACGATAACTATATTAAAAACCCAGAAAAGAACAAAAGACCTTTCGAATTATCTGGTGGTTTAAACTGCATCTTAGAAAGAACTGGCATAGGTCAAGGTAGTCTTGTAATAAATCTTGTTAAGGTGTACCGACCATACCAGGTAATGCATTTTGAAACTACTTTCAAAGGCGTCTTAGCACCCTCATTTGAGTTTTTTAACATTCTTTTAGCGGTAATTTTCTTATCACCACCGGAGTTAAAATAAGGAGTACGTATTGCTATCGATATTATTATGCGTACTAAAGCAGATCCAATGGAGGTTAGAAGAGAGAAAATATATGGTAATCTTTCAGGAAATGTTAGCCTAAAGGGGAAGACGGGTATTGAAATTTCGCACACGGATTTATATACAAAACAGGTCCTTCTAGGAAACGGTGAGTTCGGCGTGCCGCACCTCTCAACAATGTTAGTTCGCTTACCTCCTGCTATCGCTATGCCTTGGTAGATTCGATTCCTGTTGCGGGTTTTCCTTTCTTTAAAGAGCTTCCGTTCGTAAAGGTTCGAATCACGTTAACGGTTATCAAAATTATGCACGGGTCATCCTTAGCGTTTGGGCTTAGCGTTCTCTTTACCCCACTCTAGCTGCTTGGAGTGTACCCATTTCGCCAGGGCGTCGTCGAAAGACCCAGCCCCGCAAGCGGGGGTTAGATGGGCGTATAGGAGTAAGTGTCTCACCGCCTATACGCCCAAGTGTAGGAAAGGCAGAGGACGGGTATTTGGGCTCGTTATACGTGTGAGCTACTGGTCGGGTGAATTTGTTTCTTCTCCAGAGTCAGGTTACGTGGCTTATTGGGTCGGGTTTCTTAGCCGACCAGATCGAGCATTCTTGCCGCGGAGCGGGTTACCCCGTCTCTCTCCTTTCTTTGTTGTCGAGGTGAACGTGTAACCGCCTCTAACCTTCTGGTTTATGAGTCATTGGTAGTTTCCAAGCGGCACTCACCGGGTAAGTGGTTCGTGCGAACGAGTCATCCATGGTTTCTGTGCGGGTACGACGGACTATCCTTAGGTGCTCGCGTAGGAAAAGAATAGTACACGGGAAAGATCCTGCCTTCTTTGATCTTGGACCATTGGTCCTTTAAATTCTGCCCTTGGGAGTTCGTTGTGGTTAGAACCTGAGCACCGTTGAGCTACACTTTAATTCAGTGGACTGCTTCTAAAAAGGACGGCCCAGCTAGCGCGTCTGATGTAGTTACTACTGAGTCTCAAGTGTAGTAGGTGATATGTCGGATTCTTCTTCAAAATTTGTTAGAAACAGTGCCGCTTCCAAGTGGCACCAGTGGAACTGGAAAGACATTTCTAGGGAAGTGCAGCCTATGAGATACCGGATCTTTAGATGCTCGAACGAGGGTAGCTACAAAAAGCGGCGGTCTCTACAGAGAATGACTATTTCGTCCGATTCTGTTCTTTTACTTGCGATTAGAAGGATGACTCTTTATAGGACACCTGGTGTGGACAACCTAAGGTATATCACTCCTGCTGGTCGCTATAAGCTCTTTGAAAAAATCAGGGCTTTCGGTTTTTTAAATTGGGATCCCTTTCCTGTTCCTAGACCGACAGATTTACACAGGTGGATCTATATTTTAAGATTCTCTTATTTAAAAACGATAGCACGTAAATATAAAAGTTTTATCCGTAAAATATTCAAACGTTTTGGTACAGACAGATATAATAAAGCTACCAAGACGATAGAAGCACAAGCCAAGATCACGGTAGGTTCTCTAACCTACGTTCGAGAATGGAATTTAGAAACCCACGTTGAATTAGTTAAAAGAAATAAAAACCTACGTAGATGGGCTACCCTAAACAAGATATTCCACGAACGTGAAGCCGGAAAGATTGGCGAATACCCTGTTAAGAAAGATAGACCGACAGTTACTCACGAAAACTTTGTATACACTAAAACTTGGGTTTCACTAAGAAATCCGACTCCTTGTGACACGCCTTGTGGCATTTGCGGATCAATGAATCGAAATGCAACATATTAAACACATTAGGAAAACAGCTTTCTCGGACTTAAAAGAAGGGAAGGGAAGAAAATTACCTAAGGTAATTTTCTAAATTCCCTAAGGGAATTTTCTAAATTTTCTGAAAATGATGTCGCTTAGAAACAGAAAACAAATTCCGGTAGGTAGACATTGTCACATGCAGGTTATACACGCCGATAAATACAAGGGCGACAAACTTAGCAAACTTGTTAACATAAAGAGAAAATTAGTAGCTAATAGAATCATCCATATCGAAAGTTCGGTGAAACCCGGTAAAGAATACTTCTCAAAGACTTTACCGGAAAGAGGTTGGAAAATAGATATTAGCGACCTCTTAAAGAGACCGACCTAAAAAAAAATAGGAAATAAGAATAGAACTCATCTTAAAGACAAGGAGAAAAAAATAAAAGAAAAAATTTATGTGTCTATTTTTTTTTTTTTTATTATAAAGTAACATCGCTGTTTGCAAAGAAAAAAGAATATACAGAAAATTCCACCGAAGGGGATTTAATTAGTCAAGAAGGGGAAGAGGAACAACAAGAAGATTCAGATACAAAAAATAAAGTATCGGACGAGGATATGTCCATCGATGACGACTTTAGTAATGAAGTATCTGAAGCTATTATGGCAGTACCTCCAAAGAATATTAAAGGAGCAGGTTCCACACATGAAAATCGCTGCTCACCAACAGAAATTAAAACGATAGCGAATGCCACCGCCTCAGCGTATGGAGTGGCCAACAGCCATAACAGCTATTGTAGAAAGGATCCGTCGTAGCGGGGCTAATACCTCTCCCCCAGACACTTTCACGGTGGAAATTCGTTGCCCAAAACAGGACAACATTGCGATCGTGGAAACCCGTGACATAAAAAACTTTGTTACCAGACACACAAAAGGAAAAAACAAACTTCTGCAACCTTGCCGAAGGATTAGCCGAAGGTATGGTAAAAAGTGGGGTTAGAATAGTAAAATCTGACCCGGACCGTTCAGGAGACTTAGCGATAAAAATAAATAACCGTCTGGTATACAAAAAAGAAGAACTGCTAACTCCATTAGAACGTGTAGGTTGTGCAAGTTTTGCACCATGGCTTCCCAATTTAAATAAACTGGTAGAATCAGATCGCCTATCTACTCTACTATCGGAAGACCTGGAGATCAGAAAATCAGGATCTCGTTCTCGCTCAACGTCATCAGAAAAAACGGATGAAAAGAAAAAAGGAAAACCATCTCGAAAACGAGGTGGCGGTCAACAGAAAAAAAAGAAGAAAAAAGATAATAAGTAAGAAAATAATAAAAAGTAGTTTTTTACCACGGATAATCAATTACGAGAACTTGTTAGAGCCTAGTGATGGGAGACTATCACACTGGGTTCGTGAGAAGCAGAGAAATTACTTGCGTAATTTCTTTGACTTTCCCAAACTCGGCTATGTTTAGAGCTACCATCAACTACCCCATGGAAGGTGCCCGAAAAAGTTTTGTTAACCCCCTTCACCAAAGCGATATCTGTGGAACCTCTTGGTGTGTTAAAATCGTTGTCTATGTAATCGTCCATAACTTTCTTGTATCTTTTCTTTTAGAAATCGAGGATTTCTAAAAGAAAAGATATATGTCTTTTAACACTTTCGAAGAAAGATGTTAAAAGACATACAGTGATTCACGATTACTTTTTAATATAGGGGTGATTTACGAACTTTGTTATTTACTACTAGTTTTTTTTGCGGTTACGGATGTTTAAACGTACTTCGACACCCAGCCGACCATCCTTTTTCTAAGAAAACCCTTTCCTTTTTTGAGCCCATTTGAGCCCACACGTATAATTTGGTGTTTCGGTGGGATAAGTAAAAATGGTTTAACTAAGGGCGCGGTAACCCTTCGTCGGGCGGCCTCGGCAATGACCTTTTTACGACGGCCTTACTTAAGGACTAAATTACAGGGTTTCATCATAAATTCCTCCCCTGCCATAAAGCTTTGGCCGAAAAGAACGGCGCCAGCTGCGGAAACGTACCCAAAGGCGTTTTTGGCAAAACGTGAAAATTTTTTTGTTAAGGTCCCCCCTTTTTTATAATTTATTAAAATTATCTGATTCTTAAAAATGTAAGTATGAGAATTTCATCCTTAAGAAACTTTCCACCGACGCTTTGTATGTCTTTTAACATCTTTCTTCGAAAGTGTTAAAAGACATATATCTTTTCTTTTAGAAATCCTCGATTTCTAAAAGAAAAGATACTTGTTTTCTTAGGGTGTAATTCTCCTATATATGACTACCTAAGCGCGCGATAGATATGGATAAACCTTCATTTAGAGAACGCCTCGTTGATAGGAAAGTTTACAGGTCACGTTCCGTCAGGTTCTTAGAACGTGCTCCTTCCCTAAGGTCTACTTAACCTTCTTGTGAAACGTTTAACCCTTCCTGCAACCCTAACGTGTCGACGGGTTTTTCCATGGAACAATTAATTTGTGTTTTTGTTAAAGCTTTTATTTTTAACTATTTGTGTGTTAACTGTATTTGAGCATAAAATAAAGTTTTTTTTTTTTCAAAAAATCTTTTAAAAAAATCATATGTAGTCTTCCTTTTCAAACGTATCGCCATTGTTAGGGGGTTTTAGGGGGTTTTAGGGGGTTGTTTTGTTAATGTCTAAAGAAAATAGGGGGAATATATAAAAGTCAAAAATTTATTTCACCCCAACAGAAAACAAAGGGTTTTCTGAAAAAACAAGTTTGGAAGAGCGCAGATTTTGCATAAAAATTTTGTTCTCCACCCCGGCGAAAACGAGGCTTTTTTTATTGGGAGTAAATTGTCTAAAAGCAAACGAAGGGGAGATAATTTTAGCTAAAATTTGGGACCTCACCCCTGTAAAAACGAGGGATTTATAAATATAATAAATAAAAGACTTCGCCTACCACCGCCCGTGTAAGGACGCTATATTCCCCCTACGGAAAAAGAATGCTTTGGCTTTATCCGGAAACGCCGGAATATCCGTTATTTTTTAACCTCCAGGTTCTTTAAGGATATAAAGTCCGGGAAAATTGTGCGGTTTACACAAGCAGTTATATATATATATATATAATATACCCAAATCTTTAGTGGCCTCCGAACGCGTGTCGTCCCATTTAGTAAAGATGATAACGTGATATGTTACTCTTTTAAGTTTGCCTATATCTTCTTCCTCTATTTTCCCAATTCCGTTACCCTTACTCGCCCTAGACAATTTTAAATTCTTTTTATAATACGATAATATTTTTTTACGTTGAAAGGCTCCGTCGTAAAACAGGTCACAACCCCAAGCCAGCAGAAAACCTGAAGGTGAAGGTATGCCTTTAGTCGAAGTTGCCAGAAAAACGTCATCTTCTAGAAAGAGAATAAGACAATCTCCTCCTGTGGATGCTAGTCCCTCTACTTCTTGCGTATCAAGTCATCTTACTTCTCCAAGCGATCTTCGTGATGACCGAGATGAAGAATCGGCGGATCCTACAAGTTCATAGCATCATCCGGTTTCCGGAAAGTAAACTGTTAGTGGAAATTTTTCTGGTGAATCCGTTGGTCCTGCTGAGGCTACTACACAGGCAGATCGGCATAGCAACTAATAGATAATCCCATTCTTCCTAACCTGGCTTGAGCCTTTTTCTGAACTTGACCTTTGCTTTCAAGAATAAGCTAAAAAAATAAAATTTTTTAGGTACGATGTTTTTTCGTACGAAAAAACATCGGATTTTTTATTTCTTCGAAATAAAAAATTCTATATATCACAAAAGAATGGACATAGCTTAAATATAAGAATAAAAAAATAATTTTTTTTTAAGACACATATGTCCATTTTACCGGCCACAAATAGTTAAAATTCTAAGGGTATAATCCCATAGAATCAAATTATGGACCAAAAACATAATACATAATTAGTAGCTGCTAAATTATCCAATGATGGTCTACCTATGGATATCACTACCTATGGATATCACTACCTATGGATATCACTACCTATGGATATCACTACCTATGGATATCACTACCTATGGATATCACTACGGATGTATATAGTGGGGGCACCAAACATCGTGACATTATGGTTCAATTAATGCTGGTTCAAATGAACTCAACTGTTCATTCAAACAAAATTGTATCCTTTGGACTCCCAAAATTTGAATATTTTGTCTCAAATAGAAAATAAATATAAAGAAATTGTCGCAGTTAACACTTCCCCCTTCAGGGGGAAGTGTTAATCTTCGACAATTCTCAATATAGAAGATTTAGAAAATTCCCTAAGGGAATTTTCTTCCCTAAATCTTCTATATTGAAATTGTCTATCTTGGATAAAGCGTTAGAAGTATAAGCTTCACCTAATAAAAACTCCGTGTTTTTTAAACACTCCGTGTTTTTCAAAGAAAAACACGAAGGTCCGGTCGTACACTAAAGAAATAAAGAAAAAATTTTTTTATTAATCTTTCCGAAAGGTCGCCGTGTGTCCCTTGTGTTCCTTGTGTATTAGAGAGAGAAAGAAAAATTTTATTTTTGTAAAAAAAATAAAGAGAAAATTTAATTATATAGTATATATATACTCTATATAATATATAAAACTATATAGAATCTATAATATATAATATATAATACTATATATATATATATATATATATATAATATACAAATCTTTTAAAACAATTTAAAAAATTATTACGAACATAAGAATTCCTCGTAAGATGAGAATTAGTTTTTATTATAAAAACTAGGTGTTAGTAATTATAAACTTTCACTTTTAGATTTTTTATCCGAAAAATTGTAAAAATAATACACCATGGAAATAAAAAAAGATCTTGTGTTAACAAATGTAACCGATTATTGTGCCATAAATAATTTGGAGGTAAAACATATGGTAAAAACAATTTTGGCGTCGCAAGGACGTGTTTTCCGCGACGGTAATCAGGACTGGTTCGTGGACGATACTGAATTAATCACAAGAGCTATAGAGTGGGATAAGAATACTCCCGATAGTATTAAAGAACCGTGTTTCCGCGAAAATCTAAGAAAATTAGAATTGTATAAGATAGGAAAGTCGGAGTTAGGATCGGAGGACTCCGTGGAGTACGATGACGACGTCAACCCAACGGTCTACGAACAAGACGTGGATGCCGTAGCAAAAGAACTCGTGGAGTCGTGGACAAAGCAGGTAGAAAGCCTAGCAGGGGTAACAGGATTCAAAATCAAGCCAAAATTCTCTGAACAGCCTGTTGAGCCTCTTTATTTAATCACAAAGGAAGGGCCTTTAGACTCGGTTTTTCTTGGTGATTAAAATTCTAATAAAAATTTGACAGGTTTCTTCTTTTATTTTTATAAAGAGTAGGTTAATTAAATTTTTAGAAAATAACCTACTCTTTATAAAAATAAAAGAACTCTCTTAAGTAGAGAGAAAGATGGAAGAGCCAAAGGTCCAAGAAAATTTTATTTTATCCTGGGTGTTTAAGCCTTGAGAAGACAGAATTGGTAAAAGCCTGGCGAAGACAGAATTGCTTACGCGTTTGAGGTTAGTGAAGGAAGGCGATCTTACGAGCAAGGATTACCACCCTTTAAGGATTACCACCCTTTAAGGATTACCGACCTTTAAGAATTACCACCCGGAAGTATGAAGTATAAAGCGTGCTGTGCGAGAATGGGCCGCATATATCTTGATATAGCATACATCTATATCCGTAGGGATTTTTTATAATTTTTCCAGGAGAAGTTGTTTTATCATGCCATCAGAGGTTGACCCCAAAGCGTTAAGCCTTGGGACGGCAGTTCTTTTATAGAAAAGAGGAACTAATATGGCGAACTTTCGATTAGTTCCGTAATACTTTTTACCTCTTGCCGGAGTTACAAACTCTAAAATTTCGGTCTTTTAGGGTATTGTTCCTTAAACCAAATATGCTTTAGATTAGATAATGATAAATAGGATAGGATCCTTTATTTTTTCAAAGTAAACTTTCTTGCAAAAATATAAGACATAATATTAAGAAAAATTAAGAAAATCCCTAAGCTTAGGGATTTTCTTTGGTGCGGTTAAAGCATATAGTCTAACATATTTTCTTCTTGTTCCCAATAGTCCGTCGATAAGTTGGGCAGGTACACGAAGAGTTTATTACCGAGGGAAGGGAATTTTCTAAAGGCCCTTTACTTTCTTTACAACGTCGGCCCAAACTGATTTTGCTTTACCTGCCACACCTGATAAGTATATAGCTGACGACCAGTATCGACCGTCCGAGCGAGCTTTTCCCACATTTGGTATAAAAGCTCGCGTGGAAAGCTCGCGTGTAGTACCATCCGCTGGGCCTCTGTTTAGAAATTAGAGCACCATATAGATGGGTCTTTCGTCATGTTCGTTAGGGTTCTCCATGTAATATTGTCTCTTCCAATCTCCTTCTTCGCCTAAAATTTTTGCGTATTTATAAATGATGGTGCCCATTGCTGTGGCCAATTGTCGAAGTTAACACTTCCCCCTTCAGGGGGAAGTGTTAATCTTCGACAATTCTCAAAATAGAAGATTTTCGTATAAAATCTTCTATTTTGAAATTGTCTAGGTGTCCCGCCTACTTTCTGGCAAGCGTCCTAAAACTGGCGAGCGGTTAACTGTTTTTTAACTGTTTTCCATCCACGGGAAATGCCGCCGACACGGACGATGCTGACCTTTTTGTTCCACCTCGCGGACATACACCCTGCTATGTCCGCCATTGCCTTATTCGTGGCACTGGCACTGGCACATTGACCGCCCTTCACTTCCCGATTTCTCACCGTCCGATGGGGCATTCAGGCACTCGATCGCGATGGCGCGTCTATCCTAACATTGGCGTTTTTGCCATCTTCTCTCCCAAAATTCGGGATTTATGTATTCCGCCCTAAATTTTTTTCTCTTTTTCTTTAATATTCCTGTTTCTGTATCGTTTTCTAGAAAATTCCCTTCGGGAATTTTCTTCCGTTAATGTTCTTCGTCTACCAGTGATTCTATTCTTTTTCTTTGCTGGTTCCGTGTCTTTTTGTGTTGCTTTCTTTTCTTTTTCCATTTTATCGGAAAACCCTATTTCTAACAAAACCCGATTTCTAACAAGGTGGGTCAGAAATCGACCTTTCCCATTTCTTGAAGTGGTTCTAGGTACCCTATATGTCTACTTATAATAGGGCCAATAGGGCTAATAGGGCCAATAGGGCTAATAGGGCCAATAGGGCTAATAGGGCCAATAGGGCTAATAGGGCCAATAGGGCTAATAGGGCCAATAGGGCCAGTTCCGGGTTATAAAATTCTGAAAGTATAAGTCCATTATAGATCCCGTTATGGATGCGGACGTAGCATGTTTTACAACATATGATTTGTCGGCTATTTTTTCTTCTCATTACCTCCTTTGTGCACTGGGAATTTGCACCTTTATGCTTTTGCTTTATGACGGTGTTTCACGTGGTGGGACGGTACTGGGTTGTTCGTAGAGCTGTATTGGGCGCATATGCGACCGTATCTGGTTAATTTGAAGGCCTATCTCGTATTTATCTTGATCGCTAGAAAGTTAGGGTCAGGAGAGTAATTAGAAATTCAGTATGGTTCCAGCTGTTACTATGGCTTCTTGAAATCACTTTGGCATCTTGAAATCATGGGAAACTAACTGTTCTTTTTACTTCTTTTGGGCTTTTCTTTTCATCGCTAGATTTCCTTATCTCCTTGAAACGTATTTTAAGATCTGGGCCGTACCGCCCCAGAATTTAACATATCCTAGATTTTTTCCTCGAAGCTAGAGTGTTTGGGTTTGGGCAGCTATAGCAATATAATATTATATATGTAGTGGTATATGCGAAGTCTGGACTTAAACGTTATAGGCTTCAGGTAGTAATTAAAGAGCCCTTCGCACATCTGCCTAAACCTTAACACCTTTTCGGCCTCACTCCGTTGTTCCACCATGGTATATCTCTTTAGTTTACCGTCTGTGTCTACCATGCCCTGTAAGAGCATTCTATTAAGAACCCTTTCATGATCAATATCGCCAAATAATCCCCACACTTGTCTTTGTCTTAACACTGTCGGTAGCAGGGTACCGGCTTGAACGTACGCTTTCTTGGTATATTTTATTATGGCAGCTCTTTCCTGATGGTTCGTGCTAGTGATGCCTAAGAACTTTGCACTAAGAACTTTGCACTGTCTTTTGTTATGCACGTTACTTTAATTTTCTCTAGGCTTAACGGTACAGATAGGTTAAGCCATGTGCCAAATCTATGGTGCATTTTCTAGTTGCATGTTTTCGGTAGGTTTACTCATCACGTTAGTAAGTATTATCTTAGTAAGTATTATCCCGTCACGTTAGTAAGTATTATCCCGTCACGTTAGTAAGTATTATCCCGTCATCCGCATATCTTGTGTATAGGTCGGTGCCTTTTATTAGGTTAGCTGGTATAGCTGGTAACGATCAACAAGGGTACTTCATTTTTTGAGCCTTAATATGTTTAGCCTCCTTAGCGGCGGCTTCGAACTTTTCCCACGGAGGTAGGTTACTACCTTGAGATTTCTTTTTTTATCCTTGAGATTTCTTTTTTTATCTCCCTTCTGAGACTTTGCTAACTCCGGCCTGTTTGAGTGCCGTTCCTAATCTTTTCTGGCAGTTTACTAGTTTTTTATGTCTGGCAGTTTACTAGTTTTTTATCTCTGGCAGTTTACTAGTTTTTTATCGAGTTGGCGGGTTTTTTTTGATCTTCTTTGTACTCTCTGGCGGTTTTCTTTTTCTAGAAGTGATTTCAATTTCAATATAGAAGATTTAAAAAATCTTCTATATTGAGAATTCTCGAAGATTAACACTTCCCCCTTCAGGGGGAAGTGTTAACTTCGACAATTTCTCTGTCATGAACGAGTCAAATTTATGCATGTATATGTTAAATATGATAGGGCTAGACATGCCGCCCGGTGGAATTCCCAGAGTCGATTCCTTAGAGATGTTCCCTTCCATGATCCCCTACTTGTGTAGTTGTTTTATACGAGCTAAGAACTTATTATCTCCAAACAAAATCCCTAAGCTTAGGGATGGTCTAATTTTTTCTTCTAGGATCTTGATAATATTATCGTGGACTAAGGTGTTGTAGGCACCGTCTATGTCTCCTTCGATGGCGAAGGTTGATCCTCTGCCATTTTTCTTTATGTTTTCTACGGCATCCTGGTATGATTTTACTGGATTTTTCTTCACCGCAAAGGGATCGGAAGTCTGAATTTGCGCCTTGTTCTTCAAACAGTGGTTCATAGATCGATTTCAATAGAACTCTTATTCCTTCTTGGACCACCCTATCCTATCCATGAAATTTGGAATGTTGATGGGTCTTAAAGTGCTCTTTTCGGGCTTGGGGAAGTCCAGCCTTCGAGCTTTTCCTAATTTGGAAGTGTCTGTACGGATTTGGAGTGCTACCTGTTGGATTTTGTCTAACGTTAATTCATCCTATGTTTCTTTATCCGTGCCTGGGGTCCCGTGTTAGACTTTATCTTTTCAAAACAGTTTGCTAAGAAGAATTCATTGCTTCGGATTTTCATTAGGTTGTCCTTCATTGCTTCTCTGTTGGCTACATTCTTTGCATTTATCTTGTTCCGGACGTTAACGTAACTCTGAGCCTTATCTGTGGTATAGTCCCTGAGGTCTTGCCTTAATCTTTCCGATCTCCTTTTCCGGTCAGGTTCGGCGGCGCTTAATGGTACCCAGACTCTACCCAGACTCTACCCAGACTCTACCCAGACTC